>Ga0256830_1000143_pt1 | contig 63424 bp, 58 predicted proteins | sample 128326metaG_FD_190537 | JGI IMG/M metagenome (GOLD analysis project Ga0256830, IMG submission 190537) | Hydrothermal vent microbial communities from Lau Basin, Pacific Ocean - 128-326 | ecosystem: Environmental > Aquatic > Marine > Hydrothermal vents | place: Pacific Ocean: Lau Basin | collected... | reverse complement strand
ATCTATGTATCTTATGGAAACCTCTAAGTATTTTCCATCCCTGGAAGACTTCAAGGAGAAGATCAAGTCCTGCAATATCGTACCAGTCTCAAGGGACATCCTCGCCGACACCGAGACCCCGGTGTCAGCCTTCATGAAGATAGACCGTGGCGAGGAGGCCTTTCTGCTCGAAAGCGTCGAGGGTGGCGAGAAGTGGGGTCGTTACAGCTTTCTCGGCACGCAACCCAGAGCTGTCATAAGGAGCAGAAACAGGACCGTCGAGATCATCGAGGACGGCAAGGAGACGATCCTGGAGGGGGAGCCGCTGGACATATTGCGCGGATACATGTCACGCTTCGAGGCTGCTCCGCTCGAGGGCGTTGACAGGTTCTCCGGCGGCGCCATAGGTTACATGGCCTATGACATCGTAAGGCACTTTGAAAAACTGCCCGATATCTCCAAGGGGGATCTCGACCTGTACGAGCTCTGCTTCATACTGACAGACACCTTCCTCGTGTTCGACAATATGGAACACAGGATAAAGGTTGTGTGTAACGCCTTCGTGGACGAAGCGGCCGACGGTGAACGGATCTACAGCGAGGCCGTCTCTAAGATAGATTCGCTTGTCCGCACCCTCAAGGAGGGGCGGTTGCCCACGGATTCCGAGGCCCCTGCGGAACAACGGCCCGTTACCTCGAACTTTCCGAGGGAGGACTTCCTATCGGCCGTAAGGCGGGTCAAGGAGTACATCGGGGACGGCGACATCATACAGGCGGTCATATCCCAGAGGTTCGAGACGGAGTTGAACGTGAAACCCTTTGACGTCTACAGGGCGCTGCGTGTCACCAACCCTTCACCTTACATGTTCTTTCTGCGGCTGGGTGGTGTGGAGCTTGCGGGCTCCTCTCCCGAGATACTGGTGAGGGTAGAGGGGGACGAGATAAACGTGAGGCCCATTGCTGGCACAAGGCCGAGGGGGGCGGACGAGAGCAGGGACAGGGCCCTTGAGGAGGAGCTTCTGGCCGATCCAAAGGAGCGGGCCGAGCACCTCATGCTCGTGGACCTAGGACGTAACGACGTGGGGAGGGTGGCAAGGACCGGTACGGTCGAGGTCGACGAATTCATGGTCATTGAGAGGTACTCCCATGTGATGCACATCGTATCGAATGTCCGCGGTATCATGAGGGAAGACGTGGACAGCTTCGATGTGCTGAGTGCGTGTTTTCCGGCCGGTACGCTCACCGGTGCGCCCAAGATAAGGGCCATGGAGATAATCGAGGAGATAGAGCCGTGTAAACGAGGTGTATACGGCGGAAGCGTCGGCTACTTTGACTACTCCGGCAACATGGACACGTGCATCACGATAAGGACGGTGCTCATGAAGGACGGCCGTGCGTATGTGCAGGCCGGAGCGGGGATAGTCGCTGATTCTGATCCAGAAAGGGAGTACGAGGAGACGGTCAACAAGGCCAGGGGCGTGCTCAAGGCGGTTGACATGACCAGAGAGGGGCTCGGTTGAGGATACAGGCGCCATGCTTTTGATGATAGACAATTACGATTCCTTCACGTACAATCTCGTACAGTATCTACTGGAGATGGGCGAGGATGTGCGCGTGTTCAGGAACAACGCAATAACAGTGGAGGATATCGAGCGGCTCAAGCCGGCTAGGATCGTAATCTCTCCCGGGCCCTGCGACCCGAGCCGGGCCGGGGTCTCGGTGGATGTGGTAAGGAGGTTCGCAGGCAAGGTTCCGATACTCGGTGTGTGCCTGGGGCACCAGTCGATTGCATACGCCTACGGCGCCGAGATAGTGAGGGCCGAACGTCTGATGCACGGAAAGACATCCATGATATTCCATGACGGAAAGACCATATTCAAGGGGATCGAAAACCCCTTCGAGGCCACGCGTTACCACTCCCTTGTCGTTAAAAAGGACACGCTTCCAGAGGTCTTCGAGATAAGCGCGTGGACGGACGACGGGATAAAGGAGATAATGGGCATAAGGCACAAGGAACTTCCGCTCGAAGGGGTGCAGTTTCACCCGGAGAGCATACTTACAAGGGCCGGAAAGGACTTGCTCAGAAACTTTGTCGAGTTGAAGGTTTGAAGAATGATTAAAGATGCCATATCGAAGGTGGTAAAGGGTGCGGACCTCACCGAAGAGGAGATGATGCACGTAATGAGCGAAATAATGGGTGGGGCGGCCAGCCCCGCGCAGATAGCCTCGTTCATAACGGCGCTCAGGCTCAAGGGTGAGACGGTGGACGAGATAACAGGTGCTGCACGGGTGATGAGACAGAAGGCAGCAAGGATAGAGGTCTCAAGCCCTGTGGTCGTTGACACCTGCGGCACCGGCGGGGACGAGTCCATGACCTTCAACATATCGACGGCAGCGGCCTTCGTGGTCGCCGGATGCGGCATAACCGTGGCAAAGCACGGTAACCGTTCGGTCTCATCCAAAAGCGGCAGCGCCGATGTGCTGAGGGAGCTCGGCGTCAACATCGAGGCCGAGGTTGGCACCGTCGAGGAGTGTCTCGACAAGGTGGGAATCGGATTCCTCTTTGCACCGCTCCTGCACGGCGCCATGAAGTACGCCGCCCCGGTCCGCCGCGAGATAGGCATAAGGACGATATTCAACATACTCGGCCCGCTGACCAACCCTGCCGGTGCAAGGTACCAGGTTCTCGGTGTCTACGATCCCCTGCTTACCGACATACTGGCAAAGGTTCTTTACAACCTGGGATCCATACGTGCCTTCGTGGTCTGCGGGGAGGACGGGCTCGACGAGATAACGCTTACCGGCGAGACCAGGGTTACGGAGCTTCACGATGGCTCCATAAAGACGTACCACCTCAGGCCTGAGGACTTCGGTCTTGAAAGGTGCGCCCCTTGTGACCTCAAGGGCGGAGACCCGCGGGAGAATGCGCGCATAATAAGGGGTGTACTCGAGGGCTCGTGCGGTCCCCACAGGGACATAGTCCTTTTGAACGCATCGCCGGCTATAGTCGCCGCGCGCAAGGCGAGGACCCTCAAGGAAGGAGTGGCCATCGCAAGGGGGTCCATCGACTCCGGTGAGGCGCTCAAGAAACTCGACGGGCTCGTGGCCGCAACAAACAGCTGAACCGTTCCATGGAGAGGCCTGAGATACTCAAAGAGATTCTCGAAGAAAAGAGGCGTGAACTCTCGCTCCTTGAAAAGGAGGAGTCCATCGCCGAATTGAAGGCCAGGATCCGGGATCTGGAGCCTGCGAGGGACTTCAAAGGGGCGCTTGTAAAGTATGCCGTCAACATCATAGCCGAGGTGAAAAAGGCCTCTCCCTCGAAGGGGATCATAAGGGATGACTTCGATCCGGTGGAGGTCGCGCTCGAGTACGAAAGGAACGGGGCGTGTGCAGTATCCGTCTTGACGGACAGGAAGTACTTCATGGGAAGCCTCGATAACCTCGTACGGGTGAAGGCCGCCACACTGCTTCCGGTCCTGCGCAAGGACTTCGTCATAGACCCTTATCAGATATATGAATCAAGGGCGGCAGGCGCCGATGCGGTGCTTCTTATAGTGGCGGCGCTGGAGAAGTCCGTTCTGGACGATCTCTTGGGGCTCTGCGGCACACTGTGTATCACCCCGCTTGTAGAGGTCCATACAGAAGAGGAGCTTGATACGGCGCTCGAGGCCGGATCAGAGGTCATAGGCATAAACAACAGGGATCTGAACACGTTCGTAACAGACCTTTCAACCACCGTAAGGCTTGCAAAAAAAATCCCCGGCGATAGAATAGTTGTAAGCGAAAGCGGCATAAACACGCCGGACGACGTGCGCATCCTCAGGGACGCCGGGGTTGACGCCTTCTTAGTGGGTGAGGCCCTGGTGAGGGAGAGCGATATCGGTACAAAGCTCAAGGAGCTCAGGGGTGTTGCCTGAAGCGTGCTCTCGTGGATACAAAGGTAAAGATATGCGGCATAACGAACATCGAAGACGCGCTCCATGCGTCTGAGTGCGGGGCCGACGCCCTGGGGTTCATACTCTACAGAAGGAGCCCGAGGTTCATAGATCCGGACCGTGCGGCATCGATCATCAGGGAGCTTCCGCCGTTTGTGACAACGGTAGGGGTATTTGTCGACGAATCCCCGGAGACCGTGAACACACTGGCCAGAGAGGTTGGGTTCGGTGTGGTACAGCTCCACGGCAACGAGTCGCCCGGGGAGTGTACGGCCGTAGAGGCACGGGTCGTGAAGGCAGTAAGGATAAGGGACACCCATTCACTCAACGGACTCGGGAGCTACAGTGGGGTTTCGGCCTTTCTCCTTGATACATACAGGCAGGGCGTGCCCGGAGGCACGGGCGAGAGCTTTGACTGGGATATAGCGGTCGAGGCCAAAGGCTACGGCCGTATCATCCTTTCCGGGGGGCTGAATCCGGAGAATATCAGAGAGGCGGTAATCTGCGTGAGACCCTACGGGGTGGATGTAAGCTCCGGGGTCGAGATCGAACCCGGCAGAAAGGACCACCGCAAGGTCGCTGAGTTCATCAGCAGGGTAAGGAGCATCAAGGATGTCTGACAAGGGACGGAGAAGGGTGCCCGACAGGCTCGGTCACTTCGGCGCATACGGCGGAAGGTACATATCAGAGACCCTAATGCCGGCCGTACTGGAGCTTGAGAAGGCCTACGCAAGGTTCAAGAACGACAGGGACTTCAACAAGGAGTTCGATCACTACCTCGGCCAGTATGTAGGCAGGCCCACTGCGCTTTATTATGCCGAGAGGCTCACCCGGAGGCTCGGTGGTCCGAAGGTCTATCTCAAGAGGGAAGACCTCTGCCATACCGGCGCCCACAAGGTAAACAACACCATAGGCCAGGTACTGCTCGCCAGGAGGATGGGCAAGACAAGGATCATCGCCGAGACGGGCGCAGGCCAGCACGGTGTGGCTACGGCCACGGTCGCCGCGATCTTCGGTCTCGACTGCGAGATTTACATGGGTGAGGAGGACATCAAACGCCAGGCGCCGAATGTGCTGCGGATGAGGCTCCTCGGGGCCAAGGTCAACCCGGTAAGCTCGGGCAGCAGGACGCTCAAGGATGCGATGAACGAGGCGCTCAGGGACTGGGTGACCAACGTCTACAATACCTTCTACATAATAGGTTCAGTAGCCGGGCCCCACCCCTACCCCATGATGGTGAGGGATTTTCAGTCGGTCATAGGCCGGGAGGCACGGAGACAGATCTTAAGGGCCGAGGGCAGGTTGCCCGACCTTCTTGTTGCCTGCGTCGGGGGGGGGAGTAACGCCATCGGGCTTTTTCATCCCTTCCTCGGTGACGGGAATGTAGCTATGGTTGGTGTGGAGGCCGGAGGGCTGGGGCTCCGAACCGGAAAGCACGCGGCAAGCATCTGCGGCGGCAGGGTCGGCGTCCTCCACGGCTCAAAGAGCTATCTTCTGCAGGACAGGTTCGGCCAGATAAAACACACCCACTCCATATCGGCGGGGCTCGACTATCCGGGCGTGGGTCCGGAGCACTCCTACCTGCATGACACCGGGAGGGTGGAGTATACGGCGGTGACGGATAACGAGGCGTTCGAGGCCTTCCGCCTGCTCTCGGAGACCGAGGGCATAATACCGGCGCTCGAGAGCTCACATGCCGTGGCCTATGTCGCCAGGAATGCAAAAAAGCTCGGGCCGGACAAGGTCGTTATAATAAACCTCTCGGGAAGGGGCGACAAGGACCTTGCGACCGTCTCGGAGAGGATGGGGTTTACGGTATGAAGACAGCGAGAAGATCAAGGCTTACCGAGGCCTTTGAAAGGCTCAGGGAAAAAGGCGAGAAGGCGCTTGTCACATTCATAACAGCAGGGGACCCGGACCTTGAAACCACGGCGAGGTTGATACCTGAGCTTGAAAGGTCCGGCGCGGACATAATAGAGCTCGGCATACCCTTCTCCGACCCAATGGCCGACGGACCCACCATCCAGGCGGCCTCAGAAAGGGCGCTTAAAAGCGGCACCACACTCGCAAAGGTGCTGCGGCTGGTACGTGATGTCAGGAAGAAGAGCTCCATCCCCATAGTGCTCTTCGGGTACTACAATCCCGTCTTCTCCTACGGGCTTGAGAGGTTTGCGACCGATGCGGCCCGTGCAGGGTGTGACGGTGTGCTGATCGTCGATCTTCCACCCGAGGAGTCCGGAGAGTTGAAAAGGGAGCTGGACAGGGTGGGGCTCGATCTCGTCCACCTCCTTACGCCCACGAGCGACGAGCAGAGGATGACGCTTGTGGCAAGAAAGGCGTCGGGGTTCATCTATTACGTCAGCGTTACCGGGGTTACCGGCGCGAGAAAAAAACTGGCCGCAAGCATACGGAATGCGGTGAAAAGGGTCAGGAGACACACCTCCCTCCCGGTGGGGGTCGGCTTCGGCATATCCACCCCGGAGCAGGCACGTAATGTGAGCAGGTTCGCGGACGGCGTGATAGTGGGCAGCGCCATAGTGGATATAATCGCAAGGAACGCGGGTTCGAAGGACCTGGTCGGTAAGGTGGGAAGGTTCGTTTCTGGTCTGAAGCGTGGAATGAGGGGTTGAGGGATCCCTGCCGCCTCCGTAAGCATTGGCCTTCATGCGGCCTTGAGGCAGGCGTTCCGGGTTGCGCCCGTTGGATGCGGCTTCAACATTTCCGTCGTTTCGTACGATAAGTCAGGTAGGGGACGGCGAGACGGAGCGGGCAGGCTGCGCACTGATTCGAAGACGCGGGCGAGCGCTTTACCCGCAGGGAGTTTCGACCGACGCGTGCTCTGATGACAGCGAAGGGTTACCTGTACTTGAAGGTCCCCTGTCCACAGGCGGGCAGGCCCGCGGCTTTTTGTTGTGGGGAGCTTCAATTATGTACTTAGGGGTGTTATGGTCTGGTTCAAGAAGGATTTTTTCTCCAAGCGTGAAAAGAAGACGTTGAAGGTTCCGCAGGGGCTCTGGGTGAAGTGCAATCACTGTAACGAGATAATATACAAGAAGGAGGTCGAAAGGAACCTCGATGTATGCCCGAAGTGCAACTATCACTTCCGCATATCGTCACGCAGGCGGATAGAGACGGTACTGGACGAAGGCTCCTTTGTGGAGTACGACAGCGCCCTTGAGCCGCAGGACGCCCTTGACTTCAAGGACCTGAAAAGATACAAGGACAGGCTCAGGGAGGCGCACAAGAAGCATGCCTCCAAGGATGCCTTTGTCTCAGGCCAGGGACTTATAGACGGCAGGAAGGTCATGATCGGCGCATTCGAGTTCTCCTTCATGGGCGGGAGCATGGGCTCGGTGGTGGGGGAGAAGATAACGAGGCTCGTCGAGCATGCCTCGGCGGAGAGAACACCCCTTGTCATCTTCACGTCTTCGGGCGGGGCGAGGATGCAGGAGGGGATACTCTCGTTGATGCAGATGGCAAAGACAGCGGCTGCCATCGCAAGGCTCAACGAGAAGGGTATACCCTACATATCCGTCCTTACGGATCCAACCACAGGAGGCGTCACCGCAAGCTTTGCGATGCTCGGAGACGTGATCGTGGCCGAGCCGAGGGCCCTCATCGGTTTTGCAGGACCGAGGGTCATCCAGGAGACCATAAGACAGAAGCTGCCCGAGGGCTTTCAGCGTGCCGAGTACCTCCTCGAGCACGGCATGATCGACATGATAGTGGAAAGAAAGATGATGAAGTCCACGCTCTCGCTCCTGCTTTCGCTCCTTGCCGGTTAGACTCGTCGTGCCGGTCTGTTGCGAAGCCAGGCTCCTGGTGCGTTCCTCTGGCCTACTTGACACGCTGGCTCCGCACCTGTCCGTGGTGCATTTAGCCTGAACGGGTTTCCCTTAAGATGCCTTCCCTCGAACAGACCCTGAAGTACCTTTACGGACTCGAGAGCCTCGGCATAAGGCCCGGGCTCGAGCGCATAAGGAGACTTCTCTCCCTTCTCGGCGACCCGCATAACGCATACCCTTCCATACTCGTCGGCGGCACCAATGGAAAAGGCTCCACCTCCGCCATGGTCGCCTCCATACTGAAAGAAGCCGGCCACAGGACCGCCCTTTACACCTCACCCCACCTTCTCCGGTTCAACGAGCGTATAAGGGTTGACGGCAAAGAGATAACAGGCCGCGATATCACGCGGCTTGTGGCCAGGCTGAAGCCGCTGGCCGAGGATGTGGGGGATATGGGCTGCGGCAGGCCGTCCTTTTTCGAGTTCACCACAGCGCTGGCCTTCGAGTACTTCAGGGAAAAGGAGGTTGACATAGCCGTCGTCGAGGTGGGCATGGGCGGGAGGTTCGATGCGACAAACGTGGTGCGCCCTTTCATCTCCATAATAACAAATGTCGCCGTTGATCATACACAATACCTCGGGACGAGCATCCGCGATATAGCGTATGAAAAGGCCGGCATCATAAGGGATGGCGCCATGGTCGTTGCTGGACGAAGCGACGGGGAGGCGCTCATGGTGATTGAGAAGGTCGCCTGGGAGAAAGGGGCGAGGCTGTACCTTGCAGGAAGGGACTTCCGTGTAGAGCCGGACGGAGAGTACTTTAACTACTTCGGCTGGGGGGCGCCCTTGAAGGGGCTCTTTCTGAGCCTCGGCGGCCCACACCAGCTTGCGAACGCCGGTTGTGCGTTGAAGGCGGTGGAACTCGTGGCGCTTTCGGGCAGACGGGTTGAAGAGAAGGACATCAGAAGAGGCCTTGAGAGGACCCTGTGGCCCGGGAGGCTGGAGGTGGTGGGAAGGCGTCCTACAGTGGTGCTCGACTGTGCCCACAACGCCGCGGGTGCGAGGGCGCTCAGGGCTGCGTTGGGCGGCTTTGGTTGCCGCAGCCTCGTGCTGGTCCTCGGTATAATGGCCGACAAGGATATCAGGGGTATAATGGCCGAGCTCGTTCCAATAGCGCGTACCGTCGTGCTTACAGAACCGGCATACAGGAGGAGCGCCGGGACGGATAAACTCCTTGAAGCTATGCGGGACTACAAGGGCAGGGTGATCGTAAGAAAGCGCGTGGCTTCGGCCTGCAGGGCGGCCCTGGAGGATGCCTCGATGGATGACATGGTATGTATCGCCGGCTCGATATTCACCGTGGCGGAGGCAAAGCGGTATTTTTCCGAAAGGGCACGGCGTTCCCTGTGAAGATGCATCGCGAGCGCCGATCCCGCAGCGTGCTGCGCGGTTAAGCGAGCGGAACATGAGAAGATTCACTGTAGCCTGCTACAGGGAGCTTCAAAGCATCATTGTAAAATACGCCCTCCTGTGCTAAGTTTTTCAGGTTGATCCTGTTGCGCCAAAGGGAGCTGAATGTCGTCATCCATGGAAGATACGATCAGACGCCGGACAGGCCGGATGATACTCGGCGTTTTTTTTCTTGTCTCCTTCCTTTTTCTCTTCGTCCTTGGTCCGGATGCAGCCGCCTCGCTGGACGATACGCTATTCCAGGGGGACGAGCCCATCGAGGTCAACGGCGACTCCGTTGTTTATGACTCCGAGAACGAGGTCTATTACGCCGACGGCAATGTGGTTATAGTACAGGGGGATGTAACCCTTAAGGCCGATCACGTCGTAATGGACATGAAACTTGGGCTTGCAGAGGCCGCGGGCAATGTGGTTGCCTACGATGCCTCAGGAAACCGCCTGGAGGGAGAAACACTGACAGCGGATCTGAATAATGACACCGCGGTCGTGGTAAACGGCAGGCTCTTTTTCAAGGAGAACAATATAAGCGTTTTGGGCTCCGAGATAAGGAAGACCGGCAAAGGGAGGTTCGCCGCAAGACAGGCTGCATTCACCACCTGTGACTGCTATCCGGATCGTTCCCCGCCGTGGAGCCTGCGTGCTGACTCGGCCAAGCTTAAGGTCGAAAGCCTGCTCACGGCCCGGAATGCCTTTTTCTATATAAAGGACCTGCCGCTCATTTATACGCCGTTTATCGCGGTCCCGATCAAGAGAAAGAGGCAGACGGGTTTCCTTATGCCGGGTATCGGGTATTCGAGGCTGCGCGGCAAGAAGATAGATAACGCCTTTTTCTGGGCCATCTCAAGGAGCACCGATGCCACGTTCTTTCTCGACATAGAGACCAGAAGGGGGATAGGAAAGGGTGTGGAGTACAGGTATTACAGGACGGCCAGAAGCTACGGCGAGTTCTATTTTTATCACTTCAATGAAAAGGACATCGACCGAGTTAGGGAGTTCAGGAAGGATAAAGACAACCTTTCGAGGCCGAAGTCCGCACGCAGCGGCCGCTGGCAGCTGAAGTTCAAGCACAGGGAGTTTCTTGATGACAACCTCACGGTCAAGGCGGACATAAACATGGTGAGCGATGACGAGTACTTCATCGACTTCGGAAAGGAGCCCGGCGAGAGGGCGCTTGACAGTATCGAAAGCACGGTCTCGGTGAGCAAGGGTTGGAACACATACAACCTCACTGTACAGGCCAGGGTCTTTGACAACCTCACCGTAGAGCATGACGACGAGGTGCTTCAGAGGCTGCCCGAGGTCATATTCACAGGGTCCAGCCACAGGATCTTCTCTTCCCCGTTCTTCCTCTCGCTGAGCTCTTCGCTGGTGAACTTCGAGAGGAGAAAGGGCGATGCCGGCCAAAGGCTCGATGCCAGGCCGCGTTTGAGCCTTCCGCTGAGCCCGGGCGGGTGGTTCGAGTTCACGCCCTCCTACGCGCCGCGGCTCACCGTGTACAGGAACGAGAATGACGCGTCAGAAGACCGCTACCAAACGCGGTTTCTCTACGATGTAACAACAGAGCTTACCACGACCTTCGTGCGTTACTTCAACGTGTCTTTCTCCGGGCTAAGCAAGCTCAGACATACGCTCAGGCCGAAGATAACCCATACGTACATACCGGCCCGCAAACAGTCGAACCTGCCGTATTATGATGAAACCGACAGGGTATCCGCGGCGAACAACATCCGCTATTCGTTGAACACCACCCTGACCGGCAAGTTCAGGGAGAGTGGAAGGAAGCACGACTTTCTTTATATGGACATCTCGCAAACATACAATATCCGCGAGGAGACGCGCAGCAAGAGAGAGCCGGGGGACGAGCGCCGCTTCTCCAATGTGGAAGGGGAGATCATACTGCGGCCTACCGTGCGCATGCTGCTTACAGCAAGGGGGGAGTACAACGTCTATGACGGCTGGTTCGAGAAGTCGGACGCATCGTTTTCCATGTCGGACAGGCGAGGAGACTATTTGTCTCTTACCTACCGTTACATACGGGGTAATACGAGGTATCTTGAGACCGACGCCAGGCTCCAAGCCTCGAGATCGGTATACCTTGGGTTGAGGCAGAGGTATTCCTTTGTCGAGGATGAGTTGTTGGAAAGGAATCTCGTCATGGGCTATGTGGATCCGTGCTGGGGAGCTGAACTCGTATGGTCCAGGAGGCTTAACGAGACGGTAGTGCTTCTGAGTTTCAGCCTGAAGGGTATCGGTGAGGTCTTCAGCACATCAGCAACAGTTGCCGATGCAAGGACAGGGCGGTAAACGTAAAGACCATTAGGACAAGGAGTGGAGCATGTTCTACAGTGGAAGCAATGGAAGGTATGTTACAAGGGCTTTGGCGGTGCTTACGCCTTCCGAATCAAAGAGGCTTATCGCAAAGGCCGTATGCAGGCTGCCGGAGGTGAGGGGGGCCTTTGACAACGGAAGGATAGTCATCATAGGCGGCACGACCAATGCCTATGTGGTGGAGGAGCTGCTGGGTATTGCGGTCGACAAGTTCCGGTTCGCCTCCGGCAGGATAGCCTTCGGGGAGCTCGGCGCCAACGACCCGTCCATGAGGCGTCCGCCGGTGGTCATAATCAACGGAGAGGTCGTTGATGGATTGCGTCCTGTGGATGTGCTGAAGGAGTTCACCGCGAATGATGTGTACATCAAAGGCGCCAACGCCGTCGATGCCGAGGGACATGCCGGCGTCCTAATGGCCGACGGGGCGGGCGGTACGATCGGCGCCTCAATGGGCATAATACAGGCACGTGGCAGCAACCTCATAGTGCCGGTGGGGCTTGAAAAGCTCGTGCCATCGGTAATAGACGCAGCGGGCAGGTGCGGACAGGACGGATTTGCGTATTCGATGGGGCTGAGCGTTGGGCTCATGCCGCTTGTGGATGCAAAGGTCATAACCGAGGTGCAGGCGATCGAGGTGCTCTTCGGCCGGGAGGGTGTGCGCGCCCACCACGTGGCATCGGGCGGGGTGGCCGGATGTGAAGGGGCCGTAGTGCTTGCGATCGAGGGAGAGGACGGAGAAGGGGTGAAGAAGGCCTTCGAGTTCTTGCAGTCCGTCAAGGGCGAGGTTGCGGTCGGACCGGGGGAGGAATGACGCAAAAGGAGAGGCTTTTGCATGTGCTCTCAGGCGATGCCGTCGAAAGGCCGCCTGTAGTCGTGCCGGGGGGACTTGTGACGGCCCTGAGCGAGGAGGTGATGGAGGCGGCGCGACCGGATGGATGGTCACTCGTGCATTGCGCCGACGGGCTCGCATCCCTTTCCATCCATATACACGACACGACCGGCATAGAAAACCTCGGCCTGCCGTTCACCATGAGAGTGGAGTCAGAGGCGTACGGCGGGGAGAAGGATGCCTTCCCGTCGAATGAAGAACCTTTCTCCGTGGGCTATCCGCTCAGGGATGTATCCGAGTACCGAAACCTCAAGGTGCCTGATCTAGGATCGGACGGGAGGCTGCCCCTCGTCATAGATTGTATCGGCATCTTGAGCCGGAGACGGCCGGCGGCACCGGTCGTGGCCGATTTGGTTGCCCCACTGAGCCTGGCCACCTCGCTCGTGGACGCACATACGGTGCTCAGGGCGCTTGTGAGGGAGCCTCTTCGCATGCACGGCCTTCTTTCCTTTCTTTCAGAGGGCACCGTTGAGTACATGCGCCGCCTCATAGGTGCAGGAGCCTCGGCCATCTTCCTCGTGGACCCCTTTTCAACCGCTCAAACACTCGGCCCGCAACTTTTCAGGGAGTTCGCCCTGCGGTACATAAACACCATAACCGATGCGGCGCATGAGATGGGCTGTCCGGTGATGGTACACCTCTGCGGCGACCTGAAGAAGATAATAGATGAACTTCATGAGTTGCACGCCGAGTGTTTGAGCGTGGACTCCAGCACCTCAACGGCGGAGATAGCCGACGCGCTTCCTTTTCACCGTATCATGGGCGGCATGGATTCGTTAGAACTTTCAACCTGCACACCCCAGGAGGTCCTAACTGCGGCCGAGGCCGCACTCGCAGGCGGCGTGGACATCCTTGCACCTTCCTGCGGGCTCGACGGCCGTGTAACCGTGGAGAATCTGAGGGCAATGGTCCGGGCGGTGCACCGTGGTGCGGTGTGTGCTGAATAAGGTCCCCGTCGCCCCCAGAGGCTTTCTAACCGTGCATCATTCTATAAATCCCTTGATTTTCAGGGAGGCCTTCGTTTACAATTATTAGGTTGCACCGGCCCACAGGATCAACTCCACGGAGCGGGCTGCCCGCTATGCATCTTCAACCCATGAAGGATACCTTGAAGACGAAGTTTTTTCTTTTGATCATGCCCGCCGCTTTGCTGGCGGCTTTTCTTGTCCTCTCTTTTCCGTCGAAAGGGGTGGCTTCCCAGGAGGCGCTCCAGGTAAAGGTGGCGGTGCTCCCGTGGAAGATCAACGCCGGAGATGAGCTGGAATACCTCGGTGGTGCCGTAACGGACATGTTGACCTCCAGGGTAGGGGCAACCGGTGAGGTGGAGATCTTGAGGGGCGATCTTGTTGTGGCCGCCCTTAAAGGCTTTGGGCAGAGGGAGCCAGCCGAAAAGATCGCCGAGGCCGTGGGTGAAAGACTCGGCGCGGATTACGTGGTCTTCGGAAGTATCTCCGTGCTCGGGGACCAAGTAAGCCTGGATGCCAGGCTCTACGACGTAAAGAAGAATGCGGCGCAGCCCTTGTTCAACACCGGGGTAGGGCTCGATGCCATAGTCTTCATGACCGAGGATCTTGCAAGGAACCTAATATCCGTAGCCACGGGCCGTCCAATAGAAGATGTGCCGTCGTACACCGGCAGGTTCACATCCGCCGGGGAGCGGGACCACGGTGAGAGGTGGTTCGCGGACGAAGGTGTATATGACGAGGAAGGTTTAGTCATAAGGTCCAAAAAGAGGGAGAAGAGGTTCGGGTGGAAAAGAAGCCTCGACGGTTTTGTAAAGGCGATGGAGACAGCCGATCTCGATGGTGACGGGAAAAAGGAGGTTGTCTTTGTCACCGAAAATGATGTCACTATAGCAAGGTTCACGCCCCGTGGCGTAAAGACGATCAAGCGCCTGTCCGGTGACGGAGAGAGCGTGAACGTTTCTGTGTCGGCGTTCGACTCGGACGGGGACGGGAGGACCGAGCTCTATCTGTCAAGGCTCAGGGGAAGCATGGCAGACGGTTGCATACTGGAGGCCAAGGACGGATCCTTTGCCTTCACCTCCTGCGGCATACCGTTCTTCATGAGGGCCTTAAGGATCGAGGGTGACGGCACGGTCCTGCTCGGACAGATGTTCAGAAAGGAGTGGGGTTTCAAGAAGAAGATCAATGTTTTGAGGAGAGATGGTGCTGATGTGGTTGTCGCCGGAGACTTCTACCTGCCACCGAAGGTCAACCTTTACGGCTTCGAGGTCTTCGACCTCACCGGTGACGGTGAAAACGAACTCGTGGTACTGGATTCACGGCGGCACCTCAGGGTTTATGTGAAAAAGGGCAAGAGATGGGCGGAGGAGTGGCGTAGCCCCGATACATACGGCGGTACTCTCAACATCATAGACCTCGCCGAGGGCAATGAGCAAGAACCCCGCGGATTCGTCTCCATTCAAAGCAGATTTTTGTACGCAGACCTTGACATGGACGGAATGAATGAGCTTATAATAAAGAAGAACGTGGCCGGCGGGATCTTCGGCGAGAGGTCCGAGAGGGTGAGGTCCTTCAAGAGCGGTACCGTAAGGGGATTGAGCTGGGACGGGGTGGTGCTTGCCGAGGACTGGAAGACCAAAGAGTTGAACGGTTATGTGTCCGATTTTCTGATAGAGGATACCGATGGCGACGGCAACAAGGAGCTCCTAATACTATTTATAGGCACAAAGGGGCTCTACCAGGTGGAAGACAAGACTACATTGGTTTCATATAAACTATCCATCCAGTAGACAGGCTGCCTTTTTACCATACGGCGGTGTAGCTCAGGCGGTCAGAGCAGGGGTCTCATAAGCCCCGTGTCGGTGGTTCGAGTCCACCCACCGCCACCACATTTTATCCCATCTCATCCACTTCATCATTTGCTGTACGGCCACACCGGCCTTTCATGAACGTGCGTCGCTAGCGCCTGTGCGGGTTCCGGTGTCAACGAACGGAGTGCAACCGGATAACGCCTTTCAGGAGAAGATTTCCAGCGACTTTACACGGTAAGCCCCAAAAAGTACCCCCTTTCCCCTTAAGCAATGAGTCCTTACTGTCGAAGATATTATTATGTTCGGGAAAAAACCGGCCGACCTGAAACAGCCTGGATGGCGGGCGTTTGCATCTCGCCGCAGACGGTCGTAAAGACCCGGAAAACACACAACATTGAGGTGGCTTATGGACCTGCACGAGATTTTTCTGGGACGCCAGCCCATACTTGACGAAAGCGAAGACCTCGTTGCCTACGAACTCCTCTTTCGCTCGTCTGCAAACATGCAGAGGGCCGTGATCGACAATTTACAGGAGACCATCGCATCGACGATCGTCAATGCCATGTGCGACTTCGGCGAAGAGAATATACTCGGCAGACATATAGCCTTCATCAACCTCGATTCCAGGATGCTGATGAGCGATATGATAGAGCTCCTTCCGAAGGACAGGGTGGTCTTTGAGATCATTGAATCGGTTGATGCTAGCAGCGATATCATCGAGAGGTGCAGGGACCTCAAGAGGCGCGGCTTCATGCTGGCGCTCGACGACTTTTCCTATGACAGGAAGCTCGAGCCTCTGTTGGAGCTTGTCGATGTGGTCAAGATAGATGTCCTCGATACAACCCGTTCCGAGCTGTTGAACGAGGTGAGGATGCTGGAGGGGTTCCCTGTGAAGCTTCTGGCCGAAAAGGTGGAGAACCCAGAGCAGTATGCGTTGTGCTCGGAGCTCGGTTTCAGGCTCTTCCAGGGATACTATTTTGCACGCCCTGCGGTTTTAGGTCGCAAACGGATTGACATATCAAAGATAACGCTCTTGAAGCTTCTGCAGCAGGTGATGGGGGACTGCGAAACAAGGGAGATCGAAGAGACCTTCAAGCAGAGTCCGGAGTTGACGTACAATCTGCTCAGGCTCGTCAACTCGGTCGGCATGGGGCTTCGGTATAAGGTCCGCTCCGTACCCCATGCCATAGCGATCGTGGGACGCAACCAGCTCAGGCGCTGGGTTCAGTTGCTATTGTTCATCCACGGCAGCGGTTCACCGCAACGGAATCCGCTCCTGCAGATGTCCATGGCGCGCGGACGGTTGATGGAGCTCCTTGCAGGCACCTTTCATCTGACCGACAGAGACAAGGAATACGGCGACATGGCCTTCATGACCGGTGTACTTTCGCTTCTCGATGTGCTGCTTAATATGCCCATGAAGGAGATACTGGCCCAGATCGATCTGGAAGATGAAGTCCGTGAGGCGTTGCTCGATCTCAAGGGACCGCTCGGCACCCTTCTCATGATGGCTACAAACATGGAACACTGCGACTTCGAGGCCATTGAAGAGGCGATCAAGGGACTCCCCATCACCCCCGAGGATATCTATGAGGCGCAGTTCAATGCCGTAGGCTGGACGAACAGGGTGATCGACACCCTGGCGCAGTGTGCATGAGGCTCGAAGCTGATCTTGCGGGTGCTCTGTCAGTAAGCGGCGACCAGACAAAGCCACGGTGAGCCACCGGGGATGAACCTCCGTCTTTTTCCTTCCACATACATATCCAGCCAAACGAACATGCTGAAGCCCGAAAAACCCTTAGTGCGGGGATGCCGTCTGCACCTTGTCCGCAGCTCCCTGCGTACGCCGTCCCTTTATCGAGTATGCTGGGTGAGCGCATTTTGTAGCCTGCGGGTGTCTTTTTCCGTGCTGTTACATGTGATTTACTTTCTTGCAACTCTTCCCTGCGTGTGTTAACATTCCCCTGGATCTTCAATTTCAAATGACGTCCCGCTGGGAAAGAGGCATGCAGAGCAGACGCATAGGCGAGATCTTTCTCGAAGAGGGGTTGATAGACCGAGGCAAGCTCGAAGAAGCCCTCGAAGAGCAGGACCGCACCGGGCGTGGGTTGGCCCGTACACTTAAAGACCTCGGCCACATATCCGAATCCGACATGGTAAGGATCCTAGGGGAGCACCTCGGGATGCCCTTTCTGACGCAGCGTGACTACCCGCCTGTCATACCCCCGATAAGGCCAGAGCCTTCCAAGAAGTTCCTTAAACAGTACAAGGTTGTTCCCGTAGGCAGGGTCAACGGGACATTGAGGCTGGCCGTGGCCGATCCGGCCGATCGCTTTCCGGTGGAGGCGCTCAAGGTGTTTACAGGGCTCGATGTGGAGACGCTCATAGGTTGTGAGGAGGACATACTTTCCGCCATAGAAGCTTATTACGGTGAAGGGGGGCTCACCATGGAGAAGATCATGAAGGGGCTTGAGGAAAAGGGGGCTGACGCGGCTGTAACCGCTTCGGAAGAGGATGATGTGGAGCATCTGAAGGACATGGCCCGTGAGACCCCGGTGATAAACCTGGTGAACCTGCTCATAAACAAGGCCGCTGAAAAGAACGCCAGTGACATCCACATAGAGCCGTTCGAGGACAAGCTGTGCATCCGTTACAGGGTCGATGGTATGCTGCACCATGCGGAGACGCTGCCCAGGCGGCTTTACCCGCCCATCGCATCGAGGATAAAGATCATGGCGAGGCTCAACATAGCCGAGCGCAGGCTGCCGCAGGACGGAAGGATAAAGTTCAACACCCGGCACGGCGACATGGACATACGGGTCTCGTGCGTGCCCACCCTTCACGGAGAGAGCATCGTGATGAGGCTTCTTGATCCGGACGGGATCATGGACTTCGAATCGCTCGGACTTTCCGCCGCCAACAGGAAGACCTTCGAGGCGTTCATCAAACAGCCGCACGGCTTGGTCCTGGTCACAGGCCCGACCGGAAGCGGAAAGACCACGACCCTCTACGCGGCGCTGTCGAGGATCAATACGAGCGAGAGAAAGGTCATCACCATAGAAGATCCCGTCGAGTACCGGCTCGAGGGGGTAAACCAGATACAGGTGAAGCCGAAGATAGGGCTGGATTTTGCAAACGGTCTTCGCTCCATAGTCAGGCAGGACCCGGACGTGATAATGGTCGGGGAGATAAGGGATTCGGAGACAGCCGAGATAGCCGTACATTCGGCGCTCACCGGCCATCTGATACTGTCGACGCTTCATACGAACGATGCCCTCGGTGCGGTGACGAGGCTTCTGGACATGGGGGTTGAGGGCTACCTCATCTCGTCCAGCCTGATAGGGGTCATGGCGCAGAGGCTCGTGCGGATGATCTGCCCGTACTGTAAGGAGCCCTGCAGCCTGGACGGTGCGGCGGCAGAAGGCCTCTTCGAGGAGTTCGGTGCGCGGCATGCGATCGATTCGTTACAGGGCGTTCAGCTGTTCAGGGGCAGGGGGTGTGATGAGTGTGATCGTACCGGTTACAGGGGCAGGACCGGCATATTCGAACTCACAATGATAAACGACGACCTGAGGCGGTTGATAGTCGAGAAAAGGGGGATAGATACTTTACGGCAGAAGGCGGTCGATCTCGGTATGGTCACCTTGAGAGAGGACGGACTTGCCAAGGTCTGTCAGGGCATAACCACCCTGGAGGAGGTGGCCAGGGCGACGCTTGTGGAGAGATAGGCGAAGGCAGATGGCCTTGTACACCTACCATGCCACGGATATGAGCGGAAAGCCCGTGAGGGGCTCGATGGAGGCGCGCGATGAAGGGGCGCTTGTAGCAAGGCTCCAGGAGATGGGGTACTTCCCCATCAGCGTAGGAAGGGTCGAAGACAGGGGGGTAGGGCTTGCTGGCGGTGCAGGGTCTTACCTTCGCGGCCTCTTGTTCGGACGGATCCCGGACCGCGATCTGATAAACTTCACCGAGCAGCTGTACGGCCTTGTCGAGGCCGGTCTGCCCATAGACAGGGCCCTTGCCGTGTTGGCGGACATCGAGGAGAATCAGGCCTTGGAAGGGATCATAAGGAAGCTCCATGGAGGCCTGCGCGACGGGGGCTCCCTGGCCGACTCCATGGCCAAGCACCCCGGGACCTTTTCGGATACCTACGTGAGCCTGGTTAGGGCCGGTGAGGCAAGCGGCACGCTCGAGGCCGTGCTCATGCGCCTCAGGTCCTATCTGGAAGAGAGGCGAAGGATCAGGGAAGAGATCGTCTCGGCTCTGATATACCCTGCGATCCTCGTTGCCGTGGGCGGCGGTGCTGTCGCGTTGATGCTCCTTTTCGTCGTGCCGAGGTTCGCCCTCATCTTCGCTGACATGGGAGGGGCGCTTCCGCTGCCGACGCGCGCATTGCTCTGGCTCAGCCGGTGGTTGCGGGGCTACTGGTGGGTCGTTCCGGCCTTTGCCGCTGCGGCCGGCCTTGTTCTTTCATACGGCCTCAGGACCGACAGCGGCAGGTTGTGGCTGGACAGGCTCAGGCTGAAGGTGCCGGTTACGGGCATGCTGTACAGCAAGGTCGTTGCGGCGAGGTTTTTCAGGACGCTCGGCATACTGTTGCAGAGCGGCCTGCCCGTGATCGAGGCTCTCCGGATAGCCAGGGATACCATGGGTAACAGGGCCATGGCCGGTGAAGTGGACTCGGTCATAGAGGGTGTGCGCAGGGGCAGGGGGCTGGCGTCGCCGCTTAAGGAGAGCGGTCGTTTTCCGCCGCTCTCCGCGCATATGCTCAGTGTGGGGGAGGAGGCCGGAAACCTCGACGAGATGCTCGTAAGGCTCGCCGGGATCTATGAGCGGGATGTGAGCACAGCGGTAAAGAGGCTCCTTGCGCTCATGGAGCCGGCGATAATACTCGCCATGGCGGTGCTGGTGGGATTTATCGTCGTCTCCCTGCTCCTTGCCGTGTTCAGCCTGAATGACATACCGATGTGAGGTAGAGATGCTGTCCGTGGCTGATCATTCTATGAAAGGGAACGGTTCTGGGAGCATCGATTCCATAAAGAAGATCAAGGAAGACAGTGGCTTTACATTGATAGAGCTGATAGTCGTCCTTATAATCATCGGTCTTGTGGCGGCGCTGGTCACGCCCAGGTTCTTCGGAAAGGTGGAGCAGTCAAGGCTCAAGGCGGCTCAGGCGCAGATAGAGCTCTTCGGCCTGGCGCTCGACCATTACAGGCTCGATGTCGGTTCGTATCCGACGAGCTCCCAGGGGCTCGAGGCCCTGAGAAGGCGGCCCGTGGGTGTCGAGAGGTGGTACGGGCCTTACCTAAAGAAGGAGATACCCAGGGACCCATGGGGGCGCGACTACGTCTACATATCACCGGGCAGGCACGGAGACTACGATATCATTTCCTACGGTGCCGACGGTCTGCCGGGCGGAGAAGGTGAGAACCGGGATGTGGTGAGCTGGAAAGGGCTGGAGTAGGGGAGCCTCGTGGTGTCCGGTGTGAAGTTACAGGGCTCAGGTTCAAGTGGTTCGGAAAAGGGGTTCACCCTTTTCGAGCTTCTCGTGGTCATCGTTATAATTTCCATCTCGCTGGCCATCTGCACCGTTGCCCTGGCACCGGGGTTGCGCGGTGCGGTAAGCAGGGCCTCCGCAAAGAGGGTCGCCACGACCCTTGCCCGTGCAAGGAACCTTGCCGTAAGCGAGGCACGCCCGTACTACGTGCATCTTTCGGAAGACGGGCTCAGGATCGTGGCCTCCGATGGCACGCTGAAAGAGCGGGTCTCGCTGCCTCGCGGTACGAGCATAGGCCCAGCGGGCGGATCTACCGTCTCGTTCTATCCTCGCGGCGGCTCCAGCGGCGGCAGTTTCGAGGTCCTGGATACGGAGACCGGCAAGAGGCGCCATTCGATAACCGTTGATCCGGCTACAGGCAGGGTAAGGGTCCTATGAAGCCGTTCCATGGCACAGACAGCGGATTCTCCCTTCTGGAGGTGGTCGTGGCCCTTGCGATCTTCGGTATGGGCATACTGATCGTTCTGGGCCTCTTTTCCGGCGGGTTGCGCTCCGCAAGGGTAACCGAGGAGTCAACGAGGGCGGTCATCCATGCCAGGGAAAAGATGGCCGTAGCGCTGCTCCGTGCCGAACTGTCGGAGGGGACGACAGCCGGTACGACGGATGACGGATTCAAGTGGTCGGTGGAGGTGAGCCGGCCCGACTTTGCCGAAGACTACGGTCCATTCAATGTGCTCAAGGTCGTTACGAGGGTTACCGACCCAGGTGGGCGCGTGGACGTGGTCCTTGAGACATTCAAGGCCGTCACGGCCAGCCGGAGAGAGGGTAGCCTGTAAGGAATCATGCCATGCGTTCCCGTTCCATCACCAAGGAGGCGCACCGCCCGGTGTCACGACATGAATCCTTGCACGCAGCACCCTACGGGACCGGTGACGAGATGGGAGGGGCGGGCTTCACCCTGATAGAGGTCCTGCTCGCCCTGGCGATAGTTGGAGTGCTGCTCGTTCTGCTGCTTTCCTCAGTCAGATTGTCGGTAAGGTCATGGGACAAGGGCGGCGGAGTTGCGGACGCATCCGGTGCATCAAGGATGCTTGTCTCACTCCTGTCGAATGATATAGGCTCGGCTTTTCCTTATCTCCTGAGGGAAGGGGGCGTCAAAAAGTACCTTTTTTTCGGCGGCGGCAAGGACCTCGGCTTTGTTACGACCGCACGCAGAGGTGGGCCGGGCGTGCCTTTCGGCGGCCTGAGATGGGTCTACTACTCGGTGAGGGAAGGTGGGCTGACAGTGCGCGAGAAGGCGCTCCCTGCCCCTGATGTAACGGATGACTCGGGCGGCAGGCTCATGGAGGTAGGGCCGTCTGTAAGGGATGTATCCTTCGAATACCTGGATTCAGGGCGGTGGGAAGACGCCTGGGATGCGACGGCGAAGAAGAGGCTTCCGCAGGCGGTGAGGGTCGGGTTGCGCTTCAGGGACGACAGGCAGCCGCTTCGGCTCACGGTGCCGCTGGGCATATACACGGGATACCGCGCTGATTCGCCATGAAGAAGGCAGCTTCCAATGACAGGGGGATGGCGCTTATCATCGTATTGTGGATGACGGCGCTCTTGAGCATGCTCGCAGTCGAGTTCGCCCATTCCATGAGGGTCGAGGTCCACGCGGCTAGAAACTTCAAGAACGAGGTCAGGGCTTACTACCGCGCCCTCGGTGCGGTAAACCTGGCGCTGGCGGAGATAGGGAACGATTACGACATCGTGTACCTCGACAAAGACGGCGAGGTGGTCCTTGGAAGAAAGAGGGAAGGGGTGATCGAGCCGGTGGAGGTGCAAAGGTCCGTCTCCTTCGAGGACGGCGGTATGCGGTATGCGATCAGCGATGAAATGGGTAAGCTCAATATAAACATGGCATCAAGGGATGCGATCACCGGGCTGCTCCGTTTGTGCGGGGTCGAGGCGGAGGTGAGGGATACGATCGCTGATTCCATTCTGGACTGGAGGGATGCAAACCACGAATTTCACCTGAACGGTGCAGAGGATGACTATTACCTCGCCCTCAGTAAACCGTACGAGGCAAAGGACGGCCCCCTCGACACAACGGAGGAGCTCCTGCTCGTGAGGGGTATGTCACCTGTCATCTTCTACGGTCCGCACGGTGTGCCGCCGTGGATGGAAGCAGGGCCGGATCCGGTGCATGATCCCGCTGTACAGGGCTGTGACGGCATAGGCCGGTACATCACCGTGAATGGTAACGGCAAGCTAAACATCAACACCGCCGACGAAAAGGTCCTCGAGGCCGTCTTCGGAAGGGGCAGGGCGTATGAGATAATGCTCAGGAGAGAGTCCATGGGGTTCTTCGAACACCCGGTCTACGGCGGAACGGTGACTTCGAATGTATTTCTGGTCGACGCCAGGGGAGAGGCGGACGGGCTGGAGGTCGGTGTCAGGGCTGTGGTGGAACGGACACCGGGTACGCAAAGGGTCAGGGTCAGCTATTGGGGTAGAGGATAGCATGCGCCCGAGCCGGAGGGGGGCTTGCGTGTGGTGAGGTCCATTGGAATCGAGGTCAGGAGAGATAGCTGGGTGGTTACGGTCCTTGAGGCGGGCCGTTCGGGTGTAAGGGTCGAGAGTAGCCGCTCGATCGCCGGCCCAGTTGCAGATAGGATCGACGAGCTCGGGGAGCTCCTGTCCCAAGGCGGGCTCAAGGGGTGCCGTATCGGGGTCGGGTTACCCAGGGACCGGTACATCTCCAGGGTGCTTCGCGTGCCGGCCCCTGATCATAAGGCGATAGAAGGGGTGGTGCGGTTCGAGCTGGAACGCCACATCCCTTTTCGGATGGACGAGGTGTGCTACGGCTTCCAGGTCCTCGGCAGTGACAGGGGCCTGTTCAACGTCCTGGTTACGGTCGTCGGGAAGGAGTCGCTGGAGGATTTGCTGGAGCCGTTCAAGGGGTTGAACGCTCGTGCCCTTCATGTGGGAACCACCGCTACCTCCATCTTCAACGCCCTTTGCCAGTGGGATGCTCTTCCGCAAGGCGAAAGGTTCTTCCTTGTTTATGTGCGCGAGGAGGTTGTCACCATAGATTCCTTCGCTGGTTGCGTGCCCGTTGATTCGCGCGAGGTCACCAGGTGCGGGGAAGACCGAAAGGGGTGGATGGACGGGCTTCGAAGGGAGCTCAAGTTGGCTGCACGCGTCATGCAGGAAACAACGGGGGGAGGAAGGCCGCAGGATTTGCTGGTTGTAAGCGAGGTCCCGCTGGAGGATGACTTCTTCTCCGCGCTCGGCGGCCTTACGGGGCTGCCTGTCAGGCACGTTAGGCCTTCGGAGTTCGGGCTCGGGGCCGATGCCCTTGCATCCGCCGGCACGGCCCTCGGTGCGCTTGGAAGGGGACGGCTTTCCACGAACCTTCCGCTGCCTGGCGGGGCTACGCTGCGCAGGCCGGCTGCCGGGCGGACAGCGCTCCTTGCCTGCATTACGGTGCTGCTCTGGGCGTCGGTAGGGGTCTCCTACCTTGCATCCGACCTTCTGACCATCAGGAGGTTGGATGCAGCGGTCGAGTCGCTGAGGGATGATACGGCGAGGCTTCGCGGACTTTCCGAAAGCTTGAGGGAGCTGGACAGGCGCATCAAGGTGCTCGAAGCATCTGACGGCGTGGCCGCCCCGGGTCCGCTCGATGTGCTGAAGGAGCTGACCCGGCTGCTGCCCGACGGCACGTGGCTCACCGGCTTTGAATACAGAGACGGCGTGGTCTATATCGACGGCCGTTCGGACCGGGCCTCTTCGCTCATACTCTTGATGGAACGAGCCGGACTGATCGAGGACGTGGAATTCCTCGGCAAGATCACCAAGGGACGCGACGGCAAGGAGCGGTTCAGCATAAAGGCCAGGGTCAAAGGGTATGTCGGTAAAATATGATACATGGAAAAACACCGTTTCGTCTCTTTCCCAGTCGCTTCAGAGGCTCGGGCAGCACGGCAGGTTCACGCTGCCGGGGGTGTTGATCGCCGCCGGGCTGCTCATCTTGCTGTTATTGAGGATCGGCTACGGCTACCACGCGGCTTTACGGAATGACATTGAGGCGAAAAGAAGGCTCTACGAGGCATCTGCGGCGATGCTCGCGGATGCCGGGCGGATGGAGGATCGCCTGAAACGTGCGCGGGGCAGGATCGAGGATCTGGAGAAGGGTCTCCTGCCCGGCACAAAGCCCCCGGTGGGGGCCGCGAGGCTGCAGGAGGAGGTCAAATCCCTGGCGGACAGGAGCGGCGTAACCATATCCTCCTCAAGGGTGCTTTCGACGAGAAAAGAGGGCATATACACGAAGGTCCCTGTGGAGTTCAGGTTCAGGGGCGGGCTTCCCGGGGTGTTGAAGCTCCTTTACGGCATACGCTCTTCGCCTATCCTCATGGGGGTGGGTACCCTAAGGATAAAGGCCCTGGGTGATAAGAATCCGCAAAAGCTCGATGTTGTCATGCTGGTTGAAGGCGTGATGAAGAGTGGGTGAGAGGGGATATGGCGGAAAGCGGCGGGACGGGAAGGTACCTCCGTATGCGGTGGGAGCAAAGGCGGCTGCGATCTATCCTTGAGGCCGGGGAGAAGATCCTTTCGCCGGCCCTTGCGGCGTTGGCCGCCGTCGCCTGTGGGTGGCTCTTGATTATATGGTGGCCGTCTTCGCAGTCGCCGCCCCGCGGGGAAGCCAGGCCGCCGGAGGCGGCGGTTTACGCCGCAAGGCCTCTACCCCAGCTTTCCTCCTACAAGGTGATCGTCGAAAGGGATATCTTTTCGCCCGTGCGTCGCGGCCGCGAGCGGTCATTTGACGGCACGGTAAGGCCGGTCTCCTCTGCGATACGGCCCCCTTCGGGGCTCGACCTCGTTGGAACCGTATTGCTGGGGACAAAGAGGGTTGCGATAATGCGCGCCGGCGGCCCTGGAGGCAGGCCGGGCGAGTACGTGGTCGGGGACACGGTCGCCGGATACACGGTACGGGACATACAAAGGGACAGGGTAGTGCTTGAAAGAGGGGGCAGGAGCTTCGAGGTGACAATGAGGATGGATTCCGCGTTGCGACCGGCACCGGCCGGTCGCCCGGGACAGGCGGGGTACGGCAATAAACCGCCAGCTTCTTCACCGGCAAAAGACACTTCGGTATATCACGGACACGCAGGACGGCTCCGATAGGCCCTCTTCGGGTGTATGCGCAGCCGGACGTAACGTACAGGGAAAGCGCCGGATATGCATCGCGATACTTTATTGAGGACGATCCAGCCAGCGGCCGGATTTAGGGCGCTCGTTTTGATGATTGCGATACTCGTTGCCGCTACGGCGGCACCTTCGGTATGGGCACTGGAGGCCCAGGGGTCTGCGGGCACGAACGATGCTCTCCAGACGGACCCAAACGCCGTCCATGCAGGGGATACCGCAGGTGTTGCGCCTGCCGGCGGATCGGGGGAAGATGGTGAAGACAGCGTTCTCCTCAACTTCGTAAACGCCGACATCAAGGAAATCATCCACACCATAAGCGAGATAACCGGAGAAAACTTCATACTCGCCAGCGGCATAAGCGCCAGGATCACCGTCCAGACGAGCACACCCATACCCAGGGACGAGGTCTTCGGCATATTCGAGTCCATACTCGAGGTGAACGGCCTTGCGGCCGTAAGAACCGGTTCTTACTACAAGATCGTCTCAAGCCCCGCGGCGAGGCGGCGGGGTGTGGAGTTCAGGCAAGACACCGCTCCCGAAACAATACCGCCCGGTGACAGGGTGATAACCCAGATCGTGCCGGTGGAGTTCATCTCCTCCGGAGACCTCGTGCCCATCCTCCAGCCCATGCTTTCACAGGCAGGCAGTATCCATAACCACGCAAAGGCCAATACGCTCATAATCACCGACGTCGCATCGAACATAAAGAAGGCGCTCGGGATAATAAACGTGCTCGATGCCGACGCCTTCGAGAGGATGAAGGTTGTGCTCGTGCCCGTCGTCAACGTGGACGTCGCCACGCTCCACAAGGAGCTGACCGACATACTCAACTCGCTGGGGATCGGCGGGGATGCCAGACAGCTTTCGGTTGTGCCCATAGACAGGCTTAACAGCCTGATCATACTTTCTTCGAACACGAAGCTCCTTGAATCGGTGAAAGGATGGGCGCAGAGGCTCGACAGGGCGCTCCATCCGGACGATGCATCGATGGCCGGCGATACCGTCGTGCACGTCTACTACGTAAAGAACGACAGTGCATCCAAGATCAAGGCGCTTCTGGACAAGATATTCCTCGCCGGAGGAAAGACCGTCCCCGGAAGGCCTTTGCCCAAGGGTGTCCCCCAGGGTGTCCAGGCCGTGAGGCCCCGCGACGGGATCAGCATCTTTCTCTACGAACCCTTCAACGCCCTCATAATACAGGCCTCGCAACGCGATTACCGTACCATAATGAAGGTTATAGAGGAGCTCGACCGCTCGCCGAAGCAGGCGTTGATAGATACGCTCATAGTCGAGGTTAAGCTCGACGAGAGCACCAAGTACGGGATTCAGTGGTCTCTTCTCACCGGTAACTTCAACCTGCAGCAGAATACCGGGATATTTTCGGACACCGTAAACACCCCGGGCGCCCCCGTATCAACGCCCGCCGGAAAGAGCACGCCCTCAGGGCTCTCGGTCTTTGTTTCGGACTCGAGCAGGTTCTTCGGCGTGCTGCAGGCCCTGGCCACCGAGGGGAAGGTAAATGTGCTCAGCAACCCGCACATCATCGTAAAGAACTACGAGAAGGCCTCGATTAACATCGGGAGCGACGAGCCCATCGCCACCCAGAGCACCCAGACCGCCGTTACCGGAACGACCGGGCTCATACAGACCATAGAGTACAGGAAGACCGGCATCATTCTCACCGTATCTCCCCAGATAACCGAGGGTGGAATGGTCGCCCTCAACATACGTCAGGAGATAAGCGACAAGTCGACCGACAGGACCGTTGGCGCTGGGACGTTCCCATCGTTCTCGAAGCGGGAGGTGGAGACGTCCGTGGTCGCAAGGGACGGTGCGACCATCGTCATCGGCGGCCTAATTCAGGAGAAGAAGGAAAGGTCCTCCTCCGGCATACCGATACTCAAGGACATACCCATACTCGGGCACCTCTTCAGGTTCAAGACCGATACCGTCGGAAAGACCGAGCTCGTGATACTGCTTACACCGAAGATCATCGCAACCCCTGAGGAGGCCGCCTCGGCAACCGGCGAGTTGAGGGACAAGCTCAAGGGGCTCAAGAAGCTCCTGAAAAGGGGGGATGCGGCCGCCTCCGGGTCCGATCGGCAGGATCCGGCTCCGGACCTCTGACCGGCACTCTGCTCTGGCGGTCCGGCTCAGGCACATAGCCGGCACCAGACAGCAGTATATAGAGATAGAGCGGATCAATGAGCTGGAAAAGGAGCAGACTACGGCATAGAGCAGGCATACCGGATAGGGGCACCATAAATGTGCGAGAAATTCCGGACACCACCGATTATGCCGACCCAGCGAAATCCCTTGACATCACCTCCTCTTTTATATATGATTAACTATTAAAATTCCCTGCAGCTTGCTTCAGGTAATCTTTGCATCTAAAGGATCGATTAAACTTCGCTCGCCGACCCCGTAGCCCGCTTCGGGGGCGCTCGCGATGCATGTTCACATACACGGAGGACGGAGATGTACGCAGTTGTCAGGACAGGCGGAAAGCAGTATACGGTAAGGGAGGGAGATATCCTCAACGTCGAGAAGCTTCCCGGCGAGGCCGGATGTACGGTGGAGTTGAAGGATGTGCTTGCGGTCGGCGAGGGTGAGGAGCTCAGTGTCGGGGCCCCGGTTGTGGAGAACGCGGCCGTGGTATGCGAGATAGTAGGGCATGGAAAGTCAAAGAAGGTGGTGGTCTTCAAGAAGAAGAGGAGAAAGGGTTATGCAAAGAAACAGGGCCACCGCCAGGAGTATACGAGCTTAAGGGTCAAAGAGATAAGGGCTTAAGGAGGAAACGAAGTTGGCACATAAGAAGGCTGGAGGAAGTTCAAGGAACGGCAGGGACAGTCAGGGCCAGAGGCGCGGAGTAAAGCGCTACGCGGGCCAGGCCGTAAGGGCAGGTTCCATAATCGTACGTCAGTTGGGGACCAGAATACACCCGGGCCTGAACGTTGGCATGGGTAAGGACTACACCATATTCGCAAAGATCGACGGGGTGGTGGAGTTCAGGGACAGCGGCAGCAAGAAGGTCGTAAGCGTATTGCCGCTGTAAGGTTCCCGGCTGTTTTCCCCGGAAGCGCGCAGCGGCCGCAGCCTGTCGCACCTGGATGCGCAGTGCAGAGATCTTCGCGGCCTGTGGCGGTAGCTTTGGAGCTCGATCGGCGGACTGAACCTGTGAAAACAACCGGTATGCAAGGGCGAAGAAGAGAGGTACTGCTTCTCATTTTCGCCCTTTTTTTGTATCTTGGTCCTTAGTATATGAACTTCATAGATGAGGTCAGCATAGTCGTCAAGGCCGGAGACGGAGGGAGGGGATGCGTAAGCTTCCGGAGGGAGAAGTACGTACCCAGGGGCGGACCCGACGGCGGGGACGGCGGCGACGGCGGCGACGTCATAATACGCGCCGAATCCAGGATAACGAGCCTCATAGACCTCAGATACCGTCGTCGCTATACGGCCCAGAGGGGGCAGCACGGCATGGGCAGCGACCGCCACGGCAAGAACGGCCGCAGCGTGACCATAAGGGTTCCCGTGGGAACTGTCGTAAAAGACGAGGAGACAGGAGAGATCCTCGCCGACCTTACCCGCGACGGCCAGGAGTTCGTGTGCGCGCGCGGCGGCAGGGGCGGTAAGGGAAACGCCCGTTTTGCCACACCCACCAACCAGGCTCCGAGGTATGCTCAACCGGGCGAAGAGGGCGAGGAGAGGCACCTAAGGCTTGAGCTCAAGCTGCTTGCCGATGTGGGGATCATAGGTTTTCCAAACGTCGGCAAGTCCACGCTCATAGCCCATATATCCGCGGCAAGGCCAAAGATCGCGGACTATCCCTTTACTACCCTTGTGCCCAACCTCGGTGTCGTCAGGTACGGTGACTTCGGCGGGTTCGTGGTCGCCGACATACCAGGGCTAGTAGAGGGCGCGCACAGGGGAAAGGGGCTTGGAACGAGGTTTCTAAAGCACATAGAGCGGACCTCCGTCTTCATACACCTCCTCGACCTCTCACCCGCGACCGGCAGGGATCCGCTCGAGGATTACAGGATCGTGAACGAGGAGTTAAGGCTCTTTAATCCCGAGCTCGCCCAGAGGCCGCAGGTTGTCGCCCTCAACAAGGTGGATATCACCGGGGCCCGCGAGAGGGCGGTCGAGTTGTTGAAATTTTTCAACGCCAAAGGTATAAAGGTACAGGCGATATCGGCTGTGACCGGCGAGGGGCTCAAAGAGCTCGTGGACTACGTCGGCTCCATGGTGGAGAGGCTCAGGAAGGAACGGACCGGATGAGGCGGAGGATAGTAAAGAGGGCCAGAAGGATAGTGGTGAAGGTAGGCAGCTCGGTCCTTGTCGGCTACGGCGGCGGAGCCGGTGCACGCGTGCGTACCGTCGTCTTCGACCGTCTCGCCGAGGAGATACACCTTGCAAAGAAGAGCGGCAGGACCGTTGTGCTCGTCTCATCGGGCTCCATTGCAATGGGTATGGAGAAGCTTGGATACCGGGAACGTCCTGCGACCATACCGGAGAGGCAGGCTGTGGCCGCGGTGGGACAGGTGGACCTGATGGCCCGTTATGACGCAGCCTTTCACGCATTCGGAGAGGAGGTGGCGCAGGTCCTTCTGACCCACGACGACCTTGCAGACAGGAGGCGTTTTCTGAACGCGCGCAATACACTCTCGACTCTCCTCGGGGCAGGGATCGTTCCGGTGATAAACGAAAACGACACCGTTGCGGTGGATGAGATCAAGTTCGGGGACAACGACAACCTCTCGGCCCTTGTGGCCAACCTTGCGGAGGCCGATCTCCTGGTGATCCTGTCGGATATAGACGGCCTGTACAGCAGGGACCCCAAGGCCGATCCCTCGGCCGAGAAGATCCCGCTCGTCGAGGATATCGACTCACTGAAGATCGATCTCGTATCGACCGGTACGAGCTTTTACGGGACGGGGGGGATGGCCTCGAAGCTCGAGGCGGCAAGAAAGGCTGCCCACTTCGGATGTGCAACCGTTGTCGCAAGGGGTACGGACAAGGGGGTCCTTGCGCGGATCCTTGCTGGCGAAGACGTGGGTACCCTCATACTGCCCGAAGAGGACCGTCTTACGAGCAAGAAACACTGGATAGCGTACTCGACCCGTCCTACGGGCAGGGTCTACGTCGACGACGGTGCAAGGGTTGCGCTCCTTGAGAGGGGAAAATCACTTCTGCCCTCCGGCGTGGTAAGGGTGGAGGGCAGGTTCGATGCCGGTGAAGTGATACATTGCGTTGACACCAGCGGGATGGAGTTCGCAAGGGGTGTGGTGAACTACAGTTCGGCCGAGATAGACAGGTTGAAGGGGCTGAGGACGGACAGGATAGAGGAGGTCCTCGGCTACAAGGTCTATGACGAGATAATACACAGGGACAATCTGGTCGTGCTTTGAACATGCATCGCGAGCGCCTGTCTGCCGTACCGGGACAGGCAGGCATTCCCTGCGGCTTGCCGCGGGGAGTTCAACGACCGGGCCATACCATTATAAGGAGAGCATTATGAACGTAAGAGAGCTGATTCACGACATCGCCGTATCCGCGAGGGATGCCTCGAGGCTGCTTGCAAGGCTGGAAGGAGGGGTGAAGGACAGGGTGCTCAGAAGGATGGCCGACGATCTGGAGGCCAACGCCGCTTTTCTCAAGGAGGAGAACCTGAAGGACCTCGAATCGGCCCGGAAGAGCGGGCTCAAGGGGGCCATGTTAGACAGGCTCACCCTCTCCGACAGGGTCATCGAGTCCATGGCGCGGGGGCTCAGGGAGGTGGCGGCGCTGCCTGACCCCGTCGGAGAGGTGACCCGCATGTGGAAGAGGCCCAACGGGCTCAGGGTGGGCAGGGTGCGCATCCCCCTGGGGGTCATAGGCATCATATACGAGTCCAGACCCAATGTGACCGCTGATGCAGCCGGATTGTGCCTCAAGTCGGGCAACGCCGTGATCCTCAGGGGAGGAAGCGAGGCCATAAACTCCAACATGGCCATCGCCGGCATACTGAGGGCGGCCTGCAAGGCCGAGGGGGTGCCGGAGCGTGCCATACAGGTCGTACCCACGGTCGAGAGGGAAGCCGTCCTGGAGATGCTCGGCTGCGAGGATTACATAGACCTCATAATCCCGAGGGGGGGCGAGGGGCTCATAAGGTTCGTCGTGGATAACTCAAGGATACCTGTCATAAAGCACTACAAGGGGGTATGCCACGTCTTCGTGGATGCATCCGCGGACATGGAGATGGCCTGCGAGATAGCGTTCAACGCGAAGGTGCAGAGGCCAGGGGTGTGTAACGCCATGGAGACCCTCCTGGTCCACAGGAAGATAGCCCCGGCCTTCCTGCCGGAGATATACAAGAGGTACAGGGAGGCGGGTGTCGAGGTCCGCGGCTGCCCGGCGACCAGGGAGATATTGAAGGATGTGAAGGCGGCGACTGACGAGGATTGGACCGAGGAGTACCTCGACCTCGTGCTCGCGGTCCGTGTAGTTGAAGACATCGACGAGGCCATCGCTCACATCGAAAGGTACGGCTCGCTTCACACAGAGTCCATAGTCACCAACGACTACTCCAACGCCAGGAGGTTCCTCGACGAGGTCAACTCTTCCACGGTCATGGTAAACGCCTCGACCAGGTTCAGCGACGGTTATGAGCTCGGACTCGGAGCGGAGATAGGCATATCCACGACCAAGCTTCACGCCTTCGGCCCGATGGGGTTGGAAGACCTCACGACCCGGAAGTTCGTGGTCTACGGTCAGGGCCAGATAAGGAAGTAGCGGCGCATGCACCAAGTTGCCGGCCGCTTTTGACATTTCAGAACTCTTTGGTAGAATTTCTAAAGGGTCGGTTTGTCATCACCTCCATCCATGTACATCCTTCATCCGCGTCTGCGGAACACCTCATCACCCGAAGCCTATCCTGAAATACATAAGGGGGCGCCTTATATGGCGGTAAAGGGCAGATTGCAGGACATGGCCCTCATCGATATCCTGCAGATATTACACGCAGAGCGCAGGACAGCGGGGATACATCTGGGCAGCGAAAGGGGGTATGGAGAGGTCTATATGAAGGACGGCGAGATCGTTCATGCGTTGTACAGGGATCTTGTCGGCGGAGAGGCGCTCTGTTACCTTCTTGCATGGACCGAAGGGGACTTCGATGTCGAGGACGACGAGAGTCCTCCCGGGCAGTCAGTTGCAGAGGACTTTGACCGCCTGCTCGGAGAGGGGTTCAAGAGGCTCGAAGAGGCTAGGGCCAGGGGGCTGGAATCAAGGGGCTACGGTGAAGACAGGGAGTCCGTAATGCTCATAAACAAGCTCCTTGAGATTGGTATCCTCGAGAAGGCGGGGGAGCGTAGATGAAGGCGGCGCAGAAGAATGCGGCGATCATAGGGACGAATGATGAGGAGTTTTTCAGGCTGAAGAAGAGGAGGGATGTGAAAAACTCCATGTGCGTGCCGCTTATCGTCGGTTCAAGGGCGATAGGCGTCATAAACGTTAATACAACCGAAGCGGCGCATACCTTCTGCGAGGACGATCTCGCCTTCCTGACCACGTTGGCCGGCCTTGCGGCGGAGGTCATACAGCGCTCGAGCGAGTTCGAGGAGCTCAGGGTTGATGCCGCGAAGTTCGCCCTTTGGAAGGAGCTCGAGGTGAGCATGTCCGCGCACAAGCCGCTTCACAAGCGCCTGAACATGGTCTGCAGGAAACTTTCCGACCTCGTCCCTGGGCTCACATGCTTCATCTACCTGTACGATGAGGAGAGGAAGAGGCTTTTTCTGAGGTCTGCCAGTACAAGAAACGCACCGACCGAGCCCGTGCTCGCTCTTGCCTCTGGAGAGGGGATAGAGGGGTGGATGATAGACAACATGAAAGAGGTGATCCTCGTGGACAGGACCGACGAAGGGGTGCTCAAGAGGAGTTACATGGCCCTGCCCATGACAGCCAAAGGCCATCTGGTGGGGGCCTTCACCGGACAGATGATATCGAGCCGGGGGCTTTCCAAATACAACGAGGCGTTCCTCAAGGACATCGTCTCGCTCATCTCCGAGCGTGTCTATATCAACAAAAAGAACGAGGATGAGATGTCGAGCACCAGGAAGATGGTCGCTGTCGATGAGACCGGGCTTGAGCTCATCACCATGAAGGGGACGAGGAGGCTCCTTGATTTGATAGTCACTGCCTCGGCCGATATACTCGGCGCAGAGGGGGCCTCGCTCCGGGTTAGATCAAGTGGAGCCGGGGTCCTGACCACAGCGGCCACCTCCGGGTTGGACAGTAGGAAGGTCCGGGACTACTTCGCACCCATAGAGACAGAGACCGTCCATGAGGCGCTGAGGAAGGGGGAGATCGTCCTTAGGGAGTTCTCTGACGAGGTCAGTCCGTACATAAGAGGAGTGCTCGCCTGTCCGCTCAAGGCGGATGGAGAGGTTACCGCCGTACTTACGCTCTTCAACAAGTTCGAGGAGATGAGAGCCTATCCGTGTGCCTTCACAAGGAGTGACGCCGGGGTGCTCACGAGGTTCGCGGTGTACATGGAGAAGGTGCTTGATGACATAATCGAGGTGTCCGCAGCCTGCGATGACTGGGATGTTGTAAGCCCGCAGCTCTTTCGCAGAAGGGTGGAGGAGGAGCTTGACCGTGCGCGCAGGCTCGATAAAAAGGTAGTGCTTGTTACCGTGAAGGTGAACGGTCTCAAGGGGGGTTGCAGGACAGGAAAAAGACGAGTTCATAAGAAAGCTCCTCAGCTTTGTAAGTGAGAAGACAAGGAGCTTCGATACGGTTGCGCTCCTCGATGAAGAGACCATCGGGATACTCTATACAGAGGCCGACGAGGGTGTTACCCGCGCCTTGGGAATGACTGTGTTCGCAGAGAGGCCTCCGGAGTTCGGCAGGGGCATGTACTTCGGCCATGCCACCTGTCCGGTCGACGGCCTCACCTTTGACGAGCTTTTGGATAAGGCCTCGGTCCAGGCAAGGATGAACCTGCACAGAATTTGAAGGTGCGCTGCGGAGAGGCTTCGGTCAAGATATTGCGCTGCGCGTGGACCGCTATCCAAAGATATTCTTTATGAAGAACCAGACATTCTCCTTTCTTTCACCGAAACGCCTGAGAACATAGGCAAGCCACTCCGGCCCGTAGGGCACGTAGACCCTCACCGTGTAGCCCTCTTCCACGAGCCTCTTCTGAAGCTTTCTCTTTATTCCGAGAAGCATCTGGAACTCGAACGAATCCTTCGGGATCCCGTGCAGGCCGGTGAAGTCCTTGGCCTCATCGATCAGCCTTTCGTCATGTGTTGCAAGGGCCGGGCGGCTGCCCCGGAGTAGGAGCTCCTTCATGAGCCTCGAGTAGTTTTCGTCAACGTCCCTTTTGGACTCGAAGGCAACATCCGGCGGCTCCTTGTAGGCCCCCTTTACAAGCCTTACGCTCGCCCCTCTCTGTATGAGGAGCGCTACGTCCCGCTCGCTCCTGCGAAGGCACGTCTGGATGGCTATGCCGATGTTTTGGTACCTTTCCCTGAGGCCGAGGAAGATGTCGATCGTTGCCTGCGTGTAGGCAGAGCCTTCCATGTCGAAGCGGACGAAGTTGTTCAGCGCGTGGGCCTTTTTTATTATCCGTTCGACGTTGTCCCTTGCAAGCGCGGGTGAGATGTCAAGCCCCAGATGGGTCAGCTTCAGTGACACGCCGGAGTTGACACCGGCCTTTTTTATCTCTTCGAGGAGGCATTGGTACTCCTCCACCCCATTTTCCGCTCCGGCCTCGTCCTCTACGTTCTCTCCAAGGTTGTCTATGGTTGCGAGTATTCCGTGGGCGTTGAGCTCCTCGGCGACCCTCACGGCATCCTCTCTCGCCTCTCCGGCTATGTATCTTTTTGCAAAGAAGGATAGGATGTCTTTCACTTCGATATGTCTGCCCGGGGAAGACTACTCGAGTCCCTTGAGAAAGTCCTCTACAACGCCCCTGAGCCCAGGTGCGCTTACGTCCTTCACCTCGTAACGGACCCTCACGAAGGGCTTGTTTATATGTACGATATCGGACAGGTCCACGGGGGTTGCGACGAGCACCACCTCCGCCGGTGTGGCGTTTATTGTCTCTTCGAGCTCCTTGATCTGCGAAGGGCTGTACCCCGTGGCAGGAAGCAGGTTTTCCAGGGCCGGGTACCTTCTTAGCGTCTCCCTTATGCTTCCGACCGCATACGGGGCGGGGTCCACGGCCACGGCGCCGCAGGCCCTGGCGGCTATGGTGCCTGCGCCGAAGGTCATCCCCCCGTGGGTGAGCGTTGGACCGTCCTCTATGACCAGGACGTTTCTGCCCTTTACGGCATCTTGATCCTCGACCGTAACCTCGGACGATGTCTCGACCACCCGGGCGGTGGGGTTTACGGTCCTCACGTTGGTCCTTACCGCCTCTATGTCAGCAGCCCTTGCGTTGTTGACCTTGTTTATGACGATGCATCCCGCCCTCCTCAAGTTGGCTTCTCCCGGGTAATAGCTCGTCTCGTGGCCCGGCCTCATGGGATCGACCACCACCACTTCGAGCGACGGCCTTATGAAGGGCAGGTCGTTGTTGCCGCCGTCCCATATGATTATGTCGGCCTCCTCTTCGGCCCTCTTGAGGACCTCCGCGTAGTCCACCCCTGCGTAGACGACCACACCTGACTTCACGAGATGCTCGTACTCCTCCATCTCCTCGATGGTGCATCCGGCCTCCTTCATCTCCCCTACCGAGGCAAACCTCTGTACCCTCTGCCTTACGAGGTCGCCGTAGGGCATGGGATGGCGTATCGCAACGGGCCTCTTGCCGCACTCCTTTATGACCCCGGCGATGAACCTCGAGACCGCGCTCTTGCCGCAGCCGGTCCTGACCGCACATACCGATACGACCGGCCTTGTTGAATCAAGCATTGTACGGTCGGCGCCCAGGATCATGAAGTCCGCGCCCGCGGCCGTAACGAGCGAGGCCCTGTGCATCACGTACTCATGCGAAACGTCGCTGTAGGCAAAGACAACGGTATCGGCACGGTACCGCCTGATGATCTCAGGCAGCTCATCCTCCGGGTGTATGGGTATGCCTTCCGGATAGCGGGGACCCGCAAGCTCGGGTGGATACCTTCTTTCATGGATGAAAGGGATCTGTGTGGCGGTGAAGGCCACAACCTCGACAGAAGGATCGTCCCTGAAGCAGAGGTTGAAGTTGTGGAAGTCCCTGCCCGCAGCGCCCATTATGATGATCCTTCTTTTATCCCGTGCAGGGAGGGGTTCTTTCATCTCCTAACCCGTGGAGGCGGATCCAAGCGCCTCTTCGAATATTGCAAGCGCTTCATCCATCTCCTCCTTTTTGATTATAAGCGGGGGCATGAAGCGTACGACGTTTTTGTACCTGCCGCACTCGACCACTATGAGCCCCCTTTTCTCGCACTCCGCAAGGACCCTCCTGGTGAGCACCGCATCAGGTTTTTTGTCCTCTTCGACAAGCTCCACCCCTATCATGAGCCCCAGGCCGCGTACGTCTCCCATGGAGGGGTGTCTCTGCTTCAGCTCGTTCAGCCTCTCAAGCGCGTATTCCCCGAGCCTGCGGGCGTTATCCACGAGCCCTTCATCCTCGATCGTATCGACGGTTGCGCATGCAGCGGCGCAGCTTACGGGATTCCCACCGAAGGTGGTCCCGTGCGCCCCCGGGCTCCAGCCTGACATGATCCGTCTCGTGGAGGCCACAGCGCTCAGTGGGAAGCCCGACGCGATGCCCTTTGCAAGCGCCATTATATCCGGCCTGATATCGAAGTGCTCACAGGCGAACCACCTGCCGGTCCTTCCGAAGCCGGTCTGTACCTCATCGGCCACGAAAAGTATCCCGTGGCCTGTGCAGATCTCCCTCAGCCTCTTCATGTACCCGATGGGCGGTACCACGTAGCCGCCTTCACCGAGTACCGGCTCTATTACGACGCAGGCCACCTCGTCCGGCGAAACGAGGGTCTCGAAGACACCCTCGAGGTAGCGGAGGCAATCGATTGAGCATTCGTCCGGGTTCCTGCCCATGGGGCAGCGGTAGCAGTAGGGGTAGGGTGCATGGAAGACTGACGGTAGAAGCGGGTGGTAACCCTTTCTGTACCTCGAGCTCGAGGAGGTAAGCGCCAATGCCCCGGTGCTTCTGCCGTGAAAGCTGCCGGTAAACGCGATTATGGCCTGCCTGCCTGTTGCATGGCGTGCAAGCTTTACCGCGCCCTCGACCGCCTCGGCGCCGCTGTTTGAAAAGAAGAACATATCTATTTCGTCCGGGGTCTTTTCGGCAAGCCTCTCGGCAAGCTCCACCACGGAGTCGTAATAGAAGATGCAGCCCGAGTGTATGAGCCCTTCGATCTGCTCCTTCGCCGCCGCCACTACGGCGGGATGGCGGTGTCCGATGTTCGTTGTGGCAAGGCCCGATGCGAAGTCCAGGTACCTTTTTCCATCGATGGATTCAACGTAGGCCCCCTCGGCCTTCTTTACGGTGATGGACGTATGGAAGACCAGGGCCGGGGTCAGTACCTTTTCCGCTCTGGCTTTCAGTCCCTCTGTCATGGTCGGTCAGTCCTGTGCTATGAGCTCGGGTTCGCATAGAAGTGTGTCGTATACCGCTATCCGCCCGCACTTTCTGCAGATGTATTCCATTGAGTCAAGCATCTTCGTGCATACGTGTCTCGGGTCGTCGACCTCCTTTCCGCAGAACTCGCAGGTATACGGGCCGAGGTCACTGTTCGGATGGCAGAGGTGTCCGTGTCCGCTTGCGAGTATTCCGCACTCAGGGCACTTGAATGTCTGTACATACTCGGTCATCTATCGCTCCTTTCCCTTTAGGCTTTGTCAACCGAAGATCTCTTTTCTCACTTCGTTGAGCTTCGTGAGGTGTTTCTTCTCCTCCTGGATTATCCTGTTGACCACACCACGGTCCTTTTCGCGCACCATCGACAGCAGTTCGTAGTAGAAGAGCAGCGAGTCCTTTTCCATCTTTATCGCATACTCGAGGGCCTCCTTTTCTCCGCCCACCGTGTTGGCAAGATCCTCCCCCTGGTCGGCGGCTGTAAACACCTCAGAATCTGCAAGTGCATTTATGTACAGCCGGGCCTCCTCGGCATAAGGATCGAGGACGGCCTGGGACGCCTCGGGATCGAGTCCCTTCAGAAGCCCCTTGAAGTACTCGGTGTGCCTTTTCTCCTCCTCCACCAGGAAGGTGAAGATGTCCCTGAGCCTGTCGGACCTGGATGCCCGTGCAGCATCGGCGTAGAATCGTTCGCCGTTCTCCTCGATCCTCAGCGCCATCTCGAGTATCTCGCGCCCGGAAAAATGTACTGGATCCATGTCAACTCCTCCTTAATGGGTAAAGTCGGGCTGATTATAACAAAAAGACAGCGAAAATCAAATCTGCCCGCACCGCGATAGACGAGCGGGATGCGCAAGCCGCTCTATTCTTCTATCTGCGCCTTTTGCAGCCGTCCGCTGAAGTCGCGGTAAATCACCTTCCACCGGGTAAACATCTCTATAGCACCGCCCCTTCCGCCTGCCTCCCTGTGCCCCATACCGCTCTTCTTTATGCCTCCGAACGGCAGTTGTATCTCCGCCCCTATGGTGGGGGCGTTGATGTACACGATTCCTGCATCGAGGTCCCTTTCGGCAACGGCGCTCTTGTTGACGTCCTGGGTGTATATGGCCGATGACAATCCGTACTCCGAGTCGTTTGCAATGGCTATGGCATCATCGAGGTCCCTTGCCTTGAGGACCGCGGCCACCGGGCCGAAGATCTCCTCCCTTGCTATCCTCATGGCGGGCGTTACGTCTGCAAAGACGGTCGGTTCGACGAAGTAGCCTTTGGCGTACTCCCCTTCACAAAGCCTGCGTCCGCCAGTGATGAGGCGCGCCCCCTCTGATCTTCCGATGTCTATGTATTCAAGGACCTTTTTCATCTGTGACTCGTTGATCAACGGACCGACCTGTGTCTCTTCATTGAGCCCGTCACCGACCCGCAGCCTTCTGGTGGCCTTTATGAAGATGTCGAGAAACCTGTCGTAGACCTTTTCGTGGACTATGATCCTGCTCGCTGCGGTACACCTCTGTCCGGTGGTGCCGAAGGCCCCCCAGATGCAGCCTTCCACGGCAAGGTCGAGCCTTGCGTCATCCATTACGATGATCGGATTCTTTCCGCCCATCTCGCAGGAGACCTCCTTGTCGAGCCCGCTGCAGAGTGTGGCGAGCCTTTCGCCGACCGCGCTCGAGCCTGTGAACGATACGCCGTCTATGCCGTGGTGTGAGGCGAGCACCTCGCCGACCCCCTCGCCGCTGCCATGGACCAGGTTCACCACACCGTCCGGGACGCCGGCCTCTACGAGCAACTCGACGAGCCTGGTCGCGGCCACGGGCGTGTAGCTCGACGGCTTGAAGACCACGGTGTTTCCGCCTATCAATGCCGGTAGAAGCTTCCATGCCGGAATGGCCGTGGGGAAGTTCCACGGTGTTATGAGGGCAAAGACACCGACCGGCACGCGTACGGACTTGCAGTCCTTGGCCGCAAGCTCCGACGGCACGGTCTCCCCGGAAAGGCGCCTGCCTTCGCCGGCCATGTAATACGCCATGTCTATCGCCTCCTGCACGTCGCCAAGCCCTTCCGCCAGGATCTTTCCCATTTCCCGCGTTACGAGCCTGCCGAGCTCCTCCTTGTTCCTGAGTATCAGCTCGGCGGCCCTGAAAAGGATCTCTCCCCTCTTCGGGGGAGGGACCAGGCGCCACGAGTCGAATGCACCACGCGCCGCTTCAACCGCCATGTCAACGTCCTCTTTCGTGGATGCAGGCACCACCCCGACCACGTCTTCCGTGTTGGCGGGGTTCACGCTTTTTATGGTTCCGCCGTCCGACGAGTCCATCCACCTGCCGTTTATGAGGTTTCCGTATGCCTTGGCCATGACGACCTCCTTCGTTTACTGTAAGACTTCTGCTTTTATAAACCAACTGAAAATCAACCTTGTGAGAGTATATCAGAGTGCCCGGACGCGGGCAAGCATCCTGGAAGAGGGCGTAAACAAGTCGTTGAAGCCCTTGGTGTCTTTTTGTTCCTCCACTGGTACAGGCGAGATGTTTTGTGCTATAATTTAATAAAAAGATAAAGGCCGTTTCAGCCAAAACAGCCTAATAGGGGGTGAGGAAGATGTTAGCGCTGTTGACGTTGCTGGTCCTTGGGTTTGCGTTCCTGGCCTACTGGACGGTGCATGACATGAAGGCGATTTTGGAGGGTAAGGAGTTCAGGTTCGGACACAGGTGAATGTCCATGGGCCGGAATGCATAAACCGCCTTGTAACGGCACACCGCCCGGTGTTTGCCGGAAGCTCTCCAGGTCCGTGCCTGGAGAGCTTCAACCGATCCTTGCATTTGAAGGCTCCGTTTTCTTGCCGCAGGTGGAGAGGGGATCTTCAGGTGTAAGGATTTTTTTGTCACTCCCTTCAGCCATTCACCACGTATCGATCCCATACAGCGGGCCGGATGATTTGGACTTGACTCATGGGAATATGATGTTGTATATATTTACTTAAATCCCGGGCTTTCTGTTGAAGCTCGTGCCTACAGCAGGCGTTCTTCAAAGTACATGTGTTAAGACGAGGCGGGAGTAATTCAATGGTAGAATGGCAGCTTCCCAAGCTGCATACGGGGGTTCGATTCCCCTCTCCCGCTCCATTTTTTTGATGTGAGCCACCCAGTAACCGGTCCCTGAGATCCCTAACCGGTATGATCTTCCTTAAATCGAGGAGCAGGCCTTGAAGAGCTACAGGAAGGAACTCTGGTTCAACCTGCCCGAAAGGGTGGGGTTTGTGAACATAACTTCCGAGGTCGAGAGGTGCCTTGGTGAGAGCGGGATCACGGAAGGGCTCGTACTTGTGAACGCAATGCACATTACTGCGTCTGTGTTCATAAATGACGACGAGAGCGGACTCCACGAGGACTACAGAAGGTGGCTCGAAGAGCTCGCCCCGCATGCACCGGTGACACGATACAAGCACAACATGACCGGAGAGGACAACGGGGATGCCCATCTGAAACGCCAGGTCATGGGGCGTGAGGTCGTGGTTGCGGTGACCAAGGGCAGGCTGGACTTTGGCCCCTGGGAGCAGATCTTCTACGGCGAATTCGACGGGAGAAGGAGAAAGAGGGTGCTTGTCAAGATCATAGGAGAGTAGGGAATGCGCAGGATCATAACCCTTACCACCGACTTCGGAGAGAAGGACCCCTGGGTCGGGGCGGTGAGGGGGGTTATACTCTCCATCAACCCGGATGCCGAGCTCATCGACATAACACATCTTGTAAGCCCACAGAACATACTCGAAGGCTCCTTCGTCTTCTCCCAGGCGTATCCCTTCTTCCCCGAAGGTACGATACACGTCGTGGTGGTTGACCCCGGGGTGGGAAGCCGCAGAAGGCCGCTCCTTGTCGAGACCGGCAGGTTTTGCTTCATCGGGCCTGACAACGGGGTCTTCACGCAGGTGCTCAAAGGCGGCGACCTCAGGCGAATAATACACCTTACGAACAGCGAATACTTCCTTGAGGAGGTAAGCGCGACATTCCACGCCAGGGACATATTCGCCCCGTGTGCGGCACACCTGAGCCTCGGTGTGGATCCCGCCTCAATGGGCGAGCCCGTCGAGGATCCGTGCACGCTGGATATAACCGAGCCGGAGCGGACCGAACGGGTTATAAGGGGCGTGATCCTATACGTGGATACCTTCGGCAATCTCATAACCAACATATCCGAGGATGATCTCTCGGCCCTCCTTGAGAGGGGAGAGGTGGATATAGACATAGGGTGGCGTACTTTGAGGGGGCTCGTTGCAAGCTACAGCGAAGGGAAGCCCGGCGAGCCGGTAGCGCTCATAGGCAGTACCCGACGCCTCGAGATAGCCGCCTTCAAGCAGAGGGCAACGGATCTGCTCGATGCAGGAGTGGGCGACAGGGTGGAGGTACGGTTGAGGGTCGGACAGTCCGGTACAGGGGACTGATGCCGTTGGTTACTGGACCGAGGGACCGGGACGATGAGGGCTGTTGTTCAGAGAGTGAGCGGGGCGAGTGTGAAGGTTGACGGGAGGACGGTAGGCGGGATCGGCAAGGGGCTTGTGGTCTTTGCGGGGATACAGAAGGGGGACACCCCAGTGGACGTCGAGTATGTTGCGAAGAAGGTTTCATCCCTTCGGATCTTCGAGGACGCCGATGGGAAGATGAACCTTGACTGCGTGAAGGCCTGCGGCGAGGTGCTTGTGGTCTCACAGTTCACGCTGCTGGGTGATGTGAGAAGGGGAAGCCGCCCTTCGTTTTCCATGGCAGAGGAGCCGGAGAGGGCCGAGGAGCTCTTCATGCTGCTCGTAAATGAGATTAGGAAGAGGTCTCTGAGTGTGTCGACAGGGATATTCAGAAGGCACATGGAGGTCGAGCTCACCAACGACGGACCGGTGACCATACTTATAGACAGCAGGAAAACATTTTAGCGCAGGCTTCTTTCAGTCCTTAGTGAAGGGCCGGTCTGACGACGTGGTCCAAACCAGAATGGAGTGTGGAATGAAGGGTATTGTCGCGGCCTTTTTTGTCTTGCTCATCGCGGCGGGATGCGCCGGTATGGATATGCGTATGCACCGCGTAGGATCCTCTGCGCCCGCGGACGACCGTACGGAGCTCAAGATACCGGATGAGATGAAGCTCATGCAGAAGAAGATGATGCGCGCCCATCTTGCGACAATAGGCAGGATAGTCGAGGCGCTTTCGGAGGATGACCTGGAAGAGGCAGGTGAGATAGCGAGGAAAAACCTCGGCTGGAACCCGGAGGAGGAGAGAAGATGCGCCAAGGTTGCAGCGATGAGCGGCGAGAAGGATTTTTTCGCGCTCGGCAGGGCCATGCACGAAAAGGCCGACGAGTTCGTTGCTTACACCACGGAGTGGGACAAGCCCGGTTCACTCAAGGCCCTCTCCGAGCTAATAGGTACCTGCAACGCATGCCACAGGAGGTTCAGACACTGACTGATCCGCATCCCGGCGGTCAGTCGCACAGGCTCGTAGACCGACCAAGGCCCTTTTCCGTGTATTCACTTCTCGTAACGGTTGAACCTGTAGCCGGTTACGGTCCCGTTGCGTACGGTTATCTCGAGGACGGTCTTCCTTGTAGCCCTGCCAGGCCTGTATTCCACGAAACCACCTAGGTAGGACGGCACCCTGGTCTCCTTGTAGACGTAGACGAGCGTTTCAGTGTCGTATCCTTTTTTTACATCCGTCGGCTCACCGAGGCTTTTGAGTACGTACTCTTTCGTGGTCGTGCCGGGGACGATCTGCTCAAGCCACGTCTCATCAACCGGCCGTCCGGTGGTCTGCGTTCTGTACGTCGCACATCCGGTAAGGATGAGCAAGGATATGGATGCGGTCAGCAGAAGCAGTCTCTTCATGGTGTGTCCGTCGGGTGATCTTGAAGCTCCCTGCGGCGGGCCAGGCCTGCCCGTAGCAGCAGGGAACCTTCTCGCATAAGGTTGTTCGATTACATTACGCTCGTCAATCTCCGATCAGGCTTCATGGAATGCCCTTGCGATGCATCTTCAGCTTATGACATCTCCACGCCGTCCCTTGTGGTGTTTTTCACGCGGTACATGGCCTGGTCGGCGAGGTGGATCAACTCGAGCTTGTCCTTTGCGTCGTCCGGGAAGCAGGCCACCCCTATGCTGGCCGTAAGGGTGCAGTCGATCTTTTCCTCTTTCAGGAACTTGGTCTCCTTGATGGCCCTTCTCAGCTTGTCGGCAACTATACGTGCCTTATCCTTGGGGGCTGCTGGTAGGAGTACCACAAACTCGTCACCACCGTAGCGGCATACGATGTCTGCCGTCCTTATATTTGCCAGTATGAGCCGGGCCACCTCCACAAGGAGCTTGCTTCCGCAGATATGCCCGTACCTGTCGTTTATGTCCTTGAAGTAGTCAAGGTCCATGAAGATCATAGAAAGCTTGTAATGGTAACGTTTGGCCCTTTCGATTTCATAATCCAGGAAACGGTGCATGTAGCGTGAGTTGTAGACACGTGTCAGGTCATCGGTGATCGTAAGCTCCTGGACCTTGTCGAAGAGAAGGGCGTTCTCTATGGCGATGGCCGTGTAGTCGGCAAGGGTGGTGAGCAGAAGGAGGTCCTCTTCGCCGAAGCTTTCGTCTTCGACCTTGTTTACGAGCTCTATGACCCCGAGGGACTTTCCTCTGGTCTTGAGCGGCACGCATACAACAGACCTGGTCTTGAACTTCGAGACCTTGTCGAACTTGTCCGAGAACCTTGGGTCCAGGCTTACGTCAGGGACAAGTAGAGGTTTGCCTTCCCTTGCCACCCAGCCTGCTATGCCTTCGCCGACCTTGAGGCTCAACCCCTTAAGCCTGTGGGCCGCCTCTCCCACGGCTATCTCGAAACGGAGCTCCTCCTTTTCTTCATCGAGCAGGAGCAGGGACCAGTTTTTAGGTTGCAGGAGCGCGCTTATCTGCTCCATCACCACGTTGAGTATCTCTTTGAGGTCCAGAGAAGAGGTCAGCGCCTTGCCGATCTCGCTGAATGTCTTCAGTTGGTTGAGCCTGTAGGAGCGCTCTTCCATGCATGGGTCCGCCGGTAGGTCCAGTGTCTTTTTATTCCTGCCTTGCTTCACCTGATAAATATACCTCAATATGGAGAAAAAAACAAGAAAAGTCACGCTGTGGAGGACTTAATTGAAGCTTCCTGCATGCAGCAAGGCTTCGGGGAATGTCTGCCTGTGCGTCTCGCACGCAGGCAGGCGACCAAGATGCACCTTCAACTTTTCGAGCCCATCGAAGGGTGTTTCGTGTCTCAAGCCACGTACTTTCCGTGGTGATTGATATAATGAACCATCCGCCGCAAGCAGGGTTGGTCAGAGCCGCCCCAGCGGAATTTAAGTTTTCGGTCCATGTTCAGGATAAGGGCGTCCCTTCCTGAGCAGGCTTTCTTTCATAGCGTTTGATGATCTTTCGGCCGATTAATCGAGGGCGCCACATGGCCTTTATTCGTACAGCCGAAGAAGGGGGGCTTCACATAAAAGGATCGGTTTGTAGCGGCTGGAGCAGCACAAGGGCATGTCTTTTTATTGGTAGGGCGTGTCCCTCCTTATGGGTGTTCTCATGTTTCCCTGTCTTATGGCGCATTTTTCGGCAGTGTCGAGGCGGTTCCCGTAGATAACGATACATGGACCGCCTGTTAGGTGTGCCATAACGCCACATGTGTCAAAAACGCACACTTCTTGATGACCCCACCTTGAAAAGGTTAACCCTTTGAAGTTCAAAGGGTTTATGTTGTCGTTCAGATTCCACGCTCCTTACTTCGCTGTGACAAAAGCGCACAGCATTTTTGCGGCCATGTTTCTTTGTGAAAAAATATTCTTGTTTTTCAAAGGGTTACGGTGATATGGCTTTTGGCACGATTCTTTCATATATAAATAGGCAGGTGAGCGACATGAAAAGGATGATAAACATAGTACTGGTTATGCTTCTTGTTATGGCTGGATTCGGCGGTGTCAAGGCCTTTGCCGGGGAAAACTCCTCCAGTGTAATGGTCATGGCAAGGGTGCTGCCTTATGTGTCCAGTACTGTGTTGAGTCAGCCCAGCACGATTAACATCACCCCTGAAGACCTAAAGAGAGGGTATATAGAAGTGGAAGCAGGAACGGTTATTGAGATCAGGACCAACAGCAGAGACGGCTACATGCTTTCGTTCGAGGTCGTGAGAGGACCGTTCGAGGACATATGGGTTGTGGACGGCGACCGCAGCACCGTGCTCTCTGGTGGTAGCGGGTTCGTATATCAGCCCAGTGAAGATGCTGGTGTTGTGCGTACCAAGGTTTTGAGTTACAAGATCCACCTCGCCGAGGGGACCGAACCGGGTGTGTATACGTGGCCGGTGAAGGTGGATGTTGTAACTCATTAAAACAGGTGGCGATTCAGACCAGGCCATACTCTCTCCCTTCCTCCTGATGGAGAAGCCCCTGATGCTTGTGCTCAGGGGTTTCTCCATCTCCTTCCGTCCGAGCCTATCAGCTCATCCGCCTCAGCCGGTCCCCATGAACCTGGTGCATAGTTCGGAAAATCGGGTTCGGGAAGCATCTTCCATCCATCGAGTATATTAGTTATGAACCCCCACGAAGCCTCTATACCCTTTGAGTGGGGAAAAAGGGTGGAGTCGCCGACCATGCAGTCGAATATCAGCCTTTCGTATGCGTCGGGCAGCTCCACTCCGAAGGTTTCGCGGTACGAAAAATCCATGGCGACCATCTCCATCCGGTTGGAGCTTCCCGGGTACTTTATGTTGAAGGAGAAGCTTATACCCTCATCAGGTTGTATCTTCAATACGAGCATGTTGTTCCTGGGGCAGCCCCCGTTCATGTACCTCGTGAACAGACAATGGGGGACGGCCTTGAAGTATACCACGATCTCGGTGACCCTTTTTCTGAGTCTCTTTCCCGCGCGCACATAGAAGGGTGTGCCGGACCATCTCCAGTTGTCCACGAAGAGCTTGAGGGCGACGAATGTTTCCACCGTGGAGTCCGCGGAGACATATCTTTCCTCCCGGTACATGGGAACGTATTCGCCGCCTATGGTACCTTTGCCGTACTGTCCCCGTACGGTGTATATTCCAGCATCAGCCGGTTCTATGGGCCGGAGCGACTCTATGAGCTCTATCTTCTTTGCCCTGATGTTTTCAGGTTCCATGTTTATGGGCGGCTCCATGGCCACCAGCGAGAGGAGCTGTATCAGGTGGTTCTGTACCATGTCCCTGAGTATGCCAGCCTCCTCGAAGTATCTGCCCCTTTCCCCCACACCGCTGTCTTCGGCTACGGTGATCTGGACGTGGTCCACGTACCTGCGATTCCATATGGGCTCATAGATGCCGTTTGCAAATCGGAAGAAGAGTATGTTCTGAACAGTCTCCTTGCCGAGGTAATGGTCTATTCTGAAGACCTGGTCCTCGTTGAAGTGCTTTAATGTCAACTCGTTGAGCCTTTTTGCCGACTCGAGATCCCTGCCGAAAGGTTTCTCGATTACGATCTTCGGTTCAGCCGCCTCCCCCTTTGCCCTGGAAAGGTCCGCGCGGTCGAGCATCTCTATGATGAGGGCGAAAAACCTCGGGGACGTGGCAAGGTAGAATATCCTGGCGGTTCTGCTGCCGCAGCTCCTGTCTATTTCGGACAACCTGGCGCCGAGCCTCTTGAAACCGTCCAGATCCTCGAATGCGGAGGAGATGAAGTAGGCGTTTCTCAGAAGACGCCCCTTCGTCGCCTCATCGACCGGCCTGTAGGTCGAGAACTCGTCGATGGCCCTGCCGGCATACTCCCTGAAGCCCTCGTCAGTGAGGGGCCTTGTGGAGAAACCGACTATGTTGAAACAGCGAGGCAGCATCCCGAGCGCCTCCAGCCTGTAGAGCGCGGGCAGGAGCTTCTTCCTGGAAAGGTCGCCAGTGGCGCCGAATATGACCAGCGTCGTGGGGAGGGACGGCGGGGTATCCATGGTCTTCGATCACTTCTCCGGATTTTTTACATAAAATCTACCATAGGATGGCGGGATGTCAAATGAGGTCATCCATGGATACAGACCACTCACACAGATAGGAGATAGCGGCTGCGGCCGTCGCTCAGTCACCAAAAGCTGCGTGCAGCCGCCGGGGTGGCGTTTTAAGCGGGGTGTATCAATGGCTTCGAAAGAAGCGGTACGGCGTGTTGTCAAAAAAAAGTTGCACTCATATTTGTTTGTATGGTAGAGTTTTTTAACTTTTTACTGCGACATGGGGGAGCATATACCTCATACAGGGGTCGGACCCTTTTATGGGGTGTTTTTTTAACATTTGATTAAAAAGGGTCTTGGCAGTGAAGATACTCAGGTCGTTACTCTTGATACCCCTTTTACTGCTGGCATCCTGCGCCGGAGTCTCTGATCTTTCTCCAGAGACAGCGTACCCCTCCCATGATGCGAGGCTCCTCTTCTACATTCACTCCACCACGTACATACCTACTGATATCAGGTTTACGATCTCGGAGATCTCGCTGGAGTCGGCTGACGGTACCTTGACGGTCCTTGCGAACAGGCCTTCGAGCGTGAGCTCTAAGGAACTCGGGCGAGGGCAGGCCCTGCTGACAGAGGTCTTTGCAAGACCCGGGGCATACAGGAGGATAAGGTTTGTAATATCGAGTGCCACGGTCAGCAGGACCGAGAACCATGCGAACCTGGCGCTGCCGCCCTCCGGGGGTGAGGTCTATCTGCCCTTTGCCGTGAACCTTGAAGCCGGCGAGAGCCATGTAGTCACTGTGGCCTGGGATCCGTCCTCATCCATTGAAAAGGGATACATCTTCAGCCCTAACTTCAGGGTACAACCCCAAGCGCCTTCTGCCAGGGGGCTCCTGCTTTTCATATCGAACAGCGGATCCAATTACATATCAATAGTGGATAGGAGCCTTGAGAGGGTGATTGCAGCGGTGACGGTAGGCCCCAAGCCCATGGGCATGGCGCTGAATGCCACCAAGGATACGCTCTATGTCGTAAACTCCGGCTCCAGGAACATCTCCGTGGTGGACACGGTGCAGTTTAACATTAGGGACACCATAGAGATCACAACAGGGCTCGACCCCACTGATATAGTCTTCGTGCAGGATGCGGACGACGCCATAGAGGGCAAGCTGTATGTGACCAACCGCCTATCGAACGATGTGGCGGTCATCAGCACCGTTACTAAGAGGGTGTTGAAGACCATACCGGTGGGAACGCGTCCTTCTCATATCGCAGCGGATCCCCACAGGAAAGAGGTTTACGTGACCAATGAGCTGTCTAACAACCTGAGCATAATAAGCACGGTAGACGATTCCGTGGTGAGCACGGTCCGTGTCGACAACAGGCCTACCGGCTGCGCCGTCGGCGATAATTACATATATGTGTTCAACGAGGGGGCCAACACGATCTCTGTGATTTCTCCTTCCACAAGGAAGGTAGTTGAGACCGTGGTGGTGATCAAGCCGCCCAGAAGAGGGATAAAGGGGTTCAACGAAAGGCTCTTTGTCGCCAGTACCGCTTCGGACACATTACTGTTTTTCAACAGAAATAACGTTGTAACGAGGGTCATCCGTACCGGGAGGGGACCGGTCGGGCTTTCCGGTGACGAGGACAGAAACCGCCTTTATGTGACTAACTCTGGTGCGGATACAGTCTCCATTATAGATCCCATCGGCGAGAGGGTGGTGGGAGAGCTTACCGTCGGCAAGGGGCCATACGGAGCTGTGCGGCTGGATAAGTAAAATAATGATGAGGAAAGCTCCCTTAGTTTTGTTTACGATCTTGGTCGCCATGTTTTCAGTAAGGGCCGATAGCTTTGCGGATCTCAACGCCCGGGCCGACTTTTCTTACACCAAGACCAAGAGCAAGGTCGACGGGGTAGAGAGTGACTCTTCGACCTTCAACGAGAACTACACCCTCGGCTTCAGAAAGACACTCACCAGGACCATCGCCTTTGCAGGAGATGTCAGGTTGAGCAGGGCGACAAAGGATGGGGACAAGGACCAGAGCCTCTACCCCGTCATAACACTGTACTATACGCCGCCGGAGATGTACAACCTGAGATTCGGCTACAACAGGACAGAGACATCCCCCTCCGACGGAGACCGTATCACGACCTCGAACACCAACGTGTCCTTTTCGCTCCCGTATACAAAGTATCCATCGCTGAACCTGACCTACAACCGTTCCACCTCGGAGGATCACAACACCCCGCAGCAGTTGAACGATGTGCTTACAAACATAACCCTCAACACTGGTTATACCTTCGAGCTCTTCGAGACCTCTGCGACGCTCAACTACTCTTACGGTCTTTACACGCTCGAAGACAAGGTGACGGAGATCACCACAGAGACACCATCACACATCGGTACGGCCTTTTTCAGCAGGAAGTTCCTCGACGGTAGGCTCACCTCGAGTGCAAACGCCGGGTATGAGCTCAGGGAGACCACGAGCGAAAGCCGCGGAGGGGCCACGAGGTTCAAGCAGGAGATAACACCGAGCTCCGGGCTGGTCGATGACGGTACAAGCCTGCCGATTCTTGATGATGCCCCCGGGCTTATAGACAACGACGTCAATACGGCGTTTGATCCGCCAGGCACCAAAACATCCATCGACCTCAGCGACGCCAACTGGCACATGGGCTTCGGCTTTAACACCTCGCAGCTGATACATGCCATATACCTGTATGTGAATGTCAACACGACTCTGGTGGATGAGTCCACCATCGGATCGTACGACTTCGGCTGGCAACTTTACACCAGTACGGACAACAGCACATGGACCCTGGTGGGCACGGTCACACCGACCTACAACTCGGTCTACAACAGGTTCGAGTTCAGCTTTTCCGAGAAAAACGCGCGGTACTTCAAGGTGGTCAACACCCTCGGTCCTCCACCGACCGGCGGCATAAAGGTGACCGAGATAGAACCGATCGGGTATGCGCTCGCAACGGCCATGGAGAGCTACACCACCACGGCAAAAAGAGACTTCTGGGGATTCAACCTTTCATACGCCCCGACGGACCGCCTAACGTTAGGCTTTTCATTCAGTTACGACCGAAACGCCAGGGAATCAAAGGATGCCCCGGATGTAGAGACGGTCAACATGAGGCACGGCTCCAACTTAAGCTATATCTTCATACCCAAATACCTTACGGTGTCGACCAGTTACTCATCGTTGACCATTGAGGAAAAGGGAGGAACGGACACAGGGTCGGAGTTCTACTCACTGACATTCTCCTCGGCACCGCTTGAGACGTTGAACTCTAGCCTTACCTATTCGCATACAGAGTCGACCAGCGGTGGAGCAGCCACCTCTGTGGATGATACCGTGGGCATGAACGTATTCATGAACCTTTATACCGGGATCGATCTAAACTTCAGCGCAAGCATGGCAGAAACCGACAGCCCGCAGCAGAACTCGAAGAGCAGTTCAAGAAGCTACATGTGGAACCTCAGGCTTGTTCCTTGGAAGCCGCTGGTAGTGCTGGTCAACGCCGGAACATCGGGTAGCGAGACCGACCAGGCTGGCACGAAGACATCGTCGAGCACCAAGACCTTGAGCCTGGATTTTTCCTATACCCCCACCAGAAAGGTGTATTTTTCCGGTAACATAGACCTCGAGCCGGACCAGTCACAGAGTTACAGCGTCACCTGGCTGCCGACGAGGACGTTGCAAATGGGGTTGAGATTAAATCAGTCAAATGATACAAAAGGAGGGGGTGCGGACTTCAGCTGGCAGCCCTTCAAGCCGCTGAGCCTGCACCTTGGCTACAACGTCACGATCCAGGACAACGATACCAACGACAGGACCGAGATCATGTTCGCGAGGGCCTCGATTGTCTTTTGAAGCACTAAGTCATCGAATAAATTAAAAAAACATTGCATAAAGGAGACCGATGATGTATAATAAGTTAAACACGCGCTTTATTCCTGTCAGGGCGGTGCTGTTGGTCGTCCTTCTGGTGCTGACAGGCTGCGGTGCAAGTGTCGTACGATACATAAACCCGGATGCCAACTTTTCGTACATAAAGAAGGTGGCCGTGCTGCCCTTCAACAACCTGACCAATGACAGGTATGCCGGGGAAAAGGTCAGGGCTGCCCTGACGGTGGACCTCTTGTCGAGGAGGGTCTTCGATGTGATGGAGCAGGGTGAGGTCTCAAAGGTCCTTACCCTTGTTCTTAGGGCCACCGGCGCCGAGGAAGGCATGGTACTTGAGCTTGACAAGGAGACGTTGAAGCTTCTGGGTGAGAGGCTCGGGGTGCAGGCCGTAATACTCGGAAGCGTTGACGACTTTGAGGACAGACGGAGCGGCGGTATCGTCTCCCTGTCGGTAAGGATGCTCGATACAAGTTCGGGCATAATCCTGTGGCAGGCGAAGGCGACCGCTTCGGGCGGTTCCATCTGGAGAAGGATGCTCGGGCTGGAAGGTGTGGATACGAGCACTTTGACCAGGAAGGCCGTTAAAGAGGCCCTCGATACTTTGCTGTAGCAAGACACTCTAATCCCAAGGGGTGTTTCATGCGGTCCGTAAGAAGAAAAGTTCGCAGATCCGGAATGCGCGCATTGTCGTGGCTTCTGATACTCGTCGTGGCCGCGCTCTTTTCTCCGCTCATTCCGTCAGCTACTTCGGTCGCTGGAACAGGCCCGTCCATACTCATCAGCAACTATTCCCCTACAGATGGATATAACGGCGTTGCCAGCGGCATGACGACACGTCCGGTCGTTATCTCAAACGTCGCGATCCTGCCCATAGAGAACCTCTCCGACAACCCAGTAGCCGATGACATGATAATGGAATACCTTAAAAGGGAGTTCAGGGAGAGGGCGCTGTTTCATGTGGTCGATGATGCAGCGGTAAGGAGGTTCCTTGCAAGGAGAAGGATCCGTTACACCGGGGCCATTACCAAGGTCGCCGTAAGGGAGATGGGCAAGGTCCTTGGGGTCGACGGGGTGCTGGTGGGTTCGGTCAACTATTACTCCGCCATAGGCGACAGGATCGTCGTAGGTGTCAACTGCCGACTTGTAAGCGCACAGGACGGCAGTATTGTGTGGGCCGACAACCTGACCTATACCGGGACGGACTTCAAAGGGATTCTGGGACTTGGCGCTGTAAAATCCCTTGACGTACTCGCCTCCATGGTCGTGAGGGACCTTGTGGACGGTATGAACGAGAAGTTCTTCGCCATGGAGAACTCGATGAGCCCGTTCGAGATGGAGCGGGTCATCACGTATCCGACAATGGGCAAGGCGGGCGAAAAGAGGCGGCTGCGTGTGAAGTTTCTGCCCCTTGTAGAGGCGCCCGCCCAGGTGACGGCCGTTGTGGGCGATGAGGAGATCCCTCTTGTCGGGGTCGGTGAGGGGCTGTATGAAGGGGTCATTACCGCACCCGAGGCAGAGGGCACGTATCTCGTGGACCTCATTGCCATGGATCACTCCATGGTGCCGTACCGGTTCAACGCGGTAACCAAGGTCGTGGTGGACAACACCCCCCCAAAGATAGATATGGCCGTCAGCAAGGAGGTCTTTTCATCCAGAAAGAAGGGGTTCGTGACCTTTGAGCCAAGGCTTCTGAGCTTCGAGGAGATAGACGAGTGGCGAGTGGACATCCTGGATCAGGATGGCAACAGGATAAGGAGTGACAGGGGTTACGGTAAGGTCCCCCGTAAGCTGATATGGAGGGGTGAGACCGATGAGAGCGCCCTTGTTGACGACGGGAAGTACACCATAGCCCTGCAGGTCACCGACGCCGCCGGCAACAGGACGACCGCATCCAGGGTCGTCATGGTAAAGAACAAGCCACCGGTGATAAATATCGATGTTGATATCGTGGACGATACGGTCCTGTTTTCGTTCGATTATAACCCGGAGGAGCCGATACACAGGTGGATGCTTTCCATCCTTGACCGCAGCGGTAACATAATCAAGACGCTCGAGGGTGAGGGCAGGACGCTGCCGGAGCGGTTCGAATACCCCTTGGGCAAGGACTTTGACATAAGGGACTTGAGCTTCAAGGTTACCGCAGAGGATCTGGCCGGCAACAGGTTCGAGATGACAAAGACCATACCATCCCTCTTCGCCAAGAAGATACCATTTGCAGAACTGAAGGGAAACAATCCGTTGTTGGAAGATTTTTAGATCAAGACCGAGATGCGAAGATACGGATCTCCCTCCGCTCTCCACCTTTTGTCTTTGAGTTTTTTTTTCTCTTGATACTGTCAGCAATACGCAACACCGAAAGCAGCGGTTACAAACAGGATGGATGCAGACGCTGCCACTCCGGCAGGATGGCCGGCATGCTGGGGCTTAGGGATGTCTATGCGGAGATGGAAGGTTACAGGTTTACTCATGACGGTGTGCTGGAAAGGTGTTCTATCTGTCATATCCTCCAGGATGCGGCTGGCGGCGGCAGACTCTGGGAACTCGGCCCGTTCTCCCCGCAGAAGCGGCAGGTGTTCTTTCTTTACGGATTGTCCATGGATAGAAGCTACGACGTTGAGCTGAGTATCGATGGTGTTCCGTCCGGGGCCGCTGCATTCACCTTCAGACCGTATGATGTTGCCGTGAGAGGCAATGACCACAGGCCCCCGCGGATAGATAACGTGAGGGTCGCGGGCCTAAGGGCTGCGGTCTTTTACGAGGCTACCATCAGATGGGAGACGGATGAGCCCGCTTTATCGGTCGTCGAGTACGGCCGTGCATCAGGCTACGGAGAGAGGGTCGTCTCAAGCGGCGTATACAGGACCGACCACAGCGTGAAGATAGGAGGTCTCGGGGTCGGGGTCTACCACTACAGGATAATCGCAAGGGATGTCTTTGGTAACGCAGCGGTCTCGGACGACCTTACATTCGACACCGCAAGTCACTATAACGAAAACAGTGATAGTACAGCCACGTCAAAAAGGACGAGTTCGTCCGCCCGGCCCGCATTCGAACTTTACAGGATCGACTCCACGGCCGATACTTATATTGAGATACGCGCAGACACACCGGTGGACCTCCACCTGAAGGTGAGCGAGGGGGTAGGAATAGGTAAACACGGCATGGGGCTTGCCCCTGCAAGGCTGTCGCATATCGCGGCGTGCAGGCTCTGCCACCTGCCGGTGACGCTTTCGCACCCGGTGGGTATAAGAAGCGGCAACAACACCGCTGTAGCCGTGCCGACGGGTCTTCCCACAATCGAAGGCGGTGTCGTTACATGTGTTACCTGCCACGGCCCGCACGGAGGTGACGAGATTTACTACTCCAGGCTGGATATCGAAGGCGACCCCTGCGGGGCGTGCCATAAGAAGGAAGAGACGGTCATGCAGTAAGAAAGTAAAAAAGATACAGGTTTCAGGTGCAAGTTACTCACCAAGCCCTTTCAGCCATCGCCTGGCGCCACAGGGAGGCCGTGATGGTTAGAAGAAGGAGGTTAGTTAACTTCTCGATCAAAAAGCGGATGCAAATCCGGCTGATTTTGAGTATAATGCTCGTTGTCATTGTTTCGGTGGGGCTGGCCAGCCTATTTTTCTATCTTCTTTCCAACCAGGAGGTCGGGCAGACATACAGACAATTTCATATAAATATCAAAAATTTTCTGGAGTTGCTCCTTCCGGGTGTTATAATAGCCTTTGTGCTTGGTCTTGCCTCGGCAGCATCCATAGCCCTGTTCTTCCCGCACAGGATAGCGGGGCCGCTCTACAGGATAGAGAAGGAGCTGAGGGAAGAGGTCGGAGAGGGAGATCTCACGGTAAGCTTTGCGGTACGCAAGAACGATGAGCTCGGGGATCTTGCGGATACACTCAATGTGACCGTGGAGAGGCTGAGGGAAAAGGTGGACAGGATAAAGGGGGCTGCCGAGGAGCTTATAGCCGTTGCAAAGGAGCTCGACGACGGCGGCAGGCTCGACGGCGCCGTCAAAAAGATGGAGGAGGCTTGCAAGGAATTTAAGACATGAAGGTTTTTCTAAACGGTCTTCTGGTCGTCCTGCTCTCGGTCCTTGTCGTTGCCGGCTGCGTACATTCGCCGGAAGACCGGGTGTACTCTCCCGGGAAAGGCACGGGGAGGCTTAAGAAGATAGCCGTGCTCCCCTTTTACAATATAAGCGGAAGAAGGGACGCCGGCAGGATGGTTGCAGACACCTATGTGACGGAGCTCTTCAAAAGCGGCAGGTATGACGTGGAAGAGCCCGGCAACGTGCTGCAGTTCATGATACGGGAACACGTCGATACCGTCGGCGAGATGGAGATAGAGAGGATAAAGATACTGGGCCGGCGCCTGGGAGTGGACGCCGTCCTGGTCGGAACGGTGGAGGAGTACGACGACGGCCTGAGGGGTGTTCCCACCGTTTCCATAACCGCAAGGATGGTGGATTCCAGGACAGGCCGGATCGTATGGTCCGGGCACAACAAAAGGCGCGGAGACGAGTACATAATCGCCTTCGGTGTAGGCATGGTCAGGAGCGCAAGCGCCCTTTCACAGAAGGTCATTAACGAAATGATAGAAACGATGAGGTGGTAGACAACGGGATGGCAAGCCGCGAGAACACATCAAACCTGCCCCCTGCAGGCCCGCTTTCTTCAGTCCCAAAAGCCCGTACCATTCACTTGTTGCTGCGTACTGTATGCGGCTTGGCAGCGCTGCTGGTCTTTTTTTCCTTTTTGCTGCTTCCAGGCCGTGCCGGGGCCCTTTGGCCCTTTGGCCGTGAAAAAGGACCGTATCTGGTGAAGGTGGGCGATGAGGTCATAACGAGCGAGGAGTTCGTCGAGGCGCTGAAGAGGCTGCACACGAGCAACCGTGTAGGCGAACTGCTTGCCGAAGAGAAGGAGTTTGCCAAGGAGAACTTCAAGAAGTACCTTGATGAGCTCATAAACAACAAGCTGATGGTCATGGAGGCCGAGAGGCTTGGGCTTGACGAGGACAGGGCGTTTACGGCTTCAATGAGCAACTACGAGCTGAACCTATTTCTCAGCCTGTTACGCCGTGACGAGATCACCAACAAGGTGGTGGTGGATGATGCCGAGGTGGAAGAGGCCCTGAGAAGTATGCAGGACAAGAAGAAAGAGGCGCAGAAGGACGATATGCCCAAGCCCGGCTCCCACAGATGGGAGATGGTGAGGCGCGATCTTTCGCGCAAGAAGATAAACGAAAGGGAGAAGGAGTACTTCGACGAGCTCAGGCGAAGGGCGAGGATAAGGATAAAAGAGGATCTCCTGAAGACCATCTCCCCGGATGCGGATGACCTGAACGAGACGGTCGTTGCGACGGTGGACGGCGAGCCGGTGTATGCCATAGAGGTCTTCGGCAGGTTCAAAAAGGGCAGGGAGGTCAGCGAAGACGACAGGAGGCGCATGCTCGATACGGTAATCCTGCACAGGCTGCTCGACAGGGAGGCCTTGAGCCGCGGTTACGAGGACGAGCCCGGAATAAAGGAACAGATAGAGCGTTACAGGGAGAAGCGCCTCATAGACCTGTTCAAGAGGAGGATTATACTGCCGCTTGTGCGGGTTGGTGAAGAGGAGATTTCGCAATACTACAGGGACAACAAGGATAAGTTCAAGGAACCGGACAGCTATAAGCTCAAGATGATATACGTAAAGAGCGAGGACGAGGCCAAGGCGATAGTAAAGGAGCTTGGAAGGGGGGCGGACTTCGGGTACCTTGCAAAGGAGAGGTCCGAATCATCTTCGAAGGAAAGAAGGGGTGATATCGGATGGGTCACCGGAGATCGTATTCCGGAAGAGGTCCGCGAGGCGCTTAAGCATGCCTCGGATGGGGATGTGCTGGGCCCGTTCAAGTGGGGGTACGGATACGCCGTCTTCAAGCTCGACGGGATAAGGAAGGGAACGGTGAAGCCCCTGGAAAAGGTCGAGACCGAGATTGACAAGAAACTCGGCAGGCGCAAGTTCAACGCAATGCTCGAAAAGTATCTGCTAAGGTTGAGAGAGACTGTACCGATAGATATTAACGAGGAAGAGTTGAGTAAATTCACAGGTGGTGCGTAGATAAGGAGGAGAAGAAGTGAAGATTCGCCGGCTCTTGCTCTTTACGGTATTGCTTGCGGCCACTGTGGCTCTTACGGGCTGCCTGAAGCCTAAGGTTGTAAGGAAGGCCTGCACGGACTGCCACGTCGAAGAGTACAAGAGGTTTAAGCAAGGGAAGCTTCACCAGCCAGTCGCTGAAAAGAACTGCGAGAGCTGTCACGTGCCGCACGGGCTTTTGGGTGCCCTTATCCTTAGGACGGAGGATTCCACGCTGTGTTACCAGTGCCATGACAAGGACAGGGCCGGTCTTGAGAAGGGATCTCTTCACGCACCGATGGCAGAGGGGAAGTGCCTCGAGTGCCACAACCCCCACTCATCCACTTACAAAGGTCTTGCCAGGGCCGAGGGCAACCAGTTGTGTTTCAAGTGCCACGCAAGGGAGTCGTTTGCAAAGAAGACGACGCACAAGGCGATAGGACAGGGATGCGACAAGTGTCATGACCCTCACTCATCCGAGCACGGCAACACCCTGCTTGATGATGGCAACAGGCTCTGCCTCAATTGTCATGAACCAAAGACCCCCCCATTTGTTAATGCGCATTATGGATATGATGTCGAGGGTTCGGACTGCCTTTCATGCCATACGCCGCACGCCGCAGAGGGGGAAATGCTCATGCGTAGCTACGGCCACGAACCGTTTGGGCAGAGGAGGTGTACGGACTGTCACAATCCGGCCGCATCAGAGGAGCCGTTGAAGACCGTCCTTGAGAAGGATGCCCTGTGTTACAGCTGCCACGAGGCGAAAAGGGATGACTTCAAGAAGGCACATGTACACTCACCGGTCGGTACCGGCGAGTGTACGGCCTGCCACAACCCGCATACATCGGACTACGAGTTTGAACTCCGTACAGCGGAAAAACCACTGTGTTACAGTTGCCATGCCGCCGCTGAAAAGGACCACAACAAGGACTTCATCCATTCCGCGGTAAAGGAGAACGACTGTTCAGCCTGCCACGACCCGCACGCCTCTGAATACACAAACGTCCTGTACAAGGAAGGGGCGGAGCTCTGCTATACATGCCACGACAGGTCGGCGTTCCGGGATGTTGATACGCACACCCCGGTCACGGAGGGCGACTGCCTGGCGTGCCACGACCCCCATGCCTCTGACCAGAAGTTTGTCCTGAGCTCAAAGGAGGAGGATCTATGCTACAGTTGCCATGCCGATGAGAAGAGGAGGTTTGATCTCGTATCTGTCCACCCCGTCGTCAGGCAGGGCAAGTGCACGGAGTGTCACTCCCCCCATGCAAGCAAGGTGTCGCCGCTTTTGAGCTCCGTTACAAAGGAACTCTGCTTCAACTGCCACTCTTCGATGCTCAAGATGGTGAATGAGGAGGGGGTACACAAGGTGTTTGAAGAGGGCAGGTGCTTGGCCTGTCACGATGCCCATGCAAGCACGGAACCGCTGCAGTTGCTGTCCGAGGTGGACGAGTTGTGCTACAGGTGCCACAACGACATTGAGAAGGGGCTCGAAAGGAAAAGGTTCAACCATAAGCCGGCGGTCGACGGAAAATGTGTTACGTGTCACAGTCCGCATGGCAGCAGACTCGAGTGGGCCCTGCAGCGCCCCCTTGACAGGCTGTGTTATTCATGCCATGAGGGGCTAAAGGATAAGCTGGACAAGGGTGATACGTATGTACACAAGGTGGTGAAGGACGGTGAGTGCACGGCATGCCACACCGCCCATTCTTCGGATAAAAGGAATCTGCTTACATCAAGCGGCAAGACACTTTGCAACAGGTGTCACGCCGACCTCGGCAGCGAAAAGATGGTACGCAAGCACGGCAATATCGCGCCTGCCGGCTCCGACTGCCTCGGCTGCCATGAGCCGCACCTGTCCTCGGACCGGAGGCTCCTGCACGAGATAAAACACGAGCCTTTCAAAAAGGGTGACTGCAAGGTCTGCCACAGCAGGTTATAAAGGTTGATGCAAGGGATTTGCGCATAACTTCAATGAGGATAGAAGGAGACATGTCCAAAAACCACGGTTTCAGGAGATACGGCCTTCGAACCTTTTGCAGCCTTCTTGGCGCCGCGGTGCTCGTGGCGGCCGCGACGGTATTTATCTTCTTCCTGCCCCAGGACGCACAGTCAGCGAGGAGGAGTACCAGCTTCCTCTGCATGGATTGCCATCCGGAGGCGAAGGAGCTTATTTCAAAGGGTAATGTGCATAAGCCGGTCAAACTGGGGTTGTGCACCTCGTGTCACAATCCCCACGCATCGAAGCACGCCAACCTGATCGGCTCCGACATAAACGCGCTGTGCTACAACTGCCATGACCAGAAAAGGGTACTGGCCGGTACGGAGGTGCACGCACCCGTTGAGGAGGGTGCATGCCTGGAGTGTCACGATCCTCACTCCTCGAACCAGAAGGGGCTTCTAAAGAAGACCGCGAGCGAGGCATGTTACTCTTGCCATCCCAGGAAGGACATATCCGCCAAGAAGAATGTCCATCCCGAGGTGAAGAAGGGTAACTGTCTGGGTTGCCACCGCCCGCATGCCTCCGACAGGGCCGGTCTTCTGACAAAGGACCGCAGGAGGCTGTGCACCGGCTGCCATTCCGCAAAGGATGAGAGGCTGGTCAGTTCGCACCGCGGTCTGAACGTGGCAAAAGCTGACTGCATAGGCTGCCACAGCCCCCACTCGTCCGACAACGTCGGCATACTGAAGGCCTCCATGCACAAGCCGTTCAAGGACAGGAAGTGCGGCGCCTGCCACCTGCCAGGGTCGAGCAAGGTATCGAGGACCGGTACAAGGCTATGTACCGAGTGTCACGAATCCAAGATGTCTGACTTTAATAAAAGGTACAGCCATCTTGTCAACGGAGACGGCCTGAACCCGTGCGTGAATTGCCATAATCCTCATTCGTCCGACGAGGAATACCTCCTGAAGGACAAGGAAGAGCGGCTTTGTTTCAGCTGCCACGAGGACACTGAGAAGCTTACGGCCAAAAGCAACTTCACTCACGCGGAGATCCAGAAGTGCTCGAGCTGCCACGTCTCTCACGGCTCCAATGAACAGTACTTCCTGGCCGCCGGCGAAGGCACCTGTTCCACAGAGCAGTGCCATGCCACGCAGGGCAGGTTTACACACCCAGTTGGAGACGAGGTCATAGACCCGCGTTCAAACACCCCGATGAACTGTTCGACCTGTCATAATCCCATGGGGTCGCCGGAGGAGTTCATACTTAGGGGCGGCAAGGACAGGGAGCTGTGCATACAGTGCCATCAGGTTTAACGATACGGAGAGTAGATGTCATGATGTCGTCAATCAAACTGAAGTGGCTGATAGTTCTTTTCGCACTGGCTGCCCCGCTTCTCCACAGCACGCGGGGCTACTGCGCACAGCAGAGGAATGTCGAGCTCATAGCCATGATAGGCAAGGACGAGGTGATGGGCACATTCAACGAGCCCGCGGCCCTCTTCTACGATGAATCAAAGCAGAGGCTGTATGTGGCGGATACCGTCAACAACAGGCTTGTGTCGTTCGACCAGGGATTCACCTTCCTCGCTTCCCTCGTCCACGAAAACTTTGCTCTTCCAATGGGGATCGTAAAGCTTTCAACAGGTGAATTCTTCATAACCGATGGTGAGAAGGCCAAGGTGATATTCATAGACGTAAAAAACAAGATCATCGAACCATTGAACATAAGAAATGTCCCGCCCGCCGCCGAAAGGTTTTTGGCCGGCAGGATCGCCATTGGTGGTGACGAGCACCTTTATGTCATCGACAGGCTCAATAAAAGGATACTCGTCGTTGACAGAAACGGAAACTTCCTGAGGTCGATAACTGCGAGGGGACGCGAATTTTACGGATTCAACGACGTACGGGTAGACGACAGGGGGTTTGTCTATGCCGTGGACACCCTTGCCGCTAAGGTGTATGTGTTCAATGACAAAGGAAGGCTCGTATCGAAGTTCGGCGGCGACGGCAGGCTCGTATTCCCGGTGAGCGTTGCCGTAGACAGCAGGGGCTACGTCTACGTCCTCGACCGCCATCCAGGTGTGATCAGGATTTTTGACAAGACCGGCAGGCTCCAGTACGACCTCCTGAAAAAAGGGTACAACCCGGGAGAGCTTTACAATCCATCCTATATCTACATCGATGCCAAGGACAGGATATTTACCATTGACGGGAATCGTGTGCAGGTGTTTAAAGAGAAGAGATGAGGCGTTATCTGCTCGGTGTTTTAGCGGTACTTGTGCTTGTGGCAGGGTGCATGAAGGAGATGAAAGAGCCTGAACCCAGCCCGGGGCTTGAGACTGTACCGTTCTACAGCAGGCGTACCTATGCCTTTGACAGCAAGGGTGCGCTCGAAAAAAGGCGCAAGAAGGTCGAAGAGGAGGCGATATCCCAGGAGGTCTTCACCGAAGAGGTGAAAAAGAGGATAATAGACAAGGGTGCGAAGATAGCGATACCGGATCCCTGGATCCCGCCGACCGTCCGCACCCTCGATGACCTGCCGCCCACATTGAGGGCCTTTCCAAAGGACGCATACGGATATCCCGACTGGACCGCGGCCGTAGAGGAGGGGCTGATAAGTCCGAGGGCTTCGCTCACGGAAAAGGAGGCAAAAGAGGAAATCCTGGACCTCGACATCCTCTTCCAGATAAACGACAGGCTTATGGCGAACGTGGTCTTCCCCCACAAGATACACACCTACTGGCTCTCCTGCAAGATCTGCCATCCGAAGATCTTCAAGGCAAAGAAGGGGGCTAACATCTTCAACATGTATGACATATGGAACGGCAAGTACTGCGGAAGGTGTCACGGCAAGGTCGCCTACCAGCCAAAGGGGTTCAGAAACTGCCAGAGGTGTCACAGCTCCGGTAAGAAGACCATGGGAATAGAGTGACGGGCAAACCATGTCCGGCCGGCTCTCCTTCGATTGGGTCCCTTTGACCGGTGTCCCGCGCCTTGAAGCCATGCGCTTCTTCGGACAATAAATATTTGCCATTTTTATGTGCAGATGAGATAATATTTG
>Ga0256830_1000142_pt1 | contig 63438 bp, 48 predicted proteins | sample 128326metaG_FD_190537 | JGI IMG/M metagenome (GOLD analysis project Ga0256830, IMG submission 190537) | Hydrothermal vent microbial communities from Lau Basin, Pacific Ocean - 128-326 | ecosystem: Environmental > Aquatic > Marine > Hydrothermal vents | place: Pacific Ocean: Lau Basin | collected... | reverse complement strand
AGACACGGGCCTGGTATAGCGAGCGGAACGCTTCTCAGAAGCAGGTGGATTGGCAGTTCACAACCGAAGATGCCCGTATTCGGCTCAAGCACCTCTATCCACAAATTCAAACTTGACAAACCAGTAGTAGGGTATGGTGAAGCCAAGCATCGTCCTGTTGCCCCGCTCGTCGGTGTAGGCGATCCACCCCTCGTCGCCCGACCGAAAGGTCAGGTCGGACCAGTCCAGAGCATAGATGCCCTCGTCGTCGGCCCGGACGTGGCGCGTGGCTCCATAGAGGCCACCGTTGTCCCGTCTCCAGAGCAATGCCTCCAACCACGCTCCCGGTGGGGCCGTCCCCCTGAGCAGGCCCGTTCGTTGGTCGAAGCGGGCCGTCAGCGATGGGACGGTCATCGTGTAGCGGTAATCGGTGCCTGCCATCTCCACCTGATCCCCCCCTCCCACGGTGATCTCGGGCCAGCATTGGAAAAAGCTGAGGGTCCATTGGGAGGGGGTGATGATGGCTTGGGCCTTGATCCCCCCCTGAGCCCCCCGGAGGGTCACGGTGACGGGTTCCCCAACCGCCGGCATCCTTCCACCCACGCAGGACTTCCCCAGTTTTGTCCAGAGTTGAGGAGCGAAGAAGTCGAGGCGTACTGCGTCCCCGCTGTCGCTCTCGTAGAGCACCTGCCCCCCCGTCTCGGCCGTGAGCGCCACCTCCGTCAAGTCCACTTGATACGTGCCGGTGGTGGCCGTCACCGTCCACTCGTTGTCCTGAATCCCCACCCGTAGCCGGGCCCCAATGGGGGCCTCCCCTCGGAGGAGCTTCCGATCCCGGTCCAGATAGGCGGACAATCGGGGGATGGTCAGGACAGAGGTAGGCGTGATGCCGGTCAGTTGGACCCGTTGCCCCGGCCGTAGCAGGGTGCTTCCCAGCCGGACGGTGGCCTGGCCTCCCCACCATCCCCCTTCCTTGCGCTGGACGGTGGTCCGGTAGAGCCGCTCGCCCGAGTCGCTGAACAGGGTGAGGGTCATCGGGCGGTCGGGCGGAGCGATCACGGTGATCTGGGTGTCCCCCAGGGTGAGGTCCAGGCCGGGGAGGTAGTCGGCGGCCCAGAACTCGTAACCCTCGGCGTCGGTGTAGTGGACCTCCCCCCAGTCACCGTGGCGCAGGGTCGCCCCCTCGAGCTCCAGCGTGAAAGTCCCCGCCTGGGTGGCGGTGACGGTCTGGTACACCCGGTTCACCCAGTCGGCAACCGGGTATTCGGGGTATGGGTAAGGGCCCTTCCATCCGTGGGGAGAGATAACCCGCCCGTGCCAGGTGATCCGAAGCGTTGCTCCGGGGGGGGCTACTCCCTTCAGTTGGGCGTGGGCCGGGTCCGCCTCCAGGGAGAGCGGGGGGACGGAGATCGTGATCGTCTCCTGGCTGGTCTCCATCTCGATCTGGTCCCCCGGCGCGATGGGTTGGGAGAGATACCAGCAGAGCGGGTAGCTGTAGGAACATCCTCCCCCGAGCCGGGCTGTGGCCTTCACTTGCCCGGAGGCATCTCGCAGCAAGAGGCGGGTGATGAAAGGGCCGGTCTCAACCCACCGTCCGCCTACCTGGACTTTGGCCCCCGCAACCGGGAAGCTCCGGTAGACCTCGTGGCCCCCGGGGAGGGTGACGTAGACCAGGCCGAGCAGGTCGGGCTGGACGAGGAGGGAACTGTCGTAGGTGACTGTGTAACGACCGCTCACCGTCGCCGTCGTCCAGAGGCTCTGGAGCAGGGTGAACGGGCATCCCCCTTCGTAGGAGGCCTTTCCCTCGCAGGCGTAGTGCCCGATCTCAACGCGCACACGGGACCCCGGCGGTGCCTGTCCGATCACCTGACTGTGGGACCGGTCCAGCCGGGCGGTGAGAAGAGGGACCGTCAGGGTGAGCAAGCGGCCGACGTCGGTGGTCAGCGTGATCCGGTCGCCGGGGGAGAGGGCGAGAGAGGGGGAGAAGTCGAGAAAGGTGGGGGACGACGAGGCGAGGGCGAAGGAACGGACATCTTTGGGGATTCCCGAGGGACCGGCAATGGTGACCGTCACCCGGCTTCCACCGTTGAGCTGGCCTTGCAGCGTGTAGCCCGGGAGATGGAGCCGGAGAAAAGGGGCGGCGAAGAGGCGGTAGAGCCGGTAGCCCTGGGGGGTGGTGGCGTAGAGGACGCCGTAGTAACCGGGGACCAGGTCTACCAGGCCGGCCAGGGAGACGGTGTACTGCCCGCCGGCCGTCGCCGTGACCGTCCGGCTGACCTCCGGCGTTCCCCCGGGCCGTCCGTACAGCGCCCCCTCGTCCTCCCACAAGGGACCGGGGTAGAGGTCGGCTTGTAGGCGCAGGTTGGGCAGGGTTTGGCCCACCAGCCGGTCCGCGTTGGGGTCGGGCCGGACCTCCAGCGGGAAGAGGGTGAGGCTGACCACCTGCCCCGCTGCCGTCACCACCACCGTGTCGCTCACCTGGGGGGATTTTTGGAAATAGAAGGTAGCCTCCCCCTGGCTGTCGGTGTGCTGCCTGAAAGTGGACCGGGTCTCGCCCGTGGGGGCGAAGAGGGTGGCGGTGAAGGACGTTGCCGGCGCCAGCAGGACCGTTCCATAGTGGGCTTGCAGACCGACCTCCAGGTAGGGCACGTTGTAGCGCAGGTAGACTTGCCGTCGGGCGTCCAGCCGCTGGACGACGTAGCCGTAGTCGCGGGGCGCTAAAGCCGTCACGCTGCTCCAATCGGCCCGGTAGTCGCCCGTCGCCGTGCTGGTGACCGTTTGGGTGAAGAAGGTCCCCGGACTGTCGGAGGCGTAGAGGCGGACCTCCAGGGAGGTGCCGGGCGTCGCTTGCCCGAAGACAGTCGCGGTGGCCGCGTCCGCCAGGGCGGTCAGGGTGGGGATGGTGAGCGAGAGGGTTTCGCCGACCTGCACCACTTCCAGGACGTCGCCGGGTTGCAGGGTGCCTGCGGAATAGCCCCCTCTGTAGGAGCCGTACCAGGTCAGGGTGGCGACGTAGAGGTACCCGCCGGTCCCGTCGGGAAAAGGGGTGACGGTCGTGTGGACGAGCACCTCATCGCCCCGGCGCAGCGTCAGGGCGACGGGATCGGGGAAGGGGGTGGCTCCGCTCGCCATCCGGCTGTGCAATCCCACGCTGAGGGTGAGGGTGAGGTTGCGCTGAGGGGCCATCCGGATGGCGGGGGAGAGGAGCGTGGGGGCCAGAGTTGGGGCGGGGGGCGGGGCATCGGCCTGGGCGACGGCCGGCAAGACCTCCAGCAGCGTCAGGGTGCCCATCAGGCCAAGGGCTCCGGCGAGGAGCAGGAGAGGGATCCTCCGGGATCGCATCGCACACCTCCCTTTGAGAGCGTCTGGTAGGGTTGCGGATCGGCCGGCTTCGGTGCGTCCTGCGGTCTAGCTACCTAACCGTTGTCATCCTCCCGCAGGTCACGCGGTGCCCGGGGACAGCCATTAAGGGGAACCTGCGGGAGGATGCTCCACTATAGCACGACACCGACCGACGGGTCTACAACGGGTGGACGACGATTGCGCGACGAAAGTTCCCCGCCGGGTGGGGGGAGGGCGGTCAGCCGGCCGACGGCTTCTCGAGAGGGTGTTGCCCGGAGTGGGCTTGGGAGACCACCAGCGTGGTCAGCGTGGTGATGGGGAGGAGCATCAGGGCGACGGCGAAGGGCCGGGCAGGGTCGGTCGCGTAGAGATGGCCGGCCAGGTAGGGGGCGACCATCTGGGCCAGGGCGATCAACGTCTCCACCGCGCCGAAGGCGATCCCCCGACTGGTGGGGGAGAGGTGCTTCCCCAACCAGGCCGACGAGAGGGAGCGGGCGGTGCTGTAGCTCCCCCGCAGGAAGTAGCCCAGGGCCAGCAGCGGCCAGAGGGGTCCCTGCCAGACCAGGATCACGGAGACCATCACCAGCGCCTGGGCCAGCATCAGCCCCCAGGGCCGCCGGTTGGGCAGCCGGCCCAGCACTAGGCTCAACACCGTCGCGCCCAGGGAGTAGGCCGTGCCTAGCGCCCCGATCCGTCCCACCGGCATCCCCCGCGTATCGGCCAGGAAGTTGGGCGTGAGGGGCGTGGGCAGGTACATCGCCAGGAAGGCCAGGGGGAGCCAGAGGAGGAAGGGCCACCAGCTCCTGACCCCCCGCAGCAAGGGCTGCCACGTCCATTGTGGGGCCGTCCCGCTGGCCGGCTGGGGGGCCACCGTGCTCACCGTCAGCGTGGAGAGGCCGAAGAGGAGGCCGGCCCCGTAGTAGACCGAACGCATCCCCAGCGCATCGGCCAGCCAGCCCCCCACCGTCGGCGAGAGGATGGTGCCCAGGGTGTAGCCTGCGTAGACGGTCGTCAGCGCCTGCTCCAGAGGGGTGCCACCGGCGGCGTGGGCCACGTAGGCGCTGATGGCCGGAACGCAGTAGGCGGAGAGGGAGTAGAGGACCAGGCCCACCGTGAACTCCCGCCAATCCCGGGCCAGGGCCATCCCCCAGACGGCGATGGAGCCCAGCACCCATCCCCCCATCATCAGCCGCTTGCGCTCCACCCGGTCGGCCAGCCAGCCGGCGGGGATGAAGGAGATCGCCGCCGCCATCCCGGCCACCGAGAGCGCCGTCCCGATCTGCACCGGGTTGGCCCCCAGCGCTTCGATGTAGAGGGACTGGATGTAGTAGAAGAGCCCCTCACCGCTGCCCCACAGGAAGAGGGCGAAGGCGACCCGGCGGTTGTCGCGGCTCATAGCTCTTCTGTTGATTGTTGGGGCTGCGGCTGTTGCTTCTGAGCCCTCGCCATCGTCCTCATCTCTCGATCCCACGCATCCTGAGCCCGCTTCCAGCGGCCCAGCAGGACCAATCCCACCGAGTAGATGGCCCCGGAGAGGGGGATGCCGAAGACGAAGCCCCAAAAGCCCATCACCCGGGCGCTGAGCAGGAGCGAGGCCAGAATGAGCAGGGGGGGCATGCCCAGCATCTCGCTCATCACCTTGGGCAGGATCACCCGTAGGAGCACCTGCTGGTAGGCGAAGAGGATGAGGAAGACGGGCAGGGCCGTGCTGGGCCTCTGCAGCCAGGCCATCAGCGCCGGGAGCAGGTTGGCCAGGGGAGCGCCCAGCTCGGGGATGAACATCAGGAAGCCGGAGAGCACCCCGCCGATGATGGTGAAATCAAGGCCGGCGATGCGCATCACCAGCCCGGCCACCACGCCGTAGAGCAGGGCCATCAGCACCTGACCCCGGAGGAACCCCCCGAAGGTCCGGTCCAGGGTCAGGGCGAGGAAGCGTACCTCGCTCTGGTAGCGGATGGGCACCAGGTCGTAGAACTGACGGGAGAGGCGGTGGCCGTCCAACATAATGTAGAGGCTGAGGACGAGCACCAGGAGCGTGTTGGCCACACCCGTCACGATCCCCTGGACAAAGGTGATGACATTCTGGAGCAGATCGGGGATGGTGATGGTAGCCCGACGGACCACCTCGTCGAGGGGGATCAGCTTTGCCAACATCGCCCGATCCACGTTGAAACGGGCGACCAGTCCATCTTCAATGCTCAGCCACCAGTCAGGGATCCGTCGGGCGTAGTCGGGGGCCAGGTTGGCCAGTTCGATCAACTGGGCGATGATGGCCGGCACCAGGATCACCGCCAGCAGGCTGAGGGTGAAGAGCAAGAGCAGGTAGAGCAGGACGGCCGCCAAGTTGTAGGGAATGCGCAACGCTGCCAACAGGTTGGCCCGGCGTTCTCCCCACCGTTGCCGGACGAAGTGGATCACCGGCGAAGGGACCAAGCCCTTGTCCATCCATTGGGCGATGGGACCCAGGATGAAGGCCAGCAACCAGGCCATAGCGAAGATGAGCACCAGGTCGGAGATGTTGCTGATGATCCTCCACAGCTTCTCACTGATGAAGATCAGCGCCGAGAGGATGCCCAGCAGGATCAGGGTACGGGTGGCGTGCTCGCGTTGCACCTTTCTCCTCCTAACAGCGAGAGCCTATCGGGATGGGGAGTCATAGCGGATTGTACAACAGGACGGGCGAACGGGCAACGGATGGTCGGGTGGTCGGATGGTCAGGTGGTCGGGTGGTCAAGTGGTCGGATGGTCAGATGGTCGGGTGGTCAGATGGTCAGGTGGTCGGATGGTCAGGTGGTCAGGTGGTCGGATGGTCGCTTGGTCGCTTGCCCCTTACCCCTGCCCCTTGCCTCCTGCCCCTTGCCCCTTGCCTCTTGCCCCTTGCCCCTTGATCCTCGGTGCCTCCCTCCGGCCGGGTGCTCGGCGGTCGGCGGTCTGCATGGACAGGGTGGGCAGGATATGCTATACTCATTCCATTTGAAAGAGGTATCTATTCAGCCTATCCTCCTGCAGGTCACCGGTCGAGGGCGCTTTCAGCCCCGATGGGCTATTGGAAGCGCGGTTTCGCGTCGGAAACGCGCCTAACCTGCGGGAGGGTGAACAGTTGCTGAAAGAGATCGTGAGAGGTGCGGAGGCGTGCGATGGGACCGACGCTGCTGTTGACCGGGCGCCCTGGCATCGGTAAGACCACCATCATCAAGGCTGTGGTTCAGGCTCTGGGGGACCGGGCCGGCGGCTTCTACACCGAGGAGATTCGGGGGCCCGGTGGGCGCAAGGGGTTCCGCCTCATCACCCTCGACGGAGAGGAGACCATCCTGGCCCACGTCCGGCTCAAGGGAGGTGGCCGGCCCCGCGTCGGACGGTACGGGGTGGATGTGGCCGCCTTGGACCGGGTGGGGGTGGCCGCCATTGAACGGGCCCTGGCCGATCGGGAGGTGATCATCGTGGATGAGATCGGCAAGATGGAGCTCTTCTCCGGCAACTTCAAGGAGGCGGTGATGCGGGCCGTCCTCTCACCCCGTCCTCTGGTGGCGACAATCATGGCCAAGAAAAACGCCTGGGCCGACGCCCTCAAGATGATGCCCGGCATCACCCTCTGGGAGGTGACCCGGGAGAACCGGGACGCCCTGCCCGGTCAGGTCCTGAGCTGGTTGCGGGAACGGTTGGGCTAGGTGGTCGGCGGTCGTCCCTCGGCGGTCGGCGGTTGGCCGTCAGCGGTCGGGTAGCCCCTCAGTGCCTTGGTGCCTCGGTGCCTCGGTGCCTCGGTGCCTCGGTGCCTCGATGCCTTTATCCCCTACCCAAAGCCCCCATTTTGCACCCTCTAACCTTAAAATTGCCCAGGCTGGCCCCTAGACAGGCGGGAGGGGACTAGCGCAGTGGGGAGAAATGGGTTATAATGAGGTTGTTTGTGGGGGATTGTGGGGCAAAGTGGCGCGGAGTGGGCCAAAAATTGAGGCTAGGTGGGGCGCTTTAGAACAAATGTTCTTGGGAGAGTTTGTCCACACCATTGATCGCAAAGGTCGTCTGACGCTGCCGGCCAAGTTCCGTCCCGGATTGGCCTCCGGCGTCGTCGTGACCCGGGGGATGGACCGCTGTCTGGTCATCTACCCGATGGCTGAGTGGGAGCGTCTCTCCCAGCGCATCAGTGCGCTCCCCATCACCGACAAGCGGGCCCGCGATTTCCGTCGCCTCGTCTTCTCCGGGGCGGCCGATGTGATGCCTGACCGGCAGGGCCGCATCCTGATCCCTGCCTACCTTCGGGAGTACGCCAACCTGGATGGTGAGGTGGTGGTGGCCGGCCTCAACACCTACATCGAGGTCTGGAATCCCCAGGCGTGGCAGGAAGTGCGGCAGAGCGTCGAAGACGTGACGACCAACCTCGAGCAATGGGCAAGCCTGGAGATTTGAACCGGGAAGCCCTGGTTGGAGGAGGGGGGGAGGAGCCGATCTCCCTCCACCGTCCGGTCCTTTACCAGGAAGTCTTGGAAGGGCTGAAGGTCCGCCCCGGCGGATGCTACGTGGACGCCACGGTGGGAAGTGGTGGTCACGCCCTGGGCATCCTGGAAGCTTCAGCGCCCGATGGGCGATTGCTGGGGTTGGACCTGGACCCGGAGGCGCTGCGACGGGCCGAAGTCCGGCTTGCACCCTTTGGAGAACGGGTGCGGCTGATTCACGGTTCCTTTGTGCACCTGGTTGCCTATGCCCAGGCTTATGGGTTTGCCCCGGCCGACGGGGTGCTCTTCGATCTGGGACTCTCTTCGGACCAGCTAGCAGCCGCGTGGCGGGGCTTTTCCTTTCTCCGGGAGGGTCCCCTGGATATGCGCTTCGATCCCGGCGAGGGGCCTACGGCCGCGGAGCTGGTGAACGAACTCCCGGTGGAGGAACTGGCCCGACTGCTGGCCCGTTACGGCGAGGAGAAGCAGGCCCGTCGTATCGCCCAGGCCATCGTTGAGGCCCGTCCCATTGCCACGACGACCCAGTTGGCTCAGGTCGTCGCCCAGGCGGTGGGCTTCCACGAGGCCAGGGGGAGGGTCGGGGGCAGGGGAAGCCGCATCCACCCGGCGACGCGCACCTTTCAGGCTCTTCGTATAGCCGTAAACCGAGAGTTGGAGGCCCTGGAAGCAGCGTTGCCCCAGGCCCTGGATCTGCTGGCTCCGGGAGGACGTCTGGTGGTCATCAGCTTTCACTCGTTGGAGGATCGGATCGTCAAGCAGTTCATGCGGCGGGAATCTCAGGATTGTGTCTGTCCACCGGAGCAGCCTGTTTGTGCCTGTGACCATCGGGCGCGATTGCGGCTGATCACCCGCAAGCCCATCCGTCCCACACCGGAAGAGGTAGTCTCTAACCCTCGGGCCCGCAGTGCCCGGATGCGTGTTGCGGAGGCGCTGGGATGACCTGGCTTCATCAGTGGGCCAGTCACGGCATCAAACGGACCGGCTGGGAGATGGACCCGACCACCGCCCTCAGCGGGTTGGCGTTGCTGGTGGGGTTGGTCCTGATGGCAGCCTTCTACCTGGCCCTCTCCAGCCAGACGGCGGTGTTGGGGCGGCGGCTGGAGGCCCTGGAATCCCAGCGAGAGGCCCTGCAGCGGGAGATCGCCCGGCTGGAGGTGGAGATCGCCCAGGCCCAGTCGGCGACGGCGATGATGCAGCGGGCCCAGGAGATGGGGTTCCAACCGGCCCAGGAGGTCCACTTTCTGGCCGTTCCCCGCTGGCCGGCGCTGGCCGCTCAGGCTGCCCAGAAGGAAGAGCAGGCGCTTCCCCCCGTGATCCCCCCGCCAACGGGAGATCGGGGTTCGTAGCGTCGGGATTTGTCGGGTTGTCGAGTTGTTGGGTCGAGTGTGTAGATGGCGGAACGTCCTCGCAGGCGGTTGGCTTTCATCGCAGGGCTCAGCCTGGTGGTGAGCCTGGTGCTGGTCGGGCAACTGGTCCAGGTCCAGCTCTTTCGTCACGCCGAACTGGTCCAGGCAGCCGAGGCGCTTTACACCCGGCGGGGAGAGATCACCCCATTGCGGGGGCGCATCTACGACCAGCGAGGCCACCTGGTGGCCGGCAATCAGGTGGAGTACGAGGTCTCCGTCACTCCTGAACTGGTCGCCGATCCGGTGGCCGTTGCCATCCGTTTAGCCCCTCTCCTCCAACGAGATCCTCTCTCCCTCTGGGAAGCCATCACCCGGCAGCAGCGTTGGGTGCTCCTGGCCCCGCGTGTGGAGAAGGGCGTGGGGGAGCAGATCGCCGGCCTGGGGCTGGCCGGCGTCAATGTCGTCCCCCGCTGGCGGCGTGTTTACCCCGAGGGAACATTGGGGGCCCACCTGTTGGGCTTCGTCAACGCCGAACAGGTGGGGTACTACGGTGTCGAGGGCTTCTATCAGCAAGAGCTGGCCGGAAGCCAAGGCACGCGGGTGGACCGGCGGGATCCCTATGGCGGGCGCATCCCCCTCTCCCTGGCCCAGGGCGATCCTCCCCGGCCCGGAGCCGACCTGGTGCTGACGGTGGACTGGACCGTCCAGGCTGTGGTCGAGGCGGAGTTAGACCGGGCGCTGGAGGAGACGGGGGCGGAACAGGGCTGCATCATCGTGATGGACCCCCGCACAGGGCGCATCCTGGCCCTGGCTGCCCGTCCCACCTACGATCCCAACCGCTACTTCGAGGCTGAGGAACGGCAGTTCGTCAACCTGGCGGTGGGGGCTCAGTACGAACCGGGCTCTGTCTTCAAGATTCTGACGATGGCCGTGGCCCTGGAGGCGGGCCTGGTCACGCCGGAGAGCGGCTACCAGGACCAGGGGGAGATCGAGGTCGGCGGGCAGGTGATCCGCAACTGGGACCGGCAGGCTTACGGCTGGGTGACGATGGCCGATGTCCTGGCCTACTCCCTCAACGTGGGTGTCGCCCGGCTGGCGACCCTGCTGGGGCCCCCTGCCTTCTACCAGGGCATCCGCGCTTTTGGCGTTGACCGGCCCACGGGGGTGGACCTGGAGGGCGAGGTGGCCGGCGAGCTGCGCCTGCCCAGCGATCCGACCTGGCACGAGTCGGACCTGGGCACGAACGCCTTCGGGCAGGGGCTGGCGGTCACCCCCTTGCAGATGATCGTGGCGGTGGCGGCGGTGGCCAACGATGGGCTGCTGATGCGGCCCTACGTGGTGGCGGAGCAGCGCTGGCCCGACGGGCGGGTCGTTCGGGCGCGGCCTGCCGTCCAGGGACGGGCCATCTCCCAGGAGACGGCCCGCACCCTAACCCAGATGCTGGTGGAAGCGGTGGCGCGGGAGGTGCCCCAGGCCCAGGTGGAGGGGTACACCATCGCCGGTAAGACGGGCACAGCCCAGGTGCCCATCCCCGGCGGCTACGATCCGCAGCAGACCATCGCCTCCTTCGTGGGTTATGGGCCGGCCGAGGACCCCCGCCTGATCATCCTGGTCCGGCTGGACAAGCCGAAGAGCTCTCCCTGGGGCTCTCAGACGGCGGCACCGGTCTTCGGGCGGCTGGCGGCACGTCTCTTCGTCCTCCTGGGCATCCCGCCGTCCTGACGGAACCCTCCATATCCGGCACGGAACGCACCTATGCTGACGTTGGCCAACATCTTCGAGGCGATAACCGGGCAGAAGACGACGTTGGGAGCCCAGCAGCCGGTCACCGACGTGGTCATTGACTCCCGCCTGGTGATCCCGGGTTGTCTCTTCATCGCGCTGCAGGGGGAGCGGACCCACGGCCACGCCTACGTGGCAGAGGCCTTTGCCCGAGGGGCCATCGCCGCCATCGTCGAGGACGATCTGGTCCTGGACTGCCAGCGGGTGGACCTGCGGGGGGGGCTGGAGCCGGCGCCGGCCTCCCTGGAGTTGCCCCTCTGCCTGCGGGTGGAGAGCAGCTTGGAGGCCCTCCAGAAGCTGGCCGCTTTCTGGCGGCGGTTGCACTCTCCCCGGGTCATCGGCATCACCGGCAGCGTGGGGAAGACGACGACCAAGGAGCTGACGGCTGCCGTCCTGGCCCGCCGCTACAAGACCCTGCGCAGCCGAGGGAGCTACAACAACGAGATCGGCCTTCCGTTGACCCTGCTCCAATTGACGCCGGCCCACGAGCGGGTCGTGCTGGAGATGGGGATGTACGACGTGGGGGAGATCGCAGCCCTGGCCGAGATCGCCTTGCCCCACGTGGGGGTGGTGACCAACGTGGGGCCGGTCCACCTGGAGCGGGCGGGCAGCCTGGAGCGGATCGCTCAGGCCAAGGCGGAGCTGGTCGAGGCGCTGCCGCCGGCCCCTGAGGGCGTCGCCATCCTGAACTACGATGACCCCCGGGTGCTGGCGATGGCGGAGCGGACCGAGGCCAGGGTCCTCACCTATGGCCTCTCCCCCCAGGCCGACCTGTGGGCCAGTGACATTGTGAGCATGGGGCTGGAGGGGGTTCGCTTTCAGTTGCACTACCAGGGGGAGACGCTGCATCTGCGGGTGCCGCTGCTGGGCCGGCACAGCGTGCATACGGCCCTGCGGGCGGCAGCCGTTGGGCTGGTGGAAGGAGAGAGCTGGCAGGAGATCGTGGAGGGGTTGCAAAGGGGAGCGCCTCAACTGCGCCTGGTGGCGGTGCCGGGGCTGCGCGGCTCGACCATCCTTGATGACACCTACAACGCCAGTCCCGCCTCCACCATCGCGGCGCTAAACTTGTTGGCCGAACTGGAAGGGCGTAAAATTGCCGTCCTAGGGGATATGCTGGAGTTGGGCTCCTATGAGGTCGAAGGGCATCGCAAGGTAGGCCGGCGGGCGATGGACGTGGCCGACCTGCTCATCACCGTCGGCCGGCTGGGGCGGCTGATCGGCGAGGAGGCGCTGCGTTGTGGCATGCCCGGCGACCGGGTCTACATCTTGGAGAGTAACGAAGCGGCGACCGCCCTGCTTCGGGAACGTCTGCAGCCCGGCGACGTGGTGCTGGTGAAGGGGTCCCGGGCGATGCGGATGGAGGAAATCGTCAACGCGCTGGTCGTCCCGGTCTGGGAGGCCGAGACCCCGACGGCGGCTGCCGGATAGCGGGCGGTGGGCGAACCGCCGACCGCTGGCCGCTGGCCGTGAGGCAGGTTATCCTATGGGTTTTGCCCTGGCCCTGAGCAGCCTTTCCTTCCTGCTGGCCGTGGTGTGGGGAGGTCCCCTCATCCGCTGGCTGCGGGAGCACCGGATCGGCAAACAGATCCGCATCAACGGCCCCTCCACCCACCGGGTGAAGATGGGCACGCCGACGATGGGCGGGCTGCTTATCGTCATCCCGGTGCTCTTCATCACGGCGGCGTTGAACGTAGCCAACCTGCTGGGTCGGACGGTCATCGGGCGTTCCATCCTGGTCCCGATGGGGGTGATGCTGAGCTTCGCCCTGCTGGGGGCGGTGGACGACTACTTGGGGGTGCGCGGCTACCGGCACGGGGAGAGCCTGCCGGCCCGCTGGAAGTTCCCCATCCAGATCGGCCTGGCCCTGGCCACCGCCCTGGCCCTCCACTTCGGCCTGGGCTATCGGCGGGTCGCCCTGCCGGGGGTGCCCCAGAGCATTGACATCGGGCTGCTCTACGTGCCCATCGCCACCTTTATCATCGTGGGCACGGCCAACGCCGTCAACCTGACCGATGGCCTCGATGGGCTGGCCGGCATCATCGTGGGCAGCGCTTTCGCTGCCTATGGCGTCATCGCCTTCCTGCAGGGCTGGACTTACCTGGCCCGCTTCAGCTTCACCGTGGTGGGTGCCTGTTTCGCCTTTCTCTGGTACAATGCCCACCCGGCCGAGCTCTTTATGGGGGACACAGGGTCCCTCTCCCTGGGGGCGACACTGGCCGTCGTGGCCCTGATGAGCGGTCAGTGGCTCGTCCTGCCCGTCGTGGCCGTGATCCCGGTGGCCGAAGCGTTGTCGGTGATCCTGCAGGTCGCTTACTTCAAATGGACGGGGGGCAAGCGGCTCTTCAAGATGAGCCCTTTGCACCACCACTTCGAGTTGCTGGGCTGGTCGGAGACCCAAGTAGTGCAGCGCTTCTGGCTCGTGGGGCTGATGTCGGCGATGCTGGGCGTTGCTCTGGCGATCCTTTGAGTTGGGGGAGTCGAAGGACGTTGATACGACACCGAAGGCGTACACCGTTGCGGGGAAAGCAGGTGGTCATCCTGGGGCTGGCCCGGCAGGGGACGGCCATGGCCCGCTTCCTGGTGGGGCAGGGAGCGCGGGTCATCATCTCCGACCTGAAGCCGGCGGCCGCTCTCGCCTCCTACCTGGAGACGCTGCGGGGGCTCCCCATCCGCTACGTGCTGGGCGAGCACCCCCTGAGCCTGCTCGAGGGCACCGACCTGCTCTGCCTGAGCGGGGGTGTCCCGCCGGACATCCCCATCGTTCGCGAGGCGGTGCGCCGAGGCATCCCCTTGAGCAACGACGCCCAGCTCTTCCTGGAGCGCTGTCCGGGCCTGGTCATCGGGATCACCGGCTCCAGCGGCAAGACGACGACGACAGCCTTGGTGGGACGGATGCTCCAGCGGGGCCGCTTCCTCACTTGGGTGGGGGGCAACATCGGTCGCCCGTTGGTGGACCACCTCTTCGAGATGAAGCCGACGGATCGGGTGGCGCTGGAGCTTTCCAGCTTTCAACTGGAGCTGATGACCGTCAGTCCAGAGGTCGCCGCCGTCCTGAACATCACGCCCAACCACCTGGACCGCCATAAGACGATGGAAGCTTACACGGCGGCCAAGGCTCACATTCTGACCTTCCAGGGGCCGGGAGATGTGGCCCTCCTGGGCTACGACGATCCCGGCGCGCGGGCCCTGGCCCCGCTGGTGCGGGGGCGGCTCCTCTACTTCAGCCTGCAAGAGCCGGTGGAAGAAGGGGCTTTCCTGCGGGGCGACCAGGTGGTGGTTCGCCTGGACGGACGGGAGCGGGTGGTCTGCTCCACGTCGGAGATCCGGCTGCTGGGCCGACACAACGTGCTGAACGTGTTGGCGGCCAGCGCCCTGGCCGCCGTCGTCCGCGTCCCGCTGGAGGCTATCCGGGAGATCACGACTACCTTTCGGGGCGTGCCCCACCGGCTGCAACTGGTCCGGGAGATGCGGGGGGTCCGCTACTACGACGATTCCATCGCCACCGCGCCAGAACGGACGGTGGCAGCCCTTCGCTCTTTCGACGAGCCCATCGTGCTGCTGGCCGGTGGGCGGGACAAGGACCTCCCCTGGGAGGAGATGGCCCGCTTGACCTGGCAGAAGGTGCGTCATCTGATCACCTTCGGTGAGGCAGCGGCGATGATCGAGCGGGTGGTGCGGGAGGCCGCCCCCTCCAACGGCGGGGAAAGCCCGCTGCTGGAGGGGATCACCCGCGTCGAGACGCTGGAGGAGGCGGTGGAGGTGGCGGCCCGGATCGCCCGTCCGGGCGAGGTGGTGCTGCTCTCCCCCGGTGGCACCAGTTTCGACGCCTTCCGGGATTTCGCCGAGCGGGGAGACCGCTTCCAGGAGTTGGTGAGGGAGTTGGAGTAGGGGGTCTGGAGTAAGGCGTTGGGGGGTTGAAGGATGGCGACAACAGGGGTTACGATACGGCGAATTGAGCGGGCCCGGACGGCAGCCCGGCGAAGCGATTACCTCCTGGTCCTGGTGACGCTGGCGCTGCTGGCCATCGGGCTGATGATGGTCTACAGCACCACCTTTGACTGGGCCTACCAGGCCACGGGGAATCCGCTGACCTTCTTCCTCCGTCAGATGGTCTGGGCGGCGCTGGGGCTGGTGGGGATGGCGGTGCTCTCCCGGGTGGACTACGGCTGGTGGCGACGGCTGGCCGTGCCGGTGCTGGTGCTGGCCATCGGGGCGTTGGTCCTGGTCCTCCTGGTGGGGGATGAGACCTTTGGGGCCCGGCGGACCCTCCTGCGGGGGTCGTTGCAGCCCAGCGAGCCGGCCAAACTGGCCATCGTCATCTACGTGGCGGCCTGGCTCTCCTCGAAGGGGGAGAAGCTGCGCCGCATCACCTACGGCTTGATCCCCTTCTCGGTGCTCATCGGCGTGGTGGTCGGCCTCATCGTCCTGGAGCCCGACTTCAGCACGGCGATCCTGATCGCCCTGGTGGCCGGGGCGATGTTCTTCGTCGCCGGCGCCGACCTGTTGCAGATCCTCATCGGAGGGCTGGTCGGTGGGGGGACCTTCTACCTGCTGATCACCCACTCGGCCCACGCCTCGCAGCGGCTGGCCGACTACGTGGCGGCCTGGCAGCGCCCGGAGCAGGCCAGCCACCACGTCCGTCAGGCGCTGATCGCCCTGGGCTCCGGCGGCATCTTCGGGCGAGGGCTGGGGGCCGGCTACCAGAAGTTCGGCTACCTGCCGGCCCCCCACACCGACAGCATCTTCGCCGTGGTGGGGGAGGAGTTGGGGCTGGTGGGCTGCCTGCTGGTCATCGGGCTCTTCGCCCTGCTGGCCCAGCGGGGCTTCAAGATCGCCCTGGAGGCGCGCGATGGCTTCGGGGCGCTGCTGGCCTCCGGCATCACCTTCTGGCTCGTCTTTCAGACGTTGATCAACATCGCGGTGATGACGGCGGTGGTGCCCTTCACCGGCATCCCGCTCCCCTTCCTCAGCGCCGGCGGCTCGTCGCTGGTCTCCTGTCTGGCCGCCGTTGGGGTGCTGCTGAGCGTCTCTCGGGGGAGCCGCCTGGAGGTGGAAGGTCGTGCGTCTGCTCTTCTGCGGGGGTGGGACCGGCGGACACGTCTATCCCGCCCTGGCCGTCGTTGAGGCCCTGCGGGGAAGGGGGGAGGGGGCGGCAGGATCGGCGTCCTCCCCAGACTTCCTATATGTGGGCAGCGTGGGGGGACGGGAGGTGGAGTTGGTCCGGCGGGCCGGCCTGCCCCTGGTCACCGTCCATGGCGGCGGCCTTCACGGGGTCGGTTGGCGCCGGCTGCCCGGCAACGTGGTGCGGCTGTTGCGGGGCTTCGCCCAGGCCTGGCGCATCATCGGACGGTTCCGGCCCGCTGCCCTCTTCGTCACCGGCGGGTACGTGAGCGTGCCGGTGGCCCTGGCCGCCCGGCTGCGGCGGGTGCCCATCCTGGTCTACCTGCCCGACATCGAGCCCGGCCTGGCCATCCGGGTGCTGAGCCGGCTGGCGACCCGGGTGGCGGTGACGGCCGAGGCATCGCGGCGCTACCTGCCGGCCGAAAAGGTGGTCGTGACCGGCTATCCGGTGCGGCCCTGCTTCGCCACCATCACGCGGAAGGTGGCCCGGGCCCACTTCGGGATCGGGCCGGAGGAGCGGGTGCTCCTCGTCTTCGGCGGGAGCCACGGGGCGCGGAGCATCAACCGGGCGCTGGCGACCATCCTGCCGTCGCTGCTCGCGCTGGCCCGGGTGATTCACATCAGCGGTCGGCTGGATGCTGCCGAGGCCCGGGCGCGACGGGCGGCGCTCTCGCCGGATCAGCAGGCCCGCTACCATCTCTTCGACTACCTGCACGACGAGGAGATGGGGATGGCCCTGGCAGCGGCGGACCTGGCAGTGGCCCGGGCAGGGGCTTCCACTTTGGGGGAGCTCCCCTTCTTCGGGCTGCCGGCCATCCTGGTGCCCTACCCGTATGCCTGGCGTTACCAGCGGGTGAACGCCGACTACCTGGTCGAGCAGGGCGCGGCCCTCCGCCTTGACGATGGGGAGATGGGAGAGCGGTTGTGGCCCCTGCTGCGGGAGGTCCTGACCGACGGGGGGCGGCTGACGGCGATGCGGGAACGGGCTCGGGCGCTGGCCCGGCCGGAGGCGGCCTCTCGCCTGGCGAAGGAGCTGGTTCGGCTGGCGGCGTAGCGGCCGGTGGTGTGGCGGCTGACGGGCCGGTGGCCGGCGTAGGAGCGGAGCGCCGATTCGTGCCATACGTTTGCTGATGTTCTCATCGCTGAACCATCGAGAGGAAAGGCTATGGCCCAGGAAGCTCAGCAGATCGTCATCGCCCAGATTTGGGTCGTCGCGCTGGTGGTTCTCCTCTTCGCCTACATCGGTGCCCGGCGAGGGGTCAACCGGGAGCTTATTGTCCTGGCTACGGCTGTCGTGGCGGTAGTCCTGGTCAACGGGTTGGGGGCTGCTGCGCAGCCTTTGTTCGTCCGCTTCTACCGGATGATCGCTTTCATCGTGCGGGGAGGACTGATCGCCGATAACCCCCCGGACGTCTGGGTCCAGGTAGCTAACGCGCCGACCCCTCTGGACGGGGCCAGGGGGCAGGAGATCGTCGAGGCTCTGCTCTTCATCCTCCTCCTCGCCCTCAGTTACGGCGCAGGGGGATGGTGGGGACAGCGGAAGGGCTGGGGGGTTAGCCGCCTGGATCGGGCGATGGGGTTCGTCGTCGGTGGGGTGACGGGCTACCTGGTGCTCCTCTTCGTCTTCCCGCGTCTGATCGCCCAGCGCGTGATCTCTTTCGCCGTGCCGGCGGGGGAGATCTCCGGGATGCTGCAGACGCGGGTCAATGTGGGCCAGGTGTTGGCCATCGCCCTCTTCATCGTGTTCATCTTCGGCATTCGTGCGTCGCGGTGACGTGGAGGCTCGCGAGAAAGGGAAACGACGGTGGCCGGTCTTGAGTTCTTCCTGGTGCTGATCATCCTCATTTTCGGACTCATCGGCGTCGGTCGGGGGTTCCTCAAGGAGTTGGGGGTGACCCTTCCCCTGTTGGTGCTCCTCCTCTTCTTCACCCAGTTGGAGGCGCTGATAGGCACGGAGCGTCTGCCCGGGCTCCTGGCCGATCTGATCGCTCGGACGGGGGTGATGACCCTGGATTTCCAGGGGAGCCGGCTGGCCCTGGTCGCCCTCTACACCCTGTTGGTGGTCATCACCACCTTCGCCTCGTACCACGGAGAGACGCTGGCCTTCCAGGGCACGCCTCCCAAGGGGCCGCTGGGGGTGCTGTTGGGCTGGCTGGTGGGGGCGGTGAACGGCTATCTGGTGGGCGGGACGGTCTGGTTCTACCTAGATCGGTACGGCTATCCCATCCAGCGCTTCTCTTGGTTCCGTATGGAGCTGACGCCGACGGCTCAGATGATGATCCCGCTGCTGCCGCCTTCCTTGCTGAGCGGGCTGATCCTGACCTTCCTGGTCATCGGGATGGTCTGGTTGCGGGTGGCGCGGTGATGTGAGGGAGACGATGCGGATCGTCGGGTTGTCACCGGGAGCACAAGTCCACCTGGTGGGCATCGGCGGGGCCGGCCTCTCGGCCATCGCCCGGGTGCTGATGGGCGCCGGCTACCGGGTCTCCGGCTCCGACCGGCAAGCGTCGGCGCTGACCGAAGCGCTGCAGGCCGAGGGGGCCACCGTCTACATCGGCCATCGGGCCGACCAGGTGCGCGGTGCCGACCTGGTGATCGTCTCCTCGGCGGTGCCTCCCGACAACCCCGAGGTGGTAGCCGCCCGTGAAGCAGGGATCCCCGTCGTCAAGCGGGACCGGGTCCTGGGCGCGATGATGGCCGACCGGGTGGGGCTGGCGGTGGCCGGCACCCACGGCAAGACGACGACGACGGCGATGATCGCCACGGTGCTCCTGGCGGCGGGGCTGGACCCGACCTTCATCGTCGGCGGGGTGCTGGTGGGGCCGGAGACGAATGCCCGCTACGGCGGTGGACCCCATTTCGTCATCGAGGCCGATGAGTACGATCACACCTTCCTGGGGTTGCGGCCTCAGGTGAGCGTGGTGACCAACGTGGAGCACGATCATCCCGACTGTTACCCCTCCTATGAGGAGATGGTGGACGCCTTCACGGCCTTCGTCAGGCTGCTGCCCCCGGAAGGGCGGCTGGTGCTCTGTGCCGACGATCCCGGCGCGATGGGGCTGGCGGCGGCCTGGGAAGGGGAGGTGATCACCTACGGGCTGGGGGAGGGGGCGCCGACCGGCCCCCGGTGCGGTCCCCACTGGCAGGCGACCGACCTGAAGCGCAACGAGCGGGGCGGCTTCGACTTCACCGTGCGGGTGGACGGGGAGCCGCTGGGGCGGATGAGCCTCCTGGTGCCGGGCCGTCACAACGTCCAGAACAGCCTGGCCGCCCTGGCGGTGACGACGGGCCAGGGGGTGCCCTTCGACCAGGCCGCCCGGGTGCTGGCCGACTACCGGGGAACCCGCCGGCGCTTCGAGATCAAGGGGGTGGTCCGGGGGGTGACGGTGGTGGACGATTACGCCCACCATCCCACCGAGGTGCGGGCCACGCTGGCGGCAGCGCGGGCCCGCTACGGGCGGAGGACGCCCATTTGGGCCGTCTTCCAGCCCCACACCTACAGCCGGACCCGTGTTCTGCTGGACGATTTTCCGGCCGCCTTGGTTGAGGCGACCCACGTGCTGGTGTTGCCCATCTACGCCGCCCGGGAGCCCGAGGACCCGACGGTGCGCGTCGAGGAGATCGTGGCCGGGATGCCCTACCACGACGCCCGCGTGGTCGCCGATTTCGAGGAGGCGGTGGAGCAGCTTCTGGCCGGCGTCAGCCCCGGCGATGTGGTGATCACCCTGGGGGCCGGGGATGGCTATCGGGTGGGTGAGATGCTGTTGGAGCGGCTGAGGGATCGGGATTCGGTGTTCCGAGGGTCGGGATCTACCGGGGAGGGTGGAGGATGACCTCAACCGTTCCCGCGTCCGATGCGCTGGATGCTCTGGCCTCGGCGCTGGGCGACGGGGTGCGCCGGAACGAGCTTTTGGCCCGGCACACGTCGGCCCGGATCGGGGGGCCGGCGGACCTGCTGGTGGAGGTTCGCAGCGCCGGAGAGTTGGCCCGGGTCGTCCGCCTGGCCCGATCCCACGGGGTGCCCTGGTGCATCCTGGGCGGGGGCTCCAACGTGCTGGTGGCCGACGCGGGCGTGCGGGGGCTGGTGATCCTGAACCGGGCCCGGCAGGTCCATTTTCCCGCCGAGGGGTGGGTCCGCGCCGAGTCGGGGGCCAGCCTGAGCACCCTGGCCCGCCAGTGCATCGCCCGGGGGTGGGCCGGCCTGGAGTGGGCGGTCAACGTGCCGGGGACGGTGGGCGGGGCGGTGGTGGGGAATGCCGGGGCCTTCGGCGGCGACGTGGCCGGCGTCCTGCACAGTGTCGCGCTGCTGGAGTCCGACGGGCGCATCCGCCAGTGGCCGGCCGCCGCGCTGGAGTATGGCTACCGGACGAGCCGCCTCAAGGGGGATGGAGATCGGGTGGTGCTGGTGGCTACCTTCCGGCTGCAGCCGGCGGATCGGTCAGCGCTGGAGGCCTTCGCCGAGCAGGTCAGCCGACGTCGGAAGGCGAGCCAGCCGCCGGGGGCCAGCATGGGGTCCATCTTCAAGAACCCACCGGGGGACTACGCGGGCCGGCTCATCGAAGCGGCCGGGCTCAAAGGGATGCAGGTGGGCGAGGCCCAGATCTCCCCCCACCACGCCAACTTCTTCATCAACCGGGGTGCGGCCCGGGCGGCCGACGTCAAGGCGTTGATTGACCTGGCCCGGCAGCGGGTGGAGGAGCAGTTCGGGGTGAGGCTGGAGTTGGAGATCGAGCTGGTGGGGGCGTGGGATGGGGAGGGACGAGGCACTGAGGGATGAGGGATGGGGGTAGAAGGGGGACCGGAATCCTTGCGATGGAGTGTCTGTTCAGCCTACCCTCCCGCAGGTCACCGGTCGAGAGCGCTTTCAGCCCCGATGGGCTATTTGCCCCACGGTTTCGCGTCGGAAACGCGCCCAACCTGCGGGAGGGTGAACAGTTCCGCGATGGATATTCGCCGGTAGAAGGGAGGCAGTGTGAGCGGAGCATCAGGCGAGAGGGGCCGTCTGCGCGTCGGAGTGATCTTCGGCGGACGGTCGGGGGAGCACGAGGTCTCCCTCCGGTCGGCGGTCTCGGTGATGGCGGCCCTGGACCGGGAGCGGTACGAGGTGGTTCCCATCGGCATCACCCGGGATGGGTACTGGCTGGTGGGGGGCGACCCGATGGCCCTCCTGCGGGCCGAGGTCCGGGGCGAGAGGCAGGCCCCACGCCCGGCCGGCGGTCCCCTGGCCCAGGTCAGCGCCCTGCTGGACCAGGGGCTGGACGTGGTCTTCCCGGTGCTCCACGGACCCTACGGCGAGGATGGGACGATCCAGGGGCTCCTGGAGATGGCAGGCATCCCCTACGTGGGGGCCGGCGTGGCCGCCTCGGCATTGGCGATGGACAAGGGGCTCTTCAAGGACCTGATGCGGGCTCACGGCCTCCCCGTCGTGCGCTACCAGACCATCCTGCGCCGGGAGTGGGAGGAAGCGCCGGAGGCGGTGCTGGACCGGGTCGAGGGGGCGTTGCGCTACCCCATCTTCACCAAACCGGCCAACCTGGGTTCCAGCGTCGGCGTGAGCAAGTGCCGCAACCGCTCGGACCTGCTGGAGGGGCTGATGGAGGCGGCCCGCTTCGACCGTAAGCTCCTGGCCGAGGAAGCGGTCCCCCACGCCCGCGAGATCGAGGTCAGCGTCTTGGGCAACGACGAGCCCGAGGCCTCCCTGCCGGGGGAGATCATCCCCAGCCGGGAGTTCTACGACTACGCCGCCAAGTACATTGACGACGGCGAGGCGGCCTCCCAACTGCTCATCCCGGCCCCACTGACCCCCGAGGAGACGGAGCGGGTACGGGAGCTGGCGGTGCGGGCCTATCGGGTGATGGACGGCGCGGGGATGGCCCGGGTGGACTTCCTGATGAACGGGGAGACGGGGGAGTTCTTCATCAGCGAGGCGAACACCATCCCCGGCTTCACCTCGATTAGCATGTACCCGAAGCTGTGGGAGGCGACGGGGCTCCCCTTCGCAGCCCTGGTGGACCGGCTGATCGAGCTGGCCCTGGCCCGTCACCGGGAGCAGGTCCAGCGGGAGACCCGCTACGATCTGGGGCGGATGGCGTTGGGGGGCGAGGGATGAGGCGGCGAGGCGATGAGGCGATGGGGCAATGAGGCGATGAGGCGACGGGGGGTGGGGGGGTAGGATGCCGTTCAGAAGGAAGCGGAGCCGTTACACCCGATACGAGATCACCGCGCCGGTAGCGCTGGGTGTGCAGCCGGCCCGGGAGCAGGCACGGCCCGCCGGCAGGACCTCCCGGTTGGTGGCGGCGGCGATGCTGGTGGCCGGTGTCTGGCTGCTCTATCTCTTCGGCACCCAGGACGCTTTCTTCATCAGCGAGGTGGAGGTGCGGGGGAACCAGCGGGTGACGGTGGAGGAGATCGTGGCCGCCAGTGGGCTGCGGGACCTGAACATCTTCTGGGCCGATCCCGGGGCGGTGGCGGCTCGTGTCCGGGAAGCGCTGCCGGACCTGACGGAGGTTCGGGTGCGCTGTGGGCTCCCAGCCCGCTGCCAGATCACGGTGGTCGAACGTCCGCCCCTGCTGGTCTGGCGGCAGGGTGAGGCCCGCATCTGGATCGGGGCGGACGGCGTGGCGGTGCCGGCCCGGGGAGAGCGGCCGGGGATGATGGTCGTGGAGAGCCCTGGGGGAACGCTGCGTCCTGGGGAGCGGCTGGACCCCCGCATCGTGGAGACGGCGCTCCAACTGCACGATCTCCTGCCGCCGGGGACCGTTGTCCAGTACACGGCCCGCTACGGCTTCACCTTCGTGGACCGCCGGGGATGGGTGGTCCGATTGGGGGTCGGAGAGGATGTGGCCCTCAAGCTGGTGATGTTGGAGGCCCTGGCCCAGGAGCTGACCGCCCAGGGTATCCAGCCGGCCTTTGTGGATTTGCGCTATCTGGAAGCGCCGTACTATGCTGTTGGGGAGTGATGGATTGGCGTGAGGAAAGCCGGGGGGGCGTTGGTTGGCGCAGGGAGGTCTAGGGTGGAACGCACGATCGTGGGCATAGACGTAGGAACAACCAAGGTCTGCACGCTGGTCGGCGAGGTGGACGCCGAGGGTGCCCTGCGCATCGTCGGGGTGGGCGTGGTCCCATCCCGGGGGATGCGCAAGGGGGTTGTGGTCAACGTCCAGGAAGCCTCGGCCGCCATCGCCGAGTCCGTGGCCGCCGCCGAACGGGTCTCCGGCTACCGGATCGAGCGGGCCTTCGTCGGCATCTCAGGTGCCCATATCGCTTCCCTCAATAGCCGGGGGGTCGTGGCCGTGGGCCGGGGGGAGCGGATTATCTCCTACGAGGACATTGACCGGGCGCTGGAGGCGGCGGGGGCCATCGCCATCCCCCACAACCGCCGGGTGGTCCACGTCATCCCCCGGGGGTACACGGTGGATGGGCAGAACGGCGTGCGCAATCCGGTGGGGATGCACGGGTTCCGTCTGGAACTGGAGGCTCACATCGTGACGGCAGCCGCCACCGCCCTCTACAACCTGGCCCGTTGCGTAGAGGAGGTCGGCGTCGCCGTGGACGAGATCGTCCTGGCCCCCCTGGCTTCTGGTCAAGCAGTGCTGACGGAGACGGAGCGGGAGATGGGGGTGGCCCTGGCCGACATCGGCGGAGGGACGACGGACATCGCCATCTTCATTGACGGGACGATCTGGCACACGGTGGTCGTGCCCGTGGGGGGGTATCACCTGACCAACGACCTGGCCATCGGATTGCGGCTGCCCTTTGAGACGGCGGAGGCGATCAAGCTCCGCTACGGCCACGCCCGGCCCCAGGATGTGCCCGCCGAGGAGACCTTCACGGTCCAGAGCTTCGGCGATGAGCCACGCCAACAGGTCTTCCGTCGGGAGATGGTCAGCATCCTGGAGGCCCGCGTGGAGGAGATCTTCAGCCTCATCGGGCAGGAGATCCGGCGCTCGGGGTACGAGGGGTTGCTGCCCGCCGGACTGGTCGTCTGTGGCGGCACGGCCCAACTGCCGGGCCTGCGCCAGATGGGGCAGGAGGTCCTGGGAATGCCGGTGCGCGTGGGCCGGCCCCGCGACCTGCAGGGGCTGGTGGATACCTTGGTCCATCCGGCCTACGCCACCAGTGTCGGGTTGCTCCAATGGGGTGTAGAGGGGGCCTTGCATCCCCGCTATCCGCTCTATCACTCCAACGGCTCTTCCCCCTTTCTGAAGTGGTTGGGGGGGTGGTTGCGGAACTTCTTGCCGGGGTGAAGTGTCCTGGTGGGGTGAGACCCAACAGGGATGTGTGTTCTAACCCTCCCGCAGGTCACGCGGTGCCCGGCGACGGCAATAGTTGATCGGAGGCTGTCTATGACGTGCTTCAGGCCGGGGAGGGAACCTGCGGGAGGGGGCCTGGGAACATGTCAGGTAGCTCGGGTGAGGATGACCGCCCTGGGCGCGGATAGGGGGGCGGCGCAACGGTCGCGTCGAAGGAGTTGATCGCTTCAGCAGGAGGTTACGATGTATCAGGGAACACAGGTGCCATCGGTAGAGAACTTTGCCCAGATCCGCGTCATCGGTGTAGGGGGCGGTGGCTCAAACGCGGTCAACCGGATGATCGAAGAGGGGTTGTCGGGCGTTGAGTTCATCGCTGTCAACACCGATGCTCAGGCCCTGATGCTCTCGCAGGCTCCGAAGCGGGTTCGCATCGGTGACAAGCTGACCCGAGGGCTGGGGGCGGGCGGTGACCCGGAGGTTGGGCGAAAGGCGGCCGAGGAATCTTCTGAGGAGCTGTACCAGGTGCTGGAAGGGTCTGACATGGTCTTCGTGACCGCCGGCCTGGGCGGGGGGACGGGCACCGGGGCCGCGCCGGTCATCGCCCGCATCGCCCGCGAGATCGGGGCGCTGACCATCGGCGTCGTCACCCGCCCCTTCAGCTTCGAGGGGGCGGCGCGGGAACGGACGGCGCGGGAAGGGATCGAGATGCTCAAGGAGCAGGTGGATACCCTCATCGTGATCCCCAACGACCGGCTGTTGGAGATCACGGACAAGCGGGTCTCCCTCCAGGATGCCTTCCGGCTGGCCGATGACGTGTTGCGGCAGGGCATCCAGGGGATCTCGGAGCTGATCACCGTGCCCGGCCTGATCAACCTGGACTTCGCCGACGTGCGCACGATTATGGCCGAGGGCGGCGCGGCGCTGATGGCGGTGGGACGGGCCAGCGGGGAGGACCGGGCTCGGGTGGCGGCCGAGCAGGCGATCTCCAGCCGGCTGCTGGACGTGACCATTGATGGTGCCCGGGGGATCCTCTTCAACATCACCGGAGGGCCTGACCTGACCCTCTTCGAGGTGAACGAGGCGGCGGCCATCATCAAGGAGACGGCCCACCCCGAGGTGAACCTGATCTTCGGGGCGGTGATTGACGAGAAGATGGGCGACGAGGTGCGCATCACCGTCATCGCCACCGGCTTTGACCAGCCGGGGACGGTGACCCGCCGGGTGCAGCGGCCCCAGGCGATCTCCCAGCCGGCGACTCAGCCGGCCAGCCAGAGAGCCCAGCAGCCGGCTGGCCGACCGGCGACCCGGGGCGGTGGCCGGGGACCGACCCCGCCCTCGACGCCGGCCTTCGACAAGGACGATCTGGACATCCCGGCCTTCCTGCGGCGCCGGCTGGAGCGGTGAGTATAAAGTCCTTGGTCCTCAGTCCTCAGTCCGGGGGCGGTCTGCGGTCTGCGGTCGGCGGTCGGCGGTCTGCCGTCGGCCGTCGGTGATCGGCCCTTGGTGCCTCGTCCCTCGGTGCCTCTCCCTTCGTTCGAGCGGGCATCGCCCTTCGCGCGGCGGTGTCCGCTCTTACCCCTTGCCCCTTGCAACTTGCCCCCTGCCCCCTGCCCCTTGCAACTTGCAACTTGCAACTTGCCCCCTTTGCCCTTGCTCCCCCCTTGCGCAGAACCGCCCCTTTGTGGTATACTCCAGGTGTGTTGAAGCGGCGAGGGGAGGCGAGACATGAACGAAGGACAAACTCACGAGAAGATCAGTGTCGTTATTGTGGATGATCATCCTTTCTTCCGGCAGGGGCTGCGGGATGTGCTCGATGCTGAGGACGACTTGGAGGTCGTGGGCGAGGTGGACGATGGGGCTCAGGTGGTGGATCAGGTCAGCCGGCTTCAGCCCCACGTGGTGGTGATGGACATCAACTTGCCCTCTCTCAACGGTCTGCAGGCGACTCGGCAGCTCAAGGCCCGGCAGCCTCAGGTGCAGGTGGTGATGCTCACCGCTTACCACGACGATGAGCAGGTCTACCACGCCATCCAGGCGGGAGCATCGGCCTACTTTCCCAAGGACGTGACCCCGTTGCAGCTCATCGAGGCCATCCGTCAGGTCAGCCGGGGGAACTATGTCATCGGCTCCCAGGTGATGACCCCTCGGGAGATCAAACGGTGGCTGGCCAAGGAGTTCGAGCGCTTTGGCGTCATCCCCGGCGAGCGGGAGGAGAAGTTCGTCCCCCTCTCGCCTCGCGAGATGGAGATCCTCCTGCTGGTCTGCCGTGGGCTGAGCAACAAGGAGATCGCTTACTCTCTGGGGATCAGCCACCAGACGGTCAAGAACCACATGACCTCCATTCTGCGCAAGCTGGACGTGGAGGACCGCACTCAGGCGGCCGTCTACGCGCTGCGGCGGGGGTGGGTTCGGCTCCAGGATACCACAGGAGACCTGTCCTACGACTAGCTACCTGACGGTCATCCTCCCGCAGGTCCCACGGCGAACCTGCGGGAGGGTCCTTTCCTTAGAAGCCTTGACAGAGGCGGACAGGAGTGAGGCTATGGACCCACGAGGTGACGGGGAGCTTTCCCCGATGGAGCAGTTCATCGAGGAGAGCCAGAAGGAGTACGAGCGGGTTCAGCAGGAGCTGCGGGAGATCGAGGTGCTGATCCAGCAGAGCACCGGCGAGGTGGAGAAGCTCACCCGGCGCAATGCCCAGATCACCAATCGGCTGCGCCAGGTGGAGGCCACCTTCGACACGGTGCCCCGCGAGGACATCCAGGAGGTCTACACGGCCGCCCAGGATGCCCAGAAACGGCTGTTCATTATGCGGGGGCAGTTGGAGAAGCTCCAGAGCGATCAGCAGCACCTGCAGCGCTATGCGGAGCTCCTGCGCCGGGTGCTCGAACTGCTCAGCGAGGTCAGCGTTCCCCAGGGCCGACGGCGCATGCTCAGCGGCGATGGGGAAGAACCGACGGCAGTGCGCATCATCGAAGCCCAGGAGCACGAGCGCCAGCGACTCGCCCGCCAGATGCACGACGGGCCGGCCCAGTCGCTGACCAACCTGATCCTGCAGGCGGAGATCTGCGAACGCCTCTTCGACAAGGACCCGGACCGGGCCCGCGTGGAACTGGCCAACCTCAAACAAGCGGTCACGACTACCTTCCAGAAGGTGCGGGACTTCATCTTTGACTTGCGCCCGATGATGTTGGACGACCTGGGCCTGGTTCCCACCCTCAAGCGCTACGTGGCCAGCTTCCAGGAGAAGAGCGGCCTGCCCACCAATCTCGCGGTTACGGGCAAGGAGCGGCGGCTGGAACAGCACTACGAAGTGACCATCTTCCGCGTCATTCAGGAGCTCTTGACCAACGCTTGGCGGCACGCCCACGCCAGCAACGTCCAGGTCACCCTCGACCTGGGTGAGGAACTGGTTCGAGCCACGGTGGAGGACAACGGGAGCGGCTTCGACGTCAACGAGGTGATGGCTGCTTCCGCCCAACAGAAGACCATCGGCCTGGCCACCCTGCGGGAGCGGGTGGAGATGCTGGGGGGAGAGGTCCACATTGACAGCAGTATTGGCCGAGGCACCAAAGTGACGGTGGAGATCCCCCTCGGTTGATGGGTCGGATGATGCCACGATGGGTGTGGAGTCGGTCAGCCCGGGTGCTCCTCCTGCTGATCCTGCTGGTCGCTGGGTTGTCCAGGTCCCCGTCTCCGACCGATGCCCAGACCTCTCCCCTGGTCCTGGCCTTCTACTACGCCTGGTTCGACATGACCACTTGGGAGTCGGGCCAGGTGGCCGACCAGCCCCTGCAGCCCTACGCTTCTGCGGACCCGGCGGTCATCGAGCGACACGTGGCTCAGGCCCAGCGGGCCGGCATTGATGCCTTCGTGCAGTCGTGGTATGGGCCGGTGGAGACCAACAACCAGACGGAGACCAACTTCCGCCTCCTGCTGGATGTGGCGGCGGCCCGGGGCTTCCGGGCCGCTGTAGATTTTGAGGTCTACAGCCCCTTCTTCGCCAGCGAAGAGGATGTGATCGCGGCCCTTCGCTATCTCTTGACCGTCCACGCCCGTCACCCGGCCTACCTGCGGCTGGATGGGAAGCCGGTCATCTTCTTCTGGAAGCAGCAGCGTTTCAGCGTCAACCGCTGGGCGGCCATCCGGGCTCAGGTGGACCCCCGGCGGGAAAGCATCTGGATCGCCGAGGGGGCGGCGCTGGAGGATTTGGCGGTCTTCGATGGGCTGCACCTCTACAACATCGCCTGGTCCCGCGATTTCGCGGCCACCGCCAGCCGCTGGTCGGCCCGGGTCCGCAGGGCCATCGAGGCCTATGGGGCCTACAAGTACTGGGTGGCGACGGTGATGCCGGGTTGGGATGATACCCGGATCCCGGATCGGGCGGACAGCTACGTCCGGGAGCGGCGGGGAGGGGCTTTCTACCGGGAGACGTGGCAGGCGGCCATCGCCAGTGCTCCCGACATGATCGTCATCACCAGCTTCAACGAGTGGTTGGAGGGCTCGATGATCGAGCCCAGCGTGACCTACGGGGATCTCTACCTGGAGTTGACGGCGCTTTATGCCGCCGAGTACAAGACGGGGGTCTACGGGAGCGCACCGCCGCCGGAGGCGGTGCCGCCTTCCCCTGTCCCGACGGCCCCGCCGACGAGGGCCCCGGCAGCGCCTGTCCTCTCTGCGCAGTCGGGGGTGGTGGCCTCTCCGACGGTCCCCCGACCGCCGGCCCCTACGGCGACGTTGGCTCCCACCGCGACCGCCACCCCCACACCGGTTCCATCCCCCATCCCTACCCTTTTGCCCACAGCCATCTCCTTGCGTCCGCCCGGAGACGCGGAGGGCGGAGAGGCAGCGGGCCGAGGAGAACAGGAGAGGATGGCTTCCTCTCTCTCGTCGCCTCCCGCAGGGCGGTCCGTGGAGGTACGCTTTGTGCTGACAGGGGCTTTCTCCGCTGCGCTTCTCCTCCTCACCCTTTGGGCCTTCTGGTGGGGGAGGGAGCCGGGGAGCCGGTGAGCGCCCGACCGCCGACCAAGGGGGGCACCAAGAGGAGAGGCACCGAGAGATGAGGCACCGAGGACTGAGGAGTGAGGATGGTTGACTATCGAGAAGCGATGGAATTCGCCCGCCACCTGGCCTGGCACACGGGCCGGCAGCTTTTGAAAGCTTTTGGGGAGATCAAGGCGACCCACAAGGCCGACGGCACCCTGGTCACCCAGGCGGATGTGGATGCAGACCGCATCATCGCCAGGATGCTGCGCGGCCGTTACCCTGACCACGGCATCGTCTCCGAGGAGCTGAGCACGGTCTACCGAGGGGAGTCCTACGTCTGGGTGGTGGATCCCCTGGACGGGACAGCCAACTTCAGTTGGGGGTTGCCCATCTGGTCGGTGGCCATCGCGTTGCTCCACCGGGGGTATCCGGTGGTCGGCGTCGTGCACCTGCCGGCCCTGAGACAGACCTTCTATGCGGCCCGGGGGGAGGGGGCCTTTCTAGAGGGGCGCCCTTTGCGGCTGAACCCGCCCACCGCCTTTACAGCGGATCATCTCTACACGGCCTGTACGCGGACAATGCGGCGCTACCGGTTTCGGGTGGCGGCCAAGCCCCGCATCCTGGGGTCGGCGGCCTACAACCTGGCCCTGGTGGCCCAGGGCGTGGCCGTGGCCGGGATGGAACTGACGCCGAAGGTATGGGATGTGGCTGCTTCGTGGGTTTTGGTAGAAGAGGCCGGCGGAGTGATCGGCTGTCCCGATGGGGAGAGCCATTTCCCGCTGCACCCTGGCGTGGACCTGAACGCTCGCCCTGTGACCACGGCGGCAGCGGTCAGCCCGGCGCTCTACGAGACCTTCATCGCATCTCGCCAGCGCCTTTGAACGGTCCATTGGCGCATCTCTTCCAATCGTGCTAAAATGGGACTTGGGGGGGCGGTGAACTGGGCATGTGTGTGCTCCTGGGAGAGATGACATGGCAGGCGAACGAATCCTTGTCATTGATGATAGCAAGCAGGTCATCTCCTTTCTGGCCCAGCAAGTCTTGCCCACCTTGGGATATGCCCCTCTCATTGCGACCACAGGGCGCAAAGGGCTGGAGGTCGCAGCCCGCGAGTCCCCTGACCTGATCCTCCTGGACCTGAACCTCCCCGATATGAGCGGTCTCGACCTGTTGCGGAACCTCAACCAGCAGGGCGGGCAGATCCCCGTGATCCTGATGACCGCTTACGGCTCTGAGCAGGTGGCGGTGGAGGCCTTCCGCCTGGGAGTGCGGGATTACCTGACCAAGCCCTTTGAGGCTCAGGAGGTGATTGATGCCATCGAAAGGGCTCTGGCCGAGCCCCGTCTGCGTCAGGACCGCTCCCAACTCAGCGAGGAGCTCCGGCGGGCCAACCAGGCGCTGCAGCGGCAGGTCCAGCAGATCATCACTCTCTCCAACATCGGGCGTACCATCACGGCCACGCTGGATGTGAATCAGGTGTTGGAGCAGGTGATGGATGCGGCCATCTTCCTCTGCCGGGCCGAGGAGGCGACGGTCTGGCTGCTGGATGAGAAGACGAAGATGCTGATGCTGGTGGCGGAGAAGGGGCAGCAGCAGGAGAGCTTCGTCTTCTCCCGCCTTCCGATGGCGGATAGCCTGGCCGGAGAGGCGATTCGGACCCGCAGGCCCCTCCAACGGGTCGCCGCTCACGACCGTCCGCCCATCAAGATCAAGACGGGCTATCTGGTGCAGTCGGTCCTCTACCTGCCGATGATGCTGCGGGATCGAGGGATTGGGGTCCTGGCGGTGGCCTATCGGACCCAGCCTCACGTCTTCACCGAGTGGGAGCAATTTCTCCTGAGCACGCTGGCCGATTACGCTGCCATCGCCGTGGAGAACGCTCGGCTCTACCAGCAGACGGACAAGGCCCTCAGCCAGCGGCTGCGCGAACTGACGGCGCTGAACGACGTGGCCCGTACCGTCAACGCTTCGCTGGACCTGGATCGGATTCTCCAGCACGTCATCGAGGTCGTCCAGGAGATGTTCGATGTGGAGTCTGCCTCGGTCTGGCTGATGGACTCGGACCGGAAGCGGCTTCTGTTCGCTATCAGCGCCGACGTGACGGCGGCGATGCTCTACCCAATGGAACTCCCGGTGGGGCGGGGGATCGTCGGCTACGTGGCCCAACACGCTCAGTCGGCCCTCTCCAACGATGTCCGGGAGGACCCCCGTTTCTACGGGCAGGTGGACGTGCTCACCGGCTTCGAGACCCGTTCCATCTTGGCTGTCCCCTTGGTGGCCCGGCAGCAGGTGATCGGGGTGATCGAGTTGGTGAACCGGCGGAGTGGCCCGTTCACCCAGGATGATCTGGAGCGGTTGGAGGCGATTGCCGGCCCGGTGGCCGTGGCGGTGGATAACGCCCGCCTCTTCGCTCAGGTGGAACGGGAGCGGGCAACGCTGCGGGCGATGCTCGACAATGCCCTCAACCCGATGTTCATCTGCAACGATGCAGGGGAGATCCTGATGCTCAACCCGGCTGCAGCCTCGGTCCTCTCGGTCTCTCCCCAGGAGGCGGTAGGGCGTCCTCTGGCCGAGGTCGTCGCCTGTGAGAAGCTGGAGGGGCTGGTGCGGGACACCCTGGAAGTCGGACAGGCCCGCACGGAGGAGGGCACCGTGGACAATCGCACCTATCTTCTCACCGCGGCGCCCATCCCCGATGTAGGGATGATGCTGGAGATGCAGGATATCACCTACCTGAAGGAGTTGGACCGGGCCAAGTCGGACTTCGTCTCCATTGTCTCCCATGATCTTCGCTCCCCGCTGACCTCGATTCTGGGGTTTGCCAAGCTCCTGAAGCGCATCGGACCTCTCAACGAGCGTCAGGAGCGCTACGTCCAGCAGATCATCGAGGTCACCTGGAGTATGGAGGCGCTGATCAACAACCTGCTGGACCTGGCGCGCATCGAGGCCGGGCTGGACGAGGAGCTGGAGCCCTGCTCGCTGGACGAGATCGCGGCTCAGGTGGTGGAGGAGATGCAGGGGGTAGCGGCCGAGCGGGAGATTCGGCTCCGTTTTGCCGTCCGCCGGGACCTCCCTCGAATTCTTGGGCGTCCGATGCGCCTACGACAGGTGGTGAGCAACCTGGTCGGCAATGCGCTCAAGTATACCCCCCCGGGGGGGCAGGTGCTGGTCGGGCTGGATGCGACCGACACCCACCTGCGGATGAGCGTGGCCGATACGGGCCTGGGGATCCCCCCTCAAGACCTGCCCCACATCTTCGAGAAGTTCTACCGGGTGCAGGATGCCGAGCACGCCAGCCGAAAGGGGACGGGATTGGGGCTGGCCCTGGTCAAGTCCATCGTAGAATCCCACGGCGGACAGGTCGTGGTGAAAAGCCAGGTGGGCAAGGGGACCATCTTCACCGTGATTCTGCCCATTCCCGATGGCTCAGGTGGTGCAGAGGGACAGACCGATTGAGGGTTGAAGGACGAAGGATCGTTCTGGTGTCATCGGCGTCGGAGGTGCCAGGCATCTGAACACAAGCCAGTGTGCCGGGGGGTGTGCTATGACAGTGGTGGCTGTGACAGGGATCAGCGGCCACGTTGGGCGCGGATTGTTGCCCTTGCTGGAGCAGGATCCGACGGTTGAGCGGATCATCGGGATTGACCTGGTGCCGCCGACCCGGGGAGGGGCCAAGGTGGTCTTCCACCAGGCCGATGTTCGGGACGAGGGAATTACGGCGCTGTTCCAGGGGGCCGATGTGGTGGTCCACTTGGCCTTCATCCTCTTTCTGAAACCGGGGCAGTCGGACGACTGGCCCGACGATGTGAACATCCAGGGGAGCCAGAATGTAGTTCGGGCTGCGGCCCAAGTAGGGGTGCGCCGCTTCGTCACCCTCAGCAGCGTGCTGGCCTATGGCGGTCGCCCCGACAACCCCATCCCCATCCTGGAGACCCATCCGCTTCGGGGGCGTCTCGACTTCTTCTACAGTCGGGCCAAGGTGATGCTGGAGCGATTTCTCGCTCGCTTTGCCAGGGAGCACGCTGAGATGACCGTCACGGTCCTGCGGGCCTGTGGCGTGATGGGGCCGCAGGCTGATCCCGGTCGAATGGCCGGGTATACCACCCGCCCCTTCTTCGCCATCCGCAACGGCCCACCGATGCAGATGGTCCACGAGGAAGATGTCGCGACGGCCATCCACTTGGCCATCCGGCGCGACTTGCCGGGGGCCTACAACGTGGCTCCCGATGACTGGATCGAGGTGGCCGACGTGATGCGGGCCATCGGCTGGCCTGTGCTGGAGCTCCCCTATAGGCTGGTCCGTCTGCTCACCTTCTTGGCCTACCGCACCGGGCGCTCCCTCATCCATCCCAAGATGCTGGATGAGCTCCGCTATCCCATCATCCTGAGCAACGCTCGCCTGCGGGCCCAAGGATGGGCGCCCCGCTACAGCAGCCGGGAGACCTTCTACGCTGGGCTGCTCCTGCCCCGCCAGGTGAAACAGCGCGTTGTCAGCAAAGCAGGCGACTACGCTTGAAGAGCCCAAGCATCGAACAAGGAGCAAGATATGCGCGATAACCGTCAGCCGGTCATCGTCGGGGCTGCCCGAACGCCTATTGGGCGTTTTGGGGGGACCCTGTCCACGGTACCGGCCCCTACGCTGGGGGGCATCGTCATCCGAGAAGCGGTCCGGCGGGCGGGCATTGACCCCGCCAGCGTGGACGAGGTGTTGATGGGCTGTGTGGTGCCGGCCGGCATCGGTCAGGCTCCGGCCCGCCAGGCGTCCATTCGGGGTGGGCTGCCGCCCACCGTCGGGGCTGTGACCGTCAACAAGGTCTGCGGCTCTGGCCTGAAGACGGTGATGCTGGCCGCCTCGATGATCCGAGCCGGAGATGGGGAGGTTTTCGTCGCCGGCGGGATGGAGAACATGAACCTGGCCCCCTACCTCCTGGCCAAGGCCCGCACCGGCTACCGCTTGGGCAACGATGTGCTCATTGATGCCCTCGTCCACGATGGGCTCTGGTGCGCCTTTGAGAACCACCATATGGGCAACGCAGCCGAGTGGATCGCCCGGGAGTTCGGCCTGACCCGGGAGGAATTGGACGAGTACGCCTACAACAGCCATCGGAAGGCCATCGCGGCCATTGACCGTGGGGCTTTCAAAGAGGAAATCGTCCCCGTCGAAGTGCCCCAGCGCAAGGGGCCGCCCATCCTCTTCGACACCGATGAAGCGCCCCGGCGGGATACGAGCCTGGAGAAGCTGGCGAAGCTGAAGCCGGCCTTTGAGGAGGGCGGGATGGTCACGGCGGGCAACTCGCCGGGCATTACCGACGGTGCGGCCGCCGTCGTGGTGATGAGCCAGGCCCGGGCTGAGGCGCTGGGGCTCCGGCCCCTGGCCCGCATCGTCAACTACGCCCAGGCTGCCGTCGAGCCCCTGCGCATCTTCACCGCGCCCATCTACGCCGTGCGCAATCTCCTGAAGAAGGACGGCAAGACGCTGGCCGACTACGACCTCATCGAGATCAACGAGGCCTTTGCCGCGCAGACGCTGGCCGATGGGCGGGCGCTGGAGGAGGATGGCTGGGATTGGTTGAAGGTGAACGTGAACGGCGGGGCCATCGCCTTGGGCCATCCCATCGGGGCGAGCGGGGCGCGGGTGCTGGTGACGCTTCTCTACGCGCTGAAACAGCGAGGGCTGAAGCATGGCCTGGCGACCCTCTGCCTGGGCGGTGGAGAGGCGGTGGCGATGAGCGTGGAGATGATGGTGTAGTGGGGTATCGGCTGATCCTTTTCGACGTGGACGGCACCCTGATCTGGCCGGGCGGGGCCGGGCGGGAGGCGGTGAAGCGGGCCCTGCGGGAGGTCTACGGGGTGACGGGGGATGTGGACCGCTTCCCAATGGCGGGCAAAACGGACCCCCTGATCGTGCAGGGCATCCTGCGGGCGGCCGGCCTGGAAGAGGGGCGGATCGGAGCCGGTTGGTCCCGCTTCTGCCAGGCTCTGCCCCGCCACCTGGCCCAGACGGTGCGGGAGTTCTCCGTCACTCCGCTGCCCGGTGTCCTGCCCCTGCTGACGGCGCTCTCGGCCCGCCGGGAGGTGGTGCTGGGGCTGCTGACGGGGAACTTGGAGGAGACGGCTCCTATCAAGCTTCGGGCGGCGGGGATTGATCCGGCCCTCTTCCGGGTGGGGGCCTACGGCTCCGACGGGGCCGACCGCCGGGAGTTGGCCCGCATCGCGCTGGCCCGGGCCCGGGCGCTGCTGGGCCGGGAGGCAGGCGGGGAAGGGGGTAGACGGCTGCTTTCGGTCGTCGTTGTGGGGGATACGCCGGCCGACGTGGAGGCGGGGAAGGCCATCGGTGCTCGAACGGTCGCGGTCTCCACAGGGCGACCCAGCCCGGAAGAACTGCAGGCAGCCGGCCCCGATCACCTGTTTCCAGACCTGAGCGACTTGCCGGCCGTGCTGGCCGTGCTTTTGGGAGGGGGGTGAGAGGATGCAGCAGGTAGACCTAGAGCTCTATCGGCGGCGGGTGCGGGTCTCAGAGCGGCCGCCCGTCTGGCTCAGCGTGATTGACGTGGAGCCCGAGGCGGCCCGCCGCACGATGGTCTTCGTCCACGGCTTCGGAGGGTGGGCTGCCCAGTGGCGCTACCAACTCTGGGCCTTCTCGGATGTGAACCGGACGGTGGCCCTGGACCTGCGGGGCCACGGCCGGTCGGACCGCCCGGCCAGCGCCTACACGATGGACGAGTTCCTGGCCGACCTGGAGGCGGTCCTGGACCAACTGGACGTGGACCCCCCTTTCGTGCTGGCGGGTCACTCCTTCGGCGGGGCCATCGTCGCCGAGTACACGGCCCGCCATCCCGATCAGGTGGAGAAGCTGATCCTCATCGCTTCGGCGGGGGAGTACCCTCTGTCGCCGGCCTACCGCTGGGCCTTCTCCCTCCCCGGCCCCTTCCTCCGCCTCCTGGAGCGGTACACCCGCCCCTGGCTGGGCGCTCCCCCCGACCTCCTGAAGCGCTTCTACCACAACACCCTCAAGCGCTGGAACGGCTGGTCCCTCTTCCGCGACATCCGCACGCCGACGCTGGTCATCATGGGCCACCGGGATCGGGTCTTCCCCCGCGCCGTCTACGAGGAGGTGCCCCGCGCTTTGCCCAACGCCCAGGCGGTCAACGTGGGCGTCTCCGCTCACCTGGTGCTCCTGGAACGGCCCGATGCCGTCAACCGGGCCATCGAGCGCTTCCTGGGGGAGGGGACGCGCTCCTGGCGGGACGACGAACGGCGGCGGCAGTGGGTGCGTCAGCGCCCCTGGCTCCGCTTCTACGATGAGGGCGTGCCCTTCACGGTGGGGTTGACCCGACGCCCGCTGGACCGCTTCCTGAGCAGTTCCGCCCGCCGTTTCCCGCGCCGACCGGCCCTGCGCTACGGCGGCGGCACAATGCGCTACCGGACGCTGGACCGATTGGCCAGCCGCTTCGCTCAGGGGTTGCGGGCCCTGGGGGTCCGCCCCGGGGAGCGGGTGATGCTCTTGCTCCCCAACCTGCCCCAGACGGTGATCGCCTACTTCGGCACGCTGCGGGCCGGGGCGACGGTCGTCTTCGCCAGCCCCCTCTCCGAACCCCAAGAACTGCTCGCCCAGCTTCGGGATGCCGACGCGAAGGTGCTGGTCACGCTGACGCGCTACCAGGAGCTGGCCCGACAGGCGCTGGCGGAGACGGGTGTCGAGCGGGTGGTCCTGACCAACGTGAAGCGCTATCTGCCCCCCCACCGGCGTTGGCTCTTCACCTGGACGCGGGAGGCCCAAGAGGGTCACCGGATCCGGGGTGCACAGCCGGAGGGCGTCATCCTCTGGCAGGACTGGCTGATGGACCATTCCCCTGTCCCTCCCGAGGAGGCCGTTGACCTGGAGGATGTGGCGGTCATCATCTACACGGGCGGCACGACGGACCTGCCCAAGGGGGTGATGCTCAGCCACCGCAACCTGGTGGCCAACGCCCTCCAGGTCCGCCACTGGATCCCCGACCTGCGGGAGGGGCGGGAGGTTTTCCTCTCCGTGCTCCCCTTCTCCCACTCCTACGGGATGACGACGGCCCTCAACGTGCCCATCAGCCTGGGGGCCACGCTGGTTCTCCTGCCCACCTTCCGCACGGAGGAGGTGTTGAAGGCGATCCGCCGGTACCGCCCCACCATCTTCCCCGGCGTGCCGACGATGTACGTGGCCATCAACAACTTCCCCGGCGTGCGCAAGTACGGCATCCAGTCCATCCGGGCCTGCATCAGCGGGGCGGCCCCGCTGCCTGTCGAGGTCCAGGAGGCCTTTGAGAAGCTGACCCGGGGCCGGCTGGTGGAGGGGTACGGGTTGACGGAGGCCAGCCCGGTGACCCACGCCAACCCCCTTCACGGGCTGCGCAAGGTGGGCTCCATCGGGATTCCGCTGCCGGGCACCGAGGCCAAGGTGGTGGACCTGGCGACGGGGGAGGACCTGCCGCCGGGCCAGATCGGTGAACTGGTCGTGCGGGGGCCGCAGGTGATGGCGGGCTACTGGCAGGACCCGGAGGCGACGGCCCAGGTGGTGCGGGATGGGTGGCTCTTCACCGGCGACGTGGCCCGGATGGACGACGATGGCTACTTTCAGATCATCAGCCGCAAGAAGGATATGATCCTGGCCGGGGAGTATCAGGTCTATCCCCGCGACGTGGAGGAAGTGCTCTACGAGCACCCTGAAGTCAAGGAGGTGGCGGTGGTGGGCGTCCCGGCGACGCCGGCCGGCCAGCGGGTGAAGGCCTACGTGGTGCCTCGGGAAGGGAGCCGGGTGACGGCCGAGGAGCTGCTGGGCCTCTGTCGCGCCCGCCTGGCCGAGTGGCAGGTCCCCTGGGAGATCGAGTTCCGGGACGAATTGCCCAAGAGCTTCGTGGGCAAGGTGCTGCGGCGGGTGCTGGTGGAGGAGGCCAAGGGGTAAGGGGAGCGAGGGCGAGGTTCGGTGGGCATCGGACGCTTGGGTCGTGCTTTCTCCTGGGGGGCTCCCGGCTTCCGGCTGGGCGTGGCCGGCCTGGCGGCGCTCTCCGGCCTGGCCTTGGTCCGCCTCTCGCTGTTGAACGCCGGCCTGCTGGTCTTCTTCGCCTTCGTCGGCGTGGGCACCCTCATCGAGCCGCTGGTGGGGCTGCTGGCCGCGCTCTTCCTGGGGCCTCTCTGGGCCTACCTGCGGGCCAACGTCCCTTCGGTCCCTGCCCAGATCGCCCAGCCCGTCCTGGCCCTGACGCTGGCGGCCTGGCTGGCCCGGGGGGCGGCCCGCCGTCGGATCCACCTCCCGGCGCCGCCGTTGCTCTTCCCGCTGCTCCTCTTCGTCGGCGTGGCCTGGCTCTCCCTCTGGGGGGCGACGGAGTTGCCCGTCTACGGGCTGCCGGAGCTGGTCAAGTGGCTCCAGATCGTGGCGCTCTTCCTCTTCGTCGCCGATTGGATGGGAGAGCGGCGGTTGCCTTGGATGGTGGCCGGCCTGCTGGTCATCGGCAGCGTTCAGGCGGCGGTAGGGCTCTGGCAGTTCGGGCTGCGGGGCACAGGGCCTGACCACTTCGCCATCGTGCCGGGCCGCTTCTACCGGGCCTACGGCACCTTTGAGCAGCCCAACCCCTACGCGGGCTTCCTGGGGCTGGTGGCTCCCCTGGCTTTGGGTCTCCTGGCCGAGGCCGTCCGGGCCGGTCTGTTCGAGGCGGGGAGAGGTCTTCGGTCTGGCCTGGCCCCACGGTTCTCCTGGCGCAACCCCCTCCTGCCGGGCTTCCTGAGCCTCTTGCCCGCCCTCCTGATGGTGGGGGGGCTGGTCGCCTCTTGGTCGCGGGGGGCCTGGCTGGGCTTCGGGGCGGGGATGTTGGCGATGCTCTTCGCCCTGCCTCGACGGCGCTGGATGGGGGCCGGGCTGGTCCTGGCCCTCTTGCTGCTCGTCGGGGGGCTCGCCGGGGCGGGGTTGCTGCCGGCGCCCATCGCCGGCCGGCTGGCCGACATCCCCACCTACCTGCGCTTGCAGGATGTGCGGGGGGTGGGGATCAACGATGCCAACTACGCGGTGATCGAGCGGCTGGCCCACTGGCAGGCGGCGCTGGCGATGTGGCAGGACCACTTCTGGACAGGGGTGGGGTTTGGGGATTACGAGCCGGCCTATCCCCGCTATCGGCTCCTCAACTGGCCCATCCCGCTGGGCCACGCTCACAACTACTACCTGAACGTGGCGGCCGAGGCGGGCTTTCTGGGGCTGGTGGCTTACCTGGTCCTGTGGGGGGCGGTTTTCTGGTTCACCTGGCGGTGGGGTCAACGGGCGGCCGGCTGGCAGCGGGGGCTGGCCCTGGGGCTGCTGGCCGGCTTCACCGCCTTCAGCGTCCACCACCTCTTCGACAACCTCTACGTGAACAACGTGCACCTGTGGGTGGGGGTGTTGTTAGGGATGGTGGCCCGTTACGGAGGGGGGGATAGCGACTCCAAGAAGTGGGCGAAGGCGAGTAGGTCCTGGCGGACGGCTTCGTAGCACCGGGGTAGGGCCTCGGCCAGCTCTCGCAGGCGGGCGCGGTCGAAGGTGAAGGTGTAGACGTTGCGCACCAGGTGGCGAAAGCGCCGGTACTCGTCCAGGCACTCCCGGGTGGGGCGCTGTAGGACGGCCGGGCGGCGGGAGGGGACTTCCCAGGCCATCTGGCGCAGCAAGGCCCGATGCCAGTCCGGCCCGGTGGGGAGGGCTTCATCCATCTCGCGGGCGATCTCCACCAGGATGCGCTCGACGCCGCTGTAGAATCCGTGCAGGTTCAGCGCGATGGCATCCCAGTAGGCGTCCTCGCCGCTCTGGAGGCCCAGCGTCAGAAAACGCTCGACCCGGTGCAGCAGCTTCTCGATCTCCCCCAGTTCATCCCGGATGAAGAGGGCCAGGCGCAGCCATTCTTCGCGTCCCACGGGTTCCTCCCTAGCTCTGGTCGGGTGGTCGCTTGGTCGGGTGGTCAAGTGGTCGAGTAGTCGGGTGGTCGGCCGTTGGTCGGCGGTCGGCGGTCGGTTCTGAAGTCCTCAGTCCTCGGTGCCTCCCCCCTCGGTGCCTCTCCCTCGGTCGGCGGTCGGCGGTCGGCGGTCGGTTCTGAAGTCCTCAGTCCTCAGTCCTCGGTGCCTCCCCCCTCGGTGCCTTCCCCCTCAGTGCCTCTCCCTCGGTCGGCCGTCGGCCCTACAGCTCCACCCCCTCCCGCTCGACGCGGCGGCGCAGGCTGGCGGGGAGGGTCGTCTCCTCCCAGCGTAGCAGGTCCACGCCGATCTCGGGGTCCAGCTCCTGGACGGCCTCCAGGGCCTGGCCGAGCAGGGCCGGCGATAGCCCCTCGACCATCAGGTCCACGTCGGAGTCCAGATCGAACCCCCGGCGCAGCAGGGAGCCAAAGGCCCACACCCGGCGGGCTCCGAAGCGTGTCTTGAGGAGCTGCGCCGAGGCGTGGGCCACGTTCCAGGCTCGCTGCCGCCGGGCTTCGATGGCCCGCTCCCGCGCCGCTCGGCGCTCTTGGGCGGCCCGGCGGTAGGCTTCGATCTCCTCGGGCGTGAGGTCGGCCGCCGTCTTGGGAGGCCGGTCCGATGCAGGCATCCCTCCCTCTCAGGCGATCAGCGCGGCCAGCTTCTCTTTGGATTGCTCCTCCACCACGGCGTGGATGGATTCCCCGTGGGCGTCCATCGTGACGACGACGGGGAACTCCTCGACGCGGATCACCCAGAAGGCTTCGGGGACGCCGAACTCCTCTTTCTTGTAGACGGCCAGCACCTCCTTGACGGCGTCGGCGATGAGGGTGGCGGCCCCACCCACGGCGTGGAAGTAGACCGCTTTGTGCTCCTGGCAGGCGGCCAGGGTCCTCGGTCCCATCCCCCCCTTGCCTATCACCCCCTTGAGGCCGAAGTGGGCGATGACGTCGGCCTCGTAGGGCTCCTCACGGATGCTGGTGGTGGGGCCGGCGGCGACGAAGTGCCATTTCCCCGCCTCGTCCTGACGCACGACGGGGCCGCAATGGTAGAGGACGCCACCGCGCAGCAGCCGCTTCAGTTCTTCGTACAACGCAGCTTCGGACTCAGGAGGGTTGCCGCCGGTCTTGATGAAGTTTTCCATTATGTACTTGTGGGCCGCGTCACGGGCCGTCACCATCACGCCGTTCAGGTAGACGGTATCGCCCGCGTGCAGCTTCAGGATCTCCTCGTCGGAGATGGGGATGTTCAGGTGATAGGTGGCCATCTTCTTCCTCCTGTGATCGGCGTGGTCGCCCTCCTGCAGGTCACGCGAGCTTGATGGCGGCAATGGCTAGCGGAGGCCATCGGTGACACGCTTCGGGCCGTGGGGGCAACCTGCGGGAGGGGCCCCGGCATCAGCGGATCTCGACCTGGCCGTCGCGGTAGGTGAGGGTGCGCCGGCGGTCGGCCCAGCACATGTAGCTGGCGGTGACGAAGTAGGAGGCAGGCAGCCGGTGCAGTGCGCTCACCTTGATGCCCAGCACCGTCGTTCGGCCCCCGAAGCCCATCGGGCCGATCCCCAGGCTGTTGGCCTGCTCCGTCAGCCGCTTCTCCATCGCGGCCAGATCGGGGTTGGGGTTTTCGTCGTCCAGGGGGCGGAAGAACTGCTCCTTGGAGCGGATGTAGCTGGTCGTCCGGTCACCGCCAATGGCCACACCGATGATGCCGGGGGCACATCCCTTCCCCTGGGCCTTGTGGACGGCGTCGAGGACGACTTTGCGCACCCCCTCCAGGTCTCGGTCGGCTTTGAGCCGGGTGTCGGGCAGCTTGTACTGGGCCCCCACGTTCTCGCAGCCGCCCCCTTTGAGCATCAGGTCCACCTTCAGGTAGTCCTCCTCCCACTCCTCGAAGTGGATGTAGGGGAAGGCGTCGCCGAGGTTGTCGCCGGTGTTCCGGCCCGTCAGGCTGTCCACGGCGTTGGGGCGCAGGTAGGCCCGCCGGGTGGCTTCGGCCACGGCCTGGCGGATCTGCTGCCTCAGCTTGAGGGTGGACCAGCCGGTGGGGTAGTAGACGTAGAAGATAGGGGTACCGGTGTCCTGACAGATGGGGGTGGACTTTTGGCGGGCCAGTTCGATGTTCTTGAGGATGGTGTCCAAGGCAGCTCGGGCTGCCGAACCGGGCTCTTCCTGGTCACGGGCGCGCCGCAGCGCTTCTTCGACGTCGGAGCGCAGGTCGGTGGAGGTGCGGCGGACCAACTCCAGAAAGTGTTCCGTCAGATCGGGTTGTTCCATTATCAACCTCCCGTGGATTGGTGATTTATCGGCCGGCCGGTTAGCGGCCTAGCGGCGGCTTCGCGGTCGGTGCCCTACCCTTCAGTCCCTACCTGCACTTCTATGCCCATCTCCTGGCGTAGGCGGGCGATGAGGGCGGCTTTTTCGTCAGGGGGGAGAAAGGCTCCTTCGGCGGCATAGAGGATCATCTGCTTGATGTCGGGGATGGCTATGCCGATGCCCATCACGGCTACCAAGTATTCGTCGGTCAGGGTTGTGTCGGAGACGCTGGGGTCATCGGTGTTGATGGTAGCCCGGACTCCCAAGTAGTAGAGGTCGCGCAGAGGGTGGTGGGCGAAGCTGTGCATCACGCCGGTCTGGAGGTTGCTGGTAGGGCAGACTTCCAGGACGGTCTTGTGTTCCCGGAGCAGCTGGATCACCTGGTGGTTTTCGATGGAACGGACGCCGTGGCCGATGCGGTCCGCGCCCATCTCGCAGATGGCTTCGCGCACGTTTTCAGCGCTTCCGTGCTCGCCAGCGTGGATGGTGATCCCCAAGCCGGCTTCCTTAGCAGCCTGGAAGACGGAGATGAAGGGGGTGGCCGGATAGTTCACCTCGTCGCCGGCCAGGTCCAGACCCACGAATCCATCATCTCTGCGTTCGATGGCCAGTCGGGCGATCTCCCAGGCGTTCTCCAGGCTTTTGTCTCGGCGGATCATGGCGATGAGCCGGACCTGGATGTCGTAGTCGGCCTGGGCCTGGTGGACCGCTTCGATCACCCAATCGGCCACGTCGCTCAGGGAGAAGCGACGGGCCTCGGCCAGGGCCTCGGGATTCAGCCGGAGTTCCAGGTAGCGGACATTGTCCTCGGCAGCATCGGCCACTGCCTCGTAGGCCACCCGCTTCACTGCTTCCGGTGTCGTGTAGAAGCGGCGTAGCAGCCGGAATTTCTCCAGAAAGCGGTGGAAGTCGGGTGGGTCGTTGGTGACCTGGACGTAGGGGCGTAACTGCTCGATGTCGTAGCTGGGCAGGTCCAGCCCATGTTCCTGGGCGATTTCGGCCAGGGTCTTTAGGCGCAGGCTCCCTTCCAGGTGTCGGTGTAGGTCTACTTTGGGTAAGGCATAGAGTTCCTGTCGCAAGTTCACGCGAGCTTGCCGATTGAACCGTTCTCTTCGCGCCACGAATCTCCCCCCTTCAATGGGCCGAATGGGTCCGATTGGGTAAGATGGTGAGCGGGCCAGGGGACGAGTCCGCGTCCACCTCTCGCTCGTTCGCTAAGACGCTGCTTCTCCGCTCCCTCCTCTCAGGCCTTCGCTTCGGCTTTGGGAACTGTGAAGTAGAAGGTGCTCCCCTCCCCTTCCTGGCTGGTGACCCAAACGCGCCCCCCGTGGGCCTCAACGATCCGTTTGACGATGGCCAGCCCCAAACCGGTGCCGCCGAACCGTCGGGTGGAAGAACCATCCACCTGGTAGAAGCGGTCGAAGATCCGCTCCAGCTTGTCGGCGGGGATGCCGATCCCTTCGTCGGAGACCTGAACTAGGATGGCGTCCTCTGTCTCTTTCAGCGTCACGCGCACTTCACCCCCATCGGGGCTGAACTTGATAGCGTTTCCCAACAGGTTATCGAAAACCTGCTCCAGTCTCCCTTCATCTCCTAAGGCCGGGGGCAGGTCGGGTGGAGCCTCCAGTTCGATCCGAACCCCCTGGCGGACGGCGGTGGCCTGGCTGCCGGCGATGGCCCGGCGCGCGATGCTGACGATGGAGATGGGGACCAGTTCCATCTGTTCGCGCTCGATCTGCTGGAGCAGCACGATGTCACCCACGAGCCGGGTGACGGTGTTGGTCTTGTCGGCCACGATGCGCAGACTCTTTATCTGCTCTTCGTTCAGGGGACCCATATCTCCGGCCAGCAGCAGTTCCACGTATCCTTTGACGAAGGTGAGGGGAGTCCGCAGCTCGTGGGAGACGTTCTGGATTAACTCATCCTTCATCCGGTCCAACTCTTTGAGCTCTTCGTAGGCTTTGGCCAGCGCCGCAGCCCGCTCCCGGAGCCCCTGGACGAGGCGGGCGTTCTCGATGGCGATGGCCGCCTGAGCAGCGGCGATGGTCAACAGCCGCTCATCGTCCTCGGTGAAGGCGTTGGGGACTGCGTGGTCCACCGAGAGGGTCCCGATGACGCGGTCCTTGACCAGCAGGGGGACAACCATCAGGGAGCGGACGGCCTTGTCGAAAAAGATGAACCCCTCGTAGGTGTAGGTATCGGCGACGTACATCGGTGTGGCGGTGATGGCCACCTGTCCCATCACGCCCTCGCCCACCTTCAGCCGTGCTTCCCGCTTCCATCGTTCCTGGAGGCCGGCTGCCGCCCGGATCTCCAGGACCTCCGTCTCCGGGTCTAGCAGGGCGATGGAGACCCCCCGACAGCCCAGCACTTCCTTGAGAGAGGAGACGATGGTCTCCAGGACTTCATCCATCTCCAGACTGCGGCTGAGCTGCTGGGCGAACTTGTAGAGGGTGGTCACTTCGGCCAGCCGGCGCCGGGTCTCTTGATGTAGGCGAGTATTTTCCATAATAACTGCCAACTGACGGGCCACCGTGACCATCAACCGCTCGTCATCGAGGGAGAAAGCGTTGGGGCGGGTGCTCTCCAGGTTGATGACGCCGATCACCTGGTCGCCCACCTGGAGGGGAACGCATAGCTCAGACCGGACATCTTCGTAGAGTTCCAGGTAGCGGGGGTCGTGGCGAACGTCGTTCACCCGGAGCGGTTCGCCGGTCTGAGCGACCGTTCCGGTGATGCCTTGCCCTAGAGGGATCCGGGCGATCTGATGGATCTCCCCCCGGGTGGTTTCCCCCTTCAGCGAGGGGTGGAAGACGAGCATCTCTTGCTCAGAATCCAGGAGCAGCAAGTCAATGTAGTCGGCATCCAGGGTACGCCGCAGGGCCTCCACGACCTGAGAGACCAGGGTGTTGAAGTCGGGCGCAGAGGTAGCGGCCAGAGCGACCCGGTGGAGCAGGGTGACCTCCTCCAGGCGGCGCTGGGTCTCCTGGAAGAGGCGAGCGTTGGCGATGGCGATGGCCGCCTGGTCGGCCAGAAGGGTGAAGAGGCGGATCTCGTGCTCGCTGAAGCGGTGGGGCCGACGGTAGGCGGCCGTGAAGACCCCCAGGACCTGGTGACCGTGGCGCAGGGGGAACCCGGCGATGGCGTGGAGTTCCCACTGGATCGCCTTCCCGTCTTGGAAGAGGGGGTGGCTGGGGGCGTCGTTGATGATGAGGGGGCGGCCGGTCCGCTGCACGGTGCTCGTCAACCCGTGGGGGCGGGGCGCCTTCACCGCCGGCGTGCGCCGTCCATCTTGCCAGAGGGCGGTGCCGATGGTGAACCGACCTTGGGTCTCATCATATAGGTAGATGTGGACGTTGTCCGCCTTGGTGATGCTCAGACCGTGGCGGACGATGGTGTCTAGGACGGTGTGCACGTCTAGCGAGGCGGTGATCTGCAGGGTGACCTCCTGCAGGGCACTCAGTTCGGTTAGGCGGCGACGCACCTCTTCGTAGAGGCGGGCATTGTCTATGGCAACGGCCAGTTGATCGGCCAGCGTCTCTAGGGCCCGCACGTGGTCCTTATCGAAGGCGCCGGGCTCCAGGTCCTGGACATCCAGCACGCCGATCACCTGGCCGGCCAGCTTGAGGGGCACGGCCATCTCCGAGCAGACCGCTTTCTGCTCTGGGGAGAAGGGCTGGTAGCGGGGGTCCTGCTCCACGTCGTTGATGACCAGGGTCTCTCCCTGCTGGGCGACCCAACCGACGATGCCCTCGCCCAGCGGCAGTTCGTATCCCGGCTGGATCAGGTCGGCGTGGCCTCCGGCCACCGCCCGCAGTACGACGTGATCCCGCTCCTCGTCCATCAGGAAGAGGGCGACGTGGAAGCGGCCAAAGTTGGTGCGGATCGCCTGGGCTGCCCGTTGGAGAAGCCGGCCCAGGTCCAAGGTGGCCGTCGCCTGGCGGGCAACCTGGTTGATGAGGGCCATGTGGGCGGAGCGGCGGCTCTCCAAGGCGAAGAGGCGGGCGTGGTCCACCGCGATGGCGGCCTGATCGGCCAGCAGGTTCAGCATCCGCACCTCGTCGTCGGAGAAACGGTGGGTCTCTCCATAGGCGATGGCGAGGACGCCCAGCACCTGGTCGGCCCGCTTTAGGGGGAAGCCGGCCAGGGCCTGCAAGGGATGCTCGCCGATCTCCAGGCGGTCCTGATGGGGATACCTGGCCACCTCTTCTACGAAGTCGGGATGGCCTGTGTGTGCCACCTGGGCGATGAAGCCATCGTGGGAGGGATGGCCCACCAAGGGCCGACGGGAACCGTCGGCCCACATCGCCGTCCCGAAGATCAGCCGCTCCCGCTGGGGATCATAGAGGTAGATCTGGACGGTCTGAGCTTGGGTCAGCTTCAGGGCCGATTGGGTGATCGTCTCCAGCACCGTCCAGAGGTCCAGGGAGGAAGTAACCTGGAGGCTGACTTCCTGCAGGGCGGTCAACTCGGCCACCCGCCGTTCTGTCTCCCCGTAAAGACGGGCCTTCCGGATGGCAGCGGCGGCGATGTCGGCCAGGCTCAGGAGGAGATGCCGGGTCGCCTCGTTGGTCGGTACGTCGTCCAGGACGATCAGGCCGATGACCCCCACCTCCGTGCGCAGAGGGACGTAGGTGAGGCGGGGTGGGATGGTCTGGGTTAGGGGGATGACGTCGGGAACTCGGTGGGCCTCGTCAATCTCCAGGCAGCTTCCCCGGTCCCAGACCTGAGCGAGGCAGCCTTGACGGCAGGTGATCTGTTGCTGGTTAAAGCGATGGATCTCTTCCTGGGACATCCCTCGGGCCGCGGCCACGTAGAGGGTTTCGTCCTCCTCCCGGCGCAGGAGTATGGCAGCGGTCTGGTAGTGGATCAGGGACTGGGCTTCGTCGAGGACGATGGTGAGGATCTCCTCCAGGCTCAAGGCCCGGTTCAGCGCGGCGCTGACCCGGGAGAGGGAGGAGAGCTCCTCCAGGCGTCGTTCCATCTGCTCGTAGAGGCGGGCGTTTTCGATGGCGACGGCCAGTTGGGTGCTCAGGCTCTCCAGGAGGGGGATGTCCTTGCGGTTGAGGGCTGCCGGCCGGCGGGCTCCCAGGCTGACGAAGCCCAGGAGGCGCCCGCTGACCACCAGGGGGAGGATGGCCATCGTGCGCATGCCCATCTGGCGGGCCAAGGGCGATGCCTCGGGGGGGAGGGCTTCCACGTCCTCAGCGATCTCGGCGGTGTGGTGGGCCTCAATCGGATCCGAGGGCGGGGAGAGGAGGAGCATCTGTAGCGGGATCGGCTTGCGGCGCAGGGCTTCCCACTCCCGGCGGGAGGCTCCTCGCATCGTGTGAGGGATGAGCCGGCCCTGGCGATCCATAAAGAAGAGGGCGGCCATATCGAGTTCGAAGAGGGCGATGAGGGCGGCCAGCCCGCGCTCGATGACTGCCTGGGGGTTCAGAAGCCCCCGAGTGGCGACAGCTACCTCGTGCAGGGCGGACTGTTCCTGGAGCCGCCGTTGGGTCTGGGCGTAAAGGCGGGCGTTCTCGATGGCCAGCGCTGCCTGAGTGCCCAGGAGCGCGGCCCGCTCCACGTCGCGGGCCCCAAAGCGATCCGGATGGCGGGCGTCCACCAGCATCAGGGCTCCTACCGGTCGCTTGCCCTTCAGTAGCGGGACGCCCAGGATGGACTGGACGTTGAAGAGCTCGAAGAGGTAGCGGTTGGCGGGCTTCTCCGCTTCGGGCATTTGCTGGACCGCGTTCAGGTAGATGGGGCGGGCCTCCTGGATGACCCGGACGCCCAGGGCTTTCTGTTCGGAGAGGGGGAGGCTCATGCCCAAGAAGGCATCCCGCCCCGGTCCTTCCCCGGCGATGCCGACCAGCCGGTCCCCCTCCACGAGCCAGACAAAGGCACCGTCCAGGTCGAAGAGGCCAATGCTCTCCCGACAGATGAGGTCGAGCACCCGGGGGAGTTCCAGCGTACTGTTCAGCGCCAGGGCAACCCGTCCCAGCGCGGTGGCGAACTGCTCTCGGTCCAACGCTTCGTCGTACAGACGGGCGTTGTCAATGGCCAGGCCGATGCGATCGGCGATGCTGGAGAGGATGGCTGTTTCGTGCTCGGTGAAGGTGCGGGGCTCATAGCTCATCACGCCCAGAACCCCCACGACCCGTCCCCGGGCACGCATCGGGGCCAGGGCCATGGCTTGGATGCCCTCTTCACGAAAGGCGGGGATGGCAACCCGGGGATCGTTGGAGACATCGCCGGTGACGACGATCTGACCGGTGCGCACGGCCAGGCCGGAGAGGCCGTGGTGGAGGGGCACGGAGATCCCCTGACGGACGAAGTCCTGGTGTCGCCATCCCTTTTGAGCTCGGAAGACCAGCGCCTCCTTCTGTTCGTCCACCAGGCTGATGGCTCCTGCCTCGACACGGAGCAGGTCCAGGGCCACGTCCAGGGCTGCCTCCATCACCTCGTCCAGGTCTAGAGAGCGGGTGACCGTCTTGGTCACCCGATCCAGGGCCTGGAATTCGGCGATCCGTTGTTGCAGTTCTTGGAGCGTTGTCTCCCCTGATGGGTTAGCGGGGTGGGTGGGATCGGCATAGAAGCCCGCCATTGGCTATCCGTCTCGCTCTTGCAACAGCCATCCCCAGTAACGCCAAGCCACGACCAGGCTGATGGTCACAGCGAGGGTGAGGGGAAGGTAATAAGCCAGAAGGTAGAAGATCGTGTTGTTGAGCAGAGGAGGTCCTTCTTCCGGGGCCAGCAGGACGCTGCTCCGCATCAGGTGGGCCACGAAAGCGATGAGGGTCAGCGCGATGGAAAGGTAAAAGCCTCGATAGTAAGGACGCATGCGGATGACCGCGCCCAGACGTTGGCTGAGGCTGGCCAAGATGTAGAGCATATAGGTGAGGGCCAGGAGCCCCAGAGCGCTCAGCGGTGCAGTAAGCACACTCACGGCCGCCCTCCCGTCATCAGTTTGAGCAAATAGTGGCCCAGGAGGATCAAGGTTGCACCTCCACCGAACAAGAGCAGGTCCCCCACGGCATCGCCGGTAAAATCGGAGGCTACTAGGACGTAGCGGCCCGCCGCCAGCAGAAAGCAGAGGGCGGGGATGAGAAATCCCTGGTAGAAGGAGCGTTGCCCTGAAGTCCGCTGGTAGAAGCGGGCGATCTCGAAGAGCAGCAGGAGGAGCAGGGCGACACCGATCCAGATGTAGACGGTGAGCAGGCGGGTAAGGATTGCCATGATGGGACCTGTCGTTCAGGTCTCGCCAGTGCTCAGCACAGTCGGACCTATGGGTGGCGGATAAACGCTTCAATGAAGGCCTCGGGCATCCGGCGCGGACTGCCGCTCATGATGCCCTCGCGTCCTTTGAAGGTGTCCAACACCTGGATGCCGGAAGAGGTGATCTCAAATCGTCGGATCTCCTTGGCGTGGTCCGAACCCCGTAGCTTGAGCACCAGCAGTGCTCTGCATACAGTGCTGTCCATCTCCACGTAGCGGAGCAGGATGTAAGAGTCCACGACGAAGGCGATGTTCTCATCCTCGTCGGCGAAGAGCCCTTCGCCCAGAATGGCCGGGCTCTCTCGGGTCAGGACGGCGGTGAGCCCTTCGCGCTTGAGCCCGTTGATGAAGCTGTAGATCAAGCTGCGGAGTTCGACGGGGTCATCGGTCAAGCGCTCGAAGTGGGAGAGGCTGTCCACCAGGATGCGGCGGGCGCCCATCTCCTCCACCAACTGTTCGATCGTTCCTCCCAGTTGCTCCAGGTCGGCCTTGCTGACCTCAGGACTGCTCATCAGGATGCGAAGGCGGTTCTCCCGCTCCAACTGCCGGAAGTCCCAACCAAAGTTGAGGGCATCTCGGTAGTACTGCCGGGGGAAGGTCTCAAAGGTCAGGATGATTCCGGGTTCGTCGTAGTGGACAATGCCGTTGTAGATGAACTGCATGCCCAACACGCTCTTTCCTGTGCCCGGTGCACCCTCCACTAGATTGGCCGTCTGAGGCAGAAACCCTCCTCGCAACATCGTATCCAGGCCAGCTATTCCCGTCTTCATTCGTTCCATCGGCTGGACTCCCCTCTTCCGTGCTCGTCTCAGGGTTCATCCCAGATTCAGAAGTGGGTGGCTCGTGCACCGCCGGATCGCCGGTTGTGGGACCGTTTTCAGGATGGCGATTCAGCGCATTCCCCGGATGATGTGGTAGATCGCCTTGACTCGAAACTGGCGGTCTTCGCAGGCCAGGATGAACTGCTCGATGAGCTTGCGCATCTCCTCATCGGTGGCCAGCGAGTAGACTGTCAGATTCCCGACCTGCCGTCGTTCTAGTACACCGTTCTCCGTCAGTTCTTCCAGTTCGGCGGCGATGGTCGCCGGATCTCGCCCTGCGTACCGCGCCACATTTTCAGCCGTGTCGGTGGTGTGTGGGTTCTCATGGAAGAACCGCACCAGGTCCCATTTGACGAAGGAGTTGACCTTGGTTTTCAGGAACTCCAGGAGGCGGGGGTCCATATCCCCCATGAGCCTGGCCGCCAGGTCATTCCCGCTCGCGGACACCATGCTTCCCTTCCTCCTTCTTTGCGAAGTGCATGCCCGTCCCCGGCTCGGTCTGAGGAGGTGTCGCCTCTTGCCTGGATGGGGCACCCTGTAAGGCTTCTCCTCATCGGCGGCGGCGTCGCCGTCGCTTCCGACGGGAAGACCGCGTGCTCCGGGCAGGCGAGGGCGAGCCGTCTTGGCTTGTTGGCGACGGCGGTTGCTCCATCACAACGTCGGTCGTCATTGACGGGCGATCCAATCGTCCGTGGCAGTGCTTATACTTCTTGCCACTCCCGCAAGGGCAGGGATCGTTTCGCCCCACTTTGCGCACGTCCCGCCGCAGCGTGGTCCCCTTGACCGCCCCTTTGCCCCGCTGCTCGATGCGGTAGTGGGCCTGGAGGGCCTGCTGACGCAGCATTGCCCGCTCCCGTTGTTCCCGGAGGAACTGCTGGTGGCGGGGAAGGCCGGCGAAGAAAGCATCCACAATGTTGCGACGGACGCTCTCCCGCAGTTCGTCGAACATCTCGAAGGCCCGGCGCTTGAACTCCACCTTGGGGTCCCGCTGGGCGAAAGCTTCCAGTCCAATTCCCTGACGCAGGTCCTCGATGGCCTCCAGGTACTGCTGCCATTCCCGGTCTATTACCTGGAGGACCAGCAAGCGCTCGTAGGCTCGCAGGTCCTCATCGCCGATCTGCTCCCGCCAGCGGTCCAACTCCCGCTGTACGTGGGCCACGAAGGCTTCCTGCAGTTGCTCCCGATCCAGCGCGGCGAGGGCCTGCTGGAGCATCTGCCCCACGATGGTGTTGAGTTGGTGGGCCAGGAGGGCCTGCTGCTTCGGGCGCTCTTGGGCCGAGGCCCGTTCGATGGCGAAGCGGCTGAAGGTGCCGTGCAGGGCCTCTTCGGTTTGCTGCCACAGGGCCGCCCGTTCCTCCTCCAGCAGGTGCGCCCCGGTCAGGGCCTCGAAGACGGCGTGGACCTGCTCGGTGTAGGCTCGTTGGACCTGAGCCCGCTGGGCCGCCGTGCGCAGGTTGAGCACGTAGGGAGGAGAGGGCCAAAGGGGGATGAAGCGGGCGATCTCCTGGACCAGCAGACGGAGAGGGTAGTCCGTTTGGGCCGCTTCCTCGGCCAGTCCGTTGAGGTAGTCCATCAGCGCGTCGGCGTCCATCGCTGCCAGGACCTCTCGGTCCAGCGAGAGGTCCGGAGGCAGGAGGGGGCGCAGCCGGGCGATGACCGGACCGACGTTGACCGCCCCGGTCTCCAGGTTGGTGTGCTCCTGCACGGCCTGGGCGATCTGGGCCTGGACCCAGGGGAGGAACCCTTCCAGGTAGCGGTCCAGCAGGATCTCGATCTCGGCCGCGAAGAACTCCCGGATCTTGGCGTCCAGGTCGCCGCCGCTCCCCTCCAGGACGCTGCGCCGTTCCCGGTAGACGATCTCCCGTTGGCGGTTGACGACGTCGTCGTACTCGACCAGGTTCTTGCGGATGTCGAAGTGGTAGCCCTCCACCCGCTGCTGGGAGGATTCGATGACCTTGTCCACCAGCCGGTGCTCGAGGGGAATGTCCTCGTCAAGCTTGAGCCGTTCCATCAGGTTGGAGACGCTCTGACCGCCGAAGCGGCGCATCAGTTCGTCTTCCAGGGAGAGGTAGAAGCGAGAGGAGCCGGGGTCGCCCTGACGGGCGGCACGCCCCCGGAGCTGGTTGTCAATGCGGCGGGCCTCGTGTCGCTCGGTGCCGATGACGTGGAGGCCACCGGCCTCCCAGACCCGCCGACGGTCGGCCTCGCACTGGGCCTTGATCTGCCGGACCTCCTGGATGAGGTCCCGGGAGAGGCCCGGCGTCTCGGCGACGAGATGCTCCGCCCGCTCCTGGTCACCGGCTAGGACGGCCCGGATGAGGGCGGCACGGGCGTTGTAGTGCTGCTCGAAGAGCTTGCCGGCGATGAAGCGGGCCTGGTCCTGGGGGCTGCGTCGGGCGTGCTGGTAGCGCTGGTAGTCGCTCAGCCACTGCTCCACCTGGGCAATGACCTCGACGGAGCCGGTGCGCTCTCGGGCCAGGGAGCGGGCGGCCTCCAGGTCGCCGTCGCGCACCATCCGCACCAGGGTGAGCGCGTCGTTGTAGTCCATCGCGTAGGGCGGGGCCTGGAGTTGCCGGGCCAGGAAGCCGGTCAGTTCGTAACGTTCGATCTCCTCAATCACCGCTTCATAGCGCTGCCGGGTCTCCAGAAGCCAGTCCACCAGGTCGGGGGAGAGCTTGCTGTTCTGACGGGCCAGCTTGCGTGCGCCTTCCTCGTCGCCGGCGAAGAGCTGGCGGGCCAGCTTGATCAGGTCGTCGCGGGTGAAGCAGCGTTCCGCCATCCGCTCGGCGGCCAGCCCTTCGGGGTTGCCGCCCAGGAGGATGTCGGTGCCTCGGCCGGCCATGCTGGTGGCGACGGTGACGGCCCCAGGGCGGCCCGCCTGGGCGACGATGGCCGCTTCCCGCCGGTGGTGCTTGGCGTTGAGCACTTGATGGGGGATGCCGGCCTTCTTCAACATTCGGCTCAGCCGCTCCGAGTTCTCCACGGAGGTGGTGCCCACCAGGACGGGCCGGCCCTGTTCGTGCATCGCCTTGATCTCCTCGACGACGGCCCGGTACTTGGCTTCCTCGGTCTTGTAGATCTGGTCGGGGTAGTCAATCCGTTTGAAGAAGACGGGCTGACCAGGGTGATCCCGGTCCTCGTAGATGACCACCTCGGTGCCATCCCGGCGCTCTTTCACCGGGATCAGGTTGGTGTCGGGGCGGCTGGCCATGTACTCGACGTTGGTGGGGATGACGACGACGTCGAGGCCGTAGATCTGGTGGAACTCCTCGGCCTCGGTGGCGGCGGTGCCCGTCATCCCGGCCAGCTTCTCGTACATCCGGAAGAAGTTCTGGAAGGTGATGGTAGCCAGGGTGACGTTCTCCCGGCGGACGTGCACCCCCTCTTTGGCCTCGATGGCCTGGTGGAGCCCTTCGGAGTAGCGGCGACCGGGCATCAGCCGGCCGGTATGCTCGTCCACCAGGATCACCCGTCCGTCCATCACCACGTAATCCCGGTCCCGGTGGAAGATGTACTGGGCCTTCAGGGCGTTCTCCAGGTAGTGGGTCAGGACGAAGTGCTGGGGGTCGTAGATACTCTCCCCCTCCTTGAGCACCCCCTGGTCCATCAGGAGCCGTTCCACGCGGGCGATGCCCCGCTCGGTCAGGGTGATGGTGCGGGTCCGTTCGTCAATGTCGAAGTCGCCGTTGAGCTCCGCGTCCTCGGGAGCGGTGTTCCGTTTGAGGTGGCGGACGAGTTGGGCGAAGCGATGGTACTCCTCGGTGGCCTGCTCGGCCGGCCCGGAGATGATGAGGGGGGTCCGGGCCTCGTCAATGAGGATGTTGTCCACCTCGTCCACGATGGCGTAGTAGAACTCCCGCTGGACGCACTGGCGGATGTCGGTGGCCAGGTTGTCCCGCAGGTAGTCGAAGCCGAACTCGTTGTTGGTGCCGTAGGTGACGTCGGCGGCGTAGGCCTCCTGGCGGCTGCAGGGCCGCCAGTGGACGAGCCGCTCGTCCTCCAGGTGGCCGCCGGGGTCCACGTAGTCGGGGTCGTAGAGGCCGGAGAAGTCGTGGATGACGAGGCCCACGCTGAGGCCCAGCAGGTGGAAGATGGGCCCCATCCAGCCACCGTCGCGCCGGGCCAGGTAGTCGTTGACGGTGACCAGGTGGACTCCCCGGCCGGTGAGGGCGTTCAGGTAGAGGGGGAGGGTGGCGACGAGGGTCTTGCCCTCGCCCGTCTTCATCTCGGCGATCTTGCCTTGGTGGAGGACGATGCCACCCAGGAGCTGGACGTCGTAGTGGCGGAGGCCGATGGTGCGCTTGGAGGCTTCGCGCACGGCGGCGAAGGCTTCGGGGAGGAGGTCATCCAGCGTCTCGCCCTGGGCCAGCCGTTGTCGGAACTCGTCGGTTTTGGCCCGGAGCTGGGCATCGGTGAGCTTCTCGTATTCGGGCTCCAGGGCGTTGATCTCGTCAACGATGGGTTGTAGCCGTTCCAACTCTCGTTGATTGGGGTCTTTGACGACCTTCCGAATCAGATTTCTCAGCATCTTGCTTCGTTGGTCCTCCTGAGGCTCGCTATCTTGCCGAAAGGCTCCAAAGGTCTTTGACCAGGAATCGTTGGAAGTCCTGAATTTCCCGGCTTAGACGAGGGTCCTTTACCATAACGGGCCTACGGTCAACATAGTACACCCCATCTAGCCGGGTGAGGGCTACCGTGTAACCCAGAAAGTGGTTGCTTTTGAACGTTGAGTTGACGCCAAAAGCCCACCGGCAGTACTCCGGCGATATATCGCATCCCATCCACTTTCGATCTAGCTGCTCTGCAACGACCGCCGTGGTTCCAGAGCCCAGAAAGGGGTCAACGACCAGATCGCCGGGATTCGAGGAGGCCAGGACGATTTTCCTCAGAAGCTCTTCCGGCTTTTGGGTAGGATGGGGGGTTTTCTCCGGCATACCGTTGTTAAGGACTGGAACTTCAATGACATCCCGTGGCTTTGCCCCCCTGGAGTGGGGATGCCAGACTCGCTTCTGTCCTTGCCCATACTGGCTTGTTCTCGCTTGAGGGTGCTCAGGATACCTTAAAGTGTGCCTTCCATAAGGGATCCTGATGTCGTCTAGGTTAAAGGTGAAATCCCGGCTCTTTCGGAAGTGCAGGAGGCTTTCGTGGGAGCGCCCCCAATCGTTGCCCAGGTTGGCTTTGTTCTTGTAATACCATACCAGCCAACGGCATCCTGCGAAGAAGCGCATCGCCGGCAATTTGATGTCAGCCAGAATTTCGGAGTAGCCGCATACATAGAGGGTTCCGTTTGGCTTCAGCACCCGGGCGGCTTGTTCGATCCATTGTAGAGACCATTCGACGTAGGCTTGCTGAGACTCAAAACTGTCCCATTCGGCTTTTTTGATGTTATAGGGGGGATCGGCGAAAACCAGGTCAACGGATTCGGATTCCAGGGAGCGCAGCCAAGCGATGGCATCCCCTAGCCATATCTCCCCGTTAGGGTGGCGGTAGAACAGCACCGGATGGTCAGGGGTGATAGCTTCTAAGTCAATTTCCAAAAACTGGCCTTTGTACATGGGCTGCCCAAAGAAAGACGGAATTTCTGTGTTGCGGGTGTATCGCGTTGATCTTTCCCGAAAGGCGTTACCAGCGCCGGAAACTTGTTCCATAGCGATGCTCTCCTTGCCAACCCGACGGGATGGCCTTCTCCCGGCTTCGCGGAGGCAGTGGACCTCTTCAGTTCCTTCCGAATCCTCCCCGGTCGGGCACCTAGATTATACCATATTCCGCGCTAAATCGAAATAGGAGGAAGGGCTGGCCCCTTGACCCAGAGGGTTCGCTCGCCCCGATAGGTGACCATGCCGGGGCGGTGGCCCTTGAGCCGGCGGACCCGCTTGCGCTCGGTCACATCCACGGCGATCTGGGCCTCGCCCCGGGCGGTGGAGTAGTAGGCGGCGAGGGTGGCGGCCAGTTGCAGCGTTGTCTCCGGCACGGCCTGTCCGCCGCTCTTGATGACCACGTGGGCTCCCGGCACCCCCCGGGCGTGCAGCCAGAGGTCGTCCGGGCCGGCCCGCTTGAAGGTCACCTCGTCGTTCTGGCGGGCGTTCCGCCCGACCAAGATGAGGAAGCCGTCCGGGGAAGTGATGCGCAAGGGGCCTCGTTTGGGGGGCCTAGGGCCTGGCTGAGGGGGCAAGTAGCCGGCCTCCTGCAGGGCCAGGGCGACGGCGTCAATGGCGGGCCGGTCCTCGGCCAAGGCCAGGTCGGTGGCCAGTTGGTCCAGGTAGGCCAGTTCTTGTCGGGCGGCTTCCAGCCGCTGGGGGGCCTGGGCGGCGGCCCGTTTCGCCTTCTCGTACTCCCGGAAGTAGCGCTGGGCGTTCTCGCTGGGGGAGCGGTGGGGGTCCAGGGGGATGGTCAAGGGCTCGCCGGTGCCCAGGTCTACGACCAGTTCGGTCTGGCCGGGCCGGATGGCATGGGCGTAGGTGAGGATCCACTGGCCCTTTTCGCGTAGTGATGCGATGGTCTCCTGAGAGGGGGTGGCCCGGCGGACCGCTTCCATCCGGCGTTGGATCCGCCGCCGGGCCTCCTCGATGGCTGCCTGGAGGGGCGCTCGGGCGGCGGCGTAGGGGTCCGTCCCACGCCGGGCCTGCACCCAGAGGGCGGCCGCCTGGCTGATGGTGGGGCAGGGTTCTGGCTCCCCTAGGTGGGTCAGGGGGATGGGGGCGAAGGCGATCACTTCCCCTGCGTCGCGGACGACGCAGGGGGACCAGTCGTGCTCCCAGAGGGGGATCAGGGCCTCTTCGAAGGCGTCCAGCAGCCGGTGGGGGTCCCGAATGTCGGCTACCAGGGCTTCGGGGTCGCCCAGGGCGCGGCTGACGATCTCCCGGGCCAGGAGGGGGCTGATGCCCCGCAGGCCGTTGACGAGCATCAGCCAGGCCGGGCGATGGGGGTCGGCGGCCACCAACAGCCGGTGCAGTCGGTCCTCGTCCAGGTCGGTGGGATCCAGCTTGGGCTGGGGGGGAGGAAGCCGGTAGGGGCGGCCCGGCAGGATGGGACGCACCCGGCTGCGGGTGGGGGGCACCCGCTTGACGGCGTCCAGCACCGTCCCCTGGGGACCGATGAGGATAAGGTTGCTGTGGCGGCCCATCAGCTCGATGGAGAGGGTGACCTCACCGGCGGGGCTGCCGAAGACGAGGTGCAGCACCCGCTCGAAGGGGGGCTGTTCCACCGCCAGGAGGCGGGCACCGCGCAGGTACTTGCGCAGGAGCTGGAGGAAGGCGGGGATCCCCTCGACACCCCGGCGGGGGCGCTCTTCCGTCCGATAGAGGTAGGGCAGGTCGGTCTGGGCAGAGGCCAGGAGGTAGTGGCGTCGGCGGTGGGCGTAGATCTCTAGGCCGATGGAGAGGTCGTCGGTCTGGACGATGGCCTGGACCCGTCCACCCACCAGCAGGGTGCGGAACTCATCGCGCAGGGCGGAGAGGGTGAGGGCGTCAAACATCAGGGGGATGGATGGAAGGTGAAGGCTTCGACGGCGCGGCGGATGGCCTCGATGTGGGATTGGGGCCAGAGGCCCAGCCCCAAGCAGAGCAAGACTCCCGCGACCAGGAAGAGCACGACGAGGAAGGGCTCGCGTTGGGATCGGGAGGGTTCTGCCTCGACCTCCTCCGGGCTCCTTTCCGCTGCCGACAGGGGGGAGAGGGATCGCTCCGGGGGACGGGTCAGCAAAGCGGTCAGTCCCCGCACCAGCCCCAGGGCGATTCCCAGTTGAGCCAGGATGAGGAGCAGGGCCCAGCTGCGATGCTCCGGCATCAGGAGGCGGAGGAGCGCCCAGCGGCCGACGAAGCCGGCGAAGGGGGGGAAGCCGGCGAGGGAGAACCCCCCCACTCCCAGGGCCAGCGTGGCCCAGGGGATCGCCCGTCCCCAGCCTTGGATCTGTTCGTAGGTGTCCCCCTCAGCCCGGTGGCGGATGAGGCTCAGCCCCATGCCCATCGCCCCCAGGCTCACGGCCCGGTTGCCCAGCAATAGGAGGGCCGTCGTCAGGCCGGCCGGTCCGGCGATCTCCAGGGCGAGGAGCATCCCGCCGATGTCCACCAAGACAGCGTACCCCATCAGCTTTCCCAGACGGCGTTGGATCAGGGCCATCCCCCCGCCGATCCCGACGAGGAACAGCCCGCCCACCGTCCAGAGCACCGTGAGGTAGGGCTGGGCGGTCAGCCACTCGAAGCGCTGGAGGAGGTCCAGGAGCAGGAAGAGGAGGATACCATGGTAGCCGCTGAGCATGGAGGCGGCGACGGCCGGTGGCGCTTCGTCGGCCACGGTGACGATCCAGGTGTGGAAAGGGGGGATCCCCAGCAGGATGGCGAACCCGACTGTGATCAGGAGGGAGGCCCGCTGGACCAGGGAGACGTTGTCGGGGGTGAAGCGGTAGAGGTCCACCAGCCATCCGGCGATCAGGAAGGTGGGCAGCGCCAGCGTTGTCAGGACCAGCAGGCGGAGCGCTCCCCGGGTGGAGCCGGTCTGGCCCCCTTGGATGAGGAAGACGGTCAGGGTGACGGCCACTTCCAGGAACAGGAAGGAGAAGATGAAGGGACGGATGATGAGCACGCCGCTGAGGACGCTGAGCAGGACCAACCCCAGGGGGAAGACGGTCCAGCCCTGGGAGACCCGCCAGGCGAAGAGGAAGAGGCCGGCGATAACCAGGAAGAGGTAGGCCAGGCCGAGGCGGTTGGCCGGAGTCAGGGCCATCTCCCGCCCCAGGAGGGTCACGGGCTCGCTGAGGATGATCTGCCACCCTCGGACCTGGATGGGCCGGTCGGCCGGCAGCCAGAGCATCCCGGCGGCCAGGACCAGGGCGACGCCTGTGGAGAGGAAGGAGGCCAAGGTGGCCCGGCGACGGAACAGGTAGGCCAGGGGGGAGAGGAGCAGAGGGAGGAGGACGAGCAGGGCGACTCCCGGGATCATGGCATCCCTCCCAGGCCGGCCCGGGCCGCCGTCAGGTAGGAGGTAGCCAGGGTGATGAGGAAGTTGATCAGGCCCAGCAGACCGATGACGCTGATGCTGGGTTCCAGTGCGGCGTAGAAGAGCTCAAAGCCGGCCATAAAGGTCAGCAGACCCATACCGGCCTTCAACGGCTCCTCGGTCAACCCCAGGGCCAGCATCCCTAAGGCGACCAGGGTGTAGGTGGCCAGGCTGGCGGCGGGGGGCAGTTCCGGCAGCGGATACTGGGCCGCAAGGCGATAGGTCGCCAGCATCACGATCAGCACGGCCAGGAGGCGGAAGGGCATCTCCGTAGGCAGGTACCATCGGGGGCGCGCGGCCCTCTCAGGGATCGGTTCCGGAGCGCGTCCCCAGCCGACCCAGCGGGCGGTCACGTAGAAGACGGGGCAGATCATCGTCCCGACCAGCATCTTGATCACGGCCACTTCCGGGCGGATCACCGTCATCAGCAGCAAGCCGACGAGGATGTATTGGATGACTAGGGTGAAGACAGAGATACGCCAGTCCTGGATGACGACCAGGGTTCCTGCCGTGAGCATTACGCCGATGGCGGCCGGGGCTGCGGTGAAGGCGGCCAGCCGGCCCAGGATTTCGATCCAGGTGGGCATAACCTTGTCAGCTCCTTGCGGGAAGGCTTAGAGTCCTCCTTGCAGGAAAAGCACCAGGAGAAGCAGGGTGAGGGCTACCCAGAGCAATGCGCCTTCTCCCTCGAAGGTTCCCAGCGTGCCGCGCAGGAGGCGGGCAGCCTGCCAAGCCAGGCTGTAGAGGAGGCCGTAGAGCCAATCTAGGCAGAGTACTTCGGTCACAGAAGTCCAGACGTTGGCGACGTAGGACCAGACCCGATGGCCCCACCAGGCGAGAAGCCCGCCGGCGATCAGGGGCAGACCCCATCCCAGCCAGGTGGCCCGATCGCTGGCTTGGAGCATGGGTTCCACCAACGGCCAGCCCAGGCGCAGCCCCAGGAAGAGCAGCAGGAGCGCCGGGATCGCGCTGCCAACGGCCTGGCGGATGCGTTGCTCCCCCGATCCTCCCCCCGGCAGGGGGAGGCTCCACCAGAATCGAAGGAGCGTGGCGATCCAGATGGTCTCGCCCAGGAGCGTCACCAGGGCCAGCAGGGGGCCGCCGGGGGTTAGGAGTACGACGTATTGGTAGAGGATCGTCCGTAGGGGGAAGCCCAGGGTGCCCGGCAGGCCCAAAGCGGAGAGGAGGGTCACGGTGTAGGGGAGGCTCCAGCCGGGGCGTCGGTGCTGGAATCCCCACCCCAAGGCCAGCAGGCTCACCGTCAACATCCAGAGCAGCGTTCCCAGCACGACGATGGGTTCGGCCACCGCTTGGGGGGCGACGGTGGCGGTCAGGGCCACCAACCCCAAGCCGGCCATCGCCAGCAGGGGAACGCTCCGCCGTCGGTCGGCCTCCCCCCAGGCGGCTACGGCCCCGACCAATAGGGTGGCTCCGGCGATGGGGCCGACGCGGGGGGGGAGCACGTTGCCCAGCAGGGCGGGCAGGCGGGCCCACAGGGCCAGGGCGACGAGGGGGGGGACCAGGTAGACGGGCAGGGCCTTCGCCGGCTCGCTCTCCAGGTCCAGCGGAACCCAGAGGTGGAGGGGGTAGAGCCCCAGCCGGAGCACGGCCGCTCCCATCAGCCAGACGGAGGCCGGGGGCTCCAGGACCGTCCGGGTCAGGTCGCCGCCGCCGGGCAGGTCCTGGGCCAGGAGGGCGACCATCATCAGGAGGAGGATGGATGGCCCGTTGACGGCCAGGGTCAGGCCGGCCCGTCGGCCTCCGGCGGAACCGTGCAGCGCCAGGGTGGTGGCCAGCATCAGGTCCACCAACCCCCAGGTCACAGCCAGGGTGACGAAGTTGCCGGCTGTGAGAGTGGCCAGGGCCGTGGCCAGCAACAAGAGTTCGGCCGCCCGGGCCAGGGGGGATTGGAGCGGCCCTGTGGATTTGGCTTCCGGCGGCTCCGCATTTGGGGGAGGGGATGCTTCGGCATCAGCCTCCTTGGCCTCTTCCCCTCTCCTGAGCAGCCGCAGGCCGATGCGGTGGACCTGGGAAGCTCTCCTGCGGAGGGTGCGAAGGCTGGACCAGCCGATGGGCGGAGCGGTGGCGGTGAAGAGCGCCCAGGCAACGCCGATGCCCAGGAAAGTCGCTCCTATCAGCCAGGGGAGTGTGGTCAGCCGCCAGAGCAGGGCTACTCGGAAGAGCTCTCCGGGTCGCCAGAGGATGAGGACGGGGGGCGTGGGCAGGGAGCGGCCCCGTTGAAGCCAGAGGAGCCAGGCGGCGATGATGGTTAGCAGGGTCGTCCAGGAGGCCAGGCGGGTTGGCCAACGGAACCGGGGGATGGCCCCCAGGAAGAGGGCGAATCCGGCTCCCGCGATCAGGACGAGCAGGGGTAAAAGGGTGATCGAGTGGTCCATAGTCGTCAAGCGGTCCTCAGTCCTCAGTCCTCAGTCCGCCCCTAGGCCGGTTGATCGGCGGTCTGCGGCCTGGGGTCGTATAGCCGCACCTGAAGCCGGGCTATTCTAACACACCAGCGGGAGAAGGTCAACCGGCGTGTGCTGAGAGCATCTCCCGGTAGACGGCCACCGTCTGGGCAGCGATCCGGGCCTGGGTGTAGTGGGCCAGCACGCGCTCCCGGCCTCGCCGGCCCAACCGTTCCCGCAGCGACGCATCCCCCAACAGCCGCGCCAGGTGGACTCGCAGGGCCGCTACGTCCCCCTCGGGGAAGATGAGCCCGGCCTCCCCGATGACGTGGGGGATCTCGCCGCTGTCGGAGCCCACGACAGGGAGGCCGGAGGCCATCGCCTCCACCAGCACCCGTCCGAACTGCTCCTTCCAGTTGGGCAGGGTGCGGGAGGGGAGCACCAAGAGGTCCATCTGGTGGTAGCAGGCAGGCATCTCCAGCGACGAGACTTGCCCCTGGAAGGCGACCCGATGGGCGATCCCCAGCCGTCGGGCCATCATCTCCAGCCGGGGGCGCTCCGGACCGTCGCCCCACAGGCGTAGCCGCCAGGGGCCGGAAAGGCCGGCCACGGCCTCCAGCAGCAGATCCACCCCCTTTGCCGCCACCAGCCGCCCCACGTAGCCGATGGTGACCTCCGAACCGGGAGGGCGTGCGCCGGACGCGGGGGGGTGGAAGAGATCGGGGTCCACGCCGAACTGGGGGATCACCCGCAGCGGCCCCTGATACCCCTTGGCCCGCCACACCTGGGCTGCCTCTCGGTTGCCCACCAGGCCGTAGGCAGCGTGGCGGAGAACGTACCGCTCCATCCAGCGGAAAGGGATGGGATAGCGGCGGAGGAGGTTCTGCCAGGAGAAGAAGAGGGCGCGGGCTCCGTAGCGCCGGGCCAGCCTCATCGCCTGGAAGGTCGCCAGGTTGTAAGGTTCTTCGTCTATGTGGACGATGTGGGGATGGAAACAGCGGAACCGGCGTCTCAGGCGGGGGTAGAAGTGCAGGTGGAAGTGACCGTTGAGGGCGATGGGCTCGACGACCAGGTCGTACCCCCGGGTGTAGGCACGCTCCAGGGGGATTGTGCCCCGCTCGTCGCGCCAGGAGGGCGGGACCACGACCAGGAGCTCGACCCCCAGGCGGGCGATCTCCTCGAGTTTGCGCTGGTAAGCCCCGACCAGGCAGGCTTTGGAGAGCATCAGCACGCGCATCGTGCGTCCTTGGGTGAGAATGTCGAGGTCGGAGGGAGGGAGATGCCCCCTATCGTCTCGCCGAGGGCACCGCCAGCCTCCCCTTGCGAGCGTATCGAGTTGGGGACCTACAGGTAGCCGAAATGGGCTCTGGGCTTCGTAAAATGGTCGAAAAAGGGGGGGGAGCTTGCCCATAATGAATTTGAGCCAACCCGCGAAATAGGGTACAATGT
>Ga0256830_1000141_pt1 | contig 63459 bp, 52 predicted proteins | sample 128326metaG_FD_190537 | JGI IMG/M metagenome (GOLD analysis project Ga0256830, IMG submission 190537) | Hydrothermal vent microbial communities from Lau Basin, Pacific Ocean - 128-326 | ecosystem: Environmental > Aquatic > Marine > Hydrothermal vents | place: Pacific Ocean: Lau Basin | collected... | reverse complement strand
TAAGGTGCTGATATAGCAGGTCTCGGAACCGGCGAAGTTGGGATTCGCTCATACTCCCAACTTTGCCCGGTTCCGGCCTGATTGTCAAGTCCTCCCAAGGATGGGAGCAGCTTTGTCAAAAGTCCAAGTTCCCAATCCGTTGACAGCTATCCGTTCCCCAATTCGTTGACAGCTCGTCCGCTCCGGCCACGGCGGGAGACACGAAGGGCACCAAGAGCTCAAAGAGCACGAAGCGGTGCGAAGGTCTGGACAAGCCCTCTTGGGAGCACCAACCCCCCATCCGTTCCAAATCCGTTCAATCCGTTCCCAATCCGTTGACAGCTATCCGTTCCCCAATTCGTTGACAGCTCGTCCGTCCGCCAACCAAGCCCCCAGAATCACTGAAGCGCTGGGGGAGGTGAAGACACTGAGCCTTGGGCAGTGCGGCCCAGGTCGTCGGCAAGGCCGTGACCTGACGGCGGGGAGGGGGCGCACAACCCCTCAGGGGGCGCGATCGAATTGCGTCCCTACTGCCAGGGCGCAATCGAATCGCACCCCTACTTTCTGCTGCGGGGCTGCTGACCGTTCTTGAAGTCCTCGGGGTGCAGACCGAAGCGCTTCATCTTGCGCCACAAGGTGGTCCGGCTGATCCCCAACTGGACGGCCATCTGGGTGACCTGCCCCCGGCAGGCCCAGCCGGCCCGGATGATCGCCTCCCGCTCCGCTTCCTCCATCGTCAGGACGGGCTCGGCCCGCGCCGCCCCCGGCAGCAGGACGTACCGCCCCCGCACCGTCACCGGCAGGTCGCTCAGGCGGATGACCTCCCCCTCGCTCATCGCCACCGCTCGCTCCAGGGCGTTCTCCATCTCCCGGATGTTCCCCGGCCAGGGGTAGCGCATCAGAGCGGCCAGGGCTTCCTTGGAAAGGGTGACCTTCCGCCCCAATTGCCGGCCGATTCGGGTCAGCAGGCGGGAGGCCAGCAGCGGGATGTCCTCCACCCGCTCCCGCAGCGGGGGGATCTCAATGATGAACGCGCCGAAACGGTAGTAGAGGTCGGCCCGGAAGCTGCCCTCGGAGACCAGCCGGCCCAGGTCAGCGCTGGTGGCGGCGATGATCCGCACGTCCACGGGGATGGGATGGGTGCCCCCCAGCCGCATCACGTGGCCTGTCTCGATCACCTGGAGCAGCGCCGCCTGGACTTCCAGCGTCAGGCTCTCGATCTCGTCGAGGAAGAGGGTCCCGCCGTCGGCTAGCTCAAACTTGCTGGGGCGTCCCTCCGCCAGCGCTCCGCTGAAAGCCCCTCCCTCGTAGCCCAGGAACTCGCTGGCCATCAGCTCGTGGGGGATGGAGAGGCAGTTGATGGCGATGAAGGGGCCATCGGCCCGGTCGCTCTCGTTGTGGATGGCTCGGGCCAGCGGGTTCTTCCCCGTTCCGTCCTCGCCCCGCAGGAGGACGGGCGCGGTCCCCCGGGCGGCGATGCGGGCCTGGCGGCGGACCTGGCGCATCTTCGGCGTCTCGCCGGGCAGGTCGTCCAGGGTCAGGGTTGCCTGGGCGCCCACCAGTCGGTGGACCAGCCGGCGGACCTGCTCGATGCGCCGCAGGGTGGCGATGTAGCCCACCGTCCTCTGGGAGCCCTCCCGGATCGGCTGCATGCTGACCAGGCACTCGATGGGTCGGCCCTCGACGGTGAAACGACACTCGACGTCCCGTAGGCTCTTCCCCTGCTCCGTCGCCTCTAGGATCTGCCGAGGGGGGTTCAGCACCTCCGTGAGGGAACGTCCCACGGCGGTCCAGGGGTTGAGGCCCAGGATGGTGCCGGCCTGGGCGTTCAGGTGGGTGATCCGCCCCTCCTGGTTCCAGGCCAGGAGGCCGTCGGAGACGGCGCCGACGATGCTCTTCAGTTCGGCCAGGCGGCGGTTGGCCTCCCGGACGTAGAGGTCCGTCTGAAGCTGGTTCTCGATGGCCCGGGCGGCGGCCATCACGATCCCTAGCGTGTGGGGGTGGCTGGCCTCCTCCCGTCCCGACATCCCCAGCACGCCGACGATCCGCCCGCTGACGTCGTGGATGGGGGCGGCGGAGCAGGTGTAGGGATGATGGGCGATGAAGTAATGCTCAGGTCCGACGACCTGGACGGGCATCGCCTCCAGCAGGGCCAGGGCCAGGCCGTTGGTGCCCATCCGTCCCTCGTCCCAGTAGGCCCCCGGCGTCAGCCCCAGCCGGGCGACCTCCTCCACGATCCAGGGGTCCCCCAGCAGGTCCAGGACGCAGCCGCTGCTGTCGGCCAGGGTGACGACGAAGCCCGACCCCTCGACGAACTGGTGGATGTCCTCCATCACGGGCCGGGCGACGGCGATAAGGTCGAAGTGGTTCATCAGGACCCGCTCCAGGCCCTCCCGGTCGAGCACAGTGAGGCGGGGGGTGGAGCGGGCATCGAGGCGGGGGGCGCACCGCTGCCAGGAGCGGAGGATCACCGGGTCCATGATCTGCAGGACCTCGTCGTCCAACTGCCGTGTGGTGATGAACTGCTCCCAGGCAGCGTAGAGCACCCGGCTGTCCAGCGGATAGGCCAGGGGTTGCATCATCTTCCCCCTTGTCAGGTTTCAAGCTGGTGCTTCGGCGTCGGACTCCCCATTGGACGATCCCAATGATGCGCCCAGGAAACGGGGGTGGCCCCGCAGGAAGTCGGGGGCCTCCAGGGGCTTCCGTCCGGCCAGTTGGAGCCGCTCCAGCCGCAGCCCGCCCTGGCCGGTGACCACGACGGGCCAGCCCTCGACCTCGACCACCCGGCCCGGCAGCGCGTCGAAGGTGGCCTCCGGCAGGGGCGTGACCCGCCAGAGCCGCAGCCGCTTCCCCCGCCAGAAGGTGTAGGCTCCCGGCCAGGGGGTGTAGGCTCGGACCTGGCGGTCTATCTGGAGGGCCGGCTGCTGCCAGTCCACCTCTCCTTGCTCTTTGCGGATCATCGGCGCGTAGGTGGCGCCGGCCTCATCCTGGGGCCGGGGGGTGATCCGACCGTCCAGCCAGTCGGGCAGCACTTCCAAGAGGAGCGCCGCGCCCATCTCGGCCAGGCGGTCGTGCAGCTCGGCCGCCGTCTCCCGGGGGCCGATGGAGGTGGCCCGCTGGGCCAGGATGGGGCCGGTGTCAATTCCCTCGTCCATCTGCATGATCGTGACCCCCGTCTCCCGGTCGCCGGCCAGGATGGCGGCTTGGATGGGAGCGGCCCCCCGCCAGCGGGGGAGCAGCGAGGCGTGGACGTTGAGGCAGCCGTGGGGCGGGAGGTGGAGGATGGCCGGCGGCAGGATGTGGCCGGTGGCGGCGACGACGATCACGTCGGGCGACCAGTCCCGCAGGCGGTCCAGGGCCTCGGCGGTGCGCAGGGTGCGGGGCTGGAAGACGGGGAGCCCCAGCTCCAGGGCCAGCCGCTTGACCGGTGGGGGCGTCAGGCGGCGGCCTCGCCCGGCGGGCCGGTCGGGCTGGGTGACCACCCCGACGACCCGGTAGGCTTCGGCCAGGGCCTTCAGAGTGGGTAGGGCGAATTCAGGGGTGCCCATAAAAACGACTCGGATGGTCCGTAGTCCACGGTCCATAGTCCACAGCCCGCAGGATGTAGGGCGGCTTCCCTCAGCCGCTCGGAGTTGGAAGAGACGGCCCGCAGCTACGTGCCGACGCGCGCCTCTCTCTCTTGCCGCTCAATCTCTTCGACAATCTCATTCAGGGTTTTTCCCGCAAAGATCTCACGTCGCTCTTTTGTGTAATCACCAAAACCCACCGTAAACTGTCGCAGAAATCGCACCGCATCCACAACCCCCAATTCCTGATACAGCACGCGCAAGGCCCGCCGGTTGATTTCCACCAACGGTTTTATCTCCACCGTCATCCCTCGACCTCCTTCACCAGTTCAAGGGGGGATACGACCTTCTGCTAGGTGACCGGGATGTGCCTAGATTCTAACACAGGGGAAGCGGGATGACAAGCTTGACAATTCGCCCCTTCCTTGGTACAATCCCAATGCTTACGGCCCATTCGTCTAGAGGCCCAGGACGCCGGCCTCTCAAGCCGGAAACAGGGGTTCGAATCCCCTATGGGCCACAGCGTGGGAAGGCTCGCCTGGTGGGAAGAAGGCGGGCTTTTGTTTTTGGTGCGAATTGCAAATTGCGAACTGCAGATTGTAAGGAGCGATACCGGAGAATGGGACACGAACGACCATCCAACCATCCGACCACCCAACCACTTGACCACCTGACTACCCGACCATCCGACCACCCGACCACCCGACCGACCGGGCCGATTCGAGCGGTGGTCTTCGACTTTGGGGGGGTGTTGCTGCGCACGGAGGATCGCAGCGGGCGACGGCGATGGGAAGCTCGGCTGGGCCTTCCGGCGGGGACGCTGGACAAGGTGGTCTTCGAGTCGGAAGCCTCCCGCCGGGCGATGGTGGGGAAGGCTCCCGAGGAGGCGGTCTGGGAACACGTGGCGACCACCTTCGGGCTGGATGCCGACGAGATCCGCCGGTTCCAGCGCGATTTCTGGTCCGGCGACCGCCTGGACGAGGAGCTGGTCCGCTTCCTGCGCAGCCTGCGCCCCCGCTACAAGACGGCCATCCTCAGCAACGCATGGCCCAATGCCCGCTACGTCTTCGGGCAGCTCTTCGGGCTGGACGACGCGGTGGACCTGATGGTCATCTCGGCCGAGGAGGGGGTGGCCAAGCCCGATCCCCGCATCTACCAGATCGCGCTCCGGCGGCTGGGGGTGCGACCGGAGGAGATGGTCTTCGTGGACGATATGCCGGAGAACGTGCGGGCCGCCCAGGCGCTGGGGATCAAAGCGGTGCAGTTCACGGACACGGCCCGGACCTTGGCTTGGGTGCAGGCGCTGCTCAACGAGCGGAAAGGGTGATGCTGCATTTACCACCCCGTGACTACCTGCGCCACTACCTGGAGGTCTACTGGTTCGCGCCGCCGGCCGCCCTCTGGCGGGCCATCGAGGCCCGGGCGCTGGCCCGGCTGACCTTCTCCCCGCCGCTGCTCGACTTCGGCTGCGGACACGGCCTCTTCGCCGCCGGCCTCTTCGGCACCGCCGGGGAGGTGACGGCCGGCTGCGACCTCCTCTTCCACCAGCTCCAGACGGCCCGCCGGCTGGGCGTCTACCGGTCGGTCCAGGTGGCCGACGGTCACCGCCTCCCCTACACCGGGGCCGCCTTCGCCACGGTGCTCAGCAACTCGGTCCTGGAGCACATCCCCGACCCCGCACCGGTGGTGCGGGAGCTGGCCCGGCTTCTCCGCCCCGGCGGCCGGCTGATCCTCGTCGTCCCCAGCGACCGGTTCCCCCACCTGCTGGAGGGCGTTCGGCGCCGTCGTCGTCGGGGGGATGAGGCCGGCGCAGCCCGCTACCTGGCCCGGGTCAACGCCCATTTCCGGCACCACCATTACCATCCCCCAGAGGTGTGGCGGCAAATGCTGGAGGGGGCCGGCCTACGCCTGGAGGAGGTCCGCTACCTCGTCTCGCCCCAGGCGGTGGCCACCTGGGACCGGGCCAACCGGCTCTTCGGCACCGACGGGGGCTTCTCCCTTTTCCGGCTGCTGGCCTCGCCCCGACTGCGTCCCCTGGGCTACCAACGGCTCCTGCGGCGCTGGCTCCCGGCCTGGCTCGCTCGGCGTTGGCGTCCCCTCTACGAGCAGGACCCCGCGCCCGAGGAGGGAGGCGGGGACCTTCTCTTGATCGCCCGACGCCCCTGATCCTCCCCGGTGGTGCTTCACCGCCCGATGCGCAGGCGGGCCGCAGCGGTGCTTGTGGCCATCACCCCGTAGATGCCCAGGTCCAGGCGGAGGAGGCGGCCCAGGACCAGCGGGTATCCGGCGAAGAGGCCGGCCTGGTAGAGGGCCACCAGGAGGGTAGCGACGATGATGCTGACGCCCACCACCAGCCAGAGGTAGCGGGTGCGGCGGCGGCGCACGCCGTACCAGACCGCCTCGCTGACGATGGCCCCGGCCACCGGGCTGAGGAAGAAGGCGAAGAAGAAGCCGACAAAGCTGATGAAGTAGGCGCCGGCGGCCGCCAACGGCAGCGCGATGAGCGCGGCGATGGGGTAGTCGAAGGCGGTGCCGGTGTAGAAGGCCGCCTGCTGCTCCCGCACGCACCGGGGACAGCGGTAGCCAACGGGCGTGCGGATGGCACACCGGACGCAGATGGGATCGCCGCACCGGTTGCAGCGCAGGGTGGTCTCCACGTTGGGATGGTTGACGCAGAAAAGCGGTTCGCTCATCTTCCCCTCCCTCATTGCCTCCTCCCTCCTCCCCTCCCTCCTTCTCCCCCGTTGCCTCATTGCCTCATCCCTCATCATCTCTCCCCTCCCCCCTCATCGCCTTATTCCCTCACCCCCCGTTGCCTCCCCTCTCCTCCCCCGTTGCCTCATCCCTTCATCCCCCCTCTCCCCCACCACCACCGGCGCGCTCCTCCACTGGCCGTTCTCGTCGAAGCTCAGGTGACCGGTCAGGCCGTCCAGAGCCGTCGTGTAGAGGCTGAAGCCGACGCCTCGGCGGGTCGCTTGGCCGTGGAAACGGTGGTCGTCCTCGATGGCCCGCATCACCAGCCGGACTGCATCGTAGGTCAGCACGGCGCGGGGACCGGGCGGGGGGACGTGGGGGCCGACAGCCCGGTAGCGCTGGGGGAAGTCCCCCAGGAAGAGGCCGACGAGGTCGGGCAGGCCGCCGACGGTGACGATCGGGCCCTGGCGCTCGCCCGCGATGGCCTCCAGGGGCGGGTCGGCCCACAGGCCGAGGCCGACGACGGGGCCGGTGAAGCCGGCCTCCCGCACAGCCCGCAGGAACTCCCCCCCGGTCAGGGGATCGCACAGGCAGATCAGGGCGTCCGCCGGGGGGAGGGGGGCGGTGGGGGGGAGGTCGGTGCGCACCATGGCCTCGATCCCCGCGCCGGTGAGAGCCTGTTGCCAGACCTGGAGCCGGGCGGTGTCGTCGGGGGGCTGTACCCAGAGCAGGACCCGACGGGCCGAGAACTGCGCGGCCAGCAGGCGGGTGGCCTGGGTGGCCAGTGCCTCTTCCGGCGGGGCCAGCCGCAGCCGGCGGCCTCCCTCGGGGGCATTGATGGAAGTGGGCCGGAGGAGGGGGTGGGAACTGGGCGCGAGGAGGGGCAACCCCGCTTCGGCGTAGACCGGCGCGGCGGCCAGCGTCGTCTCATCCAGCCAGTGGCCGATGACGGCCACCACCGCGTCGTCGAGGGCCAGGGCCTGGGCCACCTTTCGGGCGGTGGCCGGGTCTCCGCCGTCGTCGTAGGCGACCAACTCGACGGTGTAGCCGGCGACGCCGCCCGCTGCGTTGGCCTCTCGCACCGCCAGCCGGGCCGCGTAGATGGCATCGTAGCCCACGTAGCGGTAATGACCCTCGAAGGGGGCGACCAGGCCGATCTTGAGCACGGGGCGGGTGCGCGCCAGTTCGCTGCAGGCGGGGAGGGCGAGCCCCAGGAGGCCGAGGAGAACCAACAGGATGAGCCGGGGCTGCGTTCGGTTCCGGGGTGGGCGACGGATAGCGGACCCCTTGGGGCTGCGTCCTGGCGGAGGGGGTGGGTTCATCAAGCGGCTCCTGACGAATCGGCGTGGGGCCGGTCAACGGCCTTTTCCCCTTCTACCACCTTATCGGGCTTTTGTCAAGCGCTTCCTGGAGATTCCCAAGGTGTATCTATTCAGCCTACCCTCCCGCAGGTTCTTCCCACGGCCTAAAGCGCGTTGTAGGCCGCTGCCGGTAAGCCGTTGCCATCGCCGGGCATCTTGTGACCTGCGGGAGGGGGAATCTCCCGGAGCCCTCGGGGTCTGGGGATCGTTTGTGCATTGAAAAGCCCTAGGGCGATCCCCGCCCATTTGCCTTCTCGCCTTCCTGACAGTATAATCTGTCCCAATAGGGGCTGCGCCGGGACTCACCCGGAGGAGGTGGGATGATGGTTGCACTGTCGCCTCGATTAGGAGAATTTCTCACCAACATCCGCGAGAAAGTCCTGAACAGCATGTCCCCATAGCTCCCCTCAGTGTGACGGACTTATTTGGCACTTCAAGCAAGTCTTGGAAAGGAGTTCTGCTATGGCCGCAGCGAACACAAGGCGCATTGTCGGGACGGGGATAGTTATCACCCTGTTGGCATTGCTGATGGGGGGGATGGTGGCCTGCGGATCGTCGGCACCGGTCGGCCCTCAGCTTCGTGCCGAGAACGTCTGGGCCCGGCCGGCGGTGGCGACCGGTGGAGCCGGCGGGATGGAGATGGACAAATCGGGCGGTGCCGGCGAGGAGGGGATGGGTATGGGCACAGGGATGAAGGGCACCGGTGCCGTCTACATAACGCTGGTGAACACCGGGCGTGAGGCCGACCGCCTGGTCGGTGTCCAGACCGACGTTGCCGAGGCGGCGGAGATCCACGAGACGAAGATGGAGGGCGATGTGGTGCGGATGCAGCCGGTCACCGGAGGGGTGGAAGTGCCGGCCCAAGGAGAGGTGGTCTTCAAGCCAGGTGGCTATCACATTATGCTCATCAACCTGCGACAGGACCTGGAGGTCGGAGACCGCTTCTCCCTGGTCCTGGAGTTCGAGAAGAGCGGCACGATGACACTGGAGGTCGAAGTGCGTCAACCATAGCGGATCGCTCGGCTTCACCGGCCCCAATTTCCGCCGGAGCCCCACAGGTTGGTCGGGATAGGTGTTCTCCTCCTTTCGAGCGGCCGCCCCTTTTCCCACACGGATTGCACCCCTGTTCGAGGAGGTATGGGTGGCACCTGGTCAGCACCACCTGCGCCTCTCCCAAGGTGTGGGCTATCACCACGGTTGAGAGACTTGAAGATCGCCCTCCGGGATGTTATAATGCGTCCTGCTTCTCGCTGAGAGCAACGGGTTGTTCACCTATAGGCAAAGGAGGCTTCAGATGATTTCCAAACTTCGGTTTCCCCTGTTGCTGTTGGTGATCCTCAGCCTAGTTTTGGCCGCTTGTGGCGGTGGCGGTGGTGGCGGTGGAGAGAAGGCTCCGGCCGGGAGCGGTGGCCCGGTGACGGGGGATGCCAACCGGGGCAAGGAACTCTTCAACAAGGCGGTGATTGGGTCCAAGTCGGCTCCGGGCTGCATCACCTGCCACTCACTGGAGCCCGGCAAGACGCTGGTGGGGCCGTCCCTCGCCGGCGTTGCCGGTCGGGCCGAGACCGCCGTCTCGGGCAAGAGCGCCGAGGAGTACCTGCGCGAGTCCATTGTTACCCCCGACGCCTTCATCGCAAAGGGGTTCCCACCCGGGGTGATGTATCAGAACTATGGCAAGGACCTGAGCGAGCAGGAGATCGCCGACCTGGTGGCCTTTATGCTGACTCTCAAGTGAGTTGAGATCCCTGACGAGCGTTCCTGGTCAACAGCCAACACCCAGAGCCCGGCACGACTCCCGATGGTGCCGGGCTTTTCCTCGTGGGAGTGGTTGGAATAGGCCGACTGCCGTCAGGACCGGGCAACCTATGCCCGACGGTGGAGCTACTGCTTTCTCTTCTGGACAGAGCGTGGGCGGAGGGCAGGAGAGGTTACTTCAACCCCAGGAGTTGAAAGACCGGCTCTGGCTGACTGTACCCCTTGATGGGCATTGGCCCCATCGGCTGGACCCGGACGTGGTCTCGAACGGCGGCGTAGGTCCGCTGGCACAGGAAGACTTGGCCGCCCTTGGCCTTGGCCTGGAGCCGCTGGGCCAGGTTCACGCAATCGCCGATGACGGTGTAGTTCATCTGCTGGAGGGTGCCGATGTGGCCGACGACGGCCTCACCGGTGCTGAGGCCCACACCGAACTGGAGGCGGTAGGGTTCCGGCAGCCGCTGGTGGAGGGCATTCAGGGCCTTCTGGAGGGCTACAGCGGCCCGCACAGCCCGTAGCGCGTGGTCGGGCTGGGGCAGGGGGGCGTTGAAGAAGGCCATTACCGCATCCCCCATAAACTTGTCCAGCGTCCCTTCCTCCCGCAGGATCGCTTTGGCTACGACGGAGATGTGGCGGTTGAGCACGTCCACCAGGACCTCGGGAGGGAGACGGTGGCTGATGGTGGTGAACTCTCGGATGTCGGCGAAGAGGATGGTGACGGTTTGGCGGACGCCCCCCAGGCTGACCTCATCGGGGTTGGCCATGATCCGTTCCACGACGGCGGGGGCGACGTAGCGCTCGAAGAGGCGGCGGATCTGGGCCTTCTCCTCTTCTTTCTGAGCCTCCAACTCGCGGAAGAGGCGAGCGTTCTCCAGAGCGATGGCGGCGTAGTCGGCCAGCATCTGGAGGAGCCGACGGTCGTGGGAGGTGAAGGGACGGCTGGTCTTGACATTGTTGACTCCCAGCGCCCCCAGGGTTCGGCCTCCCAGCAACAGGGGAACGTAGAGGGTGGCCTGGGTGGCTGCCGGACGGCGCGTCTCGATCACCTGGATGGCCATCTTCTCCAGCTTGGCCGGGATGAGTTGGATCTCCTCAGCCTTGCGCCGGACCGCCTGGTGGATTAGCTTGCCGGTCACCGGGTCGGCCAGCATCAGCGTCCCCTCGTCGGCTCCGGTGATGAAGACGGCGGCGTCCACGATGCGGGTCAGGAGCTTCTCTTGGTCCAGCAGGGCGGTGACCGATTTGCCGATCCCGTAGAGGGTGTTGAGCTCCTGCAGGCGGCGCTCCAGTTGCTGGTTGGCCTGCATCAGCCGGTTCAGCAGTTCGTCCCGCTCCTGGCGCAGGCGGGCTTCCACCAAGGCCCGCTTGATAGCCGTCAGCATCTCCTCCAGCTTGAAGGGCTTGATGACGTAGTCGCGCACGCCCAGTCGGAAGACTTCGACGGCAGCCTCCTCGGAGCCGTGGCCGGTCATCAGGATGACCGGGATCTCGATCTGCCGCTGGCGCAGTGCCTCTAGCACCTCGATTCCGTTCATTCGAGGCATTTCTAGGTCCAGCAGGATGACATCGGGGGCGTCGGTGAGGGCTTTGCGGAGCCCCTCGGCTCCATCTCGGGCCAGGATGGGTTCGTAGCCGTTGGGGGCAAGGATGTATTCGGCCAGGAACTCTCGGCTCTCCTCGCTGTCGTCAATGACCAGCACCCGGGCCGGCGCAGGGGTATCGGGCACCGGCAGACGTGTTGGTTCCATAGGCGTTCATCCCTTCCGCTTGTCCAAAGTCCAGCGGTGTTGCATGCCCCATCTTAGCAGGAGGCTCTCTGACTGGGCATTACAGGCTGGTTACGGCTCCGTTACGGCTTGGTAGGGTCTCCGAGGTTCTGCTTCCCGCCCGTCCAACCGTAGGGAGAGGACTCGGGAGACGCTGTCCGGCCCCATCGAGACCCCGTAGACGGTGTCGGCGGCCTCGATGGTCCCCCGGTTGTGGGTGATGATGATGAACTGGGTCGTCTGGGCCAATTCCTGAAGCATCTGGCGGAAGCGGCCCACGTTGGCCTCGTCCAGCGCGGCGTCCACCTCGTCCAGGACGCAAAAGGGGGTGGGGCTGACCTTGAGGAGGGCGAAGATCAGGGCGGCGGCGGTCAGCGCCCGCTCCCCACCGGAGAGGAGGGCCAGGCTCTGCTGGCGCTTGCCCGGCGGGCGGGCGACGATCTCCACGCCGCTGGTCAGGGGGTCGTCCGGGTTGGTGAGGGTGAGGCGGGCCTTGCCGCCGCCGAAGAGGGTGGTGAAGGTGGTCTCGAACTCCTGAGCCACGGCCTGGAAGGTGCGGCGGAAGGCGCTCTTCATCTCGCCGTCCAGCTCGGCGATTACCTGGCGCAGATCCCCGGCGGCCTTCTCCAGGTCGGCCGACTGCTCCGTCAGGAAGTCGTGGCGTGCCTGCAAGTCGGCGTGCTCCTGAGGGGCGTTGGGGTTGACGGGCTCCAGCCGACGGATCTGCACCCTCAGCCGCCGGATCTCCTCCTCCAGCCCCTCGGGCAGCGACTCCACGCGGGGAAGGGGAGAGACGATGGCGGGGATGGGCAGAGGGGTCTGGAGGGGGATGGTGTGCTGGTTCTCCGCCTCCAGGGGAGGCAGTTCCACCAGCCCCAGTTCCTCCTCAATGCGGGTCCGGAGCCGCTTCAGCCCATCCTGGCGTCGGGCCAGTTCGACCCGGGCGCTGCTCAGTTGGCTCTCCGTTTCGTGCTGGTGAGTCCGCCGACGGCGCAGGACCGCCTCCAGTTCGGCCTGTTGGGCTTCCAGGTCGGCCAGTTGGGCCTCGGCCGGCCCGATCTTTCCGCTCAGCGACTCCAGCGCCTCCCGCAGTTCCGTCTGGCGACTTCGGGAACGGACGATCTGCTCCTGCAGTGCTCCGATCTCCTCCCCCAGCCGGGCGATCCGCCGTTCCTGGGCGGCGAGCTGCTCCTGGGTGCGGGTTAGGGCCTTGCGCAGGCTGCGCAGGACGGCTTGTTGACCCCGGTAGGCCTGCTCGGCGACGGCGGCCGCCGTTTGGGCCTGGGTCAGGGCCTGGGCCAGCTCGTCCAGCGGGAGGGCTTCCAGAGCCTCCTCCAGCTGGTCCACCTCGGCCTGGGCAGCCTCTATCTCCTCATCGAGCCGGGCGGCCTCCTGCTCCAGGGCGGTCGCCTGGTCGGCCAGGTGGGCGGCCTCGGCCTGGACTGTAGTCAGCCGCTCCTCCTGCCACTCGACCTCGCGGGCCAGCCGGTCGGCCTCTCGCTGGGCGGCGGTCAGGGCCTTCTCGCTGGCGGCCAGGACCTGGCGTAACTCCCGACGTTGGTGGGCCAGGTGAGTCAGGGCCTCCTGGGCCTCTCGTCGGCGCTGCTGCTCCTCGGCCAACTCCCGCTCCAGGGCCTGGCGACGGCGTTGGAGATCTGCCTGGCGGTCGGGCAGCTCCCGCCACTCCCGCTCTCGGGCTAGGAGCCCCGTCGTCCCCCTCACCTGCCCGGCGACGAGGAGGCCGTCGCCCCGCAACAGCGTGCCGTCGGGCATCAGGCAGCGGTCGTTGGGCAAGAGCCAAGGCCGGAGGGCCAGGGCCTCCTCCAGGTTGGCGACCAGGTGGATCCGTCCGAAGAGGGCCTCCAGGGCCGAGCGGGGCAGATCGTCGCTCTCGATGAGGTCGGTCAGCCGCTGATGGCCCCGCCGGCCTCCTTCAGGGCCGCCGGGGACGGAGGCGGCCTCGTCCTCCAGGACGAAGAGGGTGACGGGGCCGACGGGTTGGTCCTGCAGGTGGGCCAGGGCCTGCCGGGCTGCTTCCCAGTCGGCGGCGACGAGGGTCTCCAGTTCGGGCCGCAGGGCCTGCTCGACGGCCCGCTCCCAGCGGGTGGGGAGACGGATGAGGGTGGCGATGGGACCGCGCAGGCCGGGGATGCCGGCCTCCAGGAGCGCCCGGACGCCGGGGCCGTAGCCGGCCATCTCCCGGCGCAGCCGTTCCAGTGCCTCCCGGCGGGCCTGGAGGGCCGCTTCGTCGGCCCGCAGCCGGGCCAGCCTCTCCTCTAGGTCGGCGATCCGCTCCTGGAGGGCGGCCAGCGTGGCCTCCTGGGCGGCCTGCTGCTGAGCCAGGGCTTCCTGTTGGGTCAGGAGGGTCTGGTGAGCCGCTTCCTGTTCGGCCAGGCGGGCTTGGGCCTGGGCCAGGGCCTCTTGCTGCTGGCGGAGGTGCGCCCGGGCGGCCTCGGCCTGGGCCAGGAGGGCCTGACGCCGTTGTAGGGCCTCCTCCCGGCGGTGACGACGGTCGTCTTGCTGGGCGCGTAGCCGGAGGAGCCGGTCCTGGGCGGTCGTGCGGGCGGTGAGGAGGGCGTTACGCTCTTGTTGACGCCGGGCCAAGGCGGTCCGGGCTGCCTCGATGGCCTCCTGGTGGCGGCTCAGCTCCTCGGCCAGCGCCTCCAGCCTGGCCTCGGCCTCGGCGATCTGCTGTTGCTGGACCTGCTGTTGGGCCTGCAAGGGGGCTAGCTCGCTGAGCCGCTCCTCCCGCTGGGCGGTGAGGAGGCGGAGCCGCTCGTTCTGGACGGCCAGGTCGCGCTGATGGGCTTCGGCCTGTCGGTGGAGGCGGGCACTTTCCTGGTGCCAGCGGCGGAGATCTTCGCGTAGGAGGCGTTGCTGGGCCTGCACCGCTGCCAGAACTTGCTCCTGTCTCCGGACCTCCTCCTGGGCCTGGACCAACTGTTCCTCCAGGACCCGGACCCCTTGTTGGGCCTGGCGGAGGGCTTTCTGGGCCTGATGCCAGCGGTAGCCGTACCAGGTGCGCAGGAGCTGGTCCAGTTGGGCGGAGAGGGCCTGGTGGCGGTTGGCCCGCTCCGCCTCGCGGGCCAGCCGTTGGAGCCGGGGGGTGATCTCGGCCAGGATGTCGCGCACGCGGTCCAGGTTGCGCTCCGTCTCCGCCAGCCGGCGCAGGCTCTCCTCCCGCTTCTGGCGGTAGAGGGTGATGCCGGCCGCTTCCTCGAAGATGGTGCGACGCTCTTCAGGGCGCAGGGAGAGGGCCGTGTCCACCAACCCTTGGCCGATGACGGTGTAGGTGCGTCGGCCCAGGCCGCTCTTGCTCAGGAGCTCGACGATGGTCTGGAGCCGGACCCGCTGCCCGTTGAGGAGGTACTCGTTGCTGCCGTCCCGGTAGGCCCGGCGGCCGATGGTGACCTCGCTGAACTCGATGGGCAGGGTGCCGTCCTCGTTGTCCAGGGTGAGGAGGACCTCGGCCATGCCGGCCCGAGGGCGGGCGTCGCTGCCGTGGAAGATCATATCCTCGGTGCGCCGGCCGCGCAGCGTGCGGTAGCTCTGCTCGCCCAGGGCCCAGCGGATCGCGTCGGCGATGTTGCTCTTGCCGGAGCCGTTGGGGCCGACGATGGCCGTGATGCCCGTGGGGAACTCGAATTCGGTTCGGGTGGCGAAGGTTTTGTAGCCTTGCAGGGTGAGGTGTTTGAGCCGCATAGCGAGGACATTATACCCCAGAGGGGAGCAGAGCACAAGGGGGGAATGGCACCCTCCTGCAGGCCCTGCGAGGTCCGGAGGGCCAGGGGCTTGTCGGAGACCGCCTGCGGTGTGCTTCAGGCCGTGGATGGGGCCTACAGGAGGGGAGGGGGGTCAGTAGAGGATAGGATCGGCGTAATGCTCCTCGTGATAATCCGTTAGGCAGTCCTCGCAGACCAACACCTCCCGCTGCTCGGCGTTGGAGCACTCCACGCAGATCCAGGTGGCGACGGTCTTGCTCCCTTCGGCCTTGCAGGACTCGCAGTAGCGGTAGCGGGGACGGTTGCGCCCCACGACCCGGGGGTAGTCGGCGCCGGGCTCGGACTCGATGATCTCCTCCAGGGTGAGGACATGCTCAACCCAATCGCCAAAGTCGTAGACGTACTCCAGTTGATCCCCTGGCTGCAACCCCAGCCCGCCGATGGGGAGGTCGGCGCCCTCTCCCTCGCCGAAGGGGTCAACGGTCGCCAGTTTCACCTGGCGGAAGCGTTTGCTCTTCCCCCGCCGAAGCTGCCTCCAGAAGCCGCTGAGGTGGTCCCAGTGATCATGCTCAAAAGCATCGCGGAGGATTGCGTCGAGGTCGGCCAGGGTCTGTTCCCCTTGAATCTCGATGCGCCGCCAGAGGCCGCGGCGACGACGAAAGGCCGCCTTGAAACGGTAGACCTTCCGGGCCAGCTCCGGTGGGCAGCTCCTCTCTTGAGGGATGGAAGTCTTGCCGAGGAGCATCTGCTCCAAAAGGGAGAAGCGGTCGCTGTAGGTGACCGCGTGTCCTGTCCACCGCATCCGGGGGTCCTGCTCCACGACCTGGGTCCAGTGGTCTCCCGGGTAGCCTCGGGGGTCCGTCATCAGGGTGTAGATGGTGGGGATGGCCTGCCAGGGAAGGATTTGCTCGTTGTAAGCAGCCTCCAGGACCTCAAAGAAGAGATCGGCCATTTCCCGGTTCTTTTGGGCGATCTCCTCTTGATGCTGACGGCGCTCGCGGGCTGGCTCGTGCTTCAGCCGGAAATGACCCCGCTGCCAGTCCTCGACGGTCACCAGGATGCTGTCCTCCCGCCGAACCCCCTGTTTGTGGAACCAGCTTGTCAGCCGGAAGGCAGGCACCCGGTAGGGGATCGAGGGTCCCAGGTAGCCTTGCCGGACCTGGATCACCCGCGTGGGAAGGGGGCGTCCTCGTTCGTCGAACATCTGGACTTCTTCGAGGGAGAGTTGTCGGTTCAGAAAGCCGTCGAAGTTGGGGGAGACGAGGAGAAAGCCCCTGCGGGCTTCCCGACGCGATAGGGGAATGCGAAAGCGAGCCCCCTTCAGGGAGAGGGCGATGGGGAGCACCGTTTTGCCATCGGGGAGGGTGATGATGGGGACATCTCTGTCGCGCAGGCGCTGGCGGATGGAGGCAGCGGGGTTCTTGGCCTTGGAGGGCCAGAGTTCCAGGACCTGCCGGATGAATTCGTCCAGCGGGGTAGGGCCATCCAGCCGGGCGGTGACCTGGGCCATTGCCTCGCTCAGGGTAATGGGTTTCTCCTGGTTGCTCATAGGCTATCTCCGAAGCGTTTCCAGCATAGGGACCAACTTGTACTTGCGCCGGTGGCGGGTGAGGAGGCCGTCCAGGTAGACATCCCAAGCGGCTCCGCGGCCGGCCGCCAGGTAGGCAGCCCGGGCTTTCTCCAGCCAGCGGATGGCGTGGTGGTAGTACCGGGACTGCCCGGCATCCATGATCCTCTCGGCCTGCTGCTGGCATTGCCGGATCACCCAGTCGGGATGGCTTTCGATGGCGGCGTCCACGACGCGCTCCAGGGTGTCGTAGGAGACATAGGCGACGCGGTCCACGGCCTGGACTGCCCGGTCCACCAGCCCTTCGTGCAAGTAGATCTCAACGGCCGCTTCGGCATCGGCAAGCCGCTCCACGTGCTCCAGGAGCCGGGGCTTGATCTCGGGCCAGCGTGGGCCGGCCAGCTCCTGCACACGCAGGTAGGAGGTCAGGTCGGGGCCCTCTCGGAAGGCGACGACGGCGGCTTCCAGGGCCATCTCCTCGCGACCTATGCTCTGGGCTGTCTCGCTCAGCCAGCGGGCGAGGGGTTTTCGCATCCCTTTCAAAGTGAGGCCGTGCTCGGCGATGCGAAGGGCCTCTTCGACCGCCCCGTGCTCCTGCAGGGTCTTGGCCAGGGCCAGCGCTTCCTCGGCGGAGGCGGTGTGGCGCAGCCCGTAAGCCACGGCCTCCTGCACGCGCCCCAGCCGCACCAGCATCTGCAAGTAGTGCTTGGTCTGCCCCTCGGCCTCGGCCAGGTAGAGATACTCCTGGTAGCGGCCCTGGCGTTCCAGGACGTTGAGCCGGGCGACGGCAAGTGCATCGGCGTACCAGGGGGCTTCATCTTCCCAGACTCCCTTCTCAGTGATCTCGCCCTGGAGCACCCGCAGCAGCGGGGGGTAGTCCCATCCCTGTCGGGCGGCCTCGCGGGCGACCTCGAAGACATCATCCAGGCCGTACTCGTCCAGCTCGTACTGCCACTGGGCCAGCTTTTGCTCCCAGGTTCGGCGTTCTTGGGGCGAGAGGTCGGCGCTGAGGATCGCCTCGGCCCAGGCCGGGGCCAGGTCGTCGAAGAAGCCGCTCACGTCGCCGTTGGAGTCGTCGAGGTAGACCCAGCCGGCGATGTACTCATCGGTGATGGCCTCGAGGATGGTCAGGGCGTTGCGCCCATCTCCGGCCTCGATGAAGTCCCAGGCCCGGTTGAGCAGTTGGCGTACTTCATCCACCACCCCGGCGATCTCCCAGTAGGCCTCGGAGGGGGGCATCCGGTCCAGGCTGTGCAAGAGGTAGCGGACTTGACGCCGGAAGGTGGCGGGGTCTACGGGCGTCCGCCGTTGGCGCGGGGCCCCCTCGGCCGCCTCGGCGGCCTCGGCAGGAGCGGTCTGCATCAGAGAGATCTCGTGCTCGATGCGGTCGGCCAGGTCGGGGGCCCCCTCGGTCAGCTTCAGGAGCAGGGCCAGGAGCTGATCCCGACTCAGGTCGCTCAGCAATGTTTCCACCGAGGGGCGTTCCTCGATCTGGTCCGGCTCGTAGAGGCAGGTGAGCAGGACGGCGATGATGTGCTTGCACCAGCCGCCCCAGTCGTAAGGGCAGGAGCAGTAGGCACCGGTGAGGCCGTTTTCGTCGAAGGTGATCTCCACCTGGTAGGGGAGGTACTGGCTTCCCTCTACTTCGGCTTGGATGCGATTGCCCCGTCGGGTGATGGAGACGACGGCTCCGCTCCGGTAATAGTCCTGGCCGCGATGGAAGGATTGGTCGCTGGCGTGCTGCCGGATGGTGGATTCGCTCAGGTGGGGGATGGTCATAGGGGATCTCCTCGTCGCAGCAAGTAGAAGCTCTGCCCTTCTTCGAAGAGTAGGTCTACGACGGTGTACCCCTGGGCGAAGGCGGCCTCGAAGAGGGCGCGGGTATGCAGTCGCCAGGCCCGGGCCAGGGCCATGTCGGCGGCCTTGATGGCCTGGAAGTGGGCGGGGATCTGGATCAGCAGCCGGTCCCCTGCGATGGGACGGGTTTGCTCCGGCGGACGGGGGGGATCGCCAGGGGGGACGGGGTTCAGCAGGGGAACGCCCTCGGCCTGCAGGGCGGTGGGGGAGAGGTCGGGCCCGGTGCCCCGGAGCCGGTCCACGACGCGAGGGCTGGCGATCCACCACTCCACCTGGAAGCGGTCGCTAGGCACGCCGACGTTGAGGGCGTCGCGCATCGAGCCGTAGAGGTCCCGCAGGTAGGTACGGCAGATAGCCCCCAGCTTGTGGAAGTTGAGGCGGGCATTGCGACTCTCCAGCGGGTCGAAGGTCCAGGTGATTAGTTCGATGCCCTGGGCGAGGACGTGCTCCCGTTGAGCCAGCTTCAGGCGGTAACCGACCCGCCGATTCTGGTAAGCGGGGGCCACGCCGGCCATATGGGAACAATGTTTCAGCCGGCCATCGGGTGTCAGGCCGGGGAAGCCGAAGATGAAGCCGATGAGCCGGTCCACCTCCCCGGCTGTTGAGGTGTCGAAAGCGCCTAGCACCAGCCCTCCGTTCTTCTGGGCAGTGAGGAGCAGGTGGTCGGGTACGATCTCCACCGGGTCCAGCCCCCAGACTTCCTGCTGGAGCGCTTCGACGGCCCGGTACTCTTGGTGGGTCTGGATCGGTCGGATGGTGATGGACATCGCCTGCGTCCGATAGGAGGCTTGAAACCGGTTTTTTAGGCACGCTCTGGGGGGCTGTTGGGAAAGCGTCCTGCTCCCGAATCCTCTATCCGGCGCTTCCTGGATCACGGATGCGGTGGGTATGGGGAGCGGGGAGCAGGGCGTGCCAGTATTATACTACGAACGCAGGAGGAGGGGTAGGAGCAGTATCGGTCACGGGATGTCCTGCCTCTTTTGACCGGACACGACTCACCACAGCCACATCGCTTCGTCAGGATGGTCGGGGGCTTTGGCCCTTGGCCCTTCTGCTTGGGCTTCCTCCTGCATCAGGGCGGCCAGCCGCATCAGCCGGCGCTGGGCTTTGCCGGGCCGGGGAACCTGGTTCGCCTTCAGGCGCTTCTCGCTGAGGGCGAAGGCGCGGCACTGCTCCAGGGGCAGGTAGGAGTCGGGGATGGGGGTGGGTGCCCGCACCATCGTGAGGCCCCGCCGCTCCATCGGGCCGGCGACGTCGGGGGGCAGGACGTCGCGCACCGGCTGCCAACGCTTGTAGGCGCTGCACTGCCCGGAGACCAGGTCGTCGCTGCGGTAGACGAGCCGGGCCACGCCCCAGGGCTGGTCTCCCTCGCTGCGGAAGTGTCGGCAGTGGCGGCAGGCATCCAGCCGGAAGTCGCAGGCGGGGCAGGTGGCCTCCCGCCGGACCGCCAGCCGGTTGGAGGCCTCCAGCCGCCAAGCATCCTCGATCTCGGCCTGTCCGCACAGGGGGCAACGAAGCCCGCCCGGGGTCCTCAGCCCCAGGCGGGCCAGGCCGGCCTCCAGCAGGGCGGCCCGCTCGTCGGCGGACATCGCCCGCAGGCGGGCATCCCACCGGTAACTGTCGGGGCGCAGGACCGCTTTCAGGGCCAGGCGCAGCCGCTCGCCGGGGGCGAACCCCCGTCGGGTCGCGTCCACCCAGACGCGCCTGGCCTGGATGCCGGCCCAAAGGAGCCCCGCTCCTCCCAAGAGCAAGAGGAAAGAGATGATCGCCACGGCCCTCCTCGCCCCTCACCGCAGGAGGGCGGCCACGATCTCCGCCACGTCCAGGACCTGCGGTGCACCTTCCATCTGGGTTGCCGCGTCCTCCAGCATAATCATACAGAAGGGGCAGCCCACGGCCACCGTCTCGGCCCCGGTGGCCTTGGCCTCGCGCATCCGGCGGATGCTGATCCGTTCATCGCCGGCCTCCTCTTCCTTCCACATCTGGGCTCCGCCGGCGCCGCAGCAGAAGGAGAAAGCGCTGTGGTGGGGCATCTCCACCCGCCGGACCTGGCTCCGGTCCAGCACCTCGCGGGGGGCGGCGAAGACGAGGTTGTGGCGGCCCAGGTAGCAGGGATCGTGGAAGGTGACCGTCCCGACGTCGCCTTCCCCCTCCGCCAGCGGAAGGCGGCCGGCGGCGATCAACTCTTGGATCAACTGGGTGTGGTGGATGACTTCGTAGTGGCCGCCGAAGGCCGGGTACTCGTTCTTGAGGGTGTGTAGGCAGTGGGGGCAGAGGGTGACGATGCGGGGCGGGTTCACCTCGTTGAGGAGCTCCACGTTGGCCATCGCCAGCTCGTAGAAGAGGTACTCGTTGCCCGCCCGCCGGGCCGAGTCGCCGGTGCACTGCTCCTGTCGGCCCAGGACGGCGTAGTTGACGCCGGCGGCGTTGAGGATTTTGGCGAAGGCCCGAGCCACCTTGCGGGCGCGGACGTCGGTCGCCGGGGCACACCCCACCCACCAGAGCAGGTCTGGCGTGGGGTTCTCCTCGATGGTGGGGACCTCCAGCCCCTCGGCCCACTCCATCCGTTGGGCAGGGGGCACGTTCCACGGGTTGAAGGTGCGCTCCATCCCCCGGAAGGCGGTCTGCAGCAGGTCGGGGAACTGCCCTTCCATCAGGACCAGCCCCCGGCGGATCTCCAGGATGTCGCGCATCGGGTCGTTCCCCACCGGGCAGACCTCCACGCAGGCTCCGCAGGCGGTGCAGGCCCAGACGGCCTCTTCGGTGATGGCGAACTCCAGCAGCGTCTTCTCGCTGGCCTCCCCTCGGGCCAGGCGGTCCCCTTCGTAGTTCAGGAAGTAGCGCTTGTTGATCTCCAGGGCAGCGGGGGAGAGCACCTTGCCGGTGTTGTAGGCCGGGCAGACTTCCTGGCAGCGGAAGCACATAATGCAGGCGTAGGCATCTTGGATCTGGTACCAGGCCAGGTCCTCCAGCCGGGTGGCCCCAAACTGCTCGATGCTCTCATCCTCGAAGTCCAGCTTGTCCAGCTCCCCGATGGAGCGGTGCTCCGGCTTGAGGAGGAAGTTGAGAGGCGCGAAGAAGAGATGGATGTGCTTGGAGTAGGGGAAGTAGGGGATGAAGGCCAGGATGGAGCCCAGGGCCAGCCAGAAGGTGACGTGGCGGGCCAGGGTGAGGGAGGAGGACGGCCAGCCCTGCCACCAGGTGGCGACGGCCGAGGCGAAGGGCTGCCAGGCGTCGGCGCTCTCGGCGGCGATGGCGAAGGATTCGCCCAGGAAGCGGGAGCCGACGTGGAGGATGATGAAGCCGGCGACGATGGCCGAGTCCCGCTGGATGCCGAAGCGGGCCTTGGGGTGCAGCAGTGTGGTCTCGCGGGTGGAGAGAGCGGCCGGTCGGAAGAGGAAGCGGCGGATGGTCAGGGCCACCATCCCCACCAGCACGGCCACGCTGAGCAGGTCCCCACCCAGCCGGTAGAGGTTGCCCAACGGGCCGGTGCCCAGGAAGTGGAAGCCGGGCAGGTAGGCCTGGAGCACGTCTCCGGTGTTGATCAGCACGTAGTACATAAAGCCCCAGGCCACGAAGGCGTGGAAGAGGCTGGGCCAGAAACGGAAGCGGAAAACCGGCTCCATACCGACGGTCTTGGTCAGGGCGATGCCCAACCGTCTCCAGGCCAGGTTCCAGTCCACCTGGCCTTGGCCCCGACCGATGATGCGGCTCAGGCGCTGGACAGCTCGCCAGGCCGCCACCAGGGTCGCCAGGGCCGCGAGCGCGAACAGCACTTTCTCCGGTAGCGTGAGCATAGGCCCTCCTGTTGGAGTGGTAGGGAGCGATTGGGTCAGACTACACACGATGTGAGGGTCCCCAGTTTACCACGGCCTAGAGCGGGGGGCAAGTTACATTCCGCACAAAGTTGCCAGCAATCTTTCCTGAAACCGGCTCCGGTCGGCGGCGTAGACGACGCGCACGTTGGCCGGCCGGCCGAGCAATCCGGCGTGATCTACCACCGTCATACCGCGCGTCAGCTCTCCCGTCGTCTCCACGTCCACGTAGAGGTGGCGTGCCTCGGTGATGAGGGCGGGTTCCAGGGCGATGGCCATGGTGAGGGCGTCGGGGTGCAAGCTGGCGGGCGCGCCCCAGTGCTCCCGGTCGAAAGCGCGGGCCATCCGGTTGACCTGGAGGAAGAAGCGGGCCAGAGGGGTGTCGCAGGCCCGGATTGCCGCTTCGCCCTCGGGATCGAGGTAGCTGTACCGCAGGGCCACCTCCCAGGAGACCAAAGTCAGGGGGAGGCCGGCGCGGAAGACGATCCGGGCCGCCTCCGGGTCGGCCCACACGTTGTACTCGGCGGCCGGGGTCACGTTGCCCTGGCCCCAGATGGCTCCGCCCATCACGTAGAGGTCGCGCACCAGCGACGCGATGTGAGGGGCCTGGGTCAGGGCGACGGCCAGGTTCGTCAGCGGTCCCAGGCTCACCAGGGTGATCTCGTCCGGCGCGGCGGTGATGGCCTCGATGAGGAACCCCACGGCGTGGCGGGGCTCTGGGCGTTGGACCGCCTGGGGGAAGAAGGCGTTGCCCATGCCATCCTTCCCCTGGATTTCGGGGATGGGATGGGGTGGGCGCAACAGGGGCCTGCGGCAGCCGGGGTAGACGGGCACCTCCCCGCCTTGACCGGCCATCTGAACGGTGTACAAGGCGTTCTCCACCTGCTGGTCGAAGTCCACGTTGCCAGCCACGATGGTGATGGCCTCGACGACGACGCCGGGCCGCCGCAGGGCCATCAACAGCGCTGTGACGTCATCGCCGGCCGTATCGGTGTCCACGATGAGGCGCAAACCTGGACTCCTCCTTTCCTTGGCATTTGTTGGTCATCTTCCGGGGTCGGGGAACTTTCCATCTCCCTCCATCCCGGTGATTACCCATATCTTTGGAGATAGGGGGACTAGCCGTCCACGAATGGGGCACGAATACACGAATGAAGGACCGCCTCATTCGTGCATTGGTGAGAAATTCGTGGACGGCCTGCTACGGACCACTCTCTCGCTCACTTGTGGGTAATCACCGCTTCCATCATTTGACCTGCGAACCGACAGGGGTATAATTCAAGGGCACATCATTGGATTGAGGGGCGGTTCGATGGCTACGTTGACCAAGCGTCCCATTCAAGTTCGCCTGGAGGAGAGGCAGGAGCAAGCCTTGAGGAGGCTGGCATCTGAGGAGGGAGTCTCTCTCTCCGAGTTGATCCGTCGCGGTGTAGACCTTTTGCTTTCCCAAGTGCTGGCGGAAGAAGATCCTGCCTGGAGAATCATTGGGCTAGGGAACTCCGGTGTTGGCGATCTTGGGATGAACCACGATAAGTACCTGAGCGAAGAAACGAGTAGGATGACACCGTGACGACTGCCATAACAGGGCTTTCGGACCTGACGGACCTGAGGAGGCCGTCAGGTCCGATTCGTATAGGCCTCCAGGGTCTCTCGGGCGGTCCGCTCCCAGGAGAAGCGGGCGGCCTGGACCAAGGCCCGTCGGCGCAGCGTCTCGTGGAGCCGGGCGTCGTGCACCAGGGCGATCAGCCCCCCGGCCATCGAGCGGGCATCGTCCGGGTCCACCAGGATGCCGGCATCCCCCACCACCTCCGGCAGCGACGCGGCGTTGCTCCCCACCACCGGCACCCCGCAGGCGAGGGCTTCCAATGGGGGCAGCCCAAACCCCTCGTAGCGGGAGGGGAAGAGGAAGCAGAGTGCCCCCCGGTAGACGGCCGGCTTGTCCGCCTCGGCGATGGGGCCGGGAAAGCGAACCGTCTCCGGGTTGATCTCCAGGGCCGCCCGGATGCGGCGAGGATCGGGGGTGAAAGGGGTGTGGGCCTTGGGGAGCCGGCCGGCCAGCACCAGAGGCATCAGCCACCCCATTGCCTCCTCGGCAAAGGTCCACGCCTGCAACAGGGTGACCACGTTCTTGCGCACATCGAACCCGCCCAGGTAGAGGACGTACTCCTCCGGCAGGCCGTACTTCCGACGGATCGCCTCGTCGTCGGGGCCGGGCTGGGGGCGAAAGGCGGGGCCGGCCGCCAGGGGAATGGCCCGCACCCGTTCCGGTGGCACCTGCAGGTGGGTCACGATGTCCCGCCGGGAGGCCTGGGAGTCGGTCAGCACCAGCGCCGCGTTGGCCGTCGCCGTCTGCACCAGGGCGGTGTAGAGCCGGACCAGCGCCCCACCCCGGTACTCGGGCAGGAGGAGCGGGATCAGGTCGTGGATGGTGACGACGGTGGGCAGGGTGGGCTGGAGGGGCGGGGCCCAGTAGGGGACGTGGGCCAGGTCGGCACCCAGCCGGCGGGCCAGCCGGGGGAACGTGATCTGCTCGAACCAGACCTTCCCCAGGTTGCCTCGGGGGCGGCCTCCAGGCAAGAGGACGACGTTGGGCGGCTGCCAGGGGAGGGGCGGGCCTGCGGAACCGGGGATCACCACGGTGATCCGCAGCGCCGGCTCGACCTCGGCCAGGTGGAGGACGAGTTGGCGGGTGTACTGCCCGCTCCCTGTCGCTGGGCGGTTCCAAAACCAGCCGTTGATGACGACGTGCATAGGTGGCTCGTGGGATAACGGAGGTTCGTGCGGGGGATTATGCCCCAGGTTGGCGAGTCAGTCAAGGAGCTTGCGAATTCCTCTCCCTGGTGGTAGAATGAATTCAACGGCGACTACGCGACGATGTGACCACCCGACCACCCGACTAGACGACCCAATGCACATTCGCCCGGCCCGTTGGGAAGACCTCGAAACCTGTCTAGCCATTGATCCCTCTTACGTCACCGATCGGGTCTGGCAGATGGAAGCCCGTCCCCTGACCTTTCCCCTCGTGGGGGAGGGGGAGAGTGCGATGACCTTTACGTTTCGATCGGTCCAACTGCCGCGTCCGATGCATGTCCCCTACCCGCGCAGCCTGGAAGCCCGTCGGGCCGACTGGTACCACCGAGATGGCTTCCTCGTTGCCGAAGAGGAGAGGGCTGACCTGGAGGAACCACCTCCCATTCTGGGCTACGTTACGCTGAGCGCCCAGCCCTGGCACGATGCGGCCTGGATCGGGGACCTGGTGGTTGCGCCGGAGCACCGTCGGCAGGGTGTGGGCACGGCGCTGCTCCAGGCCGCTGTGGGGTGGGCTCAGCAGGAAGGGTTGGGCCGGCTGATCCTGGAGGTTCAGCCTCGGAACCATCCGGCCATCTCTTTCGCTCAACACCGGGGGTTTGTCTTCTGTGGCTTCCACGATCGTTACTACGCCGATCGGGACATCGCGCTTTTCTTCGAGCTCAGCCTGCGCTAAAGGGCTTTCCAGGCGCTCCTCCCTCTAGAAGGGGTCCAAAGCGTTTTCCTATCCAGCCCTTGCCGGAGCGCAGGGGGAGGCTCACGGTCCGTGGCAAGCCATCTGTAGAGATCCGTGCAACCCGTGGTTTCTCGCTATGGAATTGCTCTTCGCCCAAGCCAACCGGCTTTTGACCTCGGTCATCGTCATCGTTACCGTTGCGCTCATCCTTTACATTCTGACCTACAACCGGCGCAACATGGTGGCCCGTTCCTTCATCACGCTGTTGCTCTGCGTCACCTTCGTCTACCTGGTGGACCTGATCGTCTTCCCGCTGACCTCGTTGGAGGCCATCTTGCCCTGGTTGCGTCTGCAGTGGGTAGGCATCGCCTTTGCGCCGGCTGCCTACCTTCACTTCTCCGATGCCCTGTTGCAGACGACCAACGCGGCCTCCCGCTGGCGACGGTGGGCTGTGGCGGGGGGGTATCTGTTGGGGCTGTTGTGGTTAATCGGCGTTGCCACGACCGATCTGATCGTCCGCGACGGCGTGGCGACACCGGGCGCTCCCCACTTGAAGGCAGGCCCCCTCTTTGGGGTCTTTGCCCTCTACTACTTCTTCACCGTGGTCTGGGGGGCGGTCAACATCAACCGGGCTCGCCAGCGCTGTCTGACCTCCACGTCCCGGCGGCGGATGACCTACATGGCGCTCTCCTTCGTCGCGCCCGGTGTCGGCATCTTCCCCTATCTGCTCATCGCCAGTTGGCCCGGCTTCCTGCCCCAGATCACCTTCTGGTTCCTGTTGGTGGCCGGCAACGTGGCTGTCCTCCTGATGCTCATTCTCCTGGCCTACAGCGTCGCCTACTTCGGCGTCCTTACCCCCGACCGGGTAGTCAAGCGGCGGATGATCCTCTACCTGCTCCGAGGACCTATGGTCGCCTCGGCGGTGCTGACCGTCATCGTCATTGGGCGACAGATGGAAGAGGTCATTGGAATTCCTGGCGACCTCTTCACCCTCTTCGCCGTTGCCACCGTCATCCTGACCCTCCAGGTCCTCATCAGCCGCCTGATGCCCCTCATAGATCGGCTGGTCTACCGGGAAGATCGGGAGGAGGTCGCCCGACTGCAAGCCCTCGACGAACGGCTGCTGACCAGCACCGATCTCCGGCAGTTCCTGGAGAACGTGCTGACAGGGCTGTGCGACTTGCTGCGGACACCCACCGGCTTCATCGCCGTCCTCACCCGAGACGGTCCACGCCTGGAGGTCGTCTGCGGGCCGCTGGAGCCGGAGCACGTGCGCTGGACCGATGAGGAATGGGATGCGCTGGTCACCCTGGAGACCGGTCGGGACAACGGGACCCACCACCTCATCCCGATGGGAGACTTCTTCCTGTGGGACGGCTTCTGGCTGCGCCCATTGCGCAGCAAAGCGGGAGATGTGGTCACCGGTGTGCTGGGGCTCTCGGCCCGGGCTCCCCGTCCCGACTTCACCCCCGAGGAGCAGGCCGATCTGGAGACCCTCATCGCTCAGGCCGAGGTTGCGCTGGAGGACTGGCACCTCCAGCATGCCGTCTTCGCTGCCTTGGACCAGTTGATCCCTGAGATTGAGGCGATTCAACGCCAGCGGGGACGGGTTCGGTATGCAGGTGTGCCGGCAGTAGCAGAGCCTGAAGAGGACTTGACCACTTCCCCCGACTTTCCCCGCTGGGTCAAGGATGCACTGAGTCACTACTGGGGAGGCCCGAAGTTGAGCCGGAGTCCACTCTTGCAGCTTCGGGTGGTCCAGGGCGCGTTGCCCGACCACGATGGCGATCCGGTGAAGGCGCTCCGGGCCGTTCTCCTGCAGGCCATTGAACGGTTGCGCCCCGAAGGAGAGCGGGAGATGACGCGGGCCGAATGGCTCCTCTACAACATCCTAGAGATGAAGTTCCTCCAGGGTCGCCGGGTGCGGGATGTGGCCCGCCGGCTGGCGATGAGCGAATCGGACCTCTACCGCAAGCAACGGGTAGCTATCGAAGAGGTTGCTCGCAACATCGCGGCGATGGAGCGCGAAGCGCTGACCAGCGAGGCCCACAATGAGGGGTACGAAGACCTCCAGGGCCTCCCCACGGGAGCCCGTCAGGACGGAGGATGAGTCAAGGAGGGGGTAGCGATGGACGAGCGACTGTCCTTGGAGGACAAGCGGTTTCTTCTGAAGTTGGCCAGGGAAGCGATCACCAGGGCGGTGTACAACCAGCCGTCCCCTCCTGTGGACCTGGACCGGCTTTCAGAGCCCTTGCGAGAGGAAGGCGCCTCCTTCGTCACGCTAACCATCCAGGGCCAACTGCGGGGTTGCATCGGCACCGTCGAGGCCTACCTCCCCCTGGCTGTGGATGTGGCCGAGAACGCGGTACGTGCAGCCTTTCATGACCCCCGCTTTTACCCTTTGACCCCTGAGGAGTTGGACCAGGTAGAGATCGAGATCTCCGTGCTCACCCCGCCGCAGCCCTTGGAGTTCTCCTCTCCGGAGGAGTTGGTGCGCAAGCTGCGTCCCGGTGTGGATGGGGTGATCCTGCAGAAGGGCTTCACCCGGGCGACCTTTCTGCCTCAGGTCTGGGAGAAGCTTCCCGATCCGCCTACCTTCCTCGCTCACCTCTGTACAAAGGCGGGCCTCCCTCCCGATGCCTGGCAGAAACCGGGGATCCAGGTTTACACCTACCAGGTCGAGGAGTTCAGCGAGAAAGAGATCCTCGTCACCGAGGCCTGAAAGGGGCTTGTCGGAGTTGTCCTTCTGGGGAAATCGTGTATAATTCGGCCAGTTCGATGGCCGATTTTGGGCTCTCGTAACTCAGGGCCTACCTACCTTGGCTGGAGAGTATCTATTCAGCCTACCCTCCCGCAGGTCACCGGTCGAGGGCGCTTTCAGCCCCGATGGGCTATTTGAAGCACGGTTTCGCGTCGGAAACATGCCTAACCTGCGGGAGGGTGAACATGTTGGAGAAGTCCGATGACCCCTCTTCCCAAGACAGAGACCCGTGATCCGCTTCAGCAGATGCGGGAAGTCGCGCTCCAGGTCTTCCAGGAGCAGCGGGACGCCCTCTGGCGCGAAATTGCAGAGGGTGAGATCGGTCGCCTGCGGCATACCTTTGAGGAACAGTTCCGACAGGTATGGACCGCTATCCAGGCGCTTACCGAAGCCCAACGGCGGGCGGAAGAGCGGCTGAGCCGGCTGGAGGCGACGGTGCAGGCGCTGGCCGAAGCCCAACGGCGGGCGGAAGAGCGGCTGAGCAAGGTGGAGGACCGGCTGGGCAAAGTTGAGGACCGGCTGAGCCGGCTGGAGGCGACGGTGCAAGCGCTGGCCGAAGCGCAGCGGCGGACGGAGGAGCGGCTGAACCAGTTGGCCGAGGCACAGCGGCGCACGGAAGAAGCGCTGGCCCGCCTGGCCGAGGCCCAACGGCGCACTGAGGAGCGGCTGGACGACCTAGATAAGCAGTTCAGCACCATCAGCAACATCCTGGGTCTGGATGCCGAGGGGGACGCCGAGGAAATCCTCACCTACGTGCTGGAACGGAAAGGCTACCGGCTGCTGGCGGCCCCCTACAGCCTGGACATCAACGGCGAGGTGGACCTGGTTGTGCCTGTGGAAACGCCTGAAGGTGTGCGGGCGTGGGTGGTGCTGGAGGCCAAAAAGCGCGTCCGCCTCAAGGAATTACGCCGTTGGGCGCAGCGGCTGCGATCAAAAGGCTTCCTCCGACGGCTGGAGCAAGCGGGCGTGACCCCGCCGTTGCTCTTTTACCTCTTTGGGTTGCGGATCTACGCCGTCGTGGATCAAGCGGCGGAGGAGGAGGGTATAGGCGTGCTCTCTCCCGACGGCGAACGAGTAGCCCCGCGAGCGATGACCTGGGAGACGCTGACGCAAGACGCAACTCCTTGACGAACCGGGCAAATCGAGGTATCCTCATAGCAGCGCGGGAGTGGTTGAGTCCCGGTGGGCTCCACGGTCTTCAAAACCGCTGGTGGGTCGCACCGAGCGAGCCACGGTGGGTTCGACTCCCATCCACTCCCGCCTCAGGACGCCGTGGTGGGGCCTCCCGCCACGGCGCTTGTTTTACGGAAGGGGCGTCGTCGGTGATTACCCATATCTTTGGCGATAGGGAGACGAGCCGTCCACGAATGGGGCACGAATACACGAATGAAGGACCGCCTCATTCGTGCACTGGTGAGAAATTCGTGGACGGCCTGCTACGGACCACTCTCTCGCTCCCTTGTGGGTAATCACCGCGCGTCGTGGCTTGACAGCCCCCACCTTGGCAGGTATAATCGGCTCAGACACGCCTGGATGATCCCCACCGGCGCTCAGGGCAGTTATCGCCCAAGCCGCGTTGATGATGCCCCTGTCGGAGTATGGACCTGAACGAACTGACCGAGGCAATGCACCGTTTCGTGGCCGGCAAAGGCTGGTACGCTCCTGACTCGCCTCGCCCGCAGACCCCCAAGAACATCGCCTGCTCCCTGGCCATCGAAGCGGCGGAAGTGCTGGAACAGTTTCAGTGGCGGGAAGAAGCCGACCCCGACGCGCTGGCCGATGAGCTGGCCGACGTGGCCCTCTACCTCTTCCAACTGGCCAGCCTGATGGGTATTGACCTGGAAGAGGCGATACTACGCAAGCTGGCCCTGAATGAAGCGCGCCAGTGGCCGGAAAGGTAGATCGGTGCGAATTCTGGCGGTCAGCGACAAGGTTGTGGAAACCCTCTACACCCCTGCCATCCGTGACAACGTGGGCCTTGTGGACCTGTTGCTGGCTTGTGGGGACCTGCCCTTCTACTACCTGGAGTTCCTGGTCTCGATGCTAGACGCACCCGCCTTCTATGTCTATGGGAATCACGACCACAACCTGCGCTACACCGAGCAAGGGCCTGTTGCCATCCACCCGCCGGGCTGGGTTAATCTGGATGAGCGGAGTGTCCGGGTCAAAGGGCTGTTGCTGGCCGGTCTGGAGGGGAGCATCCGCTACCGCCCCCGGGGGCTTCACCAGTACACCCAGGCGGAGATGCACCGCAAGGCACTTCGGCTGGCCTCCCGCCTTTTGATCAACCGCCTTGTCCACGGGCGCTACTTGGACATCCTGATCACCCATTCCCCTCCCTACGGCATCCACGATGGCCCCGATTACGCCCACACGGGCTTCGAGGCCTTCCTCTGGCTGATGGCACGGTTTCGCCCACGCTATCTCCTGCACGGCCATCGCCACGTTTACGGAAGGGAGGTAACCAAGAGCCGATACCATCGGACCTGGGTGCTCAACGTCTATCCTTACCGGTTGATCGAGGTCCAGACGGGCAGGACGAAAGGGCCTCCGGCCGGTCGCCTGGCGGTGCGCCAAGGACCTCCATCCGCGAAGGAGGAGTGACGATTTGGAGGAGCAAGCCTCTCAGAAAGCGGAAGCAGCGTTTAGCCGAGCCCGCTTCAAAGCTTTCCTGCGCAAGGTCATGGCCCAACTACGGGGCCAGCCCAACACCTTGCTCGCCTTCGATGAGGTTCGCCGAAAGCTCCGTGTGGGTGGGCTCATCTACCGGGGCCTCCAGACGGTGCCTGTAGAGAAGATCGTGGGCAGTGTGGACCGCTACCAGGATTTCGACCGGGTCTTTCTGCCAACCCAGGATCACACGGCGGATCGCTGGAAGAGCATCAGCCGAGCTTTCTACAAAGATGTCGCGCTGCCCCCGGTCAAGCTCTACAAGATCGGCGATGCCTACTTCGTCTACGATGGAAACCACCGCGTCTCCGTGGCTCGGGAGATGGGGGTTGAGTTCATTGACGCCGAGGTGACCGAGTGCCAGGTCCGCGTGCCCCTCTCGGCGAAGCCTCTGCGGGCCGAAGACCTAGAGATCAAGGGGGAATACGCCGAGTTCCTGGAGCGCACCCGGCTGGACCAGATTCGCCCCGAGCAGCAGATCGAATTCACCATCGCCGGAGGCTACCGGCGCCTGCTGGAGCACATCGCCGTCCACAAGTACTTTATGGGCCTGGAGCAGCAGCGGGAGATCTCTGATGAAGAGGCCGTGGCCCATTGGTATGACCACGTCTACGCGCCTCTCGTGGCCCTCATCCGCCAGGAGAAGATCCTGGACGCCTTCCCTGGCAGGACGGAAGCGGATCTCTACCTGTGGATTATGGACCACTTGCACTTCCTGCGGGAACAGTTTGGGCAGGAGGTAAGCGCCAAAGAGGCGGCTGATCACTTCGCTGCCCACTACACGGCCAAGCCCCTTCGGCGGGCTTTGCACCGAGTTCAACACCTGGTGGGGGACCTGGTCAAGGAGACCGCACGGGAAGCCGACGGGGGAGTCTCGGATGAGTCAACGGCCCCGTAAGACAAGGGAGCAGCAGGATGGCCGACCGGTGATCGTCGTCTTTGGGGGCAGCGCCCCTATGGCGGGCGATCCGGTCTACGAGGAGGCCCGATACCTGGGTCAGGCCCTGGCACGGGCCGGCTTTGCTGTGGCCAGCGGAGGGTACATCGGCGTGATGGAGGCGGTCAGCCGGGGAGCTTCGGAGGCCGGCGGACACGTGATCGGTGTCACCTGTCAGGCCATCGAGGCGTGGCGGCCGGAGGTGACACCCAACCGCTGGGTGGCCGAGGAAGTCCGGTTCGCTACCCTTCAGGAACGCATGCGCTACATGCTGGCCCTGGGGGATGGCATCGTCGCCTGTCGAGGGAGCATTGGCACGCTGAGCGAAGTCGCGATGGCCTGGGCGATGCTCCAAGTAGGTGAGATCCCCCCCAAACCCCTGGTGTTGTTGGGAGAAGGATGGTCGGCGTTCCTGGAAGCCTTCCGGGCCGCCTCCTACGTGCGACCGGAGGACCTGGCCCTTCTCCACCTCTCCCCGACCGTCGAAGAAACCGTCACCTTCCTGGTGAAAGCGCTCGGCGCCGAGAGGCCCGATACGAGATCATCTCCTGACCCGGCCCTTAACGTTAAGGATTCAACGGTTTGAGGAGGCATAGCCCCGGCTCAGCACGGATTTCCGGGAACCGGAGTTTGCGTAGATGGCTTTTGAATTTGAAAAGGAGAGAATTCTTGGAGCTTGCGAAAGCTCTGACAAGCCGGATGGAATATGATGGCTATTGAGGACAGATGATGGACGAAGTCTACCGGTTACCCCTCTTCCCCCTGCATACGGTGCTCTTCCCCGGCCAGACGCTGCCGCTGCACATCTTCGAGCCCCGCTACCAGCTTATGGTTCACCGCTGCCTGGCGGAAGAGATCCCCTTTGGCGTGGTCCTGATCCAGGAAGGTGTTGAGGTCGGCGGTTCGGCCATTCCTTACACCGTGGGCACCCTGGCCCGCATCACCGACGTTGAGCCCTTGTCCGGCGGTCGGATGAATATCACCGCTGTGGGGGAGCATCGTTTCCACCTCCACCGTTACGACGAGACCCAGGAACCCTACCTGGTGGGCGATCTGATGCTCTGGCCTTGGGGAGATCTGAGCCCGCCGGCCCCCTCTTTGCTGCTGGCTGTGCAGTCGGCCTTGGAGCAGTACCTGACCCTTCTCTCCCGTCTCACAGGCGAGGCCTTTTACCTAGACGAGATCCCTCTGCATCCGGCCACTCTGGCTGTGCTGACCGCCATCACACTCCAGGTGCACCCCAGGGAGAAGCAGCGTCTGCTGGAGCAACCCACCATCCGCCAGATGCTGGAGTACGAACGGCAACTATTGAAGGAAGAGAACCAGGCGTTGCAATTCCTCGTGGCCGCTGGCCCGCCCCCTGAGGATGAAGAGAGTTTCTTCTTCTCCATCAACTGATCCAACATTAGCCGATCTTTCCCCTGAGCCCGAAGTCCTCGTCCTGAGAAGGGACGACCTGGAGGCGATCATTGCCCAGGCACGGACGGAGTATCCCAACGAAGCCTGTGGGCTTCTGGGCGGGCGCGGCGGTCGGGTTGAGCGGGTCTACCCCACCCGCAATGCCTTGAATAGCCCCGTCCGCTATCGGGTGGCCGAGGAAGACCTACTGGCAGCCCTGTTGGACATGGAGGCCCGGGGATGGGGGCCTGACCCCCTAGGCATCTACCACTCGCACCCTCACGGTCCTGAAACCCCCTCGGCCACCGACGTGGCCGAGTCCTTCTACCCCGATTCCATCTACCTGATCGTTTCCCACGTGGCGCGAGAGAGACCGGTCATCCGTGCTTTCCGCATCGTGGAAGGGCAAGTGCGGGAGATCACGGTGCAGATCGTGCCGGTCTAGCGTTGTGACACGCCCGGCGCGAGGCCGGCCGGGGGCTCCAGGAGGCCAGCTATGGATGAGATCTCACGTCTCTTCGCATGCACTGGGGATGGTGTCTGGGCCGTGGATGCGGACTACCGCATCGTGCTGTGGAATTCGGTGGCCGAGGAACTGCTGGGATATACCGCGTCTGAAGCGGTAGGACAGCTCTGCCACGAGCTCCTGAAAGGCCGCACTTCGGAGGGGAAGCCCCTCTGCAAGGTCGGCTGCGCGATCATGGGGCAGGCCCGGCAACGGAAACCGGTGCGCTGCTTTGACCTCCTGATCCACAGCCGGACGGGCGCGGTCCGGCGGGTCAGCGTCAGCATCGTCGCCGTCCCCGCCAAGGCCGACGGCCACCAAATGTCCGCGCTGGTGCACCTCTTCCGACCGGCTCAGGAGAGGCTGATCTGCCCCCCTTCGCTGCGCATCCGTCTCCTAGGGCGGACGGAAGTGCAGCGGGCCGACGGGTCCACCGTGGATGGTCCCCTCTGGCGTCGGGCGAAAGTACGGGCACTGCTGGCCTTTTTGGTCCTCCACCGGGGGCAGCTCGTGCACCGCGATGCGGTGATCGAGGCGTTGTGGCCCCACCTGGACTACCCGGCTGCCCTTCGCAACCTGAACACCACCGTCTACAACCTGCGCCGGAGCCTGGAGCCTTCTATCCGGCGAGGGGCCGATTCCCACTACATCCGCTACGAAGGGGACTGCTACTACCTGGACGACGGCCCCGGTCACTGGTTGGATGTGGCTGCCTTCGAGACCCTGATGGGGCAGGCCCGGCGGGAGTCCAATCCACGTCGAGCGATGGCTCTCTATCGAGAAGCCCTGGTCCTCTACCGGGGGGATTTTCTGGCAGACCTCCTGGGCCATGACCTCCGCTGGTGCTGGGTGGAGCGGGAACGGCTGCGAGAGCTCTACCTGATGGCGCTAGAGGAGTTAGGGAGTCTGTGTGAGCAGGAGCAGCAAGACCAGGAGGCCATCAGCCTTTACCTCAGGGTGATGGCTATGGATCCCTGCCGGGAGACGGTAGGCCGACGACTGATGCGGCTGGCCATACGTCAGGGCGATCGGGCGACCGCCGTGGCCCACTACCGCCGCTTGGCCGATGCCCTCTGGCAGGAGCTCAAGGTCCCGCCAGACCGAGAGACCCAACGGCTCTACCGGATAGCCCTTCAGGAGCGTTAGTCCCCCACCATTCCGCGTTGAGGGTTGGGTGAGGGTAGGGGGGTATAATGAACCTATCCTCACAACCCGACCCCCAATCGGGTAGAGGAGGAAGGGGGGGAGCCAAGGAGAGGAGATGGGGCCTCCAAGCCCATCCTACGTTGTGCGTGTGACTCTTCCCCCATTGTCATTTCCGATCCCCCGGTTTGTCCAATTCCATCGGCAGTAAGGACCTTTGTCTCTCCCAGCATGGCGTTACACTACAGGAGGTGGCTTATGGATCCTTCCTCACCCGGTCTCGAAGGGCATCTGGCCCAACGCGGCATCACCCGCCGCCAGTTTTTAAGGTTCTGTGGCCTGATGGCGGCCACCCTCGCCCTGCCCGCCCGTTACACCACACGCATCGCTGAAGCCCTGAGCACCGCTCCCCGGATCCCGCTGGTCTGGTTGGAGTTCCAGGACTGCGCGGGCAACACCGAGTCTTTCCTGCGGGCCACGGATCCCACGGTCGTTGACATCGTCCTCGAGGTGCTCTCGGTCAACTACCATGAGACGATTATGGCCCCTGCTGGCCAGATGGCTGAGAAGTCGCTCCAGGACACCGTAGAGCAGTTTCCCGGTCAGTACATTGCCATCGTCGAGGGCGCGATCCCGACCAAGGATGGTGGGGTCTACTGCACCATCGGGGGCCGTACCGCCATCGAGATCGTCCGCGAGGTGTGCCGCAATGCCTTGGTCACCATCGCTGTGGGAGCTTGCGCCTGGGACGGTGGCTGGCCGGCGGCATCACCGAACCCCACAGGGGCCGTGGGCGTCAAGGACGCGGTGCCTGGGCTGAAGAACCTGATCAATATGCCCGGCTGCCCGATGAACGTTGCCAACCTGACGGCGGTCATCGTGCATTACCTGACCTTTGGGGAGCTGCCGGCCACGGACTCGATGGGACGTCCTCTCTTCGCCTACGGTCACATCATCCACAACTACTGTCCCCGCCGGGGCCATTTCGACGCCGGCCGTTTCGTGGAAGAATGGGGAGACGAAGGCCATCGCCTAGGCTGGTGCCTCTACAAGATGGGATGCAAGGGGCCTCAGACCTACTCCAACTGCCCTTCCGTTCAGTGGAACGAAGGGACCAACTGGCCCGTCGGTGCCGGTCACGGTTGCATCGGTTGCTTCGCCCCGCGCTTCTGGGACACGATGTCTCCCTTCTACGAGCGCCTGCCCAACGTCGAGGGCTTTGGTGTCGAGGTCTCGGCCAACAGGGTCGGTCTGGGCATCGTCGGTGGCGTCACGGCCGCCTTCGCCGCCCACGGCGTGGTGAGCGCCTTCCGAGCCCGTCGCCACCCTCTGGCCGCTCACGAGGAAGAAGGCCCACCGGTCCAGACCGACGGCGGCGACTAGGGGCCCGTAACTGTTCACCCTCCTGTAGGTTAGGTGCGTTTCCGACGCGAAACTGTGCTTCAAATAGCCCATCGGGGCTGAAAGCACCCTCGACCGGTGACCTGCGGGAGGGTAAGCTGAAGATGCTGTGATCCGTGATCCGCAAATTCGTAGCAAGAGGAGGAAGCCCTATGGCGAAGAAGATCGCGATTGATCCCATCACGCGCATCGAGGGCCATCTACGCATCGAGGTCCAAGTGGAGAATGGGCGCGTCGTGGATGCCTGGAGCAGCAGCACGATGTTCCGGGGGATGGAGTTGGTGTTGCGCGGACGTGACCCCCGCGATGCCTGGCTCTTCGCCCAACGCATATGAGGCGTCTGAACAACGGTGCATGCCGTCTGCTCCGTGCGAGCAGTTGAGAACGCCCTGCAGATTCAGATCCCCGACAACGCCCGCTTGATCCGCAACATTATCGAGGCTGCCCAGTACGTTCAGGACCACGTCATCCACTTCTACCACCTCCACGCGCTAGACTGGGTGGACATCGTCAGTGCCCTAGAAGCTGACCCGGCTGACACTGCCGACCTGGCTCAGTCCATCTCCGACTGGCCGAAATCGAGCGCCGACTACTTCGCCGGCGTTCAGAACCGCCTCAAAGCCTTCGTCGAGACGGGGCAGCTGGGCCTCTTCGCCAACGCCTACTGGGGCCACCCAGCCTACGCCCTTCCTCCGGCGGCCAACCTGATGGCCGTCGCCCACTACCTGGAAGCCCTGGACTGGCAGAAGGAAATCATCAAGATCCACGCCCTGCTGGGAGGCAAGAACCCCCACTTGCAGACTTACTTGGTGGGGGGGATGGCGGTGCCTCTAGACCCCGACAGCCAGAGCGCTATCAACGCTCACCGCATCGCTCAACTGAAGCGCTGGGCAGCTCAGGCTCACGATTTCGTCGCCCAGGTCTACATCCCCGACCTGCTGGCCGTCGCCTCCTTCTACAAGGAGTGGGCCGGCCTGGGAGGCGGCGTGGGCAACTACCTGGCTTACGGCGATTATCCCCAGGACACCAGCGGGAACCCCTCCAGCCTTTGGCTGCCCCGGGGCGTCATCTTCGACAAGCAGATCGGCAATCCGCCCCAGGCCCTGGACCACCGGGAGATCCGCGAATACGTCACCCATTCCTGGTACAGCTATGCCGAGGGAGATGGAACCGCTAAGCATCCCTGGGAGGGGGAGACCCGGCCCAACTACACCGGCCCCAAGCCGCCCTACGAGTTCCTCAACACCGATGAGAAGTACTCCTGGCTCAAGGCTCCTCGCTATCAAGACACCCCGATGGAGGTAGGGCCACTGGCGCGGATGTTGGTGGCCTATGCTTCGGGCCACGAACGGGTGCGCGAGCTGGTCCACCAAGTGCTTGACCACCTGGATGTCGGGCCGGAAGCCCTCTTCTCGACCCTGGGGCGGGTGGCAGCGCGAGGCATCGAGACCCTGGTGGTCGCCGAGCAGTTGAGCGTCTGGATTGACGAGTTGGCCGCCAACATCTCCCGAGGAGACCTGGCCATCCACAATGGAGAGCGCTGGCATCCCAGCACCTGGCCCGCCGAGGCCGAGGGATGGGGTTCGACGGAGGCTCCCCGAGGCGCGTTGGGTCACTGGGTGCGCATCAAGGGTGGAAAGATCGTCAACTACCAGGCCGTAGTGCCCAGCACCTGGAACGGATCGCCCAGGGATGCGCGGGAGCAGCGCGGTCCCTACGAGGCAGCGTTGATAGACACGCCCGTCGCCGACCCGGAGCGGCCCGTGGAGATCCTGCGCACCATTCACTCCTTTGACCCCTGCATGGCCTGTGCCGTGCACATCGTGAACCGCCATGGGCGCGAGATCACGCGGGTCAAAGTAGCCTGAGGAGGTGGGATATGCGCCGACGGATCTACGTCTGGGAAGTGCCGGTCCGTCTCACCCACTGGGTGAACGTGGCCAGCATCGTCATTCTCTCCTTCACAGGCTACTACATCAGCAACCCCTACATCGCCATTAGCCCACGGGAGCCCTACGGGGCCTACTTTATGGGGCTGATGCGGTACATCCACCTGGTGGTCGCCTTCGTCTTCGTCGCCAGTCTGATGCTGCGTACCTACTGGGCCTTTGTGGGTAACGAGTGGGCGAGTTGGCGGGGTCTCTTCCCCTTCCTGACGGCGGAGGGGCGGCGCAACATGGTCGAGGCCATTCGCTACTACCTCTTCCTGCGTCGGAGACCCCCCGAGGTGGCCGGCCACAACGCCCTGGCCGGGATGACCTATATGATCATCGTGACCCTTTACTTCATCCAGGTCTTCACCGGCTTCGCCCTCTACGGCTGGCTGCATCCCGTCTCCATCTGGCGCGCGTTGACTGGCTGGGTCTTCCTCCTCGTTAGCGTTCAGACAGTGCGCCTGGTCCACCACCTGATCATGTACTTGCTCATCGCCTTCGCCATCCACCACGTCTACAGTGCTTGGCTGGTGGATATGGAGGAAGGCAACGGGCTGATGTCCAGCATCTTCAGCGGCTTCAAGTTCATCTCGCTGGAGCAGAAGCCCGACTGGATCGAGCGGAAGTCGAGGGTCAAGGAAGCAGCGCCGACCAGTGCTGGTGCGGAGGAGTCCCCTGCCTGATCGTGGCATCGTACAACGGCGAACTCTGATCCTGGGGTTGGGCAACATCCTGCTGCGGGATGAAGGGTTGGGCGTCCGGGCCCTGGAGTGCCTGACCGCTCGATACCGTCTGCCGGCGGAGGTCCAGGCCATTGACGGTGGCGTTATGGGCCTGGACCTCCTGCCCTATCTCGAGGGGGTCACCGACCTGCTCATCCTCGACGCCGTGCAGACGGGAGAGCCGCCGGGCACGCTGGTACGGCTGGAAGGCGAGGCGATCCCGGCGGCGCTCTCCCTCAAGATGTCTATGCACCAGATCGGCCTGCAGGAACTGTTGGCGGTGAGCCGCTTCCAGGGCCACCTCCCCGACCGCATCGTCCTATGGGGGATGGAACCCGCCTCGCTGGATCCCGGCCTTGACCTTTCCCCTATAGTCGCTGCCCGGCTCGACGCACTGGTCGAGGCCGCTGTGCAAGAACTCCAGGACTGGGGAATCGCAGCCACACCACTAAGCTGCCACTCACTGCGCCGCTAGGTTGCCATCTGCTGTGCCACCACGTTGCTATCCCCCTATTTGCTTCCCCCTCTTGTCATCTTCGCCCTGATGCGCTATACTGTCCCCACTGGCTATCCTCCCTCGCCAACTCAGAGGAACTTGCGCTGACAATCTGTGTTACTTATAGTGCATTGGACGTTATCCTCCCGCAGGCCGCAGAGTGCCCGCCTGCCTTTGTAGGAGGGCTTTCCAAGCCCGACTCGGCCCTGCAAGGGCCTCCTACATCCCGATGGACAGGAGGAGGGCTCGTAGGAGAGCTTCCGTAGGAGGGCTTTCCAAGCCCGACTCGGCCTGCAAGGGCCTCCTACATCCCGACGGACAGGAGGAGGGCTCGTAGGAGAGCTTCCGTAGGAGGGCTTTCCAAGCCCGACTCGGCCCTGCAAGGGCCTCCTACATCCCGATGGACAGGAGGAGGGCTCGTAGGAGAGCTTCCGTAGGAGGGCTTTCCAAGCCCGACTCGGCCTGCAAGGGCCTCCTACCTGCGCTCGTCCGTAGGCGGGCTTGCCAAGGGGGGGGACCTGCGGGAAGGTAGGTTGAACCCGCGAATCTCATATGCAAGGGGGAGAACGATGCTCGTCGGACAGTTGCTTCAGTACGGTATGATCTCGGTGTTGGCCTACCTGGTTGGCTCTATCCCGGTCGGCTACCTGGTGGTCAAAGTGGCCCGAGGGGTGGACATCCGGCACGTGGGGAGCGGGCGCACCGGAGGGACCAATGCCCTGCGGGCGGCCGGCCTCTGGGCCGGCGTGGCGACCGGGGTGGGGGATGCCCTGAAGGGGGCCGGAGCCGTCCTGATGGCCCGCTGGCTGGCGATAGAGGCTGGGCTGGACTCGGTGGCCCTGGCTCAGATGCTGGCCGGTGTGGCCGCCGTCGTCGGCCATAACTGGTCCATCTTCCTCAGTTTCCATGGCGGGGCAGGGACCGGACCCAACGTGGGGGCTGCGGCCGGCCTCTGGCTCCCCGTTGCCCTCGTTCTGGTCCCCGTCGTCCCCCTTGTTCTGGTGGTGACCGGCTATGCTTCGGTGACCTCGATGACGGTGGCGCTGCTGATCCCGCTTATCTTCGCCATCCGCGCCCTCGTCGCCCACGCCCCCTGGGAGTACGCCCTCTATGGGACGATGACGGCCCTCGTCATCTTCTGGGCGTTGCGCCCCAACATCGCCCGCCTCAAGGCAGGCACCGAGCGGGTTGTCGGACCCCGAGCCCGCCGGCTGAAGGCCCGGATGCAGGAGGGCAGGCGCACAGGGCACGGCTCCCGGCAGTCGGCCTAGCCCCCGATTCACAGTCCACCCATAGTCCACAGCCCACTTTCCCACCCCCGCGGTACGGGTAACGCCAGGCCCATCCTTAGGGATTACCCAAGGTAACCGTAGAGCGTTTGATCTTCTGGTGACGTTTTCGCTCGCCGTCGCGGCGGCGGCCCTGGAGATGGCGATGCTTTAGCTCTTCAGTGCACCTGCGAGAATGCCGCGGATGAAATATCGGCCCAACAGCAAGAAGAGCACCAGCGGCACTGCCACCGAGATCAAGGCAGCTGCCATTTGCAGATTGTAGAGCACAAGTGTCGTGCCTTTAGCCTCCGCCATAACGACCTGGACGGTCTGGGTTTTCGGGCTGGAAAGCGTCAGGGCGAGAAAGAATTCATTCCACACCTGGGTAAAGATAATAATGGCCACCGAGGCGTAGGCTGGCAATGAGATCGGTGTGATAATTCGGAAAAAGATTTGAACTCTGGAGGCTCCGTCCACCTCCGCTGCCTCTTCCAGTTCTCTGGGGATGGAAAGGAAAAACGTTCCCATTAAGACGGCGGCCAACGGCATGTTCAAGATCAAGTAGCTTAAAATCATGCCCCAATAGGAGAGCGCCAGCTTGAGCCTGGCAATCATAATTACCAGGGGGATAATGACCGCCTGGTACGGCAGATACAAAGCGATGCCCACCAACACAAACAGAACCCTCGCAAACGTTGTCTTCGTTCGACTCAGGTAATAGCCCCCTAAGGCGCCGAAAAATACAGATAGGGCGGTGGACGACACAGAGATGATCGCAGAGTTCATCAGACGGGGGATCATGTTGCTCCGAAAGCGATCGCTTCCGAACAACACTTCTGCATAATTGCTGAACTGGGGATTTCCCGTGGGTATCAGATAATTGCCCTGGTTGATCTCCTCGACAGATTTCAAAGAAGTGATCACCATCACATAGATGGGAAGAAGATACGCGACCGAGAGCAGGACGAGCGTCAACACGACAACGAGTTTAAGCGTTGTATCTCTACTTTTCATTCAAACCACCTTTGCAGAGCATAAATAGTGTAAGGGATGATGAGGATGAAGGCCATAGCAAAGATGATGATGCCAAGACCAGCACCGGCCGAAACCAGATGCTGCTGGAAGAAGGTGATCCACATGTTCAGCGCCAGGACATCGGTAGAAATGCCCGGTCCACCAAATGTGACGATGTAAACGATGTCGAAGACCTTTAATGTCGAGATCAACAAGAGCGATACCAATATCAGAATTCCTGGCCGAATGTTGGGGATGAGCACTGAAACCAGGATCCTGAGCCTCGAGGCACCATCAACGGTTGCTGCCTCAATCATCTCCTGTAACTCGGTGGTTCGGAATGAGGATTGGATGATAATCACCGCAAATCCAAGATACTGCCAGATAAAGATCACAATCAACCAATACGTGGCCGTGCTCGGGTTGGTCACAAATCTCAGAGGCGATTCTATGCCGATTGACCTCAACAGGGTGTTAAACACTCCTCGATTCGGCTCATACATCCATGACCAGATCGTCCCGGTGACGATGAAGGACATCGCTACCGGATAAAGGATCAGCGTGCGGACGTAGGGCTCGACCCCTCGAAACGGCGATAGCTCCAGAAGATAAGCCAGCAGGATCGCTAGGATAACCGTCGGGACTACGCCCAGGATTAGCCACTTGAGGTTGTTCTGGATATCCACCCAGAAGCGCGGCTGGGCGACCAGGAACCTGTACCATTTGAGTCCGGTGAAGTGATAGTTGGCGGCAACCGTTTTCCAGTCGGTAAATGAAACGTACAGGGTCCACATCAAGGTGCCGTACAAGAGTGTGACGAAGACGACCACAGGCACCAGGAAGACCAGCCTGTCTACAATTTTCTCCCGTGTTACACGAATTCTCCGCGCAGTGGTCATATCACCCCATCCACTTCTGAAGACCCACGGCATAGAGAGCCTATTCCTATGGTCGAGAAATCAGGTAGGGATGCTCCATCCGGCATCCCTACCTGACACCCACATAAGCCTAGGCTTGAGGACCAGCATAGCGATCGGACGGCTTTTACGAGCCACTTATGGCCACTGGTACCAAGCTGAGGCCTCCTTCACTTCGTAAGTGGTCATCATGTTGGCAACGGCCTGGATCGTGCCATCCACATCCGGCTGAGCCAGGAAGGACGCGAGGATATCCCAGTAGATCGGCGTCGCAGCACCGGGTAGGATGCTCCCATGCTGATCCAGGATCAGCTTGTCTGGGTGGTCTCGCACGAAGGTTTGCATCTCCTGGCGGATCGGGTCGGGGAACTCGGTGGGATCGATGTCCGTGCGTGCGAACAGACCGCCTTGGATGACATCCGTCGGGATCTGCAGTTCCGGCGAAGCAACGACCCTCAGCCAGTCCAGGGTGGTTGATGGGTGCGGTGCGCCGACCGTGAGCCCATACGCGTCTGGATGGAAGAGCAAGATGCGCTCAGGCTTCTGGGGGAAGGTGACCGCACCGAAGTCAACACCTGGCTCCCAACCAGACCCTTTGGTGAGGGCGCCGATCGCCCAGGTGCCCATCAAGGTCATAGCGGCCTTCTCAGAGCCCACCAGACCGACCGCCTGGTCCCAGGTCAGGCTGGCGTGATCGGTGTTGATGTAAGGGATCAGTTGCTCAAGCTTCTCTAAGGAACGCCGATAGGCTGAATCGTTGACCACGTCAAGTTCGCCTTTGTAGAGCTTGACGTAGTTTTCAGGTCCAGCCTCTTCCAGGTAGATGCTATCGAAGACGAAAGCAGCCTCCCATTTCTCCTTGGAGCCAACCGCGAAGCAGATCATATCCGGCTCGGCGGTCTTGATCTTGTCGCAGGCAGCGATTAGCTCTTCGAAGGTGGTAGGCGGTGCGATCTGTAGCTCATCGAACAGCTTCTTGTTGTAATAGAGGATATTCTGGATGTGCATGTTCAGCGGCACGACATACGGGCGCCCGTTCACCGAGACCGCTTTGGCCAATGGCCCGGGGACAACATCGTAGTAATTGAGCTCTTTCCAGAGATCATCCAGAGGTTGTAGGACGCCACCGTCCACATACTGCTTCAGTTCGGCGCCACCCAAGGTCTGGAACGTGTCCGGTGGGATGCCGGCGGCAATACGACCCTGCAAGACCACCCGGTGGCTCACGCCACCGCCGCCGGCCACCGGGTTCTCAACCACCTCGATGTCCGGGTAGGCAGCCTTCAGCGCGGCGAACATGGCATCAGCGGCTTCACGCTCACCAGGAGCGGTCCACCAATGGAAGATTTCCAGTTTCCTCTCTTCCGGCTTCGGCGTCGCCGTGACGACAACCTCCTTGACGACAGTGGTCTGTCGAGCACAGGCAACACCAATCAGGCCCACGAGCGCCAATGTTAGAAAAGCCAGGATTTTCTTACGCATTACCCTTCCCCTCCTATTGGTTGAGCAATCTTATGCGGTTTGGGATCAGGAATTGGACCTGATGTGCGAGATTTCGTTGGGCAGATGCACCTCCTTTTCTCGATTCGTAGCCGCTTGCTGCCACGGCGCAACATTCGGATGGTCTATTGAGCCGAGGTTATCTGCCCGGAGTATACCCAAGAACAATGTGCTTTTCAACCCCCTTTCCCCCTGGGATGGATGGTGGATTCCTCCCTGTTTCAGATGGTGGATTTCCCCTATGCCTCGTCTGCCAAGATAGGTAGACAATGAAGTAGGGGGATGGTATAATAGCTCCAATTATGGAGAAAGTGCGTATTCTGCTGGCAGATGACCATGCCGTTGTGCGGGCCGGCATCCGCAACGCATTGCAGGAACTTCCTAACCTGGAGATCGTCGGTGAGGTGGGAGACGGCCCGACCTTGTTTGCTGCCTTGGCCGAGGTGCGGCCCGACTGCTTGCTGATAGACGTGACCATGCCCAATTTTGAGCCTGTGACTGCCATTCGCCAGATCCGCAGGCGCTATCCTTCTATGAAAATCCTGGTTGTGAGTGCCTACGATGATGACATCTACGTACAGGGATTGCTGGGAGCCGGTGTTGATGGCTATCATCTGAAGGATCAACCGCTCAGCGACCTGCGACTGGCGGTCCAGCGTGTGCTGGCTGGCGAGAAATGGATCTGCAGCCCACTGGTTGACAAGCTGGTTCGCTACATGGATGCGCCTCTCCCCACACCACCCTTGACCACACGTCAGCGTGACATCCTACGGTTACTGATCGAAGGATTGGACAACCAGACGATTGCCCGGCAGTTGAACCTGAGTGTCAAAACGGTCGAGAATCACCTCACGAGCCTCTATCGGCGGTTAAATGTTCAGAGTCGGCTGGAAGCTGTCAACTATGCAATGCAGCACCCAGAAATCCTGGCTCCGGGAGGGCAGACAGCGGCTGTGATTCCTGCCGCTCCCAAACCTCCCGCCTCAGGCCGTGTTACAATGTTACTGGTAGACGACAACGCTCGCTATCGCCGCCAATTGCATCGGGTGATTGGCAGAGTGCGCCCTGAGGTCGTAGTTTACGAAGCTGAGAACATCGGAGAGGCGGTGCATCTGGCCCGGCGTGTCGCGCCTCAATTGGTGCTCGTTGATGTGATCCTGGGGGAAGAGAATGGCATCCATTGCACGCGGCGGATCAAAGCCATATCGCCCCAGTCGCGTATCATCCTCATCAGCGCCTACCCCGACCGGGAGTTCCACAGGCGGGGCTTGGAGGCAGGTGCTGTAGCCTTCCTGGACAAAAAAGACCTGGATGCAGCCACACTGTGTCAGATCATAGATGATGTGATTGCATTGGGTTAATAGCGACGTCTGTCGTCTGCCACCTACACCACTACGCTATGGACGAGAAGATCGTTGTCCCATCACGGGCTGGGGAAAAGCCAGCTCTACCCAGACCCCTGACGTGGAGTTGGAGCATTCTGCTGGGCCGCCAGGAGTTTGTTGTACTCGTCCTACTGCTTGTCATTGGTGTCTTCTTGAGCCTGCGAACGGATACCTTCTTCACCAGCAGGAACCTGTTCAACGTTGCGCGTGCATTCTCGTGGATCGCCATCGCTGCCTTTGGTGAGAGTATGGTCATCATCATCGGCGGAATTGACTTGTCGGTGGGGGCTGTGATGGCATTGGCCGGCCTCATCAGCGCGCTTTGTCTACAGGCCGGCCTGCCCGTGTTGGTGGCTGTCGCCGCCGGGCTACTGACAGGAGGACTGGTCGGCGGGGTCAACGGTGTGATGGTTGGTCGCGTGAAGCTGCCCCCTTTCATCGTCACCCTGGGGACTATGAGTATCGCGCGGGGGGTCACCTTTGGGTTAACCGGAGGGTGGCCGGTGCGCAACTTGCCGCAGGGGTTCCGCTTATTGGGCCAGTACGACCTGCCTCTGGGATCCTGGTTCCTTCCTCTCCCAGTCCTTGTTATGCTGGGTCTGGCAGCGCTGGTTAGCCTGCTGCTGGGCCAGACCGTGTTGGGCCGCTACATCTATGCCCTGAGCAACAGCGAACGGGCATTGCTTGTCTGCGGAGTCAATACTGCTCAAATCAGGGTGTTGGTCTACACCCTGTGCGGGCTGTTGACGGCCGTTGGCGGCCTCTTGATGACCGCGCGCCTGGGCGTCGCGGCACCCACTGCCGCGGTCGGGTATGAACTTGACATCATCGCGGCTGCGGTCATCGGGGGAACCAGCCTCTTCGGCGGCGAGGGAAGCATTCTGGGGGTGTTGCTGGGAGCCGCCATTATGCAGGTATTACGCAATGGGTTGGTGCTCCTGGGGTTTCCCGCCTACTGGCAGGCCGCAGCCATCGGAGCGATGATTCTGGTGGCCATCCTGCTGGACTACTGGCGACGCATGAGTGCTGCACTATGATACATCAGCTACTGTGGGGTTTGATCCTCCTGCTGGCTGGCGGGCTTGTTGGCTGCCAGGTCTATGCTGAATCGGCCGGCAAACTGAACCCTGACACAGACCTGAGCCGAGAAACGCTCACCATAGCCTGGATTCCCAAGGCCCTGGACAATCCAGTTTTTGAGTTGGGCCGTCAGGGTGCCGTTCAGAAGGCGACTGAATTGACAACCAGCGGGCCAGTGCAGGTGGAAGTGCTGTACGTGGGCTCTGTGGCGGCTGATGCGGCTGAGCAGGTGCGGGTGATGGAAGATGTCATCGCGCGGGGGGTAGATGCCATTGCAATCTCGTGTAACGATCCCACGGCCTGTATCGATCCGATCCAGAAGGCTGTAGCTGCTGGCATCCCGGTGATGACGTGGGACTCCGATTCACCCGAGAGCCAGCGCTTTACCTATCTAGGGGTAGATAACTACCAGGCTGGTCGGGCCGCAGCAGACCTGCTGGTACGCGCAATGGGCCCCCGAGGAAAAGTCGCCATCCTCACCGGCGTCCCGGGCGCGTTTAACCTGGAGGAGCGCATTCGCGGCTTCAAAGACAGCATTGCCGCTTACCCCGGCATTCAGATCGTTGCAACGGTTGCTAGCAACGACGACATCAACCTGGGAGTGCAGCTCGTAGAAGAGACCATGCAGGCACATCCAGACCTGGATGGCTGGTTCTTTGTCGGTATGTGGCCCCTTTTCGCCGAGCGCGGCTCCATGCCGTTATGGGAAGAGGCCGCTCTGCACCGGGGTATGAAGACGGTCGCCTTTGATACGCTGCCAGTCGAATTGGAGCTGCTGCGCGACGGGTATCTATCGGGATTGGTAGGTCAAAAATACTGGGGATGGGGGTACGACACGATACAAATCATTTACGATCACGTGATCGAAGGCAAGTCGTTTCCCCCTTTCATCAACTCCGGCATGGACATTGTCACACACAATAATGTGGAGGCGATGCTCCGGGCCTGGAAGACCAACGATTTCAGTCAGCCTTTGCCCGATCCCTTCTTCCCCGATCCCTTTAGATGAGATGGAACCATTACTAAAAGTTAGCAATCTTTCCAAAAGTTTCGGTACCCTACCGGCCGTGCAGCGTGTGAGCTTTGAGGTCTATTCAGGTGAAGTGGTGGGGCTTGCCGGTCAGAGCGGGTCGGGCAAGTCGGTGTTGGCTATGCTATTGGCCGGCCTCTATGCGCCGAGCGAAGGCGAAATCTACTTCGCCGGACGGCGGCTTCGGTGGCCTTTCCGAGCACGGGCGATGGGCATTGAGGTCATTCACCAAAAACCAGATCTGGCTGAGCATCTGGACATTGCCAGCAACATATTTCTGGGAAGCGAGCCCGGTTGGCCAGCCATAGGTGGGTGGCTGAAGGTGCCCAATCGACGGCAAATGAACAAAGAAGCAGCCCGAATCTTGCTCCAACTGGACGTGCATTTCAACACTCTTCGTGAAAAAGTGTCCAACCTATCAAGCGAACAGCGTCAGATGATCGCCATCGCCCGAGTGATGACCCGCCCCGCCAGGCTGATCATCATTGATGAGCCAACTGGGCTGTTAAGTTATTCCTACCAGCAAAAACTCCTGTCGCTGATTCAAATGTGGCAACAGCAGGGAACGGCCATCCTCTTCGGCAGCAACAACCTCGATCATCTCTTTGCGGTGACCGATCGTATTATCGCCTTGCGGGCGGGACGGAAGGTAGCTGAGCACCGCACCGATGAGACGAACCGTGAGGAGATCGTGGCTGCGTTAGTGGGCACCACTGACCGCCGGCAGCTCACGCCGGCCATTTGGGCACTGGACAGCTACTACCGTGCTCGAGAACAGGCGGAGAAACTGCGCCATCAACAGCGGATGCTGGAGCGAGACCTGGCCGCTCAGGATACCATCAAGCGACAGCTTATTGACCAGTTGGCTGCTCAGGTTGATGCATTGGATAACGCCAACCAGGCCCTGCAGGCAGCTCAACGCCGTCTCCTCACCGAACGAGAGCAGGAGCGTAAACACCTGGCCCGTGAGCTTCACGACCAGGTGATCCAAGACCTGTTGAGCGTAAACTACCAGTTGGAAGAGATTGAAGCGGAAGGGGATGTCAGGCCGGACCTCAAGCGCGAATTGACGCAGGTTCGGAACAGCATACGAGCGCTGGTAGACGAGTTGCGTCGCATCTGTGGCGATTTGCGTCCGCCGACAATTGACAGCCTGGGTCTGGGTGCGGCACTCCAATCCTACACGCGCGACTGGGCTGAGCGAACAGGCATTTCCGTGACCCTCGACTTGGACCCCGATCTGGGACGCTTGCCTGAACCCATTGAGCTCTCGATCTTCCGCATTGTGCAGGAAGGGCTGAGCAACGTGCGCAAACACGCCCACGCCACCGCCGTGCAAATCTGCCTCAAGCACACATCGCCGCGCACACTGATGATATCCATCGCTGACAACGGGTGGGGGTTAGACCAGGGCTTCGACCTTTCAGCGCTTTCAGCTAAAGGGCACTACGGTCTGCTGGGCATCAGCGAACGAGTAGCACTGTTGGGAGGGCGCTTGAGGCTACAAAACCAGGCCGATGGTGGCCTGCTCCTTCAGGTGGAAATACCACATCCGCGGGTTGTGCACCCTAACGGGAGTCGGGACGGTTTCGAGTGAAAGAGTCAAACGGGGCATCAATCTCCCCCAACGCCCGCTCAAAGGCGCGGTAGGCCCGCTCGTCCCATAGGCAGAGGACCACGCGCTCCAAGCCCGTCTCCCCCCGCAGGTAGTCCACCACCGTCCGCAGGATGATCCCGGCAGCCTCGTCCATCGGATAGCCGAAGATACCGGTGCTGATGGCCGGCAGCGCGATGCTTTTGATCCCCCGCTCGTCGGCCAGGGCCAGGCTGCTGCGCACGGCCGAGGCCAACAGCTCCGCGCAGCGGGGGGTCCCATCGTAGACCGGCCCCACGGCGTGGATGACGTAGCGGGCCTTGAGCCGTCCCGCGCCGGTGATGGCCGCGCCTCCCGTGGGCACCGGCCCGTGCTCGCGCACCCAGGCATCGCTTTCCGCCTGGATGACGTGGCCCCCCTTGCGCACAATGGCCCCGGCCACCCCGCCGCCGTGGGCCAGCCGGCTGTTGGCCGCGTTCACAATCGCCTCGGTGTCCATCTCCGTGATGTCTCCCCGGATCAACTCCAACCGGGCGTTGCCAATTTGAACTTCCATAACCATCACTCCTTGCCCCCTGCAATCTGCAATTTGCAACTTGCAATCTGTGCCACCAGCCCCAGGGTCAGGAAAAAGGCGAAGGCCAGGTCCACCAGGAAGAAGCTGTTGTCCACCAGCCCGTGGGCCAGGAAGTCGGCCATCGAGGCCATCAGGCCGATGGCCAGCGCCCGATCATCCCGGTCCCGGAGCCACCGGAGAGGGAGCGCCCGCCGCCAGAAAGCGACCTGGAGCCACACCCCCGCCGCCAGCCCCAACAGCCCCAGCCGGCTGGCGTAGTCCAGCACCCAGTTGTGGGGATGGGAGAGGTCCGGCTCCTGCCAGGCAGCCGGCCGGATGTACTTCCCCCGGTACTGGTACAGGAAGTTGTCCAGCCCCACCCCCAGCCAGGGGTGGTCTCGGATCATCTGGAGCGTGCTCATCCAGAGGTGCAGCCGGAAGAAGCCGGTCCCCCGGGTCGGGTTGAGCAGGGAGGCGAAGCGGGGAGTGCGCAGCAACGGGATCAGGGCGAGGAGCCCGGCCCCCAGGGCGGCCAGGGAGGCCCAGAGCCAGCGCCCGCCGGCCAGCAGCCCGATGGTCAGCAGCGCGGCCGGCATCCCCAGCACCAGCCCCCCCTTGGAGAAGGTGAGCACCATCGCCAACCCCAGGGGGAGCACTGCCAGCCCGTAGGCCAGCCGACGCCGCCGCTCCTCTCCCAGGAGGGCGACGGCGAGGGCGACGGGCAGCGCCCGGCCCAGGTAGAGGGCCGCGTTATTGGGCGAACCGTAGACGCTCTTGATGCGGGGGAAGCCCCCCTCGGCGGTGATCAGGTCGGTGCGGAAGCCGAACTGATAGAGGCCGACGAGGGCCACCCCCACCGCCCCCAGCAGGAAAGCGTCCACCAGCCGCCAGCGCCTCCCCCGGTCCAGCGGCATCGTCCGCAGCAACAGGTAGAAGAGGGCCGGCTCCAAGACGACGACCCGGAACTCCCGCTTCGCCACGCCGGGGATCTCGGCGACGAAGAGGGAAGCGAAGGCGACGAGGACGAAGAAGAGAACCGCTCGGTCCATCCCGGTGAGCCCACGCCGTACCCGGTGCCACCGCGCCCCGATCTCCGCCCACCGGCCTCTGAGGACCGGCCCCATCCCCCGAACCAAGCCCGCCCCGACGGTCAGCAGCGTGGCGATCTCCACCATCGAGAAAGCCTTGTCGAACATCGGGCGGGATTGCAGGTAGAAGGGGGCGGCGAAGGCGATAAGGTAGAGGCCCAGTTCGGGCTGCAGGATGATCAGGAGGGCCAGGAAGGCCAGGGCCAGGAGGCTGAGGAGCAGGGCCGGCGAGAGCTGATAGGTCGCCAGCGCGACGACCATCCCCAGCAGGCCGGCCAGCCCGCTGCCGGCCGGCGCGGCCAGGGCAACCTGCCCCCAACTGGACCAGGCCCCCGCCCAGAGGAGCGCCGTCGTCAGGGCGGCCAACGCCAGCCGTCTCCCCTCCCCCAGCCGGCGGAGGGCGGCGACCGGCGCCGAGCCGACGGCCCGCCAGGGGTAGCGGCGCAGTTCCCAGACCAGCCCACCGACCAACAGGAGGGCCAGCAGCCCCAGCCCCCGCAGTGCCCACCGGTAGCGGCGCTCGCCCGGATGCCAGCCCACCGACCAGCCCACCAGCGACCACTGCCCCCACCCCCGCTCCGCTTCGACGACGGCCACGTGGGGGCCCGGAGATAGGTCGGCGGCCACCGTCACCGTCTCCACCCGGTACTGCCGATCGGCCGAGGTGAGGACCAGGTAAGCGCCCCGCTCGTCGGTGGGGAGCCGGTTGGCCGGCCGGCCATCCACCGTCACGTAGTAGTAGGCCCGGTAGTCGCCCCGCCGGACCCGCAGGCCGAAGTCGGTCCCCCAGAAGGGGATCGTCACCCGCTCCCCCCGCTCCCGCGTCACGTCGGCCCCCAGCTCGGAGAAGCGCCATTGGCCCTCGTAGGAGGCAATGCCCCGAGCGGCGTGGTGGAAGCCGGGCCGGTTGACCTCCGCCGCGAGGGGCGAATCCCCCTCGCTCATCCGGCGGAGCGCCCGGTAGACGGGGCGGGGCTGCCCGTCCTGCCAGACCAGAGCGAAGCCCCAGTGGGGGTCGTCCGGCGGATAGGGGGGCTGGAAGTGCTCCAGCACCATCACCCCCAGCCAGGGCCATTCCAGCCAGGCCCGCTCGACGGCGCCGACGGTATAGCGGGCCTGGGTTGCCTCGTCCACCTGCCCCCAGATGGAAGGTGCCCCCCTCCAGTCCGGCGGCAAGGCATTCCATCCGAAGTGGCTGGCCCAGACCGCCTTGCCCCCGTCGCCGTGGGCCTCCATTACTTCGCGCAGGAGGATGAGGCGGGAGAAGTTGAGCACCCCCTCGTCCACCCGTCGGTCGTCGGGGCCGGTGGAGAAGCCATAGGGCTTGCCGACCACCACGTCGAAGGCGTCGGCTGCCCCCAGGGCGTAGAGGCGTTCCAGGTAGCGGACGTCGGAGAGGTTGCGCGGCCCCTGCTCCACCGTAGGGGCCAGGCCGGCCAGCAGGACCAGCGCCTCCGGGTCCGCCTGGCGGATCGCCTCGGCAGCGGCCCGCAGCAGCGCCGCGTACTCCGCCGGATCCACGTCCCGCCCCCCCCAGTGGCTGGCGAGATTGGGCTCGTCCCAGACCTGGTAGGCGGCCACCCGGTCGCCGTAGCGGGCGGCGAAACGGCGGGCGAAGACGGCAAAGGTGGCAGGATCGGTGGGCGGGGCGACGACCTCCGGCGGGAGGCCGGGCACCTGGGTCGCCCAGACCGGCGCGGTGTCCAGGACGGCGATGAGGCGGAGGTCGTGCCGGGCCACCGCCTCCACGATTCGGTCCCAGGGCTCCCAGACCTCCTCGCCCGGCGCAGGCTCGATGGCCGCCCAGGGGAAGGTCTGGCGGACCCAGGCGAAGCCGCCGTCGGCAATGAGCCGGAGGGCTTGGTCAAGGGCTTCGTCGTCGGGGTACTGCTCCAGGGCCACGTTGACGCCCAGGAGGGGCAGGTCCCCGCTGGCCGCCACCGGCTCCGGCAGACCAGGGGGGATCCCCCGGGTCGCCCGGCGGTGGGCGCTGACCAAGGCTGCTGCCGCCACGGCCACGGCCAGCAATCCGAAGGCGAGGGCGAGAAAACGAACCTTGGGGGGGCGCACGGGATCGCTCAAAGGTAGCCGACCTGTCGGAGCCAGGCCACGGCGTCCCGGAGCGTCTCCTCCAGGGGACGCATCGTCCAGCCCAACTCGCGCTGTGCCTTGCTGCTGTCGTACCAGTGGTAGCGGGCGAAGATGTGGTAGAAGAGCCGGCTGAAGACCGCCCCGTCGGTGAGGGGCTCACCAACCACACAGAGGAAGCGCAGGACGGGATTGGGCAACGTCAGGCGGGGCGGACGCCGTCCTAGGACCGAGGCCAGACGCTGAAAGAACTCCCGGTAGGTGAGGTTGTGGCCGCCGGCGAAGTAGCGCTCACCGATCCGCCCCCGCTCCATCCCCAGCACCGCCGCCTCGGCCGCATCCCGCACGTCCACAAAGGCGATCCCGCCCCGGGTGGTGAAGAAGAGCTGGCCCTTGGCAAAGGAGACGATGATCTTGGAAGACGAGAGGTAGATGTCGCCCGGCCCCAGGCAGAAGCCGGGGTAGACGCTGATGACGGGGAGGCCATCCTCAACGCGCTCGCGCACCGCCAGCTCCGCCGCCCGCTTGGCCTCGAAGTAGGCAACCCCTGTCCCCCCCAGGTTGTAGGGGGCGTTCTCGTCAATAGGATAGGGGCCGTCGGAGGCTCCGATGGCGGTGGTGCTCCCCAGGTAGAGGATGCGAGCGATGCCGACCTGCCGAGCTGCATCCATCACGTTGATGGTCGCCTGGACGTTGTTCTGGAAGAGCAGCGTCCGTTGGCTGGGCCGGGGGGAGACGAAGCCGGCGATATGGTAGAGTTGCTCGCATCCATCCAACGCTCGGAGGACGGAGGGAGGGTCGAGCAGGTCTCCCTCGATGACCTCCGCATCCAGGTCGGACAGGTTGGTCCGATTGCTGGTAGGCCGGACCAGGATACGGGGGCGGATGCCGCGCCGATTCAGCGACCGCACCACGTGGGATCCGATGAAGCCTGCCGCGCCTGTCACCAGGACCTTCATCGCACGATTATCCTTTCTATGAGGAATAGAGCTACCCCATAAGCCTGCCAAGAGCGAGGAGATTATGCCATTGAAAGAAGCAGCCGTCAAGGGCTTTCAATTTTCAATTTGCCTCTGGCCTCGACCTGTGTTATACTTGGTTTACCAGATTGCACCCTTGTGGAGGAGATAAGAGGGAATGGTTGTGAAAAAGGAGAGGATCTCCAAGCGCGTGCAACGGATCGCAGCACTCCTCAAAGCCTGTACTCCCGAGGAACTGGCTCAGCTTGTTAACCTGGTGCCTCAGCTCCAAGAAGCCCAGCGCTTTGCAAAGGTAGAAGAAGAGGCGATTAAACACTTCAGACAGGTGCTGACCCACAAGCGAGATGGAGCTCCTCTCGCACTGGATGAGCCCTTTCTAGGTGGACTGACCTACAGGGAGTACCTGGCACTCTCGCCTGAGGATGAAGATGCTCTCTGGGAGCGACTCTTCGCAGAGGCCGAGGAGTCGCTGAAGGACTTAGAGGAATTGGAAGAAGCCGACGTCAGGCCCGATGCCCGTCTGCCCACTCGCCGGGGGGGTAACCCCAAATGGGAGCCTGCTTCCAATCGAGCGCTTGCACCTTGACATCTTGCGGCCAGTCTGGTATAATAAGGGCGAGGCCGCAACGAAGGTGGCGTAGAGAGCCAATTACACAATTGATTTTTCCGAATTAACATTTCAAAGAATTCCCCCGAGATTAAAGCCCCCTGAAAGGTAGCATGGAGAACCAATACACAAGATTCACGTGAATTAACGATTGATCTTTCTGAATTAACGTTTTAAATTTCCCCCGAGACTAAAAGCCCCCCTGATTATAAGGGGGGCTTTCACCATCCTTTTGGAGGAAAAAGATGAGCCTTTTCTACCTCCTCGACAAGAACGTCATCCGCAAGGCCATCAGCGGACTGGTGAAGATCGGGGCTGAACTCGCAATAAGCGCAGAGGAGAGGGATTCCCTCGTGCTCGTTTACCAGGCACGGCGGTTTGGTGCTTCGCTCTTTATGACGCCTGAGAGCTTCCACGTATTACAGCATATCCCTGACCGTCCGCCTGAAGTTGACCTGATCCTGGAAGCAGTCCAGGTGATACGACCCGGCCGATACTTCAAACGTTGGGCGCGTCGGCTTCGGAAACATAGCTTTACCCGTGAGGACGCCAAGGTACTGAGCCTAGGCACTTTCGGCACCGATAAAGTTGGGAGCTTTCTGGGAGTAGATACCATTGTGACGTTGGATCTTGCCCTCATCAACCATTACAACGGTCAGTTCGACCTACTGCAAAGCCGTCTAGAAGCTATGGTAGCCCAGCTTCCAGAACCCTATTGCTATGCTTGTCTGCCGAACGTGATGAGTCCATCACAGCTGTTTCGCTTCTGGCACTAATTGTTAAGGAGTAAATTCACGGCCCGTTGCGCACCACCACCGGCAGGTAGATGGCCCGCCAGGTGACGGTGTGGGCCACCGAGCGGGTGAAGCTCAGGGTCGGGTTGCGCTGCTCCTCGACCCAGACGGTGTTGGTGATCCGGGTGCCGGCGGCCACGTCCCCCTCGACGAAGACGGCGAAGACGAGGGTGACGCGCTTGCCCGGCAGCAGATCGTCCTCCCAGGTGATGGTCCTACTCAGGGGATGGTAGATGGGGTAGTTGTACCCGGCGTCGCTCACACCCATCGCCCCCGGCGGCACCCGCTCGATGCCCAGCCCGGTCGCACCGATACCCAAGCTGCCGGCCACGTAGAGGGTATGGCTGGGGATGGGATCGCTCAGCCAGAGGCTGGCTGCCACGCCGCCGCTGTTGCTGAGGACGATGGTGTAGGTGATAGTGCTGTTGGGGAAGACCGTCCCCGCCGGCGTGGCCGTCTTAACCCCATCGGGCACCGGCTCCGCCAGCGTCACCGGAGCCGTCCGGTCGTAGCGGTTGCCCTGCCCATCGTCGAAGCGGGCCGTGTTGGTGATGGGGCTGGCCGCGCCGTCTTGCACCAGGACCCGGTAGCGCAGGGCGATCTCCGCCCCGCCGGCTGCCGTCCCCGTCCAGGTGATCACCCCGCCGGCCTGACCGTAGCTCCCCGCGTCGGCCCCCAGGAAGCCCTCGAAGGTGACGCCGCTGCCCAGGGTATCCGTGACCCGGAAGGCGGTGCCGGCCTCGCCGCCGTTGCGCACCCGCAGCGTGTAGGTCAGCAGGTCGCCCCGGCGGACCACCGTCGGTGTGACCTCCTTGGTGGAGCCGGAGAGGTCGGGGGCGGTGTAGACGTGGAGGGAGGCCGTCCGGCTGAAGACGCGACCGGCGCCGTCGTCCACCCAGGCGACGTTCAGGAGGTCGCTGCCCGGCGTGGCGGTGACGACGGCGGGGAGGGTGATGGTGACCGCGCCGCCGTTGGCCGCCAGCGTCCCCGTCCAGGTGATGAGCGGGGCTGCGCCGTCGCCCAAGGTTCCGCCGCTGGCCGACCCACCGCCGGCGTAGGCCAGGCCGGTGGGGAGTGTATCGGTCAGCCGGGCGGTGGTGGGAGCCGTACCCCGGTTGACCAGCCGCAGCGTGTAGGTCACCCGCCCACCGCTGGTCACCGCGCCGGTGCTCGCCACCTTGACGGTCTCAGCGTGGTCCAGGTCCGGGGCCAGGACGCTCACCGTCTGGCTGCGCCGGAGCACCACACCGGCCCCATCGTCAATCCAGGCCACGTTCTCCATCGTGCTGCCGGGCAGGGCCGTCACCGTTGCCGGCAACGTCAGCGTCACCCGCCCGCCGGGGGTGACGACGCCGGTCCAGGTCACGGGCGTGCCGAACAGGAGCGTCCCGCCGCTGGCCCCGCCACCGCCGGCGTAGACGGTGCCCACGGGCAAGAGGTCGGTGACACGGGCCGTCGCCGTCACCTCACCGCTGTTGCTGAGGACGATGGTGAAGGTGATGCGCTGGCCTGTCAGCGGACCGGCGTTGTCCACCGTCTTGTAGCTCCCACTCAGGTTCGGTCCCGTCAGCGTCACGGGCACGGAGGCTTGGAGCAACTGGGTCCCGTCGGAGATGGAGGCGGTGTTGACGATGACGGTTCCCCGAGGCTGAGCGCCCGAGGGGGCCACCGTCACCTGGAAGGTGACCGTCACTGCCGTGTAGCCCGTCACCGTCCCCGTCCAGGTAACCGTCCGGCCCGACGGGTCGTAGCCGTACTGCCCGCCGGTGGCCATCAGCGAACCGCTCACGAAGGTGGTGGTGAGGGGCAGCGGGTCGGTCAGGGTAACCGCCGTGGCGCTGTAGGGCCCCCGGTTGGTCAGAACCACAGTGTAGGTGAGGCGGCGGCCGGGGGCGATCCATAGGCCGGGCTGTCCGTTGGCCCGCTTGTAGGAGCCGCTCAGGTCGTAGCCCACGGGCGTCATCCAGATGGCGGTGTTGTCGGTCCGATCGCCGTCGTAGGAGGTCGTGGTGAGGACGACCTGGTTCTGGAGGACCGTGCCGACGGGGAGGGTGGCCGGGGCGCTGAGGACCAGGTGGAAGGTGATGCCCGTCGTCCGGCTGGGGACGGTGCCCAGGAACCAACCGACCGTTCCACCGGCCTGATGGAGGGGGTAGCCGGAGGTGTCGGTGACGTAGAAGGTGCCGACCGGCAGCGTATCGGTCAACCAGACGCCGTCGGCGGGGAGCAGGCCGGGGTTCCCGTACCCCAGCGTGTAGGTGATGAGCTCGCCGGGCAGGGCCAGCGTGGGCCCCTCCTTGGTCACGTAGGGGGAGGCCAGGGCGACGGTGTTGGTGACGGTGGCGGTGTTGGGATCGTCATCGGGCGGCGGCTCCTCCCCCCGCACCGTGGCGATGGTCGCCGTGTTGGTCAGGATGGGCTGGGCCGGCCAGGTGGCAGCGGGGTCCAGCCGGGCCGTGACGGTGATGGTGCCGTGGTCGCCCGTTCCCATCGGTGCCGTGGCCTCCCAGACCAACCGGTGCGGGCCGGCGGTGAGGGTGATCGGGTGACCATCGGTGACCCACGCCACGTCGGTCAACCCGTCGGGGAGGACGTCGGTCAAGACGACGCCGGTGGCCGAGAGGGGGCCGGTGTTGGTGAAGTGGAGCGTGTAGGTCAGGCGATCCCCCACCTGGAGCGTTCCGGCCGGCGTGACCACCTTGTGGACGGTGACGTCGGCAGCCTGGAGGGTGGCGGTGACGGTGCTCTGATCGTTGGTGAGGGTGATGTTCCCACCCGAAGTGACGGTGATACCGGCCCGGTTGACCAGCTGGGTGCCGGCGGGGGCGTTGGCGTCCACCAGCAGCCGCACCCGGACCCATCCGCTCTGGCCGGGGACCAGGCTGTCCAGCGTCCAGGTGATCAGGCCGGGGGTGGCGGTGATGGGCACGTTGCCGCCCGCCGGCGTCGCCTCCAGGAGCGTCACGTAAGCGGGGGGCAGCGTATCCGTCAGCGTGACGCTGTAGACGGTGACGTACCCGGCGTTGCCGTACTGGATCCAGAAGGTGTAGTCGCCGCCGGGCTCCGGCGGGATGGGGCTGCCGTTCTGGGTGGGAAGTCGCTTGTAGACGAAGGGATCACCCCGCAGGTCCACCACCTGCATCGTGGCCTGGGCCGTGTCTCCGTTGGCCGAGGTGAAACCGCTCAGGGAGGCAGTTGTGGTCACCTCCGCTGTGTTGGTGAGCCAGGTGCCCACGGGTGTCGTCGGCGGCACGCTGATGCCGATCTGGAAGCTGAGGGCGTTCCAAGGAGCGTTGTTGACCAAGCCGACGGTGAAGACGACGGTCCGGCTGGTCGGCAGACTGTAGGTAGGCCAGGTGGTGGCGTAGAAGGCGGTGCCAGGGGGCAGCGTATCGGTGACCAACGTCCCGGTGATGGGAACGTTCCCCCGGTTGATCACGGAGAGGGTGAAAGTCGCCACCTCACCCGGACCGATCTGACCGGGACCATCCTTGGAGAGGTCGAAGTCCAGGAAAGGCGGGGCGATGGTGAGGGTGTAGACCACCCGGTTGTTGTCGAAGGGGCCGCGCTCCCGGCTGGCCGTCATCGTGGCTCCGGCGGTGTTGGTGAGCACCGTACCGATGGAGAGGGCAGAGGAGGCTTCCATCGCCACGCCCAGTTGGGCGGTGATCCCGCGCTCCAGGGTACCCACCTCCCAGGTGAGGAGGACGGTGCTACCCACCGTCGCCGTGGTCACCGTGCCCTGGGAGGCCAGGAAGCCCACGAGGGTGGCCGAGAAGGGAAGCGTGTCGGTGAGCCGGACGCCCCGGGCCGTCGCCCCCCGGCTGCTCCCTGGATAATCGCCGTTCCCCACCTCGATCAGGTAGCCGAAGGCGCCGCCAGGCCCCGGCGCGGGCGTGTCCGGCACCAACCCTTTGGTCACCCGCAGGTCCCGCTGGGCGACGCCGTAGGTGATCTGGAGCGTGGTCGAGAGGGTGGGGGAGGTCTGAGCGGTGACGGTGACAGCCATCACGGCCAGGTCTTCCCAGGCGGCGGAGAGGGGGAGGGTGGCGACGACGTCGAAGGCTCGGGCGTAGGTGTTGCTGATGGGACCGACGCTGGTAGGCACATTGACGGCCCAGAGGGCGGGGGTGGGCACGACGGCGGAACTGATGCTCAAGCTGTAGGTGACGTCGAAGGTATCGGTGATGCCCGTCAGGTTGACGATGTCGGTGGTGAAGGTGAGGACCCAGCCGGGGTCCTCGTAGGCCTCGTGGGCCGTGGGGTCCGCCAGCAGGTGGCCGAAGACGGAGTTGCCGGGGTCGAAGAGGACGGCCAGCCCATCCTGAAGGGTGTCGTTCTCGTCGAACCAGTCCTGGTAGTAGGCGATGCCCCGGCTGCCGTCGGCGTTCTCGATGCCGGCCACCACCCAGGCGTGGGGATTGCTCAGGTAGCGCACCTGGAGGTACTGCAGGAGGATCCGCCCATCCGGGTAGAGGATCACCTCGAAGGTGTTGGGCAGGTTGAGGCCACAGCACCACTGGACATCCACGAACTCGATGATCGTCCGGCGCTCTGGACTCGTCTGACGTTCCAGGTAGACGGCGGAGACGCCCTGGACCAAGTAGAGATCGGTGCCGAAGGGCGCGATAAAGTTGTTGATGCCGCTGGAGCTGCCGATGAGGATAGGCACTTGGGTTCCATCAGCGGCGCTGCCCCCAAAGTAGATGTAGCCGTTGCTGCTGGCCCGCAGGTGGCTGTAGACCTGGTCGAAGAAAGGAAAGTAGAAGCCGATGGCATGAGAGCCGGAGCCCCGGTTATCCATCGTCCCCTGGAGGATAGGGGTGCCGCTGTCGCGGATTTCGACCCATTGAAAGCTGGGACCTCCCGATTGGTTGCTATCGCTGACCTGGTAGGTGGGGCTGAGGGGCTGGGCCAGGGGAGCGAACCGAGGGGCACGGGCGGGAGCGGCCAGGGGAGCCGAGGCCGGGGCGGCCTTGGCCGATCCGGCGTCCATCGTCGTCATCAGCAGCACCAGACCGAGCAACGCGATACCGGTAACGACCGGGAGCAGCAGATACCGTCTCATCGGTGAACCTCCAACGACATCATCACGCCTTGAGCATGACGTTTCACGGTTTACGGGTTGCGCGTCTCCGATACAAAGCCATCCCCAAAGCAGCCAGGAGAGCGATCGCCGGGATGGGCAGGATCGCACCGGCGGTGGGACCGCCGTCTCCGCCTGAGACGGGCAAGAGCATCGGCGGTGCGGTGGCGGTGGGGGCCGGTGTCGGTGTTGGCGAAGGAGGTGGCGGCGGTGGTGGCGGCGCGGTGGGCGCCGGCGTCACCGGGGTCGCCGTGGGCGGTAGGACGGTAGGCGTCGGCATCGTCGGCGTTGCCGTGGGCGAGGGAGGGACGGTCGGCGAGGGGGTTGCCGTGGACGTTGCCGTAGGGGAGGGCGTCGGCGTGGGCGTGCCGACGACCAGCACCTGGGTGGTCAGGGGTAGCCCCCGCACGGCGGTCTCGTTGCTGCGGGCCCCGTAATCGCCGTTGACCACCGCTTCCGTCTGGGTGGTGGCCACCCGCACCTGAAACTGGAGGGAGCGGCTCTCGCCGGGGTTCAGGTCGCCCACCTGCCAAGTGACCACGCCGCCGCTCTCGGCACAGGAGAGCCCTCCGCCACAGGCCAGGTAGGTGGTGCCGGCCGGCACGGTGTCGGTGACGATCAGGTTGGTGAGGGTGCGGCCGGCCGCGGCATCGTTGACGAGGGTCAGGGAGTACTGGAGCACCTCCCCGGCCGCCACCGGGTCCGGTGCGGCCGTCTTGGTCAGCGTCAGGGGGTTGGCCGCAACGACGAGGGGCAGCGTGGCGATGCCGGTACAACTATCCCGGTCGGTGATGGTCAGGGTCACGGTGTAGGTGCCCGGCGCGGCGTAAGCGTGGGTGGGGTTGGTCCCGCTCCCGTTGGTCCCGTCGCCGAAGTCCCAGGCGTAGGCGTAAGGCGGGCGGTTGCTCAGCCCGTCGGTGCTGGCGGAGAAGGCAACCGTCTCTCCGACGATGGGGGCACTGGGGCTGGCGGCGGGCTGGAGGGCTGCCGGGTCCACCGTGTAGGCAAGCTGGGCACCGTAGAGGATGGCGGCCATATCGTCGCCCCGGGCATCGCCCACCCGTAGGGCCAGGACGTTCTTTCCCCGCTGGAGGAAGCCACCCGGAAGGGACAAGGTGGTCACGCTCCCCGTTTCGTCGCCGGTCACGACGCCAACGTTGACGCCGTTGAGCCAGACGGAGGCCTCGCCGTCCAGGCCGGCCCCGATGGTCGTCGCGTTGAGCAGGCTCAGGGTAGCGTCGGCGAAGGGGGTGGCGGCGTTGATGGGCAAGCAGAAGGGGCGGTGGATGAAGAGGTACTGGGGGGCCGGGTCGGTGGGCAGGGGATAGCCGTTGTCGTAGTCGGTGCCGTTGTAGCGGTTGGGATAGGTCGTGCCGTTGCCGGCGTCGGCCTCCAGGGGGCCTCCCGGCGTCCCTCCCCAGATGTGGTCGGCTCCCAAGGCCAGGAGCGGGTCAATGGCTCCGCCGCCGGTCCAGGCGGTGGCCCGCTTGACGGGGAAGGCGGTCGTCCAGCCGGAGGCACTGGGGTTGAAGTCTCGGTCCCGCCAGCCTGGCTGGGGGTCGGCAATGGAGTCCTGGAGCCAGGTGTAATCCACCTGGGGCCCGGCCTGCCCTTCGTTGCTGACCAGAACTGCAGTGCCGGTGGCCTGGTTAGCCGGAGCGGCCAAGGACAGTAAGTGAGGCCAAAGGAGAAAGAGCAGGGCTCCCGCGATGAAGACAGACGGAAAGAGAGCGGCTAGCCGCCGGTTCTTATAGTCCATCGTCCCCCCCTCGGTTTGGTCAGGTGGTCAGGTGGTCGCTTGGTTGCTTGGTCACTTGGTCCACAGTCCGCAGTCCTCAGTCCGCCGCCAAGCCGCCAATCGCCAGGCCGCGTGATCGGCGGTCGGCGGTCGGCCGTCGGCGGTCGAATGCGGTCCTCGCCCCTTGCCCCCTGCCCCTTGCCCCTTCTCAGCACCTCATCCCTCGGCGCTTCCCCTGGTCGGCGGTCGGTTGTCAGCGGTCAGGTACAACAGTATAGCATAGAAAGCGGGAAAAAGGAAGGGGAAAAAGGTCTCAGGTTCAGAAGGATTGCCAATTTCGTTTCGTCTGCCATCGCTGCCAGGCGGCTCCCAGGCCCACCAGCAGGAAGGGACCACCACTGAGGATGGCCAGGAGCAACCAGCGTACCGGAGGGCCGCCGGTCAGCACGGCCAGGAGGCAGAAGAGGTTGATGGAGAACCCCAGCGCGGCCGTGGTCAGGTCGGCCGCGATGCGAGCTTGCCAGAGAGGGTTGTACTCTTCGGGCGCGTCGAAGAAGGCGGCCTCTGGCCTCTCCTCCACGTAGGGGCGGGCGTAGTGCCACCAGAGATACAGGACGGTCAGGGCGACTCCGATGCCGACCAACCAGGTCAGTTGGGCACGGGCTGTGATGATCTGGTAGACGAAGACCCAGATGAGAAGCCCCATCACCAGGCTCAGGGCAGCGCCCAGCACTTCGTGAAACAACGTCCAGATGTAGGCACTCAACCAACGTACCATCTCCACACACCTCCAGCCAGAGTGTAGCACCAATTGGCCGGCAAGTCAACACCCCCTGGTGATTACCCATAAGTGAGCGAGGGGATGGACTGCGGTAGGCTGCCCACGGGTTTCTCACGGATGCACGAATGGGGCGGCTCCTAATTCGTGTATGCGTGCCCTATTCGTGGATGGTTATCCCCCTACCCCTGGGTAATCACCGCAACACCCCTGCATCCTGCCACCGGCGAAATTCCTCCCTGCGCGAGCGTATCGAGTTGGGGACCTACAGGTAGCCGAAATGGGCTCTGGGCTTCGTAAGGGTTTGTCCAAAAATAACTTCCCGACTTGCGGTCATGGTCATTCAATGGTATCGTTTGTTCTATGAATTCTGTGCCAGCTTCGGGAGGGTGTTCTATGTCGAATCCAGAAGTGCATCAATGT
>Ga0256830_1000140_pt1 | contig 63575 bp, 98 predicted proteins | sample 128326metaG_FD_190537 | JGI IMG/M metagenome (GOLD analysis project Ga0256830, IMG submission 190537) | Hydrothermal vent microbial communities from Lau Basin, Pacific Ocean - 128-326 | ecosystem: Environmental > Aquatic > Marine > Hydrothermal vents | place: Pacific Ocean: Lau Basin | collected... | reverse complement strand
GGAGCGCGATCAACGGTGGGCATGCTTGCCAGCCCAGCCGCTCGCGGAATGCGCCAAAAACTAAGCCGGGAGAAAGCTTTATGCTGGCGCCCCGGCAGCGGACAAACGAGCGTTTAGATGCTGCGGGAGAGCAGGCCCTAGCGGTCATTCCACATTAGCCAGTACGGCAGCGGATAAACGAATGTTTATCAACTGCATGTACGCTCCCAAGCTTCAGCGAGTCGAAGTCGCGAGTGGCAACAGCGGACAAACGGGCGTTTGAACGCTGCGGGGGCACCGTTCGTCTGCCGCCTCATAGCAGTCGAAAAGCCGGCAGCAGACAGACAAACGTTTGGACGACGCGGGATTGCCGTTCACTCCCATTCCAAGGATGCACAACACCCGGCAGCGGACAAACGGGCGTTTGGGCGTTGCGGGATATCGGACCAGATTTGCTCAATCGACTGCGGCTACAGGCAGCAGATGAACGAACGTTTAGTCGCTGCGGTCGTAGCCCATTCGCCACATGCGGGTGAAAATGTACAGCACGACAGCGGACAGACAAACGTTTGGACGATGCGGAGCAAAATGATGGGATAGAACACCCAAAAACTGCGGAGGATGATATGTCAAACGAATCTACAAAACACTGGAGACACTGGCGGTGGCTCAATACACTGCCGTTCGAACGGTACCACCGAGCAATCGCTACCTGGAAACGGATGTTCGGTGTCTGGCCACAAGGGATCATCTACGACGCCAGAGGATGGCACCTGAACCTCGTCAAGGAGGATGCAAGACAATGCCCGTACTCGAAACGATTCTGCTCGTGTGTGTGATCGCGGCGTTCGCCGTCGGAATGTGTGCCCTCATGAGCAAATAATGAATGTCATGCGAAAGCACTCGCAATGGTGGCACTCAATAAGTACCGCCACACACCACGAGTTTTGTACAACCCCCCAGGACCGGACAACCCCGCCTGTTTTTAGGTGTCACCCATGACACCTAAAAACAGGTGCCCATCTGTACCGAATAATGGTAATTAACATGGGCAGCATGGGCGAAGCGGATAGAGAAAAGTGCCTGGCAACGCGGTGCGACGCAATCTCGGAAAGACGACCGATGGAATGCGATGATCCAAGCAAAAATCGGTTGCAACCAGAAAAAAACCAAACGAGGGGCTATTCATGTATATGGGAATGGCTATGATTTCTTTTAGCCCTTCCAACGCGGTTCTTCGCGTAGTTGGCTGAGGAGTCCAGCATATGCAAAAGGTCATCGACTTGGGCGACCCGATCAGCGACGACTTCCTGGAGCCGTTCGAGGAAGCCATCGCAAAAGAACTCTGCATCGTCGAAAAACGATGCGAGGCTGACACGCCGATGGGAAAAAAGGTATGGCACGAGCCAGACCTTCAAACTGCCAACGTGTCGCTTGATGTCTCAGATTGCGACTGGTTGCCGGTCGTCGTCATCGGGATCTGCGACCTGCCATCGTGCTGGTGTGACTGGATCGCATACCTGGAAAAGCTTGAGCGAAGGATCGCAACATACAGCATCGACATTAACCAAAGGGGATGAGAATGGACACTCCTGCTATCGTCGAACGGTTTGCGCAGAACATCCGATACGCCATGCAGAAACATCGGCTCACGCAAACCAGGATCGCAAAGAAGATGCGATGCCACCAGTCGTTCGTGTCAGATGTCGTCAACGGCAAGCGGGCGGTGCGACTGCAAACGGCGGAACGGTTCGCACGGGCCATCGACATGGAGCTGTGGCATACCCTCATGCCACCGAAGCGGTTCGCAATCGAGTTCAAAAACAGACACCGGGAGCTGTACGATGGATGACATGAAAGGAAAATTCGGCAGAGTCATCAGGCGATACAAGGGCATCGCATTGACCACCATCGGCGTATGCCTCATTGTGACCATTCCGTGTGCATTTACTTACGGGACACGCGATTCAGTCACCGCAACTGTAAAGAAAACCGAAGCAGTGGTCACAGGGTCGGGCAGTTCCACAAAGCGCATCTATCTCGTCTTCACGGACAAGGAAACCTTGTGCAACAAGGATAGTTTGATGTACCTGAAGTTCAACTCGTCGGACATATACGGGGAAATCCAGCCCGGCGCAACATACCGGTTCAACGTGTACGGATGGCGTATTCCGTTCCTGTCCATGTATCGAAACATCATCAGCGCTGATCCATGCAAATGAGTGACCCCATCGTGATCGCCGTCATATCGTGCGCACTCATATGCGTGCCTCTCCTAGTGGCTGTGCTCGTCGAATACATCGCGGGGGATGACCATGAAACAACGGACGACTGAATGGAGGATGGCACGCCTGGGCGATGTCACAGCGTCCAGATTCAAAGATGTGCTCACCAAACCCAGGACAAAAGCCGCCAGGGATGCCGGCGAAATGTCCGAAACCGCCATGCGGTACATGGAGGAACTGCTCGCGGAACTCCTCACGGGAATGCCGATCGACAGATGGCAGAACGCCGCAATGCGGTGGGGATCCGAGTGGGAAAGCCACGCATTCGACGCCGCGGTTGAGGCAATCGAAAAACGGTTCGGAACGCCGCCAACCCTGCCAGAGGGCGAGTTCGCCTACATCCAGCATCCGACAGAGCCAGGAATCGGATGCTCGCCAGATGGAATCATCGGCGAGGATGGGCTGCTGGAAATAAAATGCCCGGCAAACCCGGCGGTCCACATCAGGACCATGCTGGATGGCGAAATGCCGGAGAAACACATCGAACAGGTGCAGGGCTCGCTGTGGATTGCCAAGAAGAAATTCTACTGCTTCTGCTCGTTCGACCCACGCCTCGAGGCAAGTGGCGTCAACCCGCTGTTCATCAAGAAGGTCGAACGGGATGACGGCTACATCAACGAAATCCTCGCGCCTGCGGTCATCCGGTTCCGTGACAAACTCAGGGAAAAATACAGGGAGATCGTCAATGAGCCATTCTGAGGGGGCTGGAATACGACAGGCTATTATCGCGGTCATGCGTGAGGTCGGGGCAATCGGCAAGGACGCCATGAACGAACAGCAGAAATACCCCTACCGCTCAGCAGAACAGGTCTACAACCGCGTGCAGCCGCTGTTCGCAAAGCACGGCATATTCTCAGTTCCCAAGGTGATTGACCAAAAACGGGAAATGGGAACCACACGGAACGGAGGAACCATCATATACTCCATGCTCACTGTGGAATACTCGTTCTACGCGGAGGATGGTTCGTGCATAACCGCAACCGTCGTCGGTGAAGGCATGGACGGCGGAGACAAAGCCTCAAGCAAGGCACTCACCGCGGCGCACAAATACGCCATCTGCCAACTGCTCAACCTGCCGTACGCGGCAGAGGACCCCGAAAAGCACACCCCGGAGTTCTTCCGGAAGATGGCCGGGAAAATCACGCAGCCCGACATGATCGCCATCAAACGAAAGTGGCACGAGAAGATCGGTCGGAAGCTGCCACAAGACACGCCAAGGGAAAAACTCGCGGAATGCTTCCGCGAATGGGTGTGCAGCGTCGTTGGACGTGACTTCGACGCAATCGATTTCCGGCAGTGGACAGCCGAAGAACTTGAACTCTGCGAAAAAGAACTGGAGGAACACGATGGGGACGATAGTGAGATGCAAGGTTGATCAAGACGGCAACATCGGCGTCGAAGTCGCCGCACAGGCGATGCGGACGATCACAAAGGCTGTCGCCATCCTCAACGCCATCGCGGCTGTGGGCGGCGAACAGTGCAAAGAATGCGGCGAAGCCGCTCAAGCGGTGCTTGAGGCCGTCGCAAAGGCTGAGGGCAAAGGTTTCGAAGAAACCGACAGCACGGCTGCCGAGAAGGACGACGAGAATGTGGAGGAATCCTGATGCAAGTCATGCCAATTCTGCTCGTGCGAAGCGTTGAAATCGTTTCGCAGGAAAATAACGAACCACCGAAGATGCAAGGGATCGCAACCCTTGCGAAATGGTGTAAACTGCCATTCCTCTCGTCGGAAACCAAAGTCGATGTCGAGGGGGAATACATGCACCCGGACAAGCTGTACTGGAACCGGGGCGAAAAGCCTGTGCTCGTCGCTGTGTTCGAGGAAATCGCACTCGACAGCTCTGCTTTCGTCAAAAACTTCGATCGATACCTCGGCGACGGATACGATGGATGGAAGAGCGTCGATGAACAATACCCGGACACAGCGCAGCCCGAGTACCATCGAAAGCCTAAGAATCGAAAACGCTGAATGCTGGTACTGCGGCTGGAGATACGGCGATCCGTGGCATTTCCCGATGATTATCGAAGCGCATCACATCATCCCTGGAATCGGCAGAAGGCACGACGACCGGCGGGAAGTCGTCATGCTCTGCTCGCTGTGCCACAAACTCGCACACGGGCTGCGGTGCGTCATCGACGGCGCGGCAATGCCAAAGATCACGTTGGCAGAATTGCTCTGGCTCAAGAAAAAATTCGACGGAAAATTCTACGATCGCAAGTACTTGGCTGGCTTGTGGTTGGGTGGAAGATTGCCAAGAGCAAAGCGCCCGTCTCGCGGGAAATGGGCGAAACAGCGTTGACGGAAACGGCTGGATCGAAAAAACTGGATCGGTGGTGGAGACGAAAATGCCTGAACTCTTCATTGATGACGACCTGCACGCAGAGATTCCGGCGCTCGAACCAGACGACTACCAAGCACTCAAATCGGCCATTGAGTGGGAAGGGGAAATCACAGACCCCGTACTCTACTGGTTCGACGGAAGCAAGAACATCATCGTCGATGGCGTGCACCGCTTCAAAATCGCGCAGGAACTCGGCATCCAATGTCCGGCGAAAGAAATCGGCGTAGGGCGATCGCGGAACGAAATCAAGGCCATCGCGATCAGTAGGGCAACCGACAGGCGGAACCTCAGCCTGCAAGCACGGCTCCAGATCAGGAAAATCGGGATCGCATGCCGTGCGAAAACGATCGCAAAGAAAATCAGCGAAGAAAAACCAGCGGACGAGCATAAACCCAAGCAACGCAAGGAGAAAGACTTATCTCCGAAGTCGCGAAGCGTCTCGAATGAACTCGGGCTCTCCAGGGCTACCGTCAGACGGGCGGTGGATTTCCACGACCTCGTAGAGAAGCTGTGCACGCCGGCGAGAAGGGCGATTGAAAGCGGTTCGGTCGTCGCAACCGAAGAGGAGCTGCAAGCGCTCGCGGAACTGCCGGAAGAAGAGCAAATCGTCATCGTGCGCAAGGTCAGGGTCGGGCAGGCAGCGAAAATCGGCGATCTCATCAAGGCGCTGCCGAAACGCAAAAAGAAGAAGCCTCAGCCGAAGCTCGATCCGCACGTCTACTGGAACCAGATCGACGCCAAATTCGGCGAGGTGATCCGCCTCATCGACAAGGCGGCGGATGCGCTCAATCTGCCAAACGATGGGACGCGATCGATCATCATGGACGCCATCGACAATGCGATGGAGTACACGCGGGAGTTCCTTGGGGTGCCAGAAGAATCATGATGACAGCAGAGGCTGACGAGATGATTACCGAAGCGTCGATCTTCTCCGTAGACGCCCCGTGGAAACACCAAGTCTACGGCGTAGAACAGACGATCAACGCCATCTCCAACGGCGAACGCGCCGTCTGCCTCACATCCCCAACAGGGTCCGGGAAAACCGAAATGCAGATGGCACTCATCCGGTGGGCTCTCAACCAAGGAAAACGGGTCGCCTTGTTCATGGACCGCATCCTGCTCACGCAGCAAACCATCCGGGTCTACTCCGAAGCAGGCATCCCGTTCGGCGTCCGGTCGGCACAAATGGAATACCTCGACTACAGAACCGAGCCCGTCCAAATCTGCACCATCCAAACCGTCAAATCACGCATCCAGAAGGATTCTGACGAATGGGTGGACGCAGACGTGGTAATCGTCGATGAAGCACACAAAATGGCCACAGGCGGCAATCTGGGGCTTCTCAGCGGGTATCTGGCACGCGGGGCGAAAATAATCGGCGTAACCGCAACGCCGCTCGGGCTCGGGCTCGCATACGATAAGCTAGTCTGCGCAGCAGGAACGTGGGATCTCATCAAGGAACGGGTGCTCGCAAGAGCGATCGTGTTCGCGCCGTCAGAACTCGACACCAGGAAACTCACATCCTGGAAGGTGGACCTGTCAATGTCCGAGGCGCAGGCACGGAAAACGTGGGGGACCGAGAAAGGGAAGAAGCGGGCTTCCATCATCGGGAACATCCTCAAGAGCTGGCAGAGCCTCAACGAAACCAGGACTCACACCATCGCGTTCGCGCCGGGAGTACAGGAATCGCTCTGGGCTGCCAGATGGTTCACATCCATGGGCTACCGAGCACTGCATGTCGATGGGACCGACTTCTGGTGCGACGGCGAAATGCACGATCGGAGGACCGAAAACAGCCTGTTCGAAGAACTCATGCAGCAGTGGCGGGATGGGGAAATCAACATCATCTGGAACAGGTTCGTCCTGCGAGAAGGGATCGATGAACCCCTCATCAAGAACCTCATCCTCGCAACTCCGGTAGGAAGCCATAGGAGTTACCTGCAAATGGTTGGTCGTGCTCTACGCAGGTCGGAGCTGACCCCGGAGACCGTCACCGTCACCGATCACGGAGGGAACTGGTGGCGGTGGGGGTCTCCAAATGCAAACCAAGACTGGGACGAAGCGTTCGCAACCGACGACGCAAACGTCCTGGCAAAAAACCGAATATCCAGAATCAGGGAAACCGGGAAACTGGAAGGGGTTGCGTGCCCGCATTGCGGCGCCCTGCACAACTCCATGAAAAAACGGCTGCTCTACTGCGAGCAGTGCGGGGCGAAATTCGACATCAACAAGCCGTGCCGCAACATCATCCACGAGGATGGGAAACTCAAGCTCGTTTCCGGGAAACCCATCGATCAGTGGAAGATCAAGGACGCCCCTTCAAACGAAGGCAGATGGCGTGGGCTCTACTGGAACGCAATGAAGAAGCACGGCGGTGAACTGACGTTCAACCAACTGTATCAGCAGTTTTTCATGTCCGTCGCACGCGAAGCCGCACAAGGTACGCGGTACGAGTTCGCACCGTGGAAGGCACACCATCCGCCCAGGAACCTGCCGCTCATGCCCAAGAGGGCAAGCGATTGGCACCGGAAGATCGCGAATGTGCCGAAGGACGCTCTCTACTGAACAAGGGGTCTGCCGTGGGTCGTATCCTCAGCGAGTACGTCAAGCACCAGCTCCATTCCACGATGGATCGGGTCGGGAACAACGAGCGGCGCTCGACGTTCAACGAGCATGCCATCAAAATGCTCGCAAAGAAAATCGACGACCTGCACGACGCCGTTGAACTACAGAACGATCGAATCACAAATCTCATCTCACGCCTCAAAGAGCGGTTCGAACAGATCGACGCCGCATTGCACTCCGGAGGCAACCCGAAAACAGACGCACCGCAGCACGACGCTGACGATGCGCCGCAGTCGTAAGAACGGTCGGCGACTTATAGCCACTGGTGGCAGCGAACCGTTGGGCGTACCGGGCCTTAAAACCGGCGCCGGCTGGCAGCCGGCAAGCCTCCTCGGCGCAAGTAGTCCCGCTAGTGCCACCGCCCTGTGGACAGGACCAAAGCGTACAGAGGTCGCAGCGTGATGCTGTAGGCTCCAGGTGTTTCGAGCGATGGCGGTTTGCTCGCAACAGGCCGCTTGGAGGTAGGGTGGGTTGGGGATCGCATTGGGCAATCGGACACCGACGCCAGGCCTTGGGGTAATCAAGGATGACCGCCCTATAGGACTTCTGCGCTGTTGGGGCGTACTGTGCGCATGGCGATGTGTGTGCGCAAACCGTTGGTACCAAAGACCTTGGAGGAGCTTGGAACTGTGTGTGGTGAATGCGGAGAACGGTGCAATGACGGCAATCTCACTGACGACCAGATCAGGGAAATGTTCCTGCGTGCAGACTCGGATCAAGAGGCGCAAGCGGTGCTTGACGCCTACATCTCAAGGGAAAAGAAGCTGATCCGTCAGCAGTGGTACGAAAGCGGGGCGCAGCCGCGTGGGCTGTGCCGACCGAGCGAACGGCTCGCAAACAAACACCGGTAAGGAGACGCGCGATGGCACGGAAGCAGCGAAGGGCGGCGCCACGGACGGCGCCGATCCCTTCTCAAGAAGAGATCCGCGAGCAATGCGAGCGCATACAAAGCCGATGGAGCGACCGCGTTCGGCAGAAGCGCATGCAATGCCCGCGCACACCGTGGACCCCGCCTGTCATCGGGATCGAAACGCTTCGGTTCGCAATCAAGTCGATCGAGGACGAAAACGATGATTAGCGCACTGATCCAGGCATTGCGCAACCCCGACGAATACGTCCTGGAGTTCGAGTACACCGACCGCCACGGCGAACGCACGATCCGCATCGCCAGCCCCATCCGATTCCTATCTGACGACCGGTTCCTCGCCCTGTGCCTCTGCCGTGAGGAGCCGCGGCAATTCTACATGCACCGCTGCCGCAACATCCGCCTCATCTGCGCATCCGATGTTCTGATGCCCGAGCCGATCCGTCGCCCGTAGAAAAAAATCCGAAAAATGTCTTATCCGACATGCATGATGTTTACGCGATGGATGATAGTGGTATAATTCCGTGGTGGCTGCTGGAGGCGGCTTGAGGAACAGTGGCGACAGTTTGTGCTGGATGATATTTTGGATAACGCGGAATAAACAAATGGAGGTAATCATGTATCCACCGAAACCCGACTGTCGGAGCAGAAGTATGCGACCATATCGAAAGAAACCAGTGGTCATCAGAGCCATTCAAATTACTGAGGAAACGTTTAATCTACCACATCCTAACCAAGAGCACATACCAGGGGTCGTGTACGACCAGAGCACAAAGACGGCTACGATCGAGACCCTTGAAGGCACGATGACGGCGCAGCTCGGGGATTGGATTATCCGCGGTGTAAAGGGCGAGCTTTATCCATGTAAGCCGGACGTTTTCGAAGCTACCTATGAGCCACTGGATGAGTGACAGGTGGTCTCCCGCCTGGGGCTCTTTACCATCGAATCCGGGCGCGGGTGATTGCATGCTGAAACTGGACGAACGAACGTAAGCGAGGCCATGATGTTCAGCCATTGCATCGCGTTGTACGTAGATGACGGCCCAGACTTCGTAGTGGATCGCATTGTGACGGCAAGGAAGCGTCACAAATGCTGCGAATGCGGGTGCGACATTCTCCCTGGAGAGCAGTACGAGCTTACGAATGGCAAGTGGGACGGGCGCATGGGAAGGTTTAGGACATGCGAGACCTGCCGGCGCATACGTTCCAGCCTGTTTGTTGACGGATGGTACTACGGATTGATGTGGGACGATATCCACGAGGCATACTGTGATGACGACTCGTGCATTTGTCCTGATATGCCTAAGGTGAAGTGACGCAGTACTGTGGAGCTAGGGTGGAGTATTGAGCTATGAGCACGCGGATAGCTGAAACGCCGTGGCTGTTGGACGGCCCGGCTGGCTTTTGGTGTGATGGCAGCGTGTTTGGCTATGCTGTGCGGTTTGTCTGTAGGGATCTTCTGTCGAAGTACTTTGACGTTGAGGGGGCGAAGCAAGTCAAGCTCGTTGCTCATCGCGAGCCGGGCGATGGGAGGTATGAGGTGTGGCTGCCGGCGGATGACGTAACCGCTAAGGTTCTAACTGAAGACGGGGAAGATGCAGAGATGTTGACAACTTGGCTTCGACGCTACCTCAAAAGGTTTGGGCTCAGCGACATTGACGGCCCGATCTACGTTGAATGCTGGGTGAAGCGTGGAGCCAGGCATGAGCAAGCAAACACCAGAAAAAGCCGCAGATGAGGCGATCAGGCACGGCTTGACGGACATTGCCGTGCAACGGTTCATCGCGGTCTGCCGTTCTCGGTGCGAGCTGGCCATTGCCAACACGCCGACCGGCAAGTGGCTGGACGCAGCGTTGCGGCTGCTTGAACGGCAGGGCGAGGATAAGCGATGAAGGCATGGTAAATCGAAATCAGAATGGAGACCAATGGCTATGTGTGGATCGTATACAACAATACTGAAGAATGTCAGGATTCCTGACGCTGAGAAATCGTTGACGGTTGCATGCGAAGAGATAGACAACGCAATCAATTTGCTTCGAGAAGCATCGTACAGCATAAGCAACACATCTCTCGCAATGGATTGTTGCGCGCTTATTGGTGTGCTAACAATCGCGCGTGACATCATTTCCAGGGAGCTTCCATGATGACGAGCGAAGAACGACAAAATGTCTTTGTCAAAGCGAAAATTATGTATCCATGCCAGCGATGCGGATGTACGGATATGCCGCGCCGTTGGCAGGAGTGGACTTGCGGGGCGGCTACGTGGCTGTGCGTCAAGTGCGAGGACAAAGTGAGGGGCGCTCTTCTCAATACACGCGAGCATTTTTTCATGTTTGCTAACGAATCTCTGCTGACGGCTTCGATTGAGCGCGGTGGTGATGTCTGAAAGAATGTAGAGTCGCTTGTGTACTCAATGCAGCAAATGCGCAAAGTCATCAAGCGGATTGTTGAAGCTGGCGATGATGGGCAGAGGCCAGAGTGACAAGGAGGATGGGTGACGAATGATCTTGAACGACGACTACTATCCGCCGCTAATTGAAGACTGCGACTACTGCGGTCGCAGCTTCCCGTATGACGATGTGTGGATTTGTCCAGTATGTGATTTGTGGCTCTGTCCGACATGCGCCCATGCGCATAACTGCGAAGGGGACGACGAGGATGCCTGACAACGATCAAGCTCCAACCAAAAGGAGAGACGCGATGGCAGCGAAACCGCTAGACATTGAAAGATGCAAACGCGCGATGGAGAATCTGCATGTTTCCGGCGTCCCTGATTCTCCGGTGCGACTCACGGCAATCGAGGACGCGATTACAGAAATCCAAGCAGACGGCGAAGCGGCACTCAAGGATCATTACATCGGCGTGAAGCAGTACGCCGCATTCGGTGATCAGCGTGCGGATAACGAGTATGGGCGGAAGCCATACCACGGTGAGATCGTATTCCAGATTTACCGTACACCAGGAAATTTTGAAACCGTGCTCGGGTCAGACGAAATCTACCTGATCGAAGCCGTGCGAGATGCTGGAACGTTGCAGATTTCATGTGGCGGTAAGGATCGGGAGTGGAACTTGTGCGACGTGATCATGCAGCAGCGCAACACGACTCGCGAGCTTCTGGATCTGTGCGAAGTGCTCGGCAAGATCACGGTGGAGAGCCACGAGGAGGCGGACCATGAATGACAAAAAGGTAACGCCGGGATGGGTCCAGCCAGGCACGGCTGGCGAGGCCCTGTTCAAGTGGCTCGTTGGCTTGGGCGCCGATGGCCTTGTGGATACCGATTTCGAGTGCGCGTGCTTGCTGGACGAGGTGGCAGCATGCGAGAACGACATCGCGTCGTGCAGTCCAGGTCGTAAAGTGGAGCGCTGCGAGAGATGCGGCGGCGAGATCGATCCAGATGTGTCGCTATGGGTGATGGTGCCGTTGGGTACTGAACGTGTAGAGTGCCCACGATGCCAAGATGAAAGACTGGCGGCAGATAACGATTGAGAATGCGAAGCGATTCTTCTGACAGGCCGTAAAACAAAGATAGCACGGAGAAACGAAAATGACAACCGAGATCGCAAAGACGCCGTGGATGAGGCTCTGCCGGATTGGCAGTGGCTATTGTTTTGTGCGCAACAATTACTATTTCTGTGCAGAAGGTCTGTCTGAGTATTTCGACATCGGGAATGCACGCCAGGTCAAGCTCGTCGCCTACAGAAGACCTGGTAAGTGGCGTTACGAAGTATATCTGGATCTTGACGAATGCTGTGTGGACATCGTGAGCTCCGAAGGGGTTGATGTCTGCGTTCTGGATCTCGAAACGCGCGACTACCTCAAGGAGACTACATTGCGTGACCACAGAGGACCGATCTACGTGGAATGCTGGGTTCGATGAAGCATGGGGGATGTACGATGAAAACCGTAGTGATCGACGGCAAGGTGCCTGTGAAAGAGCATTTTCGAACAACCGTTGCCGAGGCAATCGACGAATGTCGCCGAAAACATCCAGGCATCCATATCGAGCGCATAAATGGTCGTTATGTCATCGGGTGGTGCGAAGTATGCGGTGCACCTCTATACGATGGTTCTCGTTTCTACCTTGATGTGGATGGCGTCCTGTGGTGCAAGAAGCATGGGGCGTAGATCCGACCAATGGCGATGCAGCCGAGGATGTGCGTGATGAGTAGCCAAAGGCAGGGGATGCCGTCAGACGCATTCCGCGTAAGCAGAGATGTCCGTGAGGCGCTGCCGATGCCGAACAGAATCATGGCGCCTGTCAGGTGGTACGGAGGAAAGGGACAGATTGCACGCCGGATTGTGCCGCTGATCCCGAAAGGCAAAGTGTACGTAGAGCCGTACTGCGGCGCTGCGTCTGTGTTTTGGCATATCAAGCCGTTCCCCGTCGAGGTGCTGAACGACCTGGATGAACGCACCATCGGGCTGTTCCGGGTGCTCCAAGATCCCGAGAAGTTCGAATTGCTCGCACACAAGCTCACGTGGACAATGTATTCTCGCGCCGAGTTTCGCAAGGCGCTTGAGATAATGGGCGATGAATCGGCGGACGATGTAGATCGGGCGTGGGCAATGTTTGTTGGGCAGAATCAAGGATTCGGCGGCAAGTGCAATGCAGAATGCGATTGGGGACGGGTATTTACATCAACGCGCGGTATGGCTCAGGTAGTCAACTCATGGCGAGGTCGCTTGCGTTTACTTGACTCATGGCACGAGCGTTTGTCCCGCGTGCAGATCGACTGCCGGGACGCGATCGAAGTCATCCGGTATTGGGATTCCAAGGAAACGGTGTTCTATGTGGATCCACCCTACGTCTCCGATACCCGCGCTTCTGGATCACGCAACGTGTACGAACATGAAATGTCAGATGATGCACACGCCGAGTTGGTCGAGGTGCTGCTGAACCTTGAGGGCAAGGCGGTTGTCAGCGGCTACAACCATCCGATATACGCACAGCTTGATGACGCCGGATGGCAACGCCGAGATATTGAGACGGCATGCCATGCTGCCGGTCGTGTGCGTGGAACAAAATTGCAAGGTTCCGGTTCAATTACAGATCACGCACCCAGGACGGAATCGGTATGGATATCGCCAAGCGCTTCCAAGCCGATGTTGTTCTGACCCCAAGTGGTTTTTGTGTTGGAGACAACCATGCAGTTCAAAGACGACGAAGCCAAGCATGTGTGGAACGAGGGACTGGAGAACAACGATCATGGGCGCATCACGGAATACTGCGGCGCTGCCTACTGGTTCGCCGAGACGTGGGCAAACCTCATGGAGGCATTCATCGCAAACGGCGAAACTGTCGAAGGCTGCGCCGAAAAGGCGAAGGAGCTGGCTTGCGGCGTCATGGGGAAACATGGGTTGCGTGGATACCAGTATATGGGCGCGGTACAAATTCTGCGGCACGTTTGGGAGCATGGCGAAGCATTGCGTCGATGGCACGCCATGCAATGCCAGATCAAGTACGAGTGCGAGAAAGCGAATCGCGATGGCGGCGTGCTGAACCCCGCGGTTCTTGTGGTTGGCGGAGAAGAGTCCTAGATGACCGAGGCAGGAGAATTGTCGTGAGCGACGAAACGAAGCAGGTGTTTGTGTGCCACCCAACGCTCGGACCACTGACAGCAGCCGAATACCTCTTGATGAGACAGGTGCCGATTGGATACGCGAAGGCTGAGTGGACGCAGGAACGCCTCGACATCATCCGGAAAACGCTGGCAAATAATCCTCACCTGGCCAACATCTCGCCCGATCTTTTGGAGGATTTGCGGAGGCAGTTCAGTAGCGCGCAGGGCGTGCATCGCACTTCAAGAGGTTCGCCGCGCATCCATGCCTTTTGGCGCTGGTGGTGCCGAAGCCCGTATCGGGTGGCGGCCATGATTCTGTTTGTTGTCATTCCGCCAATAGCGAAATGGTTGGAATGGTTGATGTTGTTGGTATCAACGAAGTAACGGAGGATGTTATGAGTGACGAAGCGAATCAAACAGGGCAGAAGGATTCGCCTGAAGAACTGCTGGTAGAAGCATTCGAATTTCTGCTCGAATTGCGCGGCGAGTGGTCGCATCGCACCCAGTGCAAGGCCAGCAGCAATACGAAGGCAGGACGCATGAGAATTAAGTATGACGACTTATGCCGCTTGATTGATCGGGTAAGGGAGCTGATATGAGAATCTGCATCTACCACCGTGCGGACTTGGACGGCAAGTGCTCGGCAGCGATCTGGAAGATGGCCCAGACGGACTTCGACTACCGGCTTGTCGGCGCCGACTACGGAGATCCTTTGCCGTGCAACGGATTGACGTGGAATGATCTTGCATGCGCCGATGTGGCATTGCTGGACTTCTCGTTGCAACCGTGGGAAAACATGCAAAGGATCGCAAAAATCGCAAGAACCGTTACGTGGATTGATCACCACAAGACGGCTATTGAGGACTACAAAAAGCATGGATTGCCCGACAATGTTAACGCTGTGCTTGGGACAGAATATTCCGCGTGCGAGCTTGCGTGGAAACACTATTTCCACAATCGCCCAATGCCACACATTGTCTACCTGCTAGGGAGATATGATGTCTGGGACATCAAGCGGCCAAACGTGCTGGAGATGCAATACGGTGTACGATCTGCATTGGTTGGAACAGGGATTGATAGTATCATCTACCTCATGAAGAGCGAGGAGCTGGTTGAAGAGCTGGTTGCTAGTGGAAGAGCGATCATTGAATACCTTGAAAAAGATGCTGCCGAGGTAATTCGAGGTATCGGATTCACCTTGGAGTTCGCTGGACACAGATGGCTCGCGATCAACCGCTCTGGCGTGAACAGCAAGTTCTTCGGCGAGGTACCCAAGGACTACGACGGCTGCCTTGCGTTCTGCTGGAACGGCAAGAAGTGGAAGGTCACGATGTTCTCAGACAAAATCGACGTTTCGGAGATCGCCAAGTGGTACGGCGGCGGCGGGCACAAAGGCGCCGCTGGGTTCACGCGCGATACCCTGCCGTTCTACATTCCAGTAGCGCACAGGTGAATGCCTAGGAATCAGCAGGATGGTGCCATGCGCATCAGCACTTTTTTTGCGATCATCGCTTTTTACGTCTTTCTGAGGGGCTTGTTTCCAGGGCTCCAGTTTTGGGAATATGTCCTGCTTTTTCTGCTGGTTGCAGCGCTGGACGCATTCATCGTCATGGTAACTGATACGCACAAGTGAGTAACGGAGGATGGAACATGAAAGACTTCTACGAAATCCTGATCTACCGAATGATCTACAAATACGATCAGGATGCGCTGTTAGGGCGTCGTGAGATTCACGGGATCAAGGTTGCGTGCGTCCCGCCAGTGTGGACGCCGAGCGCTGGGATCATCGTGGATACTGGCGAAAATCCGTGCTATGAATTCCGCGCCTACTTGAACGAGAGCATGACACTCGTGCTGCACCTGAAATCGGTTTCCGCTTCGGATGAAAGTCTAATGCCGATCCAAAAAGTGGCCGAGATGTGGTTGCCTCGCGATCAGGGCTGGCGTGCCCTGCCGTATGAGTTCGCCCAGTACGGTCTCACGCCACGCGACATCCACAACCTCCTCCCGTGCCACGCGATCGAAGGCGAGAAGGCATGCCCTGGGTGCGGGGTTGTGCTTCGTGATGTGCAGAGCATGTGCGGGTTTTGTGCCAGAGGTCTTCCTGCCAAAAGGGGATGATGTTATGGGAGAAAAATACAGGAAAGTATCAGCATCTCCGTGGAGGTTTGATACAAGCAGCTGCGAACTGCTTGATGCTTACGGCGCCAGAATCGTGACTCCTACCGATCCGTCAGAAACAGTTGAAGACGATTGCCTAGAGGTAATCATTGATGACACAGACGGCCTGCTGATGGCTGCTGCCCCGGATATGATCGAATGGATACTCAATGTCCTCAGCACGGAAGAAGGCAGGTTTTCCTTTGACGAGATTGATGAGGCGGAACAAATCTTGCACAAGATAGGGTGGTTACGATGAAGTTTTTGTTGATTTTAGAGCTTGACGTTGACGAAAAGGTGTACGGCACTGACCAGGATGAAGTTGACTGGCTGTGCAACGACATCCTGCTCGGTGATGGCGGTCTGATCTTGCATTCGAACGAGATCGGAGACGAGGTTGGGATTGTCACGGTTTTGGACGTGAATGTCTTGAAGTTGAAGGAGGACGAGAAAAATGGCTAGTGATCACAAATTATGGAAGTGCATCGAATGTCTTGAATCATCGGCTGCTATTGCAATCAGCCGTTTGTTGCAGTTGCAAGAAGCTGCTGGCGTCGAAATACAAGGTGGATTTCGTATATCAGACGACGTTTCGTTTTCTTCTGGTGAAACCGGGGATGTTGAAACCGCGGCAATTCGAAGGCTGGCTTCCCTCACCGGAAAATATGCCTCAATAGCAGATGCATTGGATGCAATCATTTGCGAAATCAATGGAGCCAGAAAAAATGGGTAATTCGCTTGGCGAGATCATCAAACGGACGCAATAAGAATGCCGTACAAACGATCCGGCGACTACCTGTTCTGGCACGACGACAAAGGCCGCGTGCTCCGGTGCGTGGCTTGCGATCGCCCGCTTGAGCACACCCTGGACCGATTGGTGTGTCACAAATGCCCAAAGTCGGTCGAGGGTGCGAAGAAGGCTGCGAATACGCGGTTGCAGGAGCCCATCGAGCGCGCGGTCCCGTTCGGGCAGCGCCTTGCCGATGGTGTTGATATGCTGCGGCTTGCCGGAGATATGGACGAGGAATGACAATCACGTTTCTGAAAAAGGAGGATGAACGATGAACGTACCAGAAAAAGGAACGCCAGTTGTGGTCTTCGACTCGAACCGTGGCATGTACTTCGGATACGTCGAGGAAATCGACATCGACAGGAAGATCATCAGGCTGTCGCGGGCGCGGCACTGCTTCATGCGGGCGGCAACCGGAATGCCGGATTGCGAGGGCAACTACTCGCTCGCCGTCGTCGGGCCGATCGGTCGATCCAGGGTCGGACCGCGCGTGGACATGATCGTGTTCGACGTGTCGAAGATCATCCAATGCACCGATGATGCCGTCAAGGCATGGGAGGAGGCAAAGTGGAAGTCCTAGACCTGGAGTACGGGTGTGAATGCGTGTCGCGTGGTGACGGCTATGGCAGCGGATATAATCGCGGCGGTGGATGTGACGGCGACGGCGGTGGATTCGGCTATGGCGCCGGTGATGGTTACGGCGGTGATTTTGGTTACGGCGACGGTGATGGTTACGGTGATGGCTACGGATACAGTGACGGCTTCGGATGTGGCCGCGGTCGTGGTGACTGTTACGGCGAAAGAGATGGTCGCGGTGGCGGTGTCAGCTTGCACTACATCGACCACTCCACGCCAGTACTGGCGTATTGGGTGTTTGGCGAGGAATCCTACAGCCACCTCGGCATGAGCCTTTCACCGAAACCTGGCGATATCCACGTCTACGACGCGCCGATAAAACGGTGTCACCGCGGGCTGCACGCATCACTTGAGCTGGAGGATGCATTCGGATACCGATCTGGCGTTGCGTTCCGCGTCGCGTGCTCTGGGTTCATTGTGATCGGCGATGACAAATTCGTGTGCACGAGGCGCGTAGTACTTGAGAAGGCTGGGCAGCAAAATGGATGTCATTGACCTTGAGTACTGGCGTGAATGCGTGTCGCGTGGTGACGGGCGCGTTGATGTCATCAGTTGCGGCGACGGCGGTGGATGCGGCTGCGGCGACGGTGATGGCTACGGCGATCGCTACAGCGACGATGGCCACGGCGATGGTGATGGTGATGGTTTTAATTACATTTGCAGTGACGATTGCGACTGCGACAGCGGCTTGCACTACATCGACCACTCAACGCCAGTACTGGCTTACTGGGTGTTCGGCGAGGAATCCTGCTGCCGCGACGGAAGATGCATTCCACCGAAACCCGGCGACATCCACACCTACGACGCACCGATAAAACTGGGGTATCGAGGATTGCGCGCATCACCTGAGCTGGAGGATGAGACCAGGCACCGCAAAGGCGATGTGTTCCGAGTGGCGTGCTCTGGCTTCGTTTTGTTTGATTATGAGGAATTCGTGTGCACGAGGCGCGTCGTGCTTGAGAAACGCGAGGTGGAATCATGACACATCGAGGCAACATCCCCATGGTCTGCGACTCGTGCCTGCTGCGTTTCCGCGACGGCGCACGGAAATGCCCGTACTGTGGTCGTAGGCTGCGCATCCCGACCTCCGAGGAGATGAAGGACGTGCACGGCGATTACATGGCGTTCGAGACTGCGCCGCCGGCGTTGCGCATGGCGATGCGACGAAGCTGGCGCAAATTTGTGGATGATGGTGACGACTGAGCGAAAATGGTGACAGCATGACATCCATCGAGTTCACCGTGCACGGGAAGCAAATCACACAAGGATCAAAACGCGCCTTCACGTTCAAGCGAAAAGACGGTGGGATCGGGACACGCATGGTGTCGGCTGATCCAAGGCTCAAGGAATGGCGGTACACCGTCGCCGACGCCGCAAGACAGGCATACGACGGTCCGCTGCTCACCGGTCCGCTGTTCATGGCGGTGCAGTTCATTCTCCCCCGCCCGAAGGGTCACTTTGGCACAGGCAGAAATGCCGGCAAGCTGAGGAAGAGCGCCCCTGTGTACCCGACGAAGAAACCGGACGGGCTGAAGCTGTGCCGTGCGATCGAGGATGCCCTTTCTGGCGTCGTCTTCCGCGATGACGCCCAGATCGTGCGGCATGACATCGCCAAGGACTACGGCGATTTCTACTCGACGCACGTCTACATCAAGGAGCTGTCGCCTACGTAAATCGGGGAGCCATGTACAGCACGGCATATTGGCAGAAGTCAATACACTTGGTAGCATGAATGGGATTCCATCAGGAGTACACAAACATGCGCCGATTCATTCGCAAGTACCTTGTCGCCGCTGTTGTCGCAGTCGCGTTTGTTGCAGGCACCCCCGCGTGTGCATCTGACCTTGTGCCCGTTGGCGTCTGGAAGTGGTCGCCTGACGCCGATTGGCACAAAGCCGTCGTCAGGATCGACGGAGGATCAGGCGTCTATGTCACGCTCGGAAAAGTCAAGGGCGTCCTGACGGCAAAACACGTCCTTTCCGATTTGCCAACCACGATCACATGGCCGGACGGAACGACAACCAAGGTGACGCATGAGAATGCAACGCAGGACAAATACGGGCATGACATCGGATTCGTGATCGCCGAGAAAAAGAACCTCCGCCCGCTGCCTGTGGCATCGATCCCTCCTGGCCCAGACGACATTCTGGAGTTCGCCGGGTGGGGCGGTATGCAGGGCAGGCTCAGGCATTGGTACGGAAAGGTCGGGACGGATAATCTGGTTGGAATGGTTGCCTACAACTGCGCGATCCTCCAGGGCGACAGCGGCGGACCAGTCTTGAACTCCAAGGGAGAGGTTGTTGGCGTGATGACTGCCGGCCAAGGAGAAATCGGTCGCGTCGAAAACGCAAAGGCATTCCGGAAAGCGTACGGCCCGCGGCCATCCGCGGTGATTGAATTTTGCCAGCGAGTAGAACGCAGATGGGGGCTCGGCGTTGGCGTCGGTGGTTGGCGCAGCATCGACAGGCCATGTCCTGACGGTCAGTGTCCAACCCCGCGGAGCCCTCCTGTCCAACGGGATGACTGGGCGTACCCCCCTATCTCACCTCGACAGAAGCCGCCTGAACAGCCTGCGGTTGACTACAGCAAGCTGCTTGACATGATGGCGAAGGATGATCGGTTCCAGCCGAAGCAAGGCCCGAAGGGCGACCCGGGCCCGCCAGGCAAGACACCGATCATCGACTACCATAAGCTGTTGGACATGATGGCGTCCGACCCTCGATTTCAGCCGCGGCAAGGCCCCCAGGGGCCTCCAGGACGCGATGCAGCGATTGACATGGATCTGATCACCAGATCCATTTTGGGGCGTCTGCCGCCCGTCTACGTGCAGATGCTCGACAAAGATGGGAATGTGACCCAAGAGCAGCGTAAGCCCTTGGGCGAACCTATCCGGTTTCAATTCGTTCCGGTAAACTGATATGGACGATCCCATTCAAATCCCTGTACCGAAAGGAGAAGATGAGATGGCGGTTCCAGACGGAAGCTCGAAGTACGATCAGCTCATGGAGCAGAACATGGGCGCCCTTGCGCAGTCCGGCGTGATCGCGCAGAACAACTTCATCACCACCGGCAAGGCGCAGGACTACGACTACCTCGAGGGCAAGCGACTCGTGAGCCTTGAGGAGGCAGTCGGCGTCCGCGAGGTCGCGTCGAAGCAAACCCCCGCAGGTCCTTCACCTGCATCGTCGAAGTCGAACTGATCCAATGAGTGGAATCGCAGACATCCAGCGCAGGTTCATCCGTGACATCGCTGCGCTGGATGATGCGTTCCACAATGGATCTGTCTCGGAGTGGATAGCGCAGCAGAATGGAGCTGGGGATGACGCCAGAACAAGCAGCGCAGATAGTGAAGCGGTCGATCGGGATCCGGCAGGCGGAGAGGGTGGCTGATTTCCAGCGCATCATGCGCCAAAATGCTCTTGTGCGTCGCCTCGTTCGCAAAACGCAAGACGGTACACTCGGGCGGCGCACAGATGACCCCATCGACGACGACATGATCCAGGTCGGCGACAACAACATCACCGTCTACAACGACCAGAAGCCTGGCGGCAAGGCAGGAACTCTCGCCAAGTGGGCTCTGATAGCCGCCGGGCTTGCAGGCGCTGGGGGCGGCGCGGCATATTTCGCGTCGAAGCTCCCGGCGCTCACGGACACCGACACCAAATACGAGCTGAGGCTTGTCGATGACGCCCAGCTAGGCGATGCTCCTATCTCTGTGCCTGCTGACCAGTGACACACCATGAAGCCCGCATTGACAGCCATTGTATTTCTGTTGGCGGCGTCAGTATATGCTGACGAGCGCTCAGAATGCATGCGCTTGGCCCCTCGCTACAATGCAGAGTGCGAGGTCACCCTGTTTGATGGCAGCCGGGTGGATCTTCTCAACGATGAGTATGCCATTGAGGTTGACTGGGCCAGGAAATGGCCTGAGGCGGTCGGGCAGGCGTTGTGGTACTCGATTCTCACGCACAAACGGCCGGCGGTCCTGCTGTTGACCAGGGACCGGCGCGCGGACCTGCGGTTCCTGCTCCGGGCTACCGCTGTATGCGAGCGGTCCGGCATCCGCCTGTTCGTAGAGGTCGCAGATGACAAACATGCCAACATCTTGGATTATGGGAATCCGAACGGCGACGGAGCGTCGTTGTCACGGACGATGAAATCCGCCGCGGAAAGGATGCGCGGGCTGCCCTGGTGGAGCTGCTCAAGGAGGGGCAGCTCCTTATTTCTGTCACCGAACGGCAACGCGATAAGTACGGACGAATACTCGGCGTCCTGTGGATCAGGAGGAACGGAAAGACGGAACGACTGAAAGACTGGATGGAGTCGCATGGCTATCTACGCAATCATCCTGCTGGCGATAGCACCGCGAGGAGAAGCACCGCAAACCCACGTTGACCTGATCGAACTCAACCATGTGTACGACACCGACGACGGGCATATCTCGTTCGAACAGTGGATCTTCTGGGACTGGTGGCCCTCAAAGCGGCGGTACGTGTGCGTCGCATGGCGGCATTACCGAGAACAAGACAAGCTGCTGCCTGGGAAGCTGTGGGTGCTCGTGCGCAACGAAGATGGCGTCATCAGGATCACCGCAAATGCCGTCATCGAAACTTGGACCCCGAACGACCCGGAACTCGATGATCGGGATCGGTTCGAACCGGGTCTCAGACGCGGGCTGAGGACGAGGTGATGAAAATCGAGTTCGGGGAAATATCGGTTTCGCCTGCGAAAGGACGCACAAGCGGCGGCAGACCGTTCTTCGTCCTGAACAAGCCGTTCGTCGTAGGCATCATATGGGAAGACTTATACGACGAAAATCCTTGGAAGATGAAGATCGTCGTGCCGAACGGGTTTGATACAGACTTCGCATCCACCCCGTGGTTCCTGCACCGCTTCTTCCCGCCGGCAGGCAAGTATGCGCCGGTCGCCGTGCTGCACGACTACCTCTACCGCAAGGCTGCCAACTGCCCCCGCGTGCTGGCAGATGCCGTATTCCGCGTCGGGATGAAGCAGCTTGGTGTCGGGCGAATCAAACGATGGATCATGTGGGCAGCCGTCCGGTTGTTCGGTTGGTTGTCATACCAGAAGCGATAGGACGTTGCTATGGACCTGACAAACATCCTGCTCGTGCTGCTGTCGATCATGCAAGTCATCATCACCGCCATCATCATACCGAGCGGGCGGTGGATGCTCAATGCAAGCGATCGGCTGACGCGGATTGAAACGCTCCTGAGTGCGAACGCCAAACGGAAGGATGATTCCACCCGCGTGCACAACGAGCTGTTCGACCGCGTGCGCAAGGTCGAACTCGACATCGCCAGATGTCATGTGTGCCAGGGAGCCGCGCCACAGGATGGAGTCTGACGTGTCTCCGCTTTCGCGACCAAAACGCATCGCCGACGTTTATCGGGTCGTCTCGAACGCCGTCATCGCCGGTGCGCATGCAGGCGGCATCGCACCTGACGAGCTGATCGAATGGGCGATCGAGCTCGGCAAGGAACAGCGCGTCACGAAAAACGAGGTGATCGAAGTGCTCGGGCTCACTGGGTGGGCTGTCAACGATATTGTAAGGAGCGGGCGATGAAAGCATTGCAGGACGAACTGAAAAATGACCCGCTTGGACGCGGTTACGCCTCAATGAGCGATGCGGAAGTGGCGGCGGACCTGAACACGGTCTATCGCACTCGCATCGTTCCGATCTCGTCGGCGGAACTGCTTGCTTGGGCGGGCGGCGGCGCAGATGACGCATCCGCAACACCGTCACGATACGAACGTATCGAGGATGCGGCGGCTAACCACGCAAGCCCGGCAGTACGCGGCGTCGCCAAGGCGGCGCTGCGACTGATTGAGCGGGATGGAACGCAACTTGATCTGAACCTGCCTGACCGGCAGCAAATGGTGGACGCGCTCGTGTCCGGCGGCGTCATCACGTCAACCGAGAAGGATGATCTGTACTCGCTAGGTACAGAATCGGTCAGCCGCGCTCAGGAACTCGGGCTCGGCGTCGTCCAGGTCTGGCAGGTCCAGCATGTTAGGAGATTCATCTGATGGCTACGGACTATGGCATCAAATCGCCTGCTACACTCACGACGCTCGACAATGCGTTATCAGTCGCCAACGGCGGATCTTGGGTCAACGGCTCGAGCGTAGACCTGCAAGACGCCACAAGCAGCCTGCTTGGCGAGCTGATCGTGGACTTCGCGCTGACCAACGCTGGCACGACCGACGGGCAGGATTACGAGGCGATCATCCAATACTCGCCCGACAACACGAACTGGCCTGACAGCGGCGAAGGTGATCCCGTCTTTGCCTACGCCGACACAACGGCAGGGGCGGACCTGACTCGCTCACAGCCAGCCGCCTGCGGAACGCCGAAATACCGCTACGCCCGGCTCCAGCACAAGAACAACAACGCCACGGATTCCATCACGGTCACGACTCGTTACACACTCAGATACGGGCAGAGCTACTGATGATCCTGACCAGCGACAGCCTCGCAGATGTTGATCTCGGCAACCCGATCAACTATGGACACCAGCTTGCGCGAGGGCTCGTTGGGTTTTGGCTGCCGCTGCCGAGCCTTTCAGGTGGGATGAAGCTGTATGACCTAACGCTATTAAGGAATCATGGCACGCTGACGAATATGGACCCAAGGACGGATTGGGTGCAGACGGATCGTGGGATTGCGCTGGATTTTGATGGTGTGAATGATTATGTCCTTGTGGACGACTCGCACATCTCTACAACCTACCCAGTTACCGTAAGTGTTTGGGCCAATCCGATTGCTTGGCAAGCGTATTCTATCATCTTTACCTCAGACGTAGTTGGGTTCTCTGTCGGTACGCATACCGGCGGAAATGGCGAGGTAGTCGTTCGCGCAACCACTGGATTAAATTCCGATTGGCGCACTGACATCGGAAACATATTGACGGATGGTGAATGGGCTCATATCGCGGCTGTGCTTGACAGCACAAACGGCGTGCGCGAGGTATGGATTGATGGAATATCGAGGACAGATACAGGTGGAACCGGATGGGATATACTAGCGGGGACGATTCTTGGGGCGCGCGCAGGGACTCAATATCCGTTTGCCGGGAGGCTAGCTGATGTGATTGTGTATGACCGCGCTTTAGCGTCTGCTGAAATCCGCTGGCTTTACGAGGACAGCCTATCCGGTCGCTACGAATTTCTCAACCGCCGCCGGCGATGGTGGCCGGTAGCGGCGGGCGTGACTTACAACGCAGCCACACAGACTGCAACTGCAAGCATCCCTGGGCTGCCCGTCCAGAAGAAGCGAACACTGGAGATCGTGTTGTGAACGAACCAAAGGTTACGACGAAACAACAGATGGGATCGGTCACCGTTAACCGAGGCGGAAAAATCACCACCGTACCGATCAAGCTCACGATCACAACCACGGAATACCCCGACGGCAGACGCGGCGTGACGATCAAGGTCCCGACCCTGCGCGTCAACGCCAAGACTGCCCCCAACGATAAGGAGAGCTGACATGGCTTCTGGAATGTACAACTACTTCAAGGCGCACATCCTCGACGCCGAGTACAACCTTGCGTCAGATACGATCAAGTGCGCCCTCATGAACAACACGCACGCATTCGATGCCACAAACGACGTGTGGGCGGATGTCTCTGCCAACGAGATCACTGGAACCGGTTATACCGCCGGCGGGCAGGCACTCACCGGGCAGTCGGTCACGATCGACGACGTGAACAACAAAGGCGTGTTCGGCGCGAATGACGTGTCCTGGACAAGCGCTACGTTCACGGCGTATCACACGGTGCTGTACGACGATACGCACCTGAGCGACGCCCTGATGATCTCGATCGACTTCGGAGGCGCGCAGACCGTGACGGGGAACACGTTTACAATCCAATGGTCAAGTGGCGAAATCATCAACATCTCGTAGCCGATGGCGATCGTACTGGACAGCACGACGACGATTGACACGAGCGGCAATCTGGTCGCTGCGGCGTCCATCCCTGCGCCGGCCGCTGCTGTCGTGTCTCTGCCGAGCGTGTTGACGGCGGTTGCCTCGCAACCTGCACCCGTCGAATCTGTCATCGCCGCACCTGCGACCATCGCCGCTGCCGCTGGCATCCCGTCCCCGACGGCGACCGTCACGTTCGGCGCTTCTGTGCTGTCTGGCGCCGCTTCGATTCCAGGTGCCATCGCCGCCGTGACGCCGGCGCCGAGCGTAGTAGCTGCCGTGGCGTCCATCCAGGCGCCGGGGCTCACGCTTGCGATGCAGCCAAGTACGGTCGATGCGACGGCATCCATCCCAGGTGCGGTGTCGCAGGTCATCGTCCTGCCAGCGACGCTTGCAGCGACAGCAAGCCTCGTCCAGCCGGTCATCCTCATCGGCGGCGGGCTGATCGTGCCAGTAACCGCGGTCAGCGCTACAGCGTCGTTCCCTTCCGCTACCGCCGTCGTCGCCGTTGTGCCCAACGTCACGGTTGTGACCGCTGCGATCCCGGCACCGGACATCTCCACGTTCCAGGTCGTCGTCTACCATTCGCTCGTCGGGCAGAGCCAGGAAATCTATTCGCTTGCCGGTGCGAGCACCGAACTGTACGGTATCGAGGGTGCCAGCACCGAAATCTATGTCTTGGAGGGCCTTGAATGACCGTGCACACGATGACCCAAGGCGATACGCGAACGCCGCTCGCGGCACAGCTCAAGCAGAAGGATGTGAACGGGGATCTGTCCGCCGTCGATCTGACCGGGCTGACCGTCAAGTTCTGCATGGTATCGGTAGACGGGATAACCAAGATCTCGCTCACCAGCAGCAATGTGACCGTGACGGACGCGGCAAACGGCAAGGTGCAGTACGCATTCCAAGATGCCGATGTGGATACCGCGGGAACCTATTTCGCGTGGTTCGTCACCGAGACCGCCGGCGGCAAGCTCGACACGTTCCCAGCCGACGGGCGGACATTCAAGGTGGTGATCAACAGGAAAGAAGCACGGTGAACGCAGGCTGCTATTGCATCCTCGCCTTCTTCCGCTGATACAACAGCTTCTCAAGCATCCGAAGCCGCTCAGCCTCAAGCATCTGCTGAGGCGTCATCCGACCTAGCAGGCTCTCCGGGATGTACGTCTTCGTAAACGTGCGACCGCCAAGCCGCTTGCGCTCCTCGCTGATAAGCTCCTGGATCATCGCGTCCTTGGCTGCCTCGGATACGTCGATCATCCTGAACCCAGTAAGGAGCTGCAACGCCTTGGCAGCCAACGACTTACGCGGATCGCTCAGCGTGCGCGCGGTCGTCGCCAAGCGGGTCGTAAGCGGGGCGTTTGAAATGACCGTCTCGAACAGGCGCGAACCAAACGCCGGCTCGGCGTAGATGGTCTTCCCGCCGCTGGCAATGTCCCGGATGTTCGCAATCGTCCTGCCAATCACAGGGTCCAGATCCTCAAGCGGTCGCCCGCCGGCAACGCCGCGCTGGAAGAACGATTGCCCCGTCAGATATTCCAGCGGCGCCTTGATCAGCGGGTTCATGCGGCTAAGAAGCTCAAGCCCTGCCGACTTCGGACCAGACAGGAACGACAGCGGATCCTCGAACATCAACCCAGCACCCGCCAGATACCGCGTTGTGCCAGCAGGCGGCTTGCCGATCAGCATCTCAAGCGGCGTGCCGGCAACCGGGATGCTCGATGTCTCCGCGACGTACTGCGGCGTGATCGGCTCCGCCTGATGCGCCTGCCCGATGGCACGAATCATCTGCGCCATCTTCCCGCCAGGTCTCGTCGTCAGCTCCTCGGCGACGAACGGCACGACACCACGCATGAACTTGACGAACGGGTAGACAAGCTCAAGCGTCGGGTCCGCCAATGCCCTAGCAGTGTAGTCGATCTGAAGCATCTTCACCCTGCGAGCCGCCTCTTCTGGACTCCAACCCTTCTTCAGCAGGTTGATGAACGGCTGCAACCGGACTGTCGATTCGATGCCTCTCGCAATATCTCCGCCGATCCGGTAGGGTGCGAACGTTTCAATCCGCAACGGATTCATGCGTTCAAGCCGCGTTGTCCACGGCGGCGCGCCCTGGAAAAACGGCATGTCGCCCGGCAACCCGACGATCCGCCGCGTCGTCTCCTCCGTGAAATGCATGCCCTGGGCAGGATCCACAAGACCGTGAGAAAACGCCAACTTCTTCAATTCAATGGCGGCTTCCTTGTCCGTCATGCCCTTGAACATCGGAATGTCGGTAAGCCCCTTTGGAACCTTGCCGCGGTACAGAGCCCACGCCTGCGCCAAGGATTCTGGATCAAACGCATCTGCCATCCAGTTGCGGGTCAACGCGCTGACGAGGTTGCGCGAGTGGAACGCAGGCCACGGGAGCGTCACCGACGACTTCCAATGTGCCAGGAACCGCTTCAGGAACCCCCTGAACCCCTCGATCGCCTCGGGGGTGATCATCTTGTTCACCACGCGGGTCGCGTCTTCAACGAGGTCCTGGGGCACATAGATGCGGGACAGCACCGCGCCGGTGATGTCCGGCTCTGGAACCGCGCTGGCTGCGGATGATTTCAGCGTCTCGCCGACACGCCCCGTGATCTTGTCGATGGCGTCCTTGACCGACTGCCTGACAGATGCCAGGTCGATGTTCTCGAGCTCGGCTTCCCCAAGCGCTCTGCGTATCCCAGCCAACGACTGCCCCGCATCTGCGACGACATCATCAACGAACGACTCCGGCAGCTCTGCGCCGAACCGCGAAACACCGCGTTCCGCCGTTTTCACTGCGTCTGCCGCCGTCTTTCCCAGCAGCTTCTCCGCCTGTTCGACAGCGGCGTAGATGCTCTTGTCATGCTTCGTCGCGCGGAGCGTCTTGCGGATCTCGCCTGATACTCGCGAGATGGCCTTCTGCAAGAGCCCCATCGCTTCTTCCGCCTTCACTAGATCGACGGCACCGCTCTTGTCGGTCACCCTGTCCGCGATGTTGTCCACCAGCGATTTGACCCTCTCCACCATGTTTGCAACCGCCGGTCTTTCGGCGAACATCTCACGCAGCGGATCCAGCACTTCGGCGAGCGCCTTCATGTCGCGCAAGCCCTGCTCGACAGGGACAACGCCTCCAGCAACGTCGCCCGCCGCCTGCCGAACCTGGTCAAGCGCACTGTACGCCTTCAGCAACGCCTGCTGCTCTTGCAGCGGACGCATCGCCTTGTCGATCCCCTCGTAGTATTTCGCCGCCTTCTCGCCGAACTTCGACGCCATATCCTCCGCTTTGATGGTCGCCTCGACAGCCGCACGCCTACGCAACGGCTCGATGTCCCTCGCAACCTCCTGCTCCACGCGCTCGACAAGCTCCCGTGTGCGCGGCGTCTCCTTCAACCGCTCGATCATGGCGATCTTCGCCTGCTCGGGGATCTCGTCCGGACGCTGCTTGCGGAGCATTTCCTGCAAGCCCTCGAGCACGGACCGCGATGCGCCAGGCGCCGCCTCGTCGCTATGCACCGCCGTCTCTGCCATCAGCCGCTGCGCCGCCTTGAACGTCTCAGCCGCCTGCCGACCGTAGCTGATACGCGCCTGGAGCACGGCGAACGGGTTGCGCTCGAACATCGGGATCTCGTACAAAGCGTGCCTGGGATCCAGCATCGCGATGTACTGCGTCAGCTTGCGGATGTTCTCATCGCTCACCCCGACCGTCTCGCCGCGGATCCCGACTTCCTTCTGGAGTTGCGGTCCGTACCGCTCCTTGACGTACCGCACAAGATCGTCCAGCTCCTCCTTCTCCAGCTTCGGTGCGCCAAGACGGGATGGGTTCTTCAGGATCGCCTCTGCCGCATCGTCCAACTCTGCCAGCGGGTCGATGCCGGCCGCCTTGCGGTATGCATAACCGCTGATCCGCGGGTCCAGGGACATCTCCTGCAACGTCGCCGTCCCGCCTGGGATGTTGCGCATGAAGTCAAGGCGCGGCTTCTGAAACCCGTGGCTCATCGGGAACAGCCGGCCGCCGCGGCCGCCTGGACCCTTGGGAGCGCCTGGGAACCGGAACCGCTGACGCGACCAGTGTTCAACGAAGATGTCGTCGAGCCATTTGCTGTCAAGCCCGACTTGTCGCTCCAGCAGATTCTCTGCCCTGTTGAGCTTGCGCCCGATGTCGAGCGCTTTGCGCACCTTGTTCGCAATCGCAGGATCGCCAGGCAACGGTATGTCATCAGAAACGCCCTCGACGTACCGCAACGCCTTCAAGCCTCGCTCGTTCAGCACGCGACCAACAGCCTTTATGGCATCATCGCCCTTCAGCGTCGGGAACATCTCGCGCCGAACCGTGCCGAAGTCGAAATACCTGGCAACGTCCGGATCCTCAATCACCGCCGAGAAGTCATACAGGGCTTGCGCCTTGCCCTCCTCGATTCCCCGCGTCAGCTTCGGCGCAAGCTTCTGCGCCGTGCGAGATACGACACCGCCGAGCATCTTCGGGCTGAACAGGGCGCGTGCGTACCGCACCGGCGCAGTCCCGGCGATCGCCTCGCCTGTCCAGTCCATTGCAGATGCAACGGCACGGGACACGGGGCTTTCCGCCCTGCCGACCACGAAAGCCGGCGCCTTGAACGGAAGCCCGATGCCGATCAGCCCGCCGAGCGGCTTGCCAAGCATCTCCTCCGTCCCGCCGGCGGTCATGAACTTCGAAAGCCGCGTCGCCTTTTCTGCCGCACTGAGCCCAGGCGCTTCGATCAACGCCTTCGGCGTCAGCACCATGCGACCGAGGCGCTTGCCAAAGCCTGAGACACGCCCAACATCCTCTAAGAGCCCGGCAGCCCGTGCAGCACGCCCGCCGCTTGTCAACGCAGACCCGCCAAGCGTCATGTATGTGAGCGGGTCAAACAGCCTGCCGACTACGAAGGCGCCTACGTCCCCGACATCAAGACCGGGCTTGTTTCTGCCGACGATGCCAAGCCGCCTCGCAAATTCGCGGTCGGATATTCTGCCCTCGTCGGTGAACCAGTTCCACGGGAGAAGCTGATCGAACGGGTTCTCCGGCTTGCCTGCGATCGTCGAAACGATGTCACGCACCATTGAGCCCGGAACGTCGAGCAGGTTGCCAAGCCCTGCAATGGCGCCGAGCGAGCCGCGCCCGAGCGTGCGCAGGACGGATTCCTCCTGCTCGGGATAGAAGCGTGTTTCATCAGCCCTGCGTCGCAGCTGGAATGGATCGCGCAATGTCGGAATGATGGATTCAAGCGGCGGCGGCTTTGGGGATATGTCTAGCGCGAGAGGCATGCATCACCTCCCGATGGTTGATGGTGTGGATGGAGCACCGGATGTCACCGGCTCACGCCTGCGAGTTCTCGAAGATCGCCATCGTTCTAACCTAGAAAATAGCGGTGTGAGCGGGGCGTAGGATGCGTCAATCCAAAACTCAGGTTTCCTTATCCTATCCAATAGCGATGGGGCTGGCTCCTCTCTCGCAAGCTCCTCCGGGCTCGCAGGCGCGACGAACTCAGGATAAAACTCTCTCGCTGCCATGTTTGCTTGGTACGGAGTGGCACCGCTCGCAATGGCTCGCTCGTAAATGCTCGTCGCCGCGGATTGCATCGCAATCTTCTGCTCCGGATCCGTAGTCCCCTGCTCGCGGTAGAAGTCCAACAGATCCCGCTGCCTTGCCGCCTCGCCTTCCTGCCTCATCTGCTCGATGCGCTCCAATGTCTTGGCTTTCTCCTGCGCGGCGGCAACCTGACCGCCCGCTTGAAGCCTCTGCCGGATCAACGAGGCAATCGAAGGGTTCCTCGAAGCCATGCCGAGCATCCACTGCTCTTGCGCCGCTGCCCGTCTCGCGGCGTCACGCGCGGCTCGCTGCTCACGCATCCTGGTCAACGCCGCCGCCCGCGCCTCGGCAGACCTCGCCTCCTGCTGGCGCGCCTCATGCTCTACGAACTTGGGGTTCTCGCGCAAACGCTGAAGCGCAGAACGCCTGGACGCCTCCATCTGCGCTCGATGCCCAGCCTTCGGCTCGACACCGCGCCAGTCGATGCGGATCAGTGCCTTCCGGTTGTCCTGCGGTGCCACGCCGCCTACAAGCTCTCCGCTCGTCGCAGGGACAATCGAGATGTCGGGGCCTTTGACGTAAGCCGGCTCGCCAGCGAACTCCCTCGCCGACCAATCTTTCGCGCGGGCATACCTCTCTGTGGCAGGCAACATCTGCTGCTTCGGCTTCGCAGGCGGGACAGCCAGGTTGCTGCCGACCATCAGCGGAGTACCGAACGCGCCGCCGGTCGTCATGCCGCTTGACATCCTGCCTGCACCGACAGGCGTCGTCTGGCGTGAGAAAAACTTGTTCGCGCTGGTTGTCGCGCCGTACGTCGGCTGCAATCGCTGCCGGTAGTACGTTTGGCCATCAACGGATACCGGCGCCATCCCTGCCCTGATCGCGCTAGCAGTTTTTCCACGCACTGGAGTTTTGGGAACTGGAGTTTTTGGAGCTGAAATGAAATCTTTCAGGATGCCACCAAGGCCGCGCTTCAACTCCTGCCATGAATACTTGAACATGTCAGCCGCGCTTGTGCGCGGCGCTGTGCTAGGTGCCCTCACCCTGCTCACGCCGCCCGGATACAGCCCGCCGTAGATGCGGCGGCTGCGAGCAACGATCGACTTGTTATCCTTCTTTTTGGCCATGATCAGCTCCTTGTATCCAATGATTCCATTCTACCAAGCCATGACGCATGTCGCCAATCATGCGTCGCATGTGCTGCTCGACGGGAGATCGCATCGCGATTGCCCGCGAGTGTCGCCGCACTCGAAGAATACGGCGTAACCCATCGGGCTCGGGTCCGATGTACCCGGATATGGGTAGTTGCGCATCTGGATCTCCAGCGTGTTCGCACCCTGAACCATCGCGTTCGACGGGCCGATCAGGAACTCCGACCAGCACGTGAAGCACTTCTGCGCGTCCGTCAATGTGTTCGGCGGCTCGCAGTTCACGCCCAAATCCGTGCCGTTCAGCTTCACCCACAAGATCGCATTGTCCGCCAAAACCCTGCCCGTGAACGTCCACATCGTGCTCGGCGGGTCCGGAACCGTGAAATCCAGCTTCGCCGTGAAATCCTGCGCAGGATGCAAAGCGTCGCAGTTGTAGTCCGGGGCAAGCCACTTCGCAACGCCGCAGTCGTTCCAAATGCGGCATGGCTGCCAACTGCCTGCCGGGCATAAACACCATGTGTCACATACGGATTGCCAATGCAGCTCCGTGTCGCCAACAACCGTCAAGCCGTGACCAGTCGGGTACAAACCGTAATCCAACGGGTCGCAGGCTGTACAGCAGCACGCCGGTCCCTTCGCCAGCTTGCCATTCCGAAACAGCAGCTTCCCGTTCCAAAAATAAACGCTCATTGATACAACAGCGCTTTCACACCGCAGCACTTGGCAAAGCCGGAATGCCGTCCGTCGCGTGCCAAAGCGCTGCGAAGAACCTCATGGTCGTTGCGGAAGCACAGAACAGCCTTCCCGTACCCGTACGCAAGCGGAGAAACGCGGGCACCGTCGCCGACAAACGCATACATCGCCCGAGCCACCTCCGGCCACTCCTTGTTGAACACATCGTCTACGATCACCACGCCCTTTCCGACGAGGCACCCGAAACATGCGTTCAGATCGTGGTTCGTCTCAAGCCAATCGTGCCCGCCGTCAATGTGCCAGATGCGGAACGGACCGCCGCCGGCGTTCACGTAGTCCCTGGATTCCATCTTGTAGGCGTTGCCCTCGATGACCACGATGCCATCCATGTCGTCAAGGACGCTGCGTGCGTGCCGCTCGAATATCTTCCGGTCGTTCATCCCAGGCGTGAAACCGGAGCCGGATAGGTTCAGCTCCTGCCTGCTGAAACAGTCGATCCCGACCGCCCGCTCGCCATCCTGCGCCAGGAGGCACAGCGGAATGAAGCTCCTGCCGGTGTAAATCCCGATCTCGCCGATGTTGCCGCGCACACCGAGCGACCGCTGCGCCTTGTCGATCGCGTCGAACATCTTGACGCACCCTACGTCGAACCACCCGTGCATCTGGTCTGCAACTTCGAGGTATCGCTTGAACCTGTCCATTAACGCATCCTCCTTATCAGTTTGCGCAGCCGCCGCATCAGCTCTTCACGCATCGGGTTCTCAAGCACCGCCAAACGCGGTTTGATGTTGAACTCGCCGTCGCTGCCGATGTAGCCCAAAATGGTCCTTGCGGCGCTGGCGGGGTCGCGCTTGATGTCCTCGCACACCAGTCGAAGGTGGCTGCGCGTGCGGAAGAACTTGTCCAGCGTCGCGTCCATGGATACGAGCCATCGGTAGTTGCCGATCAGCTCCTTGTCGCTCACTTCGCCTGCAAATGCCTTGTACTTCTCCTTCTGCTTCTCGTTGGAATCCCCGCAATTCCAAACCCCTGAGTTGTTGGCGATCACAACGCTTGCTGTCTGCGCGATCTTGTCACGTCTTGTCAGGTAGACCCATCGAATGCCGGGAAGCTGCTCTTCGATGATGTCGAACCTGTCGTGCCCGAAATGCTCCTTGTACTGGTTCGGGAATATCTTGCAGAACTTCGGTGGCGTCTTCGGAAACTCGTCGAACTCGTTGCTGTTGTACCACTCGCTGAATATCGGGTCGAACATGCCTGTCTGGTTCAGCATGTCGCACAAGACCTGCGAGCATGTGCGCGGTGTTCCGGCTATCCATAGCGGGGTCATGCTGAACACCCCTTTACTGTTCCCGTGAGATTGCGCAAGTCAACACGCACGCTGTATGACTTCAGATCCCGAAACACTGCAAGGAACTCTTCGTGCTCTGGATGATCCTTGAAATGGACGGCACGCTTCCTGTACTCCTGGTCCGTGAATGTCCCGCGATTGATCAGCTTGCAAAATTGAACCGCGTCGCAACCAAAATCCTCGGCGATGCGAACAAGACGAGGTGCTTCCTTGTAATTGTTCGCCTGGACGATGTACGTCAGTGAAACGTGATCAAACTCGGACACCGCAAAAGAGATGCCCTGCATCAAATCGTGCCACTTCCCACCGCGGCGATTGATCTCGTACGTCTCCTTTGTCCCGGCATCTGTCGCAATCGTGCATACGCGCCTGAACTCCCTCGCGTTCACGAACTTCGGCCACCTCCTTGCAAGCAGCGTACCGTTCGTAACGAGGTGGATCCTGTTGTTGCCGTTCGCGTCCGTCCTTTTGATGCTGTTCAGTATGTAAGCCGATGTCCTCTGCATCATCGGCTCGCCTGCTCCAACCAGCACAATCGTGACCCCGTTTGTCGTGTTGAACCTCTCAACCACCTCGCGCGACAGACGCATCATGGGGTGATCGTCTGGGATCGGCTGCCCCTTCATGAATGAATGCCTGCAAAATGGACAGGCGAGATTGCATGCGCCCTCGATGTTCAACGATATTCGCGTCAGCGGAGGATTGACTACATTCGCCTCGAATCCATCGGTGTTGCGCAACGCATGGTTTGGGTTCTGAAGAACCTCGCACCACTCGCGATTGCACCATGTGAACCTGCCGTCCACGATGCTCTGACGCACCTCCTGGGCAGCCTTGCCCGTCCATATCTCGTCAAGCGTCTGCCTGCGCCAGTCGCCGATCTTTCTGCTGATCCAGGCGCCGCAACACGTCCTGGCATCGCCTTTGTTGTTTAGCTGCAATGTGAAAAACGGCCGCCTGCAAAAGTTCATCAGATATGGCTCCTGATCGCCTCGGCAACCGATAAAGCAAACCGGTCGCCGTCCATCCATCGCTTGTCCATCGAACGCAAATACTCGTGCGCGTCGAGCACCTTCGTACGCAAAAGTCCGTCGATCTCGCCAGGCTCGTTGAAGTATAGCGGATAATCCGGTCCAAGATAGTCCACGACCGCAGGATGGCGATTCACCAAAAGCGGCGTGTTCCTCGCTATGCAATCGATCACGACGTTGTTCGCGCTCGCGTCGAACAACTCCGTTATGATTACGTTCTCGCACAACAGCGCTTCGTACGTGCTGTTGTCAACGTACCCGATCGTCGCAACCGACGACACCTCATGCCTGCCGTTCGCCTCCCAGTAGTTGCGAACCTTGCTGTCCCACTCGAAGACGTGCGGCTTGCGAGGGAGCAAACGCAACTTCGCTATGTCAGGTCCGATGTCGGCTTGGTGCAGAACCCGCGTATTGCGCAGGTACACCCCGACGCAAACGATCATCCGGTTGTCACCGCTGCGCCATTTGTCCGGTCTCCATCCGTTTGCCGGGATCTCGCACGGATGCTTGATGCTCACGACAGGACACGGGAGTTTCGTGCGAAGCCACGATGCCAAATAGTCTGACAGAGCAATCGCAAGACGCAGATGCTTCCGCGCTTCCTGCCATATATCCTTCTCGAATATGAGCTTCAGCCACTCGCGCGGATGGCTGAACTCCGGCGGGTCCGGCGGATGGTGGAATATGCCAACCCACGGCTCGTCGTAGACAATCGGATCCTTGCGATACGACCAGTTCTGCTCGATGAAATCGTCCAGAATGATCCCGCCCGGCTTCGACAGGCGCTTCAAGGAAGCGTACGCATAAGGCCATCCTGATATGTGGTAGTTCTTGCCGATCGGTGTTTTCTGGATGAGTGAAAACGGCGGTTTTGGCTCACCGGTGTCCCGCTTCTCGCACCGCCGGCACAGGTGGACCTCCTCATACTTCGACGGTGTGTAGACGGAACAGAGTGCGTCTTCCCCGTCGATCTTGAGTTCCGGGTTCGAGCACCAGAAGATTTCTGGACCGCATCCCTTGCAGCCCATGAATATCTCCTGCTTCTGCTCTTTCGTCAGCGGGGTGGAACTTCGGTAGATGCACTTGTAATCAATCTCGCGTGAAGATCGCCACTGCACGGGCTGGGTGTAGACGCGCTGCTGCGCCGCCCGCTCCGCCCGACGCTTCAACCACCGTTCGCTTGGCATGATTAAGTCCCAGTACCCGTTTCACAATCCGTTCCCTCAAGGACGATGCTGCTCGATGTGCCGTATACGCACAATACGCACACGTCCATGAAGTCGCCCCATACGTCCGTGCCCTGCTGGTACACGTCCGTCATGAATGTTTCGGTCGTCCCAGACAGGATCGTGCTCCATCCAAGATCCGTGCATGTATCGTCGAAGATGCAGCATTGCTTCTTGCGCGCCTTCACCTCGCACGTCGAGCCAGTTCCGCCCGTGCCGCAGTCTACCGCGATGTCCGAGATGAACTGCTGCGTGTAAAGCGTGATCGCCGATTGCCATGTCGGGTTGCAGTCGCAAGCCTGGATCGCGACCTTCTCGTACACCTGCCGCTCGATCGAGCATCCGTTTCGGCGAACGTCCGACATGATGCGCTCGGCAATGCAGTGTTGGACCTGGATCACGTACCACTCGCAGGCGGATGCGTCGAATCCGATCAGCACGTTGTCGCCCTTCTTGGCGACGAGGTTGAACGGGTTGGTCGCCGATGTCGGCGTCACGGGCCATTGCGTGATGTCCTTGTACTGCACATTGGAAAGCGATGCGCTCCCGCCAGTGCACATATCGGAGGAAAGCGTCGCAATCGCCATGTTCGGACGCGGGGCGCTCGGAACCTCCCAGCAGCACATGGCGGGCATGAGGAACGCCTTCACGTCCTCGTATGTGTCGCACGCAAGCGGACGCTTCGTGTGATTGACGATCTGGATCGTGCAGCTCGTCGGCTCGAATACGCAACTCGGAATCGACGACGGACCAAGCACCGTCGCATACCCCGTTGCGCCCGCCTCGATCTTGTTGTAGACCCGAACCTCGCGGATGTTCCCGTACGGGTAGACCGGCGTGTAGTATGATGACGTGTCGCAGTCGCACGTCTGACGCTTCACCCAGAATATCTCGTCCTTGATCGCGAAGATGTAGCAGTAAACGTCGATTACCTGGACATCCTCGCCCGTGTCCTCATAAGACCCATTCGACTTGTACCGCATGCGCCGGACCGTCGAAATGGTGCCTGGAAGGATGCAGTCCAACGCGCGGACGGGGACAAGATCGCCGCAATCGTCCCACCGGACGACCTGCGCCTTCTCGCCGTCATAGTCGCCCCAGACAAGGAACCCGCACAAGCCCTTCCACAGCTGATACGAGTCCTTCTTCGCCCCGAACGTCTGACCGGTGCAGTCCGGCGACTCGCCCAACAACGCCAAAGCCGGGTAGTCGTTCGTGCCGATCCTCGAACGCTTGCCGACCTTGACCGTGCACGGACCGTTTATCAGCAGCGGGCACGGCTCGTCCTTGGTCGGGCGCTGAACCTTCACGACCGTAGGACCGCCGCCCGGCGTCTCGGTGGAATCCTTCTCAGGGCGGTAGTGGTCCACCACCTCGACGACGCCGTGCGGCGGGATGTCCGAAGACCCTACGTTCTCGATCTCAATCCACCGCTGCCTGCGATGCGGCGATTGGTCCGGTCCGTGCTGTATCGTCATGCGTCACCCCGGCAAGTGCTTGCAATTCATGCTCGCTCGCGTCTGCGATGTCAGCCCATACCCCACGCGATAGCTCACCTTCTCGATCACGCCGTTGCAGGAAACGCTGCTGTTGATCCCCGAGTACACCACGTCCTTCTGGTCCTTGGCGCCGTCCCACTTCTGCTTGTGGATGTTCAGGTAGGTCTGCGCCTCCTGCTGAATGACAGACTCGTTGCTCACGACCTGGTTCGGATCGAGCTTGCCGTCGCTGTACGGGTTGACCCGCGTCTCCCATAACTCATCCCTGGAAATGTCCTCAACGCCGCTCCCGTCCGACCGCTCGATGGAGAACTGCTTGCGGACATACAGCATGTTCTGCCAATCGCGCAGCCGGTAGCTCGTCGCAAGCATGATGTTCGCCTGCCCGACGCACGTTGAAGAATACAGCTTGAATACCGGATGATCGAAGATCACCATCCGGTTCTCCTTGTCGATCTCGAAAGGACCGTTGTAGCGGTATCCGGCGCCTGAGTTGACCGGGTGATCGGAATGCGGCCAAAAACTGCCCTCGATGAATGCCGGAATCTCGTACTTCTCCTCGTCCGTGCCCCTCATCTCGACAAGTACGTCGTCCAACTCGATCTGGAAGATCGTGCCGATCTCGCCATCGTACAGCGGGATCGATTGGAGCATGACACGGTAGCACCGGAACACCGTACGCAGGGCAAGATCCCTGTAGCGTATGTCCACGCCGGACATGAGCGTCGGCCATTCCATCTCCCATCCGTCCGACGGCTTGTACGAAAGATCGTCGATGCGCTTCCACTCGCCGTCCGTGTCCATGCCGACCGCTTCGAGGTACAGATACGATTGGAACAGCGTCGGCGCGCATGTGACGTAGATGATCTTCGGTCCGCGCTCGGTCGAGCACGTCTTGTCCTGGAGATACCGATACGGACCAGCCGGCGGCGGCGATCCGGTGCCCAACGCATGGATGGTGAACTTGCTGCCGGACTCGTAGCAGATGTCCATCGCGTAGGCTTTGCACGCCTCGCTGATGGCATCAACGCCAGGCTTCGCCTCGTACTTGAACTGAGGATAAATGCCCGTCGGCGGAGAGCTGACCGTGACGTTCTGCTCGCCCAGAACGTTCATGATGTCCTTCAGGACGACATCCGGCTCCTTCTTCGACCCCGTGCGGATCGTGCAGTCACGCCATCGCTCGTTCACGTTGGCGTAGACCTCGACGTTCTCCCAACGCTTCCTGCGATCATGGACAAGCAGCGTCCATTGTGGCTCGCTGCGCATCGCCTTCCCGTGCCGGAAGACGTTGCGCTCATGCTTCACCGTGCGAAGGTCCGGGATGACATCATCAAACGAGATGCTGGCGTTCCCGTCCGATACCGTAAGCTGCGTCGCCGCCGGCGAGATGTCGCTGGCGTAGGCAAGACGTATGCGCGAAACGCCAGCACGGGCGCCTCTGGGTACGTTGATCTCGGCGCCGACCACCCCAGGAACGCCCTGAAGGTCAACTCGCGGATACGCCATTACCGGATGTCCAGTTGCAGGTACACCTTGCCGATCGCCGCCTGAACGCTCGACGCGCTTGCCGCGTCGTTCACGGCAACCGTCATGCGGATGTCGAGAATGTCGCCCGGATCGACGTTCGATGCGTCAAGCGTGAACGTCTTGTCGGCAAACGTCAGGGAATTGATGCTCTGCGCAACCGTCGTGATCAGGTCCGAGCCAGTGACGCCGCCTTGACCATCGACCTTGTACGCCTCGAAATCGATCGTGCAGGACGTGTCCGCAACGGCACCCTCCATCCCGGCAAACGATACGATCTGGATCGTCTCGCCGTCGTCGTAGTCGTACGGGATCATCAGGCTCGGGAAGCGGGCGTACAACGATTGCGCCCCGGCTGCCTTCACGTCGTACGTCATGATCTCGGGCGTGTTCGTGCCGTAGGTCGTGCCGTACAGTCCAAGATCGCTGCCGGATGATGTCGCCGGAAGCGATGCAGCAGGATCGTTGTGCTTCTTCCACAAGTGAAGCGGAAGCAGCACCTTCGCCAACGTCTTCTGCGCGATCGCATCGCGCGGGATGTCGTTCGCAAAATCGGTCGATGACGTGGGAAGCGTCAGGGTGCCGCTGACGGTCAAGCCGGCGGAACAAGTCACTAGATCGGTGTGGTTCGTCGCCATGTCTCGCTCTCCTTATACAGAACGCGGGAATACCTCCGCGTATCCCGTCTTGTAAAACGTGAAACTCCATTCGAACGGATAGTAGAACAGGTTCTTTCCGACTCGCTTGGCAGAACCCGGCTTCCAAATCGTCTGCGTCGGGTCAAGCTCCGCATATGGAATCAACGCCTGCCACGGGTAGATGAGCCAGTACCCCTCAAGCCCGACAGCCTTCCCTCGCTGGATGAACTTCACCGGCGTTGCAGGGTAGATCGTCTGGAATACAACGCCATCCTGCGTGGCTTGCACGGCGATCGCCGGATCGCCCGTCCCGTATCGTATGATCTCCTCCTGCCAGTACACAAAACTGCTGTTCGCAAAGTTGTCCCCTCCAGTCAGCTTGCCGTCGGGGGCATACAACACCGTCTCCGCCTCGATCACGAATGCACGCTTGGTCACGTGCTCCTCGGGCGCCCCGCTCGGATACGTCAAAAACCGCACACGCGGCGGAATCACCGTGTCCGCCGCGTTCGACCATAACGCATGCTTGGTGTGCGTGTTGTTCGTGTGCCACAAAACCAGGTCGCGACCATTGTACGCAAATGCGTCCTCCATCTGCGCGATCTTGTTCTTGATCTCGTACTCGTCACACCCCAACAGCTCGCCCTCGATGCGCACCCGTTTTACCGCCAATTCACGGCAACCGCGCGGCGAGTACTTCATGCGCGTCTCGAACCGAACGAACGTCGCCTCGCCAAGGTCGAATGTGTAGGTGCCGTATGTGATATACATTACGCCATCGTTTCTTCGCTTGTCTCAATCTGCGCCGACGTGTTCTGCATCTGGGCGCGAAGCCCCATCATGGAATCGCCGATCTGCTGAATCACCTTGCCAAGCTCGTCGAGCATGTCGCGGTATCGGTCCGATACGTCCCGCGCATGGTCAAGCAGGGTATCCTCGTAGCCCTTGTCACGCTTCGTGTCCTTCTCCTCAGTCTCCTCCTGCGATTTATCGCCGAATATGTCGTCAACGTCAACGATGTCCGGCTGCATCTCCCACCCGCGAATGTCCTCCGGTCTCGGTTTCCGCGGCTCCCACGGCTGCGACACAACCTCCTCGGGCGGCGATTCCTCGGGCTCGACAGGCTCAAGACGCTCGATTCTCGCTTCAGGACGCCACGCTGGCGCTGTTTCGGGCGGTTGGATGGGTGTTTCCTCTGCGCCGCCAAGCGGCTCTACGGGGCGTTCTGTGCGATCTGGCGCGAATGGCGTCTCGGGCGGAGGGGGCGGCGGAGGCCCCTCGACCTGCTCAGGAACAGGACGTGGCGGAGGGGCTTCCGGTGGTTGCCATGTCGTAGTAACCTCCCGCGGAGGGGGCGGTTCGTCCTTGATCTCCGGGAGAGGGGACGGCGCGACCTCCGGCGGCTGCCACGTCGTCGTCATATCACGCGGCGGCTGGGGCGTCGGCTCGGTGAACTCAGGCGCTACCGCCTCCTTCGGCTCTGTAGGCTGCCACGTGGGAACACGTTGCGGTTGAACCTCCGCGGCTTCCGGTTCCTCAAGGATCGGAGGGCGCCCTTGGACAAAACGCGGGCGAAAGTCGCCGCGCACAGGCTCGCCGCGATGCCGCTCGTCCGGCTCGTCCGCACGCATCCCGGAATCCAACTCCTCGCCCACATACGATTGCATCGCGAACAGGAGCTTCTGCACCTGCAGTTCCAAGGATTCAATGCGAAGTACAAGTTCGTCCTTGCTCATGTCACAGATACCACGTTCGTTACCGTAAACTCCGCCGCAGATGCCGTTCCGTAGGTGATCCCGTTGATCCGGAACGCCACCTCCTCCTCGTCCTTGATGTACGGGGACTCGGGCGGAACCTTCAGATTCGCCAAGTCGAACTGCGTATAATGCGGGTTCGTCAAGCCGGATTCAAGGTAGCCCATTTTCACCTGCGCTGCCGAGCCCGTGTACCCCATGTCGTAGAGGTTGTCGTTCGCCGCGTCCCACGGGGCATAAACGTCCAGCTTGATCGTCCGACCTGTCGAGAAAATCGCCTGCGCCGTGAGCGAGTTGGCGTATTTCACCTTCAGGTGGTTGTCATACGTCAGTCGGAACCCGTAAATCTCGCGTGTGACACCGCCAATCGTCACGCCGCCGTACACCCCGTCGTCGAGGTCCTGGAATGTGTATGGGTAGTATTCTCCGCCCGACGGCACCGACGGCTCCGGGCTCGGCCACGATGTGCCCTTGTTCTCGTCCTTGGCGATCACGTGGACCGTCAGCGTCAGAATGTCCGGCTCGCCGCGCTCGCGATACTGGGGCGCGCGGCCCTCAAGAACCCAGCCGGCAACGTAGCAGTCCTTGTACTCCCACGCCTCCTTGTCGCGGTAGATCAAGGTGCCGAACGGGTTCGGGCAGTCCTTCGCCGTCCACACGTCCGTCGATTCGTCGCCGACAAGGTAATCCAGGAGCGTATCGAAATCGCCAGGAGATGGGTTGATCGTGAATTGCCCGTAGCAATAGTATCCGCCCTGACGCACGCGGCTCGACAGCTTGCGCACCAGACCGGAAATCCCCTGCCCGCCGATCAGCCGACCATGCTTCTGAATGTTCTCCGCGGCAGGCCCCTTGGTCACGATGACATACCGCTCGCTTGATGCGTCGAACGTGTGCGGGCTCGTGCCCGGCTCGATCAGCATCTTGCCATACACACCTACCGCTGGGCTTCCGCTGCAAGGCATAGCCTATCTCCTTATGTTCTGTACGTCGCCTGCTCCAACGTGATGGTGACATCGGCGTCCGCCGCAGCCTCACGAATGAGCTTCAACGCCTGAATCTTCTGGTTGCCGATCACCGTCATGGACTCGTTCTGGGCGATCAAATGCCCCAACGTCGCCGTCGGGTCCGTCCCGTCCCATGATACCATGACGCCCGCGGTCCTCGCTGTAATGACCGCCTGATCCGCGTTCGTGACGTTCGAACTCGAAAATCCGAACGAACTGAACGACACGACAGAACTCGATACCGTCGCGCCCTTCATCTCCAAGCCCTTGACCGCAAATTCACGCAAAGGCATCACACGTCTCCTTATGTTCGCGCCTCTCTAAGCCAAACCCTTACTACCAAAGAAGTTACCTCGGCCTCTGGGTATTTCTCAAGCACAACGCTCGGCTCAAGCGGCGTCTCGTCCTCCACCTTGCAGGGCAGACACAATACGTCCGAACTGTAGTCGTCCGAATGAAGCCGCTTGTCGTGGAATAATCGCGATACAACCTCCTGCCAGCCAGTCAAACGGTCTGGCGATGACCCGCCCCTGCGCGATACGCCCTGGATCACCGTGATCATACATCCGTAGCCGATCGTGCTGTGCGAACTCGTCGGACGCGAATACTTCCTGTCCGTCGGCGTGACGTAACACCCCGGTCGAATCTGCCTGCTGTCAAACGGCGAACGCTGAACGCGAACGTCACGACCGATGCCGTCGATCCCCTGCGATTCCAGCTCCGACGCCACCTTGTCCAACGCGGCAGCCCAGTTCGATGTTACCGTTACGCTCATGTCACATAATCATTCGTGCTGACGTTGTGCTCGCCAGCGAAATCCGCCCAATCCCAATCGTACGGAGCACGCGGTATCGAATCCTGAACCCGGTCGCGGTCCGCAGCCAAAATGAACGCCTCACGCTGCAACGCCTTCTTCATCGAGCGAAGCTCAGGCGAAATATCCATGTCCACAACCGTCATCATGTACTCGACCAGCCTGTTGAAATACTCGCCGGCAATCGTCCAATCCACGTCGATCGGGTCGCTGATCGTGTACTTCACGCCAGACACCGAAGTGTCCGGCGCCACGTCGATCGTCAATGTCGTCGCGTCCGTCACTCCCGTAATGATCCGCTCGAATACGGCAGGATTCGTCTGCACGTCGCTGGGATCCACGCCGATCATCGCACCGTACGGACCGGTCGGCTCCGACGATGAATCCGTGCCGGCGCGCAGGACGCACCCGACGTAGGAGCTCGTCCAACTCGTTCCGGAGCCGGTCACCGTCGTGCTTGATGTGCTCGCCGTGATCGTGCCCGTCGATTCGCACACCACACTCAGCCGGCGCGGGCGGCGTCGGTACACGAACAGATACGTGCGCTCGCTCGACGGAGGCGGCGCCAGACGAATCACCTTTCCGTACCTCGGATCGCGCTCGATCGTGTAGTATTGCGGGTACGCCACCGGGACGTAGCTCACCATCTGACCGAGCGATGCAAGCGTCTCCGAATCAACGCGGATCAAGTCCGGTCCGCCCGTCTGGTACTTGGCGTCAAGCGGATCGGACATGCTCTCGAAGTCCGGAGGGAGGATGTAACAGTCCTGATACCACTTGTACGACGTGCCGGATGCAACGTCGTCGCCAGGGTTCATGTCCTCGCGCAGCGTAAGCTGCGTGTCGCTGTCCCGTGACGCGACGGGGTAGGGTACGCTGTCGATCAACACCGTACCCATCGCAGCCGAAGACGGCCACGTGCCCCCGGTCAACGTCACAGTCCTTGTCGAGTGCGTGTAGGCTATCGTGCCCGTCGTGTACTCCGCAACCGTCTTGAGCTGGTACATGCTGCGGTAGAACTTCCACGGGTGCCTCGACAGCCGCAAAAGCGCATCACCGACCGCCTGCCTCGCAAGCATCGCGTCACGACCGGTGTTCTGTCGGCTGAACTGGACAAGAACCCGCTCGACGGCATCCTGATACGTCACAAAGGATGTCAGCCTGTCATATTCAGGCCAGGTCGGTGTGTAGATCGTCATCAGTAGTCACCGAGATTTGCCCACAAAATGGTCAACGTCCCGTTCAGGATCAGGTTGCACGGCGTGGTCGTCACGTCATGGTCCGTGTCGTCAACCAACAGGTTGAAGTACACGTCCTTCGCCGTGGTCGTCCCATCGTGCACCGTATCCTCGCTCGCTGTGCTCTGAGCGTTGGCGGTCGTCGCGCCGGCAACCGCCTGCGGGGTCGCCGTGCTCGGGATGATGTCCGCCTCGGTGCCCGAAAGCGTCGCATCGTTCCCGGCGGTCGCCGTCCCGACAGACATATCGCCGTCCCACGTGTCGATCACCCCCGCCGAACTCTTGGTCAGGTCAACGTCGCTCACGGCGCCGAAGATGCGAATCGCACCCTCCGGGAAGTCGTACACCTTCAATCCGCCGTAAGCCACAACACCCGGCTCGTCCGTCAGCGGCACCGCCACGTTCGTGAAGGTCAACACGGTCTTGTGAATGATCCCGTCGCCCTTCTCCGTCGCGGCAACGCCCGTACCCGCCGCGGTGCCCGCCCCGCTCGATGAACTCACCTCGCCGGTCAGCCCGATGTTGCGGAAGCCCGTGATGTCCTTGTTCGAATCGACGACAACAGCCTTCTGGGCGGTCACCGTGCCCTCGGTGATGCCGTCGATGTAAGCCGCCTCCGTGCCGGAGAGCACGGAAACGTTGTCCAGGTATCCCTTGATCTCGCTGCCAAGCGTGTGATCGCACAGGGCGCTGATCAGGGCTTGATTGAGTCGGTCTGAAATCGCCATGTCTATTCTCCTTCTGGTTTATAGGCGTGCTTCTCGATAATCTCCTGTTTGAGTTTCTGCTTCTCCTTCGCAGGCAGCTTGTCATGGTCCGGTGCAACCTGCGATACCTTCTCTTCAACGAGGTCGGGCGCAAGCGGCGGCGCCGGCTTCGTCTTCCTGCGCACGATCTCCGCCTGATGCGTCTCCGCGGCTCTCGCAATCCCCGACTTGGCATCCATGCCGCTGATGACCGCGTTCGGATCTCCAGGGAACCGCGCAAGCCACGGGATGTAATCGTCATGCGGACCCATGTGCCCGCCATGCCGCTCGACGAGCTTCCGAGTCCGCTCCGCATACTCGTCGCCATGCTCTTCGGAGAAATGCGTGTTCCCCGCCCACCAGGATGTGTCCGTGTTCAAACCAGGACCCTTGCGCGCGGCAAGCATCTCCGCCATGCGCGGCGTGCACCCGTTCTTGATCGCAGCATCGTAGATTTCCTGGTTCATTCCGTTCTCCTCAGCACATCACTTCTTTCGCAGCTTCATCAGAGTCCTTGCAAGGCTCGCCCTGCGCTTCGTCCTCGCATTGAACCTGCTGCCTGGACGCAAAACGACACGGATGAACTCGGCTGTCGTCATGCCACGACGCGCCGCCTGACGCTTGAACGCACCCCTGTTCTTCGAGGTCGCTTCCTGGATCCACCGTTCGTCCTTCATCACATCTCTCCCGGACTCAACATGGATTGGATTCGCTGCGCCATCGGACCCATCGCGCCACGCATCGGCATCTCCATACCACGCTCGCCGCCAAGGATGTCGTCCACGTCTATCCCCATCTCCGCAAGCATCGCCTTGATCTTCTGCGCCGTCTCCACGTCGCCCTGCTCCAACGCCTGCTTGTACAACGCGATCGCCTCTTGGATCTGCTCGTCCATGTCTCACCCCACTAGCTTCTTGGCTATGTCGATCTTCGCCGACGCCTGCTTCGATAGTAAGTCAATCGCGTGCTTGCGCGATGCCGCATCCAAGGCTGCGCTCGCCTTGGCGATTTCGATTTCCGCCTTCCTCTGTTCCGCCGCAGCCTCCGTCGCAGCAACCCGCTGCTCCAGCAGCGTCTTCGCAACCTCGCCCTGAATCGCCGCCTGCTTGCCCTGGACCTCAAGCTGCTTGCCCTGCAAGTCCATCTGCTTGGAGGCAAGCTCCATCTGCATCTTCTGCTGCTCAAGCTGCGCCTGCTGCTGCTGAGCCTGTTGCGCCTCAGGGCTCGGTTCCGGACGATCGAGCATCAGACCGTCGATCCTGTCGCGGGCGGCGTCCAGGTTCTCAGCCCATGCCTCGACGAGCGTATTCCAACCCTTGAACTCGCCGGTCGCCAACGCATACTGGAAGTATTGCGGACCAAGCACCTGGATCATCCGGTCCCAAATCATCATGTCCCGCTCGCGGTCGGGACGCTGCAAACTGCTGGCGGAAATGGTGTAGGACATCTGACGTACCACCATCTCCACCTCGGCGCTCATCACGAACTTCTCCCAGAGGTACCGGAACGTCGATCCGCCAAGTGGCTCGACATCCCTGCCGTCGATGAACCACCTGCTCAGGAACGCCTCGGTCGCTGCTATCCGCCCCTCCGTCTCGGCGATGCGCTTCTGCATGTATTGCGGCCGAACGCCGGCAGCACGCGCACGAGCCTGCGTCTCGGTGGCCGACCGGTCGTTCGAATCGCCGGCCTTCATGCCGTACTGAAACGCACTCAAGCCCGTCGCACGCTCGAACCATTCGGCCATAACGTCCGTGATCTTCCAAGCGTCGATGTTCACCGGAGGCTGCTGTAGAATGGTGATCGCCTTGCGAACATCATCGCTCGTCGGATCAACCGGTATGACGCACTGGTCCTTGCCGTTGTTGATGTACTTCTCGTACCGCTCCATGTGCGAGCCCAACACCGCCCAAAAGTCACGGCTCGCAGACCATGTGCGCTGCGCCAGGAACGGGAGCATCAGGTTCAGGAACTTCAAATATCCCATGCCCGGCTCGAGCGGAGCCACAGGGTACGGAGAATCCGGGTTCGGGTAGAAGTCGCACACCTCGCATGGCCATCGGTCATCAGCCCAAAGCGGCGTTGGCCACGAGAAGCACTGCCGCACCTCGTCGTCCGTCATGCCGCGCCGCATCTTATCCGACGGGCAATTCAACGGCCACGGAACGTTCGCTGCAATCGCAATGTAGGCGTAGTCGCCGACCACACGCTCAAGATGATCACGCAACCCGGCATCCATGTGGCGGACCATCTTCGAGCCGGGTCCCATCTTGGACCAGATCTCGCACCACACCACGATGTCGCGCTCTTCCTCAAGCCGCGGCTGGGCGGTGGAATCGCTGTTGCCGAATACGCTCTCGGAATAGCTCCAGGTCGATTCCAAACTCGCCTTGTCCTTGAGCGAACCGCTCGGCAACTGAAACCGCTCCTCGACCTCCCAGTACGGTTCGCGGTGCTTGAGCATGATCCACTTGGCATTGTTGATGTCCTTGACATCGGGATCGATCAGCAGATCAAGCGGATCCTCACGAAACGATCCGACGATGCTCCGGTCGGATCCTGGGTACTGATAGGTCTTGACGAACCGCACACCGCGTCCGGTCAGCATGGCGTCGATCGCCATCGTCTGCGAATGCTGCGTCATCCCGCCGCCGGGCATCTCCCTGGACGTGTAGTTCAACCACTTCTCCAACAGATCGGCGACGACGTTCGCCGTCGCCACGTTGTACTGGTCGAACTGCATGCGAATCTGGAGTTCCTGGGCGATTTCCGGGTTGCGCATGAGCTGTTCGAGCGTATCGTCATCGATCGCCAATCGCTGCTTCGGCATGACCTTGCGGTACGGGATGTCCCATAGCACGTTCGGTCCGATGACGGCGACAAGCTCGAATGCCTTGTTGACGGAGATGGGGAACCGCGGGCGCTCAATGACGTTGTTCAGGAACTTGGACGACCACTTCGAGTTCCACAGCGCAGCGCATGACCGCGCGTAGAACATCTTGCACTCCTCGGCGACGTCCACGAAGTGCCTCCGGTGCTCGTTCTTGTACGCGGTTTCGATCTTGCCGAGCCATGCCGACACCAACGGTCTCAGGAACTCGGTATCCGTCCAATCCATAGGTTACACCCTTTGCTGCGATTCGAGCAGCTTACGCTCTTCCTCCTGCTGCTGACGCAGCTTCTCGTCCTCGAGCGCACGCTCCTCCTGCTTGTCAAGCATTTGCAGGTGCCATTCGTAATCGCTCTTCGGCGGCTTGAACTTCGGGTTGTCCTCGACCTCGAGGTAGTACCAGCACCCGCCGCTGCTCATCACCGTGTTCGCACGGTTGATCAACTCCGGGTGCCCGATATACACGGCGCCGCTGCGGACCATCTTCTGCCCCTCGCCGAAAATCTCGACGTTGACGCGCCCAGGCGCGATGCGCGATGTGACGATGCCCACCAAGCCGCCGCGCTGCTTGTACCGCTGCGGGCGGTCGATCCAGCCGACGATCGTGCCCTTCGGGGGCGTGGGCAGCGGGTTCTTGCGCTCGTTGTCAATGCGGGCAAGCACTTGCTGACAAATGTCTGACAATTCTTTGGTCTCTGCCATGTCTGTCTCCTACTGATGTTCAGTTGAGGGGTTACGTTGCTAAACCAGGACCCAAATGGATCGAGCCGCGCTTGTGCTTGTTCGGGTCCGTTTCGTCCAAAAACTTCTGCACCCAAGGCGGAAGCGTCGCTTCATGCGCCGAATCATGGCGGTACACATCGCCCGTCTCGATCTCCGGCTTCACGTGTGCGCAAAGGTATTCCAACGCCTGCATGCAGTCGCATGTTCGTGGGTTCGATGGCTCGTCAATAACCTCGTCCACACCGTTCACCTTGAGGATCTTCTTCACGTACCGGTTGAACTCGCGTTGCGTCTCATATGTCGCCTGGTCGCAAAACAGGAGCATCGGGACACCGCCGTCTACCGCCGAAAGCATCTCACGAACCACGTTGCGCCGATATGCCGTGTCGTTCGTGCCGTATTCGAACCCGCTGCGGGTCCGGCGGCTTATGATCCCAAACCGGCTGAATGCGTCCGCGTACACCTGCACCACCGCACGACCGTCAGAACCGACCGTATGCTGCCTGCCCTGGTTTTTGTCGATGATGAACGACGTGTATTCAAACCCCCTGACGAGCGGCAGCAGCGCCTCCGCGAGCATATCCGGCGTGAACCGCTTCGCAACGAAATCCCATTCGATGATCAACCGCTTGCCGATGGACACGCCGTTATATTCGAGCGGCGGGATGACGCCCGACAAAACCGCCGTGCGCGTGTGACTAGGGTCGATCACGAGGTATCGCGCCCAGCCTTCTGGCATGCGACCGTTCTGTGTGTAGACCGATTCGAGCGTGTACCTGACCCTGTTCTTGATGTCCTCGTCGTCATACTGCGCGCCCTTGCGCAGCAGGTGCATCGACGGCACGAAACTGTACATGAGGTAATTGCCGCGCAGCATGTCGCCGCGGCTTCGGCGTGCAACCGCCTCCTCATCGCCCATGCGCCGGATCCCGCGTTCGCGCCCCTCTTTGCTCGCGAACGGGTTGTCCGTGCTGATGAGCTGGAACGAAACGATGTCAGGGTCCGGGTCGTCCTTCTGCGATTCTGCGCGGTCGTGCATCTCCACGATCGCGTGGTTGTGCATCTGAGGGTAGGCGTCCCAGATCAGCCATCCGTTGCGGTCGATGAGGCGATCCTGCCATTCTGCGAGGTGGTCCGGCTTGGCGATGTCCTCGTTGATCCATATGCCGTCCACGGCGTCGCCCATCCCAGGGTGGTCCCCAGTGGACGGGAATGCGTAGATCATCGCACCGTTGACCAGCCGCAATGATCTGAACTCGCGAGCCTTGACGCTCTCCCACACAAAGCTGTCCTTCTCGATGTACCGCGGCGGGATCGCTGGACCTGCGAGCCTGCTTTCATCGAACCGTTCTACATCGGACGGGTTGTTCACATTGAAGATGCGCCACTTCCCTGTCTCCTTGTCCCTGATGACGCGGATGCTGTTGCGCATGCCGCGTGCGAACAGCAGGCGGTAGATCGTCTTGCCGATGTGGCGCATGTCGAGCCCGATGATCCAATACGTCAAGGGGTTCTCGACAGATGAGACAGGGAACTTCGGCTCGATCTTGCTTCCGTCCGGCAACACGATCGGCAGACCCAAAACCCGGCTGGTGAACTCTGCCGTTGCGCAGACGCTCTTGCCGGCACGCTTTCCGCCGTAGATCAGTATTTCACGCGCCTTGCACCGATGCACCTTCTCCTGCTCGCCGAACGGACGATACACGCGCAGGAACTCGCGCTGCGCCACCGACAGCATCCGGGTCGTCTTGTCGTAGATGACCTTCGCGTTAGCCGGGTTGACATTCAGCATCGGCAAGTACTCTCGCTGCTTCAAGCAGTTTGTCGGATGTATCGCGCTTGAGCATGTCGGCGAACATGTGCAATAACGCGGTCTTACGCTGCTCCTCCAGCTCCTCCGGCGTCATGTCTTCGTAGTTGCCCGGATGTTCGATCTCCTCGTGCAGGTGTGCCATCTTGGCGAAGTCGAGTATCGCCTTGTGCGCCTTATCCGCCCTCGCGCCGGTCGTAAGGCACTCGTCGATCATGGTCTTGATCACCCTCGCCCACTGCACGCCAAGCTGCGTCGGACCGCCGAACTCGTCGTATGCCGAAATCAAAACGTCCGACAGGCTCGGCACCGTCTCGCGTGCGTACAACGACGAATCGACCTGCGCCGAAACAAGGTCGCGGATGTACCGCATAACCTTGTCTCTCCGGTCGCTCTCGGTCGCGCGTTCATCGCACAGCTTGCACCGATAACCGATCGGCCCCTCAACGGCTTCGTCGTATCGCATCGGCTCGCCGCACGACGGGCAGCACGTCGTCATTGCATCTTGAGTATCTTCTGCGTGTGTTTCCGCCATACCTCCTCCAGCGCGTCCTGGCGTTCGCTCGGTCCGATCACGACGGCATCCAACTCCTGCGGTTCCATGATCTCGCCAACATGCATCGCGTCGCCATTCACATGCCGAATGTCGAACTCCTCCATGTTGCGTTCGTCAAGTTCCCCGTCCGTAACGGCGTAGACGACCCCGCCTGTCAGGATTGCTGCAACCTTTGCAAGGTAACCGTTCGCAGGCTCGAGCACGGCGATGCGACCGAATGCGCCGTCGCGGAAGAATTCTCGCATCGCATCCACGTCCACATCGACATCGAGCGGGAAGTACACGGGATGCCCCGACACGTTGCGGGCTATGATAGGCGGCGCTTTCGGAGGCTCATCCTCTTCTGGAACGTCCTTGATCACGTAGACCGTCACGCTGTCAACGGCTGGGCTCTTCAGCAAATCGATCAGCTTGGTTTCGTCGATTGGATGCTTGACGTACTTGACGACATCGACCATTAGATACACCTCAACGCACGCATTGCAGCCAGCCAGGCACCGCGCAGCGAGCGCCGGTCGCCGTCAAGCGACTCGGCGCCCCTCTGCACGGCACGGAGGATGACTTCTGCACGCGACTTATCTTCCGGTTTGAAGCCGCGCAGCCAGTGGTCACCAAACCATGCGTCCTGCCATGCTGGAAGATACTGCTCCCACGCGGCAAGCATCGCAAGGTCCAACTGGTCCCGAAGCCGTGTGATCGCACGGCTCTGCTCAGGACCGGCTGGGGTGTTCCTCAATATCTCATATGCGGCGGTACGAATCGCCTCAAGCGACCCTTCGACCGACTCGCGCACGGGAGGAGGCATGCCGCGCAGCCAGTGGTCTCCGAACCACGCCTTGAGTGATCGTTCCGTAACCGCCACATTTACCGCTCACGTACGTTGATGAGCACCTGGCTTGCACTCGCCGCGGCGTCCGCAAGAACCTTGCCGGCGTTGTTGATCGCCTGGTTCCTCGCTGCGGTCGCGTCGGCAGGCGCGCCGATCGCCGTCACCTTGCCACCGTTGTCGCCCTTCACGACATCGCCGGCGCTGAACGATTCGGACGTGCTCTTGTTGGCGTAGCATGGTCCTTCACGCACGATCAGGCAGATGTCGTTCTGGACGCACCCGTTCGAGTTGAGGTTGTCGATGACGATGCCAGCAACCTCGCCGTCGTCGGTGTCGTTCTTCGTGACGCGGGCGTGCCGCGTGGTCCACTTGACGACATCGCCGGCTTGCAAGGTCGTGGCGCCCGAGTTTCTGACCGCCATGACGATCCGCTGCCAGTTTCGGGTGCGACCCTGCACACCCGCAGCCGTTTTCTCGTCGAAGACGGCCGCTTTGGTCACCGTTCCCTCGAGGAACGTGCTGTTTGCCCAGTAGCTGCTGCTCGGGACATCTCCCTGGAAGTAGGTCGTCCCCTGCCGCAACATTGTCATAATCGCGTCCATCGTTTTTCTCTCCTTCAGGGATTGTTTTCAGATGAGCCCACCCTTATGCGTACGGATAGAGCTTCGCGAATCCTTTCATCCCACGGAAACGGATGTTCCCGTATACGAACAGCGCCCAGATCGTGCTGAACGCCATCGTCGCCAACTCGACCGGCCCCTTGCTCCGGAAGACGCCCTCCGAGAACAGTGAGTGCAGCGAAACGCGGTCCATCGAGAAGATGTATCCCGTCGAGTGCGGGCACCAGAAGTCAGGTTGGATCTCCAGCCCGTCCAGGTAGACGGCACCGTCCGAACCAACCAGCCCGATGTCCGTGCTGCTCCTGGCGGGCTGCTGCAAACGCATCTTCGCTTCCTGATTCTCTCGCAAACCCTGGAAGCTCCACCCGTCGATCACGCACAACCCCTTTGGCGCGTTCTGGCTGCCAAGCAGCTTCAGCCAGATCTGCGCCTGGGAGATGGCGCGGAACAGGTTCACGCGGTGGTCCGTCGAACCGGTGCCCCAGTTCGTCGATGACGTGTTGATCAGGATGGGCGAATTGCAGTCGTAGTCGGTATCGCCGCTGCCGTCCGGCCAGTCGGTGCTGATCGAGACGTTGTTGGGCGTGCCCATGTCGTTCGACCAGAACCCGCCGTTCGCCTGCAAGACCGTGCTCTGCTGAGCATACGATCCGTTCGGTGCGGCAATGCGGTCCGCCGATGTGACCGTGCCCTCGGCGAGCCCCGTTTCGAGCCCGTGGAACCGGTCGGTCCTGTTGGCCGTCGATCCGGACTTGTAGCATTCGCCTTGCAGGTTCTGCTGCATGGCGTTGCGCAGGTCGTTCGCCTTGCTGTTGATCAGCTTCACGATGGCCTGCGGCCCCTTGTTGATCTCCTGGTCCAACATGGACATGGATTCGGTCGCCTCGTATCCGCGCCACGGAAGCCGCATCTGGATGTGCTTCTCGGTAGGCGCGTATTCGAGATTCATGTGGTTCTGGAGCGGACGAACCTCGGGGTTCCTGACCTTGAGCGGCCAGATCAACTCCGGTCCGGATTCGCCCTTCAAAACGCGACCACCCTGAAGAAGCCGATTGAAGAAATAGCTTCCACGCAGGGTCTGGTCTTCGACCTTCTTCAACCACTTCGGGATCGTCGTGACCTGAAGCTCTTTCGCCAGGTCTGTGATATGGAGAGGGATGTCAGCCATTGCTAGATTCCTACTTCACGCCGGTCATTGTTTGCCCGCGCATTTCATAACGTGGTCATTTCAATCCAAGCCGTTCCGTGAGGTCCGTTTCGATGAAGTGCGCCAATTCCGCTTCGCTTGATGGCTCCTTTCCTGCGATCGCGGGTTCACTCACCTGCGGCGTGTGCCCCGACCGCTTCTTCGCCCCGTCCAAGAACGACTGCTTTTTCTGCTCGCTCTTCTCCTCCGGCGTCGCTTCCGCCGGCTTGTCCGGGCGCCCCACCGCGTCCAACGCAAGCTGGATCATCGCGTCCTCCGGCGCATTGATCCCCATCTTCTCCAGCTTGTCGATGTACGCGAAGAACCGCTGCCCGTACTCAGATTCCTTGTACTCGCCAGTCACCGGGTCGCGCTGCCACAGATGATCGACCAGCTCGTTCCTGTACCGGTCGAACGTCTTCTCGACCGCAAGCTGGCTCTCGATCTCCGCGCGAAGCTGGTTCAGCTTCTGCTCCACCGTGCGTTCGATCACAGGGCTCAGCTTCTCCCACGTATCCTTGTACGGGTTGGACGCCAGCCGCTGCTGCTCGAACTGCCTCAAGGACATGAGGTACTTGTTGACCTGGGACGCCTCGGGCTCGAAACGCGGATCGACCGCCTTGACCAGCCCGCCCTCGCCCTCTTGCAGGATTCCCGCCCGGATCAACTGATCCCACGAGCTGTCCCACTTCGGCGCCTTCCAGACCCCTTCCCAGTACTTCTCCTCGTCCCACTCGCCCGTGTCCTCTTTCGCCTTCTCAGGCTCCTGCTTCGCCAGAAGCTCTTGCAGCTTGTCCTGGTGAGGGGCAAATTGCTTGCCAATCTCGGCATACCTAGAAAGCTGCTCGCGCTCCTGCTGCAATGAGTTCAGCCGCTCGTGCATCGCCTTGACCAGCTCCGCCGAACTCTGAAACGCCGACGTGTCGATCCCGAGATCCTTTGCAGCCGCAAGCGCCTCGTCCACCTGCTCCTGCGATACCTGACCCTCCTGCTGACCCTGATCCTGGGGAGAATCCTCCGGTTTCACCGACTCATCGCCCTGCGCAGGCTCGTCTTTCACCAAGTCAGAAAACAGTTGATCCAGCCCCGTCTGTTGTTCAGTTGCGGGCATAATGCGTCTCCTTCGAAAAGATGGTTCCTGCCAGCATTGTGCTATATGCAAGTGATTTCATGCATAGACAAGCGCGTGCAATGTGTGGTAAGATTGTGCAAATGCCGTCAACTACAAGGAGATACCGCATGGATGACGAAAAACTCTTGATCACGCAGGCAAGGCACCTGTTCACCTGGACCCCATCCACCGATACGCTCAGAAGGTGGATCTCAAAAGGGATCAAAAGCAAGTCGGGAAAGACCGTCCGACTCAAAGCACAGAGAGAAGGCATGTACGTCGTCATCGCAAAGTCAGACATCGAACAGTTCAAGAGAGAACTCAATGAATGACTTCGACTGGCACGAAGCCATCGCCATGCCGTGCGAAATGTCGTACGCCTGCCCCGTCAGGGCGTTCCCTTCCATCGTCGAACAACACCGACACAACCGAAGGAACGCACTGCTCAAAGGCTTCTGGCTAGGCGACTTCTCCGAAATACAAGACAACGCCTGGAAAAAACCAGCACGCCTCAGAAGAATATTCTCGAAACTCGTAGACCGACTCGAACCCAAAGACGTGCTCTACGTCACACATCCCCGCGTTATCATCAACGCACCTAAAGACATACGTCAATTCGAATCAATCGACTTCACCATCCAGTTCTGCTGGTGCCAGTGCAGCATCACAAGAGGAGAACCCTCCGATCCGCTCAAAGCATGGCTCGACGGCCTCGCAGGAAAAAACCGCAACTTCCCATCCGTCAAACCCGTCCCCTTCGCCGCCGTCAAAACCGCAAAAGGACTCAAGTGGGATGCCGAACTCCGAAACGCTATGCACCAAGTCGTCACACTCCGAGACCAACAAAAAATGTCCTTCCGCAAAATCGCCGAACTCAAACTCCACCCCAAAATCACAACCATCAAAACCGTCAAAAGCGCCTACCTCCACGAAAAAGCATACCGCATCCTCAACGTCCGATTCCCGCAAGAATTCGACAAACGACTCATGCCAGACGAAGATACCCTCATCAAAGCAAACACACCCACAAAACCTGCCATCCTCACCACCAAAGCTATTTATCACCTAAACTTACTTGCACCCATAACCTGATTTTAGGTGTCATGGGTGACACCTAAAAACGGCTAGTGCCCAAATACCCCAGCCAAAATCGACGTAACCACACGCCACAAAACAACTTCCGTATCTCGCCACAAAACACCACACAACACAAAATCGCCTCCTTAATGACAAATGTACACAATACACGCTCGTAGTATCGTGAAAGAACGCGGAAGGACGCCAGCAAATGCCCAAAAGCGTCGTAACTCCCAGCCACACAATCACTTACATGCCAATGCGACGACACGAAGCTACTCGCCAGCCAAATCCGATTCCTCACAACCACCCAAATACGCAAGCAAATCCGCCCGCTCAAGGCTCAAACGCTCACACTCACACATCCCCAAAAAATCCGCAACATCACCAAACTCCCAACCACACAACTCAAGCAACTCACGCTTCAATGTGTCCATCACAACACGCCAAGCAATAAACACGACAACCCCGCATCGCCAAAATAACCGCCACGCAACACAAACCAATGACGTGTGACCCAAAAGAGGGGCGGTCGCGGCGAGTGAAAAAATTCTGTGAGGGGCACATACAATACACGAGAGCCGCGATGGGGGCCTACCCCCCCCACCCCCGCCCGCCTCGGCGGCAAGCACTGCCACCGCCAGACCGATCCACCGCCGGACCGATCGGCCACCGCTATCCACCGTCGCGGCCAGGATCCCACCGAGAACGCAGCCCGCGGCCAGCAGGACGGCGCATCCGGTATGCCCGAGCCGGCGCCGGGTGATAGACCTTGGCGGTTCGTGCTGAATCTGGCGATTCCTCGATCGGCACCTCGATCCGTTCAGGGTCTTTGGCCGACGCCCACGCCACCAACTGGTCCGCCTCGGCGCCTTGCGTGAACTGTGCTTCAGGAAATGCCTGGGACAGGAACCGCAAGGCATGGTGGCATTGCGGGTGTCCATGCCTTCGAGCGCGTAGACCACGGCCTGGAGCCCGATTCGGCATCGCCTTCGAGGTCGATCTCCTGGATGATCTTGGCGATCGTGTCGTGTTCTGCCGGGCACGCCCATGCGGTCAAGCGCTGGGGATCGTCGTCCGAGACCGTGAACTCGGCCTGGGGCACGGCCGTCTTGAGGACTTCCATGGCATCGCGGGCCGAGATGAATTTTAGCCCATACACGGTCACCTTGCGCGCCCGTTCCGGCGGCGGCTGCTGAATCATCTGATCGACCAGGCTCTTGATCTCTTGGTGATCTTTCGGCGTGGCCCACGCCACGACCTGGCCAGCTTGCGCCCCCTGGAGAAATCGAGCTTTGGGGAACGCCGTTGCGAGGAAGCGGATCGCATAGGACGCGGCCTGATCCCCCATGCCCTCGAGGGTGTAAATCACCGCGGTGGCCGATGTGCCGGCGGCGGCTGCTGGACCAGCCCGCCGCGGGCGACGACCAGTGTACAGGCGTACACCAGTTCCCGGCACCTGTACAGCTGTACACCATCTCGCGGACCGGACGGAGTGCAGGACCACACCCCATGCCTCACCCTGCTGCGCCCGCCCGCCATGCACCCCCCGCGGGAACGTCGGCTGGTGTGCGTGGTGGGCATGCGCGGGTGGGTAGTGCATGCGTATGGCGGAGGCGCCGGTGGGTGTGCGCGGGCATACGGGTATGTATGGAGATAGGGATGATTTCTTTTCATTGAAGGGGCTTTGATCGGGCCGCGGCAACCGCGGGAAACCCTGGTATATACGGCACTCTGCGTCGATCGGTGCTGGGATGCGGCGGATCACACCGACCGACATATATATAGGTGCGGGTTCCGCGGTAGGTGGCGCGACGCGTAGGTGCGGCTGGCACTCCGATCAGATCGGCTCGGGATGATTTCGGATTTTTTTCGTGATTTTTTTGATTTTCCGCTTGACGCGTATCCGATGGACTGTATATTCACTGATATGAGATACACTCGATGGCCGCGGCATCACGCGGCACCGGCCCGGCGGGATCCGGGAGGTGGGAGGATGTGATCATGCCAAGAACGATCAAAGTCGAGTACCTGGGCATCGAGGGATCTGGGCGGACTGTCGCCCAGGCGCGCCAGGATGCGGCGCGCCGGGCGGAACGCGTGATCCGCCAGCAGCCCGTGGTGTACGCATACCGCGGGCACGTGCTGGCAGTATGGGCGACCCCGTACGGAGGATCGTACACCATCGCCCATCCGGACAGCGATGGACGGGTGAACTTCTGCACCTCGTGTGCGGACTTCGACGACTCGCTGCAATCCGGTATCCGCCACCTCCTGGACATCGCGCGCCAAGAGGGGGAATATGAGGTTCCGCGGTGGGTGCCTCGGGGGATGCATCGCGACCTGGTGGCGGAGTGGCGCCATCAGGACAGATTCCACCGCGCGTATCGGGATGCCCGCGCTCGCGGGCTCAATGACTGTGAGGCGCACGCGGCTGCGTGCGAGAGTGCCTTCGCCACCGCGTGATCGGCTTCGATGGGCCGCGGTGGATGCGCCGCGGCCCCGACAACCCGCTCACTCGGAGCGCGGCGGGATGCGGCAGCCCGGTGTCTGCCGCGGTAGGATGGGAGGATGAGATCATGACAGACTACATCATCAGCAGGATCGAGGCTGCCAGGTCAGCATGGCTCGGATGGTCGTGGACGCACTCGTTCGGGGCGGCTTCGCCAGGCTGCCCTGGATGCCGCCGGCTGTCGCGGTGCGGCAGCCAGATAGTGGTGGAGCCATGCGACGTGGACGACGAGCCTGTCTGCCAGCACCACGCAGATGCGCTGGCGCTGGCGCGAGAGTATGACGACGAGGTGGCAGCCGCGGCCGAACTAGCCGCTGGATACGCGGCTGACGCCATCACGGCTATCCGCCGTGGAAACTGGGACGACGCCAGCCGCTATCTCTCCAGGGCCGCGGCCATCGAGCGCGAATATGGCGATGCCCCGGTATACGGGGCAATCGCGGAGGAGGTGGAGCGGCAGGCGGCTGCCATGGCGTGACGGCTCGGACCCGAGGGCGCCTGCTGGCGCCCGACGGCCCGCGAGGCCAAGAGGTAGACAGGCGCTGCGTCTACGGACAGTGTGTGGCGAGGTGCGAGTTTGCCGGAGACACAACCGGCAGCCTCTATTTCGATGAGATGGGCAGCGCCGAGCCCAGTAATCGGCGAGGAGACAGAAGGATGTCATCGCACAGGCTCTGGGTGCTCGGAGCACCCGACAGCGAAATGTCCCAGATAAGACAGATCCTCCGCGAAACTGGAGAACGGTTCGCGTTCGCCCAATCGGGAAGCCACCGCGTATACCAATCTAATGCGTATCAGGCGGATAGCATCACTGGTGACACTCTCTGCGCCGGCGACACCGTGATACTCGTGGAGTGCGCGTTCGCGTCGCCACTGCCGGCATTCTCCACAGTGGTGATCGACCACCATCAGCCTGGATCACCAGGGTACGGATTGCCCGCACGACAGTTCTTGCCCGCGTCGTCGATCGGGCAAGTACTGGCCATGCTGGCGCGCATCGGCGAGACGCGCGAAGCGTGCCCGCTGAGCCAACTGGACTGGCCACACTATCAGGGCGACGTTCCGCGATTGGGTCGCGGCGATTTCTACTATCACACTGAGACCTATGGCTGGCAGCACGCCCCGCCTGACGAGCCGGCGCGGTGGTGGCTCGGCACATGGCCATGGCGGTCCCCCTGCTCCGCTGGGATCACAAGAACTAGTATCCCAGTAGAGATTGTTATTGCGGCTGCGGCAGACCATTGCCCTGATATTCGGTTGGCGACTGTCATGCCTGACCTCTGACAATGATTGACGATTGACCGCGCATACAGTGTGCGCGGTCCGAGTTTTCCGCGCAGCCTAGGCGGCGGCTGCGCGGGTGAATACGTGCCGCCGGGAGGTGAGATCATGACGCACATACGGATCATAGCAGATAGCACAGGGCAATATAGCCCTGCAATCTGTGACGGGGACGCATGCGACTGCGCATGCGAGAGGACGGACTACCACCCGCCCGACTGGTGGGTGGTCCGGGTATTGCCAACACGACCGACCAACGCCCTGCTGCCTGCGATCCGGCAGGCGCAGGAGATAGGCGAGCGCATGCGCCTGCCTGTCGTCGTGTGATCGTCCGAGTTTCCCGCGCAGCTCTGGCGGCGGCTGCGCGGGGTGAATACATGCCGCCGGGAGGATGAGACCATGGCACAATACCATGTGTGGCTGCCAGATTTCGAGACGATGATACTGGTGCGAGGCTCGGAGGATGACGCCGAGCAGGTGGCACGCCAGGAACTGCGCGAGCGGCTTGCGCTCGAACAGTTCGAGCTGACCGGCGCTGAGGTCAGCGCGGAATACTGCATGTTGCAGGCTGGCTCGCTGATCTCACGCGGCACGGTCACCGTGCCGCCAGCGGGAGGATGAGATGACGAAACCGATAGATGACAGGCAAGCGCAGTCAGACTAGCTGACTGCTGTCGTCCGAGTTTTCCGCGCAGCCTAGGCGGCGGTTGCGCGGGGGTGCATGTGCCGCCGGTACATAGGGAGGATGAGACGATGTTTTCCAGAGACAGCGACATGGTAGAGTACAAAACAGCAACAATGCTGGCGTCCGTCTACGAATCGGCTGCGCCGAAAATCGTGGACGCAATCAGAACAATCTACGAGGAAACCGAACGACTGCAAAAGGCGTTCGATTCATCCTATCGGTTCTCAATCAGGGTGTATTTCGACGGGAGACAATGGTACTCAGACGAAGCAACGGAAAGAGCGGAAAAATCCATGCGATGTGACGCATGGAGTGCCATCATCGAAAAACTGGGAATCCGCAATCTGATGTCGTCAGCACGAGTGCAACAGCTTGACGATGCGCTGCAAGGAAAATCGGACGAACAACTGCCGGAGATCACGGAGGATGCAATACTCGACGTGCTCGAAGGTATGATTGACTCAGCGGAAACATTCATGCAAGAGGCGATCCATGAAGAGTACGACTTCTGGAAGCCTAGCACAAACTACAAAAGAAACAGCGAGTTCCAGCTGCAACCCAGAATCATCAGGCCAAGCATGGTAGAACCTGGGTATTCCGGCGGATTCAGGATCAATTACATGAGAAGGCAGCACATCATCGCCCTGGACAACATCTTCCACCTGCTTGACGGAAAAGGGATGGTCAAGGGATACAGCGGACCGCTTGCAGACGAGATCGAAACATCAAAGGACGGGCGCGGGGAAACGGAGTATTTCCGGTTCCGATGTTGCAAAAACGGAAACCTGCATCTGGAGTTCAAACGCAAGGACCTGCTTGACAAATTCAACCAGATTGCAGGACGCAACCGGCTACCAAGTGCTGCATGCGCGTGAATGATGCGACACTGACACCGCGCAGCCTGGGCGGCGGGCTACGCGGGGGCACGTGTGCCGCCAGACTCATACCATACGGAGGATGATACCATGGTGAATTACGTAAAAGTCTACGAAGCGGCTGGAATATCGCCGGAAAAGGCAACGGCGAAACTGCGACGCGCGGCAGACATCGCGGCGAAAGCGATGGAACAAGTGCGGCTCGCAGCTGAAAAATGCCCAGATCCGCCGGAACAACCAGAGATACCGGAGCCACCGACAATGAGAATCGAAGGGGAACCATCCGGCGCCTGTATCACACTGGTCGATCGCCAGGTTGGAATGGTCGGCCGACTATTCCAAGGAGACGTAATCGGCACAAACCCATGGTGGTTTACAAAGCTCGCGCCGATTGATCTGCTCTCGCTGACAATCGAAACGGAGGCATGGGCGAATAAGGTGGTGGCAATCGCGAATGATTACCAAAGCCGCTGCGAACGGATCACCGCTGATCTCGTGGCAGATCCAGCACTGCATGCGCTTGTCGATGGCGTGGACGACAAAACCGGAGGATGAACCGAAAATGACCGATCATATCATCAGATGCTCGTCATGCTGGGACGAGCACAAGACGACGCCGACCAAGCGCGGACTGAGACTGCCTCGCGGGTGGAAACGGCACGGGGACGCCGTGCTGTGCCGCCAGTGCTGGCAGGCTCGCTACGTGCTACGCGCGATCACGATGCGTGTGGCAAAACCTCTCGACGCGACCTGGGCGGAGTTCCGCGCGGCGCTGCGTGACGCTTGGTCGGATCAAACGCGGCTCTGGAACTGGCTGGTGGATGAGCTGTACGCTCGCGATGTGCGGCGTGAGCCCGGCATGGAAAAACTGCCGCCAATGCCGACGATCTACCTGTACCCCGAAGCACGCGAGCGGTTCCCGGCAATCTCGTCTGTCACCGTGGCAGCGACCGAACAGCAAGCAAAGCTGAAATGGAAAGCCAGACGCTACAAGGTGTTATGGCTTTCCGATGAGCACCTGCCGCGGGCAAAATATCCGGCGCCCGTTCCGATACCGGCTGCCAACTGGTCACTCGAAATCACGGACGACGATCGGCGAGACCTGATCGTGTCAGTCCCCCTGGCAGGGCAACGGTGGCGCCTGCGCCTCGTCGCAGGTCCGCGGTACAAACGCCAGCGTCGATCGCTCGAGGCAATCGCCCGCGGTGATGCGATACCCGCCGAGCTATCCATCTACCGACGACGTGCCGGCGGACCGGATCGGTCTGGACGCAATGGGCAACAGTCCAGCCGACAGATCACCGAACGCGATGCAGGCGGACAGCGGGCGCTCTGGGAGGTGGTCGTGAAGATCGTCGCGTGGCTACCGCGGCGAGATGAACAAAAACGGCATGGGACGTTGTTTGTAAAGACAGATAGTGATAGTCTGTTGGTCGCATTGAACGAGAAGGACGAACGCCTCTGGATCGAGCACGCGGACCACATCCGCAGAATCCGAGGCGCCATCCTGCACCACACGCGGCGACTGAACCGATTCTCCGATGACACCAAAGCCGAGCAACGACCAGTGCCGAGATTCGCCAGCCGGCGCATCGCGATGGTCGGCAAGCAACACAGGCGGATGCGCAGCTGGATCTCAGAGATTGCGGCACACGTGGTCGGCTATGCGGACCGCCGGCGGTTCGCCGAAATCGCCTACGATGACAGGGACCGGCGGTTCGTCAATTCATTCCCCTGGGACCAGCTGCGTCAGGCGATCATCAACGCAGCCGAGCCCAAGGGGATCTCGGTACGCCTCGTCGGTGCGAGCGTTGACGAGGCGCAGAAAACCTCGGAACCGCTCGCAGAGGAGGACAACCAATGAACCACACAATTCCGCCACCGCTAGGCGGAGCGCGATCAACGGTGGGCATGCTTGCCAGCCCAGCCGCTCGCGGAATGCGCCAAAAACTAAGCCGGGAGAAAGCTTTATGCTGGCGCCCCGGCAGCGGAC
>Ga0256830_1000139_pt1 | contig 63588 bp, 62 predicted proteins | sample 128326metaG_FD_190537 | JGI IMG/M metagenome (GOLD analysis project Ga0256830, IMG submission 190537) | Hydrothermal vent microbial communities from Lau Basin, Pacific Ocean - 128-326 | ecosystem: Environmental > Aquatic > Marine > Hydrothermal vents | place: Pacific Ocean: Lau Basin | collected... | reverse complement strand
ATCGCCCCGCGCCGCTCGCTTTTGCTTGTCTTTCCAAATAAAAGCACCCGGTTTCCTTCTCGTTGTGTGGCGACAGGTTCCGCAAAACCCGGCCCCATGTCAATTGCTGATGACTTCCTGCCAGCGCACCAGGGTCACGGCGTTTGAGCCGGCGCCGGCGCCGAGAAAAAACACGTCGTTCAGATCTTCCGTGACGGGGGTGCCGATATAGGTCCATGACACGCCGTCCCAGTGCAGGCTGTTGCCCGTCGCTCCGTTGCGGTAGTCGCCCACCGCCCAGCAGTCGTTGGCGGCGATGCAGTGGACGCCGTTGAGATTTTCCCGCTGAGAATGGTTGAAGGATTCCACCGTCCAGCCCGCGCCGTTCCAGCTGACGATGGTGAAGCGCCCTCCTCGCCGGTCGCCGACGGCCTTGCAATTGTTGATATCGGCGCAGGACACTGCCCGCAGGTCTTCGGCGCGGTTGCTGTCGAGCGTCGAGGGCGTCCAGCCGCCGGCGTCGCGCCGGTCGAAACTGAAGCGGTTGTTGCCGCTGCGGTCGCCGACCGACCAGCAGTCATCGTCGCTGCTGCAATCGATGCCGTTCTGGGGAATCGAGGTGTTCGAATTGTCGTCGAACCAGCCGCCCAGGTAAATACCGATCACGCCATTGGCCGTGGTCACGTAACAGACAGCCGAGGGACAGGCCAGGTCGAAGAACCGCCAGTCCGAGAAGTTCCACCCGGAATCCACCGAATTCGACCAGCCGGCGCCATCCCAGCTCTGGATGACGCCCCGATACCAGGTGAAGAAGAACCAGGCGAAAATCGAACCGCCGGAGGCGAAGCAGTTATTCGGGTTGTTGGGTTCGCAGGCCACCGAAAACAAGTCATAGGTGGTGCCGGAGGCGACATTGTTCCAGGCGCTGCCGTCCCAGCGCAGGATGGTGCCGTTGTCGCCCACCGCCCAGCAGTCGTTGCTCGACACGCAGTGGACACCGTTGAGGTTTTCGGTGGTGCCGGAGGCGACACTGTTCCAGGCGCTGCCGTCCCAGCGCAGGATGGTGCCGTTGTCGCCCACCGCCCAGCCCTCGCCGTCGGACAGCCGCAGGTCGGCGTCCACCGTGCGCACCGCGGCGTTGGCGGCGACCGTCGAGCTGACCCGGCCTTCCACCCGCAGCCGGCAGTCGCCATTGCCCAGCAGGCCGGCGCTGAGCACGCTGAAACTGCCCCGGCTGGTGTTGTCGTTAACGCCCGCCAGAGCCGCGCAGGCGGTTCCGTTGGCATAGTGGAAGGAGGCGCGCTCGATGCCCGACTCGGCCAGGAACAGGGCCTCCACGCTGTCGTTCTGCAGGCCGGTGTCGAGCAGCTGGGTGGTGGACATGCGCTGCAGCATGAACAGCAGCACCGAGATGGTCACCAGGATGAAGAGGGCGCCGACCAGGGTCACCACGCCGCGCTGGGAGCGGCCGGGCGTCACGGCTGGTTCCTCAGCGCCACCCGCGAGCGCTGCGGGAAGCTGTTGCCGTCGTCGGCCAGCACCAGTTCGAACTCGACGAAGGCGACGTCGGCGGAGCCGGTGGCCGGGGTGCTGCCGTCGGCCTGGTAGTAGTTGAACGTCAGGCTGGCGAGCTGGTCGGTCAGCGTCCAGGTGCCGGCCGGATTGTCGTAGGCGAGGTCGACCAGCGGGGCGTTGGCGCTGATGGTGACCGTGGTGCCGTCGTTCTTGACGAATTCCACGCTGGCCGCGTCCATGGTATTGAATTCGTAGTTGGCCGGTGCCAGCGGGTTGCGCCGCACTTCGCGCAGTTCGCGGGTGATGCGTTCGCCGGCGATGCGCAGCTTGGCCAGGGTCTCTACCCGGTCGGCGCCCTCGACATAGGCGCGCACGCCGTTGCTGAGCATCGGGTAGGCCATGGCCGCCAGCAGTCCCAGCACCAGCAGCGCCATGACCGTTTCGACGAGGGTGAACCCGGTCTGCCAGCGCCGCGCCATCAGTAGTCCACCAGCAGGAAGGTCAACCGGGCGCGGTTGCTGCCGGCGCTGGCGACCGTGATGATCACTTCCTTGCACTGGGCGGCCGCGAAACAGCCGGGGCCGGTGGGCGGCTGGTTGACGGTCACGGTGCGGCTGTAGCCGCCGTAGTTGCCGCTCAGGGTGTCGTTGACGGTGCCGGTGGCGACGGCGGCGAAGCCCTGGCTGCGGCGCAGCGCCAGGATGCCCTCGGCGCGTTCCTGGGCCAGCTGCACCGCGGTCTGATACTGCTCGTCTTCGACCAGGCCGGCGAGGCTCTGGCTGAACTGGCCGAACAGCGGCACCGAGGCGATGGCGATGACCAGTATCACCATGACCAGTTCGATGAGGGTGAAGCCCCGCTCTCTCATGGCGTCACCGCCACGAAGCCGGTCACCGGCTGCAGGCTGACCGTCGCGCTGCCGTTTTCGCCGTTCAGCGTCCAGTTCTGCGCAGCCCCCACCAGGCTGCCGGCGCTGAGCGGGCGGCCGAGACTGTCGAAATCGATGTTGCCGCCGCCGAGGGTGACGCCGTTTTGCAGCGTGAAGTTCAGCAGTTCGCCGCCGGGATCCCGCACCGTGGCGCCGCCGGCGTCGGCCACCCGGTAGGCGGTCGATGACAGGATTTCGAACGACAGCGTGCGGCCCTGGCTCATGGCCAGCGCCTGGGCGTGGCGCAGTTCGGCCGCCAGCCGGTCGGCCTGGGCGTTGACGGTGGAATCACCGGGTGACATGCGCGGCACGGCCAGTGCCGTCAGTGCCCCGAGGATGACAACCACTGCCACCAGTTCGATCAGCGTGAAGCCGCGGCTGCCCCTGTAGCGTCTGTCCATGGCTCAAACAAAAGGGGGCGGGCCAAGGCCCACCCCCGTCCGTTCAGTCTGAAACGACGGCAGCGCCGGTCAGATATTGCCCACGCAGGCCACGGTGTCGCCCACCGCGGTGGTTTGTGAGCCGCAGGTGACGTCGGTATAGGTGGGCACCGTGTAGGCGGTGCCGTCGATGGTCACCTGGATGCCGCCGGCAACGGGGGTGACAGCGGGTCCGCCGACATAGTCGCCGAGTTCGGTCACCGTCGGGTAGCGCTTGAGAGCGGCGATCGCCATGGCGTGCGCGGACTTGACCGCGTTACTCGAGCCGTTCTGGGCCGCCGTCAACGCTTCCGTCTGCACGTCGACGAAACGGGGCACAGCCATCGCACCCAGCAGGGCCAGGATCACCAGCACCGCCACCAGTTCGATCAGTGTAAAACCAGTCTGTTTGTTCATCTTCCAGTCTCCGTGAAAAAATGGCCTGATGGCCTGCCTACCTGACTGAGTTATCGTCAACTAATTGGCTTTTCTTGAGCCTTTTTGCTGTTTTTGGACGCGTCAGCGGCCAGCCGGGGATGCCGTCATAATACATTGTTATTAATGAATAATTTTGTATTTGCCCGGGAGGGGCGGCGTTCGTGGGTGGAAAACGGATTCACCGAATCCGCGAAAATTCCGTGACTCGCGTCACAAAAAACGGCGTGTGGCGCCTGTCCGGCCGCCCACCTGCCTTCAATGCAGCGCCACCTTGTAGAGGTCCCACATGGGCAGGAAGATGCCGGCCGCCAGCAGCAGGACCAGCCCGGCCAGGGCAACGATGAGAATGGGTTCGACCGCGGCGCTCATTTTGTCGACGCGGTATTCGACCTCGCTGTCGTAGTATTCGGACACTTCCTGCAGCAGCTCGTCTGTGGCGCCGGACTCTTCGCCCACCTGCAGCATCTGCAGCACCAGGTGGTCGAAGATGCCGGCCGCGGCCGCGGTGTGGCTCAGCGCCTCGCCGCGTTCGATACCGTCGCGCATGCTCAGTACCCGTTCCTCCACGAACTCGTTGTCGAGAGCCCTGCCCACCACCGACAGGGCGGTGATGACGGGCACCCCGGACCGCTGCGCCAGCGCGAACAGGCGCGCAAAGCGCGCCAGCGTGGCCTGGTAGAGCACCGAACCGATGACGGGCAGTTTCAGTTGCAGCTTGTGCCAGCGGTAGCGGCCCGTTTCGCTGTTGATGTACAGGCGCAGGCCCGTGACCAGCACCACCAGGGCGACCAGCAGTACCTGCCAGTGGTTGATCATGGCATCCGATATGGCGACCAGAACACGTGTCGGCAGCGGCAGGTTGGCGCCCAGGCGCGCGAACACGTTGCCGAACGCCGGCACCACGAATACGTTGATGATGATGACCGCCAGCACGATGGCGGCGATGACGAAACTCGGGTAGCGCAACGCCGATTTGATCTGGTCACGGGTCTTCTTTTCGCGTTCCAGATAGAACGCCAGCTGCTGGAAGATCTCTTCCAGACGGCCGCTGGTCTCCCCGACCCTGACCAGGCTGACATAGAAGACGGAGAACACCTTGGGGAAGCGTCCCAGCGAACTCGACAGGTCGCGTCCCGCCTCCAGGCTTTCGATCACGCCGTGCAGCGTCTTTGCCAGTGTCCGGTTGTGGGCGTTGGCCGCCAGCCCGGCCAGTGCGCTCAGTATGGGCACACCGGCCTTGAGCAGGCTGTGCATCTGGCGGCTGAACTGGATCAGGTCGGGCAGTTCGACACGGGCCGGAAACAGGTCGCCGATATTCGAGTGCGCGCCGATCTTGTCGCTGACGGGCTGGATGTCGACAGGGGTGAGACCGCCCTCGATGAGGCGGCTGGCGGCCAGATCGCTGCTGGCCGCCTCGACCACGCCTTCGATGGCGTCTCCCCGGTTGCCGCGAGCCTTGTACTGAAAACGTGGCATGTGCCTGGCCCGCCTATTCCACCGCGCCCGTCAGGCGCATCGCCTCGCTCAGGGTGGTGATGCCCCGGCGTGCATAGTCCAGTGCACTGTGGACCAGCGAGCGGTAGCCGGCCTGCGTGCGCGCCAGTTTCTCGAAAGCGGCCGGGTCGTTGCGCCGCAGCGCATCGGCGATGTCGACGTCGATTTCCAGCAGTTCGTAGACGCCCAGCCGGCCGCGATAGCCGGTGTGGTTGCACTGGTTGCAGCCGCTGCCGCTGCGAAACGCCCTTTCGTCGATATCGCCCCCGGTCTGGCTGCGCAGCCAGGCCAGCTGGTGGGCGTCGGGCGCGGTCGGCGTGCTGCAGTTGGAACAGACCTTGCGCACCAGCCGTTGCGCAAGCACGGCCTGCACCGATGCAGCTACCAGGTAGGGTTCCAGGCCCATGTCGATCAGGCGCGTCGCGCAACTCACCGCGTCGTTGGTGTGCAGTGTCGACAGTACCAGGTGGCCGGTCATGGCGGCGCGCAGGCCGATCTCGCCGGTCTCGCGGTCGCGCATTTCGCCGACCAGGATGATGTCGGGGTCCAGGCGCAGGGTGGTGCGCAGCACCCGCGCAAAGTCCAGGCCGATCTTGGGATTGACCTGCACCTGGTTGACGCGCGGCAGCTGGTACTCGACCGGGTCCTCGACGGTGATGATCTTTTTCTGCGGCTTGTTCAGTTCACTGAGTGCGGCGTACAGTGTGGTGGTCTTGCCGCTGCCGGTCGGACCGGTGACCAGCACCAGGCCGTTGGGTTTGTGGACGATGTGGCGGAAGCGCTCGAGGATGTCATCGGCCATGCCCAGTTGGTCGAGGCGGCGCACCGCGCTGCCGTGGTCCAGCAGGCGCATGACCACGGATTCACCGGCGCGGGTGGGTATGGTCGCCAGGCGCACGTCGATGTGCTTGTCCCTGACCTTGAGCGTGAAGCGGCCGTCCTGGGGCAGGCGCTTTTCCGAGATATCCACTTCCGCCATCAGCTTGAGCCGCGATATCACCGCCGACGCAATGCGTTTGTCGTCCATGATCTGCTCGTGCAGCACGCCGTCGATGCGGCGGCGGATGCGCAGCACGTCCTCGTCGGGTTCGATGTGGATGTCGGAGGCATCGGCGCGCACCGCGTCCTCGAACACTGTCTGGATGAGGCGTACCACCGGCGCATCGCTCTGACTGCTGCCACGGCTCAACGCACCCAGGTCGAAGGCGTTGTCGGCGATGTCCTGTCCGACCTCGCTGGCCAGGGATTGCAGGCGGTCCGCGTGCTGGTAGATGCGGTCGATGTTCTGCAGCAGGTCGCTTTCCTTGACCACCGCCAGCTGTACCGGCTGCTTGAGGATGCGAACCAGTTCGTCGTAGGCGAAGATATCGGTCGGGTCGCCCATGCCCACCAGCAGGCCGGTGGGCGTTTCCTTCAGTACCAGGGCGCGGTGGCGGCGTGCGTGGGTTTCCGGCAGGCGGCTGACCAGCTGCGGATCCAGTTCGAAGCGGGACAGGTCGATGAAGGGAATATCCAGCTGCTCGGACAGCAGTTGCAGCAGCGTCTCTTCCTCGACGAAGCCGTTCTCGACCAGCACGCGGCCCAGCTTGCGGCCGCTCTTTTTCTGTTCCGCCAGCGCTGCCTGCAGCTGCGCCTCGGAAATGATCTTCTGTTCGACCAGCAGGTCGCCGATGCGAACACGCTTTCTGGGCATGGTGGCAGCCATGGTGCCTACTCCCTGTCGCGCCGGCCGCTGCCCAGCGCCGCGATACGTTTGGCGACGAAGGCGTCGAGTTCCGCTGCCAGCGGCAGGCTGCGGGCACGGCGGTAGGCCGCCAGCGCCGGCGCGGGTTCACGCGCCTGTTCCAGCGCCACGCCGAGGCCCATCCACCACACGGCGTGCTGCGGCCTTGCGGCCAGCGCCTTTCGATAGTCGCGAGCCGCGTTCCGTGCGTCGCCGAGCTTCATCAGGATACCGGCCCGCAGGGCACGTACCTCCGCAATGTCGCTGTGCGCGGCCCCGGCGGTGTCCAGCACCTCCAGCGCCCGGCCGTTGTCCCCCCGCTCTGCCAGCAGGCGCGCGTAGAGTTCGGCCAGCGCAAGCCGGTCGGGGCGGCGCGCCAGTCCTTCCAGCAGCAGCGCCTCGGCCTCGGCCATGCGCCGCTCGCGCAGCAGCAGCGCCGCCAGCTGGACGCGGGCATCATTGAGGCCGGGGTCCAGCGACAGCGCTTTCCGCAGCAGGGGCTCGGCGGCGGGGTCGTCGCCACGGTCTTGCAACTGCAGCGCCCGTTTGAAGGCGAGCTGCGCCCGCTGCCGCCGGTTCAGGCGCACCACGGCCCGCGACGTTGCGGTTTTCGTGACCGGTGCCGCGACAGGGGTTGCCGCGGGGTTCTGCTGTCGCGTTTCCGTGCCGGAGGCGGTATCCCCGGCGGTCTGTTCGATAACTGTCGTTTCGGGCACAGCCGGCGTCACGGGTGCCTGTTCCGTTGTAGACCGTGGTTCCACTACCGGGGCGACCGCGGGTGCGGGCCGTACGAGGCGGTTATCGACAGGGAAGTCGGGCACCGCTGCGTCGGGCCTGTCCCACGGCTGCAGTACCAGCAGCGCCGCGGTGAGCGAAATCAGCGTCACGGCTGTTGCCAGACGGCCCCACGGCAGGGGGCGCGATGTCCCGCGCTGGCCCGCCAGTCCCAGTCCCTGGAGCGCGACGGCATGCGCTTCCGGCGGCTGCGGATGCCGCGCGTCCAGATCTTTCAGCATTTGGTTGATGAGGCTCATAGGCTGAATGCGTACAACCAGCCGGCGCTGCTCAGTGCCAGCAGGCCGGCGATACCCGAAGCCAGTGCCATCCAGCGGCGTCGGTCGTGTGCGACGCCTTCGGTGTCGCGTGCCGCACGCCGCACGTGGGTCAGCGTGACGCGAGCCGAGCCGTTTCCGTAGGCGGCCATCAGCGCCTTGTGGCACAGCAGATTGACGAGCCGCGGAATGCCGCGGCTGGCGCGGTGCAGCTGGTACAGCGCCGGGCCGGTCAGCAGCGGTCCACCCTGGTAGCCCGCCACATGCAGTCGGTGGCCGACATATTCGCGCAGCGCGCGGCGGTCCAGCGGCTTGAGCCGGTAAGAGAAAACGATGCGCTGTTTCAGCTGGCGCAGCCGGTCTTGCGCCAGGCGGGAATCCAGTTCGGGTTGTCCGAACAGCACGACCTGCAGCAGTTTGCGTTTCTCGGTTTCAAGGTTGGTGAGCAGGCGCAGCGCTTCCAGGCTGTCGTCGGGAATGGCCTGGGCCTCGTCCAGCAGCACCACCACCTGCTTGCCGGCAGCGCTGAGTTCAATGAGGCGCGCGGTGATGAGTTTCAGCAGCCGGTGCTGGCCGATGTTGCGTGCGAACTCAATGCCCAGTTCCTCCGCCAGCGCCATGCGCAAGGCAGTGGGATTGAGAAAAGGATTGGGAATGTAGGCGCTGACGAAACGCTCATCGAGCAGGTTGAGCAGTTGCCGGCACAGCAGTGTCTTGCCCGTGCCGACCTCGCCGGTGACCTTTATGAAGCCTTCGCCGGATTGCAGCGCCACCAGCAGCACGTTGAGCGCCTCACGGTGGCTGCCGCGGTTGTAAAAGAAACCGGTATCGGGTGTCAGCGTGAAAGGCGCCTCCCCGAGTCCGAAGTGTTCCTTGTACATCATCTGTCTCCTACCGGTAATCCTTCAACATGATATTGGCGGATACTAGGGCTGCTGCGGGCGCTGAGCCGACTCGAAACGCTGTACCGTGCTGCGGATGTCGTTCACCCAGGCCTGGTTGCGGTCGACCACCACCGGCCGCAGCAGGATCACCAGTTCGGTCTTGGACGACACCTGTCGGGTGTGGCGGAACAGATGGCCGAGCACCGGCAGGTCGCCGAGGAAAGGTGTGGATGCGACCTGGTCGCGCACCGTGTTCTGCATCAGGCCGCCGATGACCACCACCTGGCCGCTGTGGGCGCGGATGACGGTGTCGGATTCACGGATGGTGCTGGTCGCCAGCGGCAGGGTCAGGTCGGTCTGGGCGGATATGCTGATGTCCTTGACTTCCTCGTTGACCTCACTGATAGCGGGATGCACGTGCAGCGTGATCATGGCGTCGTCGTCGATCTGCGGTGTAACGTCCAGCGCGACGCCGGAGAAGAAGGGCGTCAGCGTGATGTCGGCGCTCTGGTTGAGCGCGCTCGACGAGGTGTCGGTATCGATGTCCACGTCGGTCACGAAATAGGAATCGGTGCCGACCTTGATGATGGCCTTCTGGTTGTTCATGGTCGACACGCGCGGGCTGGACAGCACCTGCACGTCGCCCTGTGACTTGAGCAGTTCGATCAGGGTATTGAAGTCACCCAGGTGCGCCTTGAGGGCGAATATGCCGCCGAAAGCCGTTGCCGTACTGCCGGCCAGGCTGGCGGTGTCGAGCGCCACCTGGGTGCCGGCGCTCTCGGCCAGGCCGGTGTTGAATACGGTACCACCGCCACCCTGTCCGAACTGGATCTCCTTGCCGCCACCTATATTGATCAGGGCGTTCCAGTTGACGCCGCTCTGGAAGGCGTCGTTCAGGCGTACTTCGAGTATCTTCGCCTCGATGATGACCTGGCGGGTGACCGCCTGTTGCAGCGACTGCAGGTAGTGTTCGACGTCCATGAGTTCACGCGGCATGGCGCGCACCAGGACGGTCCCCGACATCGGATTGGTAATCACCTTGCGGCCGCCTTCCTCGCCGATGAGGGTGGTCAGCGTGGTCTTCAGGTCTTTCCAGAAGTCTGTTTCGGAACGGGTCCAGACCTGGGTGCCGGAGAACCTGCCGTTGTTCAACAGGTTTCCGCTCCCCGGGTAGTTGCCGGGAATCGAGGTCGCCGGGAGGGTGCCGATGGCGCCACCGCCACCCAGGGTGCCGCGGCTGCCCAGCCTGCCGTAGCCGCTCATGAACGGCGCCTGGGTCACCTGGCCGGAGCTGACGCGTGTGCGTGAGCCGCCCTTGCGCATTACGTCCAGGTAGTTGACCTTGAACACCTGCGAACGCATGCGCGCGGGGAAGACCTGGTAGACGCCGTGGCCGTGGCGGTACTGATAACCGTACACGTCGCGCACGGTCGCCAGCACGTCGTCGATGGTCACGTTCTTCAGGTCGAGGGTCAGTGTGCCGGATACGTCGGGGTGTACCACCATGTTGTCAGCGGTGCCTTCCACCAGCGACATGAAGAACTGGCGTGCCGGCACCTCGTTGACGGCGACATCGAAAGTCGCTTTCGGTGCACGGGCGGGCACCCGGGTCCGGTCGGCCGGGGGCAGCAGGGCGCGCTCGACGGCCGGCGGCGGTGTGACCGGTGCAACGGTACCGTTTTCGCTGCCCAGTGCGTCCCGGAGTGCGTCCGCGGCGGGTGTGTGGCGTTCGGGCAAGGTCTGGCACCCGGCCAGTAAGGCCGCCAGTATCAGTACGGAACGGGGGTTGCCTGGTCCAGTCATGGTTTTCATGGTGAAACCTTTATCGATCCGGGCAGCAGGCGCAGGGTGAGTCTGCGCTTGCCGGTTTGTAACAAGACATGTGAATCGCCAATACGCAAAACTTTCGCTGAACCCACGCGCTCGCCTTCCCGTACGCGTTTGCCATTGATGATGGCGATGCGGCGGTCAGGGCCGCGCAGGATGGAATGCAGGGTCCAGGGGCGCGACGGGACAGGCTGCGCGCTGCGGCCGAAGTACAGGGTCGGGTCGGTGGGGCGGGTGGGGTCGTACAAGGCCTGTGCCGGTTGTGCCAGCGACATCGACAGGCCCAGCAACAGCAGTGACCCAAGTGTGTGATCAGTCATCGTTCGCTCCCAGAGTGTAGAGTTTCAACAGCGTCTGCGCGCGGGGATAGCCTTCCACAGAGAACTCGAGCTTCTGCCAGAAGAATTTCCAGGGCATCTCTTCCAGCGCCTTGAGATAGCGCAGGGTGCTGAGGTAACCACCCTGTATCACGAGTTCCAGCCGGTAACGCCCGAGCCCATTGCCGCCCCCGTCCGCGTCGTTCATCACGGCCAGCGGCTCTGCAGCCGCGCGCAGTGAAACCAGGGACAGTCCGGGTTGCCGCGACAATACCTGTTCGAGCACCTCGGCGGCTTGCGCCGGCTCCACCAGCGCACCGAGCTGGCCGGTGATTTTTTCATCCAGTCGCGCCAGTTCATTTTTCAGGCGGTCGCGCGTGCTGCGCCTGGCCTCGATCGGGTCTTCGTCCGGGCTGTAGGCGAGCAGTCGCGACTGCTGGCGCAGCGCGGCAAGTTTCAGTTCCAGATCGGCGATGGTCTGTTTGACCACCTGCTGGGATTTGAGTGTCGGCTGCAGGCCCAGCGCGTCCACCAGCAGGTACAGCACCACGACGGCGGCGGCCAGCAGCAGCGCACGTTCACGCAGCTCCAGTGCGTCGATGCGCTCGGCCCATTGCTGCAGCTGCGCTTTCATCACCGCACCTCCATGGCCTGATTGTTGCGCAGAATGAATTCGACGGCCGGCTGGTCTGCCGATGGGCGGTTGAGGATGACGCTGTCGAATCGCTGGTCCCTGAACTCGGCTTGTCTGGCCAGCATCTGCAGGTAGACGGGCACCAGTTTCGGGTCCAGTGTCATGCCGCGCAGTTCGATGGCGCCTTCCTCGTCGAAATGCACGCCGGTCAGCCACAGGCCGGGCAGATCGCGGCGCGCCAGCGCCTCGAAGTAGGCGGCGTAACCGCCCTTGTTGTCGACGGTGAGCTGGTCGAATTGCAGCAGCAGTTGCTTGCGACGGTCGATGGCGCCGGCCAGACGTTCGATTTCCTCGTCCAGCGCGCCGGTGTCGGACGATGCGCCGTCATTATTCAGGGTGTTCATGCCCGCCCGGAGCTGATCGTATTGCAGCTGCAGTGTTGCCTGCGTGGCTTTCAGAGCCGCCAGATTCCAGCGTGCGTGGCCGAGGATCGCCAGCAGCAGTACCAGTACCGCGCCCAGGATCTGAACCAGCGTGACGGCGGAAAACACCTTGTGCTGTCTGCGGAATACCGGTTGATAGAGGTTGATCTGCTGGTGCATGCTGGTTCAGGCGGCGCTGGAATAGCCCGCCGCTTCTCCTATGGCCGCCAGGTAGGCTTGCTCGAGATCCGCTGCACCGAAGCGGTCACAGCACTGCTGCGGGCTGCCGATGAAGCACACCTCGCCCCGATGCAGGATGGCCAGCCGGTCACAGAGCGTTTCCACGTCGTTGAGCAGATGGGTGGTGAAGAACAGCGTCTGGCCCTGATGGCGGCGTTTCTGCAGGTAGGCCTTGAACAGGGCGCGCGCCTTCGGATCCAGACCGCTCATGGGTTCGTCCAGCAGCAGCAGCGGCTTGCCGCTCAGGAAACAGGCCGCCAGGCCCAGTTTCTGCGCCATGCCCTTGGACCAGGTGCGCACCGGCCGCGACAGGGCAGCCGGCTGCAGATCGATGTGGTGCAGCAGCTCCTCGACCTGCTGCCGGTCATAGCGGATACCGTGCAGCGAGCCCATGTAGCGCAGGAACTCCCGGCCGCTGAGATAATAAGGCGGCACGAAGCGCTCCGGGAGATAGGCCAGGTGCTGTCGCGCCGCGGTATCCCGATGGGGTATGCCGAACAGCCGGATCTGGCCGTCGTCGATTTGACAGAAATCCAGCATTCCCTTGATCAGCGTCGTTTTTCCGGCGCCATTCATGCCGACCAGGCCGAAGTACTCTCCGGCCCTGACCTGCAGATCGACCCCGCGGAGTACCGCATTCGAGCGGTATCCCTTTGTGAGACCTTCGATTTTTATCGCCAAACTGTCCATGTACCCGGATAACAAGCAAAATCCGGGCCGACGCGCAAAAAAAGCCCGGTTCAGGAGAACCGGGCCTGGCGACGCGCCGCGCTATATGGGCTCGGCCGTCAGATGCGGGTGCACTGGTTGTAGTTGCCGGTGGAGGAGTAGGCGGTCTGGGTGGCGTGGCCGCGCACCGTGCCGGCGTTGGGTACGCCGTCGTCTATCTTGTTGTCGACCAGCAGCGCGAAGTCGCCGGCCATGTTCTGGATGCAGGACAGATGTCCGCGCAGGCCGAAGATCGTTCCGCTCTGAACGCCCAGGATGCCGCCAAAGGCATGCCGGGGCTGGATATCGCCGCTGCCGGTGATCAGCGAGGCGCGGCGCAGGTGATCCCAGATCAGGCGGCTCTCGTCCGTCGCGGTGCTGCTCGCCCAATAGCCATTGATATAGCCATTTCCGCCACCGTTGTTCGTCGCGCCCACGTGCTGGTCGGCCTGGCTGTCATCGCCGGGCAACTGCTGGTAGCGGTCCTGGTAGCTGAGCACGGCGGCCGAGACATTGTTCCAGTCGTCCGCTATACGCCGGATCTTGGCGTTGGTGACCATCTCCTGGCCCTTCAGCACGCCGCCCAGCAGCAGGCCGATGATGACCAGCACGATGGCTATTTCCACCAGGGTGAATCCACGTTGTTTCATGACCATGTCTTACTCCTTGAACCCGTTTGGCGATCCAGCGTCCGCGTCTTCGTCCCTGAGAGAATCAAGGCGTTCGCTGAGAAACCGCAGTTCATTGGCGTCGGTGATCCCGCCACTGTCCAGCAGTGACCCGATCAGGGCGCGGGCCGCGGCCCGTTCTCCCATGTCCTCGAGCACGAAGATCACCAGTTGTTGCGCCCAGTGAGGAACCTGTTCACCTGTCGCTTTATCGGCTATGGCGCGGGCGTACTTGAGGGCCAGCGGCAGGTCTTCGAGGCGGTACTTGGCGATCAGCACCGCGTGGGCCAGCCAGGGCCACCGCCGGTTGGGGGCTTCCAGGAACTTTTCATACACGAAATCAAGCATTTGTCTCTTCCTGACGGGGTCCGGCACGGCGCCGTACAGACGTGCCGCGGCCAGCAGCGGGTACTGGCCGCCAGGGTCCAGCGCGACGATGCGTTCCAGCCACTGCCTGACCCGCCCGTAATCCAGCGAGCGGAACGGGATGCTGATACCGGGCTGGTTGTCGAACGACTGCAGCCACAGATTCAGCGCCTTGGCCAGGGTGACCGGTTCGCCGAGGCTGAAGGTGTTCAAGGTGGATGCGGAAGGTGCCTCCGGCAGCGGCTGGCGCCGGGCGGCCGCGCCGGGCTGGCTCTGGTGCCAGGCCAGCTGTGCCAGCAGCGCAGCGATCAGCAGTGCCAGTACGGGCCGCGGCACATCGGCCAGCGGGCGCTCACGGCGGCAGTGGTCCGGCAGCGCCTGCATGATCAGAAATTCTTCCTGTACAGATCGAACAGCGCCACGCCCGACAGCAGCAACAGGTAGATCAGCGTCTGCGCCAGCAGGGCGGTGAGTTCGTCCCACGCCGGTTGCGTGTAAACCAGCCAGTCGCTGCGCGTGAACCGTTCGAGCTGCGGCAGCAGCCAGGCCAGCAAGTCGACCAGGCGGTTGATCACCTGCTGTGACAATGAACCGTCCCGCACCAGCGGACCCTGTGCCATGAGCTGTATGGCGGAGATACTGCGGCTCAGCAGATAGAACGCGGCCAGCACCGCGAGCGCAGCCGGCACCTGGGCAAAGCTGTAGGCGCACGCGAGCGCGGCGGCGCACACGATGAGCAGTTCGCACAGCAGCGACAGGCCCCAGCTCAGTGCCTGCGCGGGCGCCGCGAACAGGGCCATCAGCAGCGTGAGGGTCATGGCGGTGGCCAGGGCCACCAGCGCGTAGCCCGCCAGCTTGCCGAGGTAATAGCCGCCCTTGGGCAGTGGCAGCGAGAACATCAGTTCGGTGGTCTTGTCGCTGAACTCGCGCACCGTGCTGGTGATGACGAACAGCGCCAGCAGGAATACGGCCGCCAGCCGCAGCGCCGAGCTGCTCAACGCCGCCTGGATCTGGCGGCTTTCGGTGATGGCCAGCTGGTCGCTGAAGGCCGCCAGCCCGAGGCCGCCCAGTGCTGCGGCCAGCAGCAGCCAGCCGTAGCGGGTGCGCACGGCTTCCAGCGCCGTATAGCGGGCCACGGTCGTGATTGCGCCAAACTGTTTCTTCATGGCAGCACGCCCGCACTCACCAGGCGGTTGAACAGGACGTTGGGCGACAGCCAGATCATCTGGTCGTCGAAATCGTTCGCGCCGCCCGTGATCTGGTAGTCGCGCAGGGTGAAGCAGCGGTCGCCGTCCAGATTTTCCTGCTCCAGCGTGCTGCCCGTGATGTTTTCCGCCGTCGACCAGACGATGGCGGGCACATCGTCCGCGACGTTGCCGGCCGTGCCCGCACACACCGCGGCGCCGGGCGCTGAATCAAAGATACGCAGTTCGCCGCCGGCCGTGGAAACGGTATTCAGGTCGAAGGCGTTGGTGTACGCGCCGTTGACGGCGTAGCGGATGTAGTGCGGTTCACCCCAGGGGTCGGTGTCGGCATCGATGTCCAGGGTGACCCAGGGCAGGCGTCCCACATAAAACGCGTTTCCTCCGCTCTGGCAGCTCAGGGTTTCCAGTCCCGTCGCCAGCCGCTCCGGCGTCGTCAGGTCCGGGCAGGGCAGCCGCTTGTTGGTGATGGCAAACCCGATCAGCGCCTCGCGTGCCAGTTCCAGCAGTTCCCGGTTGTCCTGGCGTCGCTGGGTTTCCCGCTGCGCGCCGAGCGGCCCCAGCAGGCCGCCCAGCATGAAGGCGATGATGGCCAGCACGATGGCCAGTTCGGTGAGCGTGAAACCCTGCTGCCGGTGTCCGCCGTTCATGGTGCGACTATCCTGATCTGATCATTGCTTGCAGCGTCGACGGGCAATTGCTCGAATACCTGGTCCAGATCGGTATTTTCGGCGCTGTCCAGCAGGTCGGTGACCGCGGCCGGGGGACGCGTCTGCCCGCTGCGCTTCGCGCCGCCCGCAATGAGTACCGCCTGCTTGTCGTTGTCGGGCGAGGCAGTATTCATGACGGTGATACAGGCGGGTGGCGTGCAGGCCGGCGCTACCGCATACCAGATCAGATCCGCCCAGTCGTCGATAAACCAGCTCGGCAGGGCGGCCGAGGGACTGGCGCTCCAGTCGGGGGTCGTGCAGGGTCCGCCCGTCGGTGGCGGGGTGCCGATCACCAGCGGGACAAGTCCCTGCGACAGTGCCTGCTGGCAGGTCTGGCCGGTATCGCCCACGGCGGCGGCGAAAGGATAGACGCCGTTGTCGCTGAAATAGTTGTTCAGCTGGCGGCGCACTTCACCCAGCACGCGTCGTTCGGTAGCCTGCAGCAGTTCGTCACGCGTGATCACCACCACCCGGTCGTTGAAATCTCCTGTCGCGGAGGTGACGTAGTTGTTGTCGTCGTTCGCGTTGTCATCTTCCAGATACTGTGCGATGTTGCCCGGCAACGGGGCCGTGCGGTTCTGCCCGGGCAGCGGTTCGCCGGGGGCGAGAATGATGGCGGCGATTTCGGTGCTGCCGCCGTCGATGCGCAGTGTCGCCGTGCTGTCACTGTTGATGGGGCTGGTGCCGTCGAACGATGGGCTGAGCGCGTACCACAGGCGTTCGCCGCTACCGTCGCGCAGGTCTTCCAGGCCCAGGGTGTGCCATGGCAGGAGACCCGCGCCGGTGATGCAGGTCGGTTCGCTGCCCCCGTCGTTGTCGGTGTCCGGGCAAGGCAGCTCACCCGGGCGCACTGTCGAACCCAGCGCATGGCCCATGAGTGCGGCCTTGGCGCTCGCCAGTGCCTTGGCCGTTCCTGTCTGCTGTTCGATCTGCATCTTCTTGTTATTGAGTTGCTTCAGCAGCAGGTACGAGGCGGCGACCACCACCAGGGTCACCAGGAGCAGCAGTGCCGCGCCCTGTTGCCGCCGGCGGCTCATGGCCTGGCCTCGTCCCGCTTGCCGTGCGCGCCCGCTGTCGGCGCCGCGCCGGGTGCCTGGACCAGGTAGGCTTCGGATACCTGGTCCCTGTCGATATCCAGTACCTGTCCGGGCCTGAGCACACGGCGCGTGCCGGTGCCGGGCGCGCGCACCAGCACGCGTTCCCTGTCCAGCAGCCGCAAGCGCGTGCCGTCGGGCGAGCTGCCCGAGACCGCCTTGCCATTGAGCCACACCTGGCGGGCGCCGGTGCTACTGATCAGGGTGCCACTCAGTTTCAGCTGTCTGGGGCGGACGACGGAGTCGGCGCCGCCTTTGGACGCACCGGCGCGCGCGGTGTTTTCGCCTCCCCGTGCGGCATCCAGGCGCGATCGTTGGGCCGGGGTCGTGAACAAGCGGCCGAGGTCGTCGGCCTGGCAGGGAAGCAGCACCGCGATCGACAGGAATGCTGCCGGGATGGAGCGGAAACAGGCCATCTAGAATCCCTCCTCCATATCCATCGGCGTGGTTTCCCTGACGGTGTACCACAACAGTTCGCAATCCGCGAACACGTTGGGCGCATCGTTTGCCGGTCCGGTGGGCGGGAACGTGGGCGTGAGCGTGCACCGGCTGATATCGAACAGGCCGTGACCACGGTTTTCCACACCGTTCAGAAAGCGCAGCAGTTCGCCCTCGTGTGCCAGTTTCAACTGCAGGTTCATGGCGCTCGCGTACAGGCCCAAGGTCGTGCCGGGATTGCCGAGGTCACCACGGAAAGGCTCCTGCTGCCCCAGGCGGAACTGGAGGTTGAAGATCTGTTCGTCAATGGCGGCGTCGCGCAGCGATTCAATCCACAGCAGCCGCTGTTCTTCGCCTATGAAACCTGTCTGCGCCAGTTTGCGGTAGCTGCCGTGGTGTGTATGCACGGCGTGCGCTGCCCGCACCGCTTCGCGGTAGCCGTGTTCCGCGGCCCGTAACTCGCGCGCCGCCTCGTCCAGCGAACCGGCGCGCTTGTCGCGGAATCCGCCGCTGAGCCACACCAGCAGGAAACTGGCGACAGCCACCATGGCCAGGCGGATGAACTGTACACGCAGCGCGGGCCAGTCGATGTCAAACTGCTCCATCGCTGCTCTCCATGACGATCCGAAGGGTGAAATAAGCACGCCCGGGCGCGTGCCGGCTGTCGACCTCGCCTTCGACGTTGCCGCCGTGGCGTGTGTCCAGCGGCTCGCGCACGATGTCGACACGCCGTACCTGTGGACGGGCGGTCAGGTGGCTCGCCAGCCGTTCGATGCGCTGGCTGGCATTCAGCCAGCTGCCATCGAAATCACTGATGTGTCCGGATACCAGCGCGATGGTATACAGGGGCCTGTCGAGGTCGCCGCTCAGCTGCGCCGCCCGGGTCGCTGCGCCCGCGTCACGTGCATCGGGATCCGTGCTGGTGAACCACTGCAGCTTGTCGGGTACCAGTCCGGGTCGTTGCGCCAGCGCCTGGCCGATGGTCGACAGCACCACCCCGGGGTCGCTGCGCCGGCCCTGCAGGCGGTCGGCGATGTTTACCGCTGCCAGGATGTCCGCGGCCGTCACACCGACGTCCGGCAGCCGCTCGGCAGCCTGCCGGTAACGTTCCTCGGCCCTGCCGAGCTGTGCGCGGATTGCCTGCGTCTGGCGATCGAGCAGCAGGCCATCGGCCAGGTTCAGCCCGCTCCACAGCAGTCCGGCGGCCGCTGTTGCCACCGTTGCAACCCCGAGCGCATGACGCAGCTGCCAGGTGAAAAAGCCGCGTCGGTGTGTACCCTGGGCATAGTGATTGGACACCCTTCTTTTCGCCAGCAGGTATACGAACAGCGCTTCGCAGCTGTAGGCGTGCGGATAGGCCGCGAAGCCCAGCGAACGCGCGACTTCGTGTACGTCCCGGTATTGGAAGCATACAAGCTCGGTGTCCTGGCAGTGTGCCCGTGCCGACGCCAGCCGTGAGCCACCGCTGATGACGAATACATCCAGTGACTCGTCGCGGCCGAAGAGTTTCAGCGTGTGCAGGTAACGGCGGATCTTGTCGACCTCGGAGCCCAGCAGCCCGCCAAAAATACTGCTGCCGCCGTCCGGCAGCGGTGCCAGGCGGCTGAACTGTACCTGTCCGTCCTTTATAAAGGTTTCACGCAGGGCGTCACGGTTTTGCTCGGTGATCACCAGCATATTGGCGGAGCGCGCGCCGAGCGGTTTCACCAGCTGCCCCGTCAGCAGCGGCAGCGAGTGAATGCCTGCCAGAGGCATGTGCCGGTCCGCCAGTATCCCGAGCCAGGGTTCCACGGCGTCCGGATTGGTCAGGGCGCAGAACAGGACCTGGTCATCTTTGCGGCCTGATTTCCGGCGCCCAAGCACGCGGCTGCAACGGAATGGCGTGGCGCGGAACAGGCGCGCCGCGTGGCGGCCGTGCAGTGCGGCGCGGTCCCGGCCCAGCGTGTGTGGCAGAAGCTCCTCGCGGAATTCTTCCTCGATGAGGTCGGCGAGGATGTGGCAGGGCGCTTTCGGCATATCCTGCAGGAAGGTTGCGAAATCCTGCTGGCCCTGAGTGTCGCTGCTGAAGGTGGCCAGGCACTCGATTCCCTTGCCGTCGCTCCGGTAGACGTCAAGCCCCTGGCTGCTGAGATACAGAATCAGTTTCATCCGTATCACCTCGTGATATCGCCCAGCATGTCGTAAACCGGGCCGAGCACGGACAGCATGACCCAGCCCAGCAGCGCGCCCAGAATGACGGTCAGTAGCGGCTCGATCATCGACTGTACGCGCCCTATGGATTCACGCACATCGCGGTTGTAGAAATAACTGACGTTTTCCAGTGCCGTGTCCAGCTCGCCGCTGTTCTCGCCCACGCGTATCATGCGGATGATCAGGGGCGGAAACAGGCCGGTGTTCTCGAAGCTTGCGGTCAGCCCCTCGCCCTCGCTGACCTGGCGCCGTACCCGCTGCAGCGCCTCCGCGATCACCTGATTGGCGACCAGGTCCTCGCCGATCCGCACACTGTCGAGGACCGATACACCGGCTTTGTACAGCAGCGCGAAGTTGCTGGTAAAGCGGGCCAGCACGATCTTGCGGTAGATGCCGCCGATCGGCCACAGGCGCAGTTTCCAGCCATCGACGCGGTAGCGCATGCGCGGGTCGTGCCGCGCCCAGTAGCGCAGCGTGGCGAAGGCGGCCGGCGGTGCCAGCAGTACCAGATACCAGTAGTCGGACACGAAGCCGGACACCGAAATGAGGATGCGGGTGTGCAGCGGGATGGTCTTGCCCATGTTTTCGATGAAGCCGACCAGCTCCGGCACCAGGTAGATCATCAGGAACAGCACCACGCCGACGATCACGGTCCCGACAAAGGCCGGGTACATGACGATCTTTTTGGTATGCGCTGCCAGTTCATCCTGCCACTTCAGGGTTTCCGTGAGGCGCTGCAGGATCTCCGCCAGCATGCCGCTCTGTTCGCCGGCACGGATCAGGTTGACGAACACCGGGTCGAAGATGGCCGGGAACGAGGCCAGTGCCTGCGACAGCGTCTTGCCGCCTTGTATGTCCTCGATGACGGAGGAGATCACGTCGCGGAAGCGCGGGTTGGACACGCTGTCGCGCAGGTCACCCAGCGAATCGAGGATGGGCACGCCGGCGCGCGTCAACTGTTCAAGATGAAAACAGAAGGTGATGAGTTCGGCGCGCCCGATCTTGCGGCTGCCCAGGCGCAAGCCCCTGCTGCGCGCCGGCCGGAAATTGATCAGGTCCAGGCCCATGCGGTTGAGGCGCATTTCCAGGTCGGCGTCGTTGCTGGCGTCGATGCGGCCCAGAATCGTCTTGCCGTAACTGTCGATGGCCTTGTAGTCGAATGCGGACATGGCGGTTGCGGCCTCAGTCGAGACGATCGGTGAGATCGACCACGCGCGATATCTCCTCCAGCGTGGTGGTGCCGTCCAGCACCCGCCGCAGCGCATCCTCGGACAGCGGCGCGAAGCCCTTGCTCAGGGCCAGTTCGTGGATTTCACGGCGGGTGGCGCGGCGCGCGATCAGTTCGTCGATGTCCGGGTCGATCTTGAGCAGTTCGGTGATCGCCATGCGCCCGCGGTAGCCGTAGTGGTGGCAGGCATCGCAGCCCCGCGCGCGGTAGACCGTGGTCTGTTCGCCGTCCGCCAGGCCCAGCAGGTGACGTTCCAGTTCGTTGGGCTGGTCGGGGGCCTTGCAGTGCGGACACAGCTTGCGCACCAGCCGCTGGGCGACGATGCCGATGATGTTGCCGGCCAGGATGTCGGGCACGATGCCCAGATCCAGCAGGCGCGGGATGGCGCCCACCGCCGAGTTCGTGTGCAGTGTCGAATACACCTGGTGACCGGTCATGGCGGCGCGCAGCGCCATGTCGGCGGTATCCTCGTCGCGTACCTCGCCGACCAGGATGATGTCCGGGTCCTGGCGCAGCATGGAACGGATGCCGGTGGCGAAGTCCAGTTTGGCCGACAGGTTGACCGACGTCTGGCGGATCATCGGCATGGGGTATTCGACCGGGTCCTCCAGGGTCATGATGTTGACCGTTTCGTCGTTGACGTAGTTCAGCATCGAGTACAGGGTGGTGGTCTTGCCGCTGCCGGTCGGACCGGTCACCAGGATGATGCCTTCCGGGCGCGCCATCATCAGGCGCAGCGACGTCAGCGATGCGTCCGACAGACCCAGTTCATCCAGTGGCACGATGCCCTTGTGCCTGTCCAGTATGCGCAGCACGATGTTTTCGCCGTGCATGGTGGGCTGGGCCGACACGCGGAAGTCGATGGGACGGCCGAACAGCGTCAGCGAGATGTGGCCGTCCTGCGGCGCGCGCGTCTCGGCGATGTTCATGCCGGACATCACCTTGAGCCGCACCGCGATGGCCGACCAGTAGTTCTGGTGCAGGCTGCGCACCTGGCGCAGCACGCCGTCGATGCGGTAACGGATGCGCAGGAAGCCGTGTTCGGGCTCGAAGTGGATATCGGAGGCGCCCTTTTTGACGGCGTCGGACAGCATGGCGTCCACCAGCCGCACCAACGGCTGACTGTATTCGTCCGATTCGCCCTGCAGGGAGCTGTAATCGACCTGGCCGGTCTCGATCTCGGTGAGTATGCCGTCGACCGACAGTTCAAAGCCGTAGAACTGGTCGATGGCGTTCTCGATTTCCGATTCGCCGGCCAGCACCGGCTTGATGTCCCAGGCGCCGCCCAGCAGCGCGCGCAGTTGGTCGATGGCGACCACGTTGAAGGTGTCGGCCATCGCCAGGGTCAATACTTTGCGCGTGTTGTCGACCGACAGCGGCAGTACCCGGTAGCGGCGCGCCACGTCCTTGTCTATCAGGTGCAGGACCTCGCTGTCGACCACCACCCGGGAGAGATCGACCGATTCCTGTCCGAGTGCCTCGCCCAATGCATCGCGCACCACGGCCTCGGTGGCGAAGCCGAGCGACACGATGATCTTTCCCAGCGGCTCGCTGCACTTTTTCTGCTCGGTTAGCGCGATGTTGAGCTGGTCGTGCGTCAGCACGCCTTTCTCGATCAGCAGGTCGCCGATGCGCTTGGGCTTGACGACGGCACTCATGGCGTTTCCTGCAGATCCTGTTCGAGGGCCGCTATACGCACCCGGATTGCTCGGCTATCGAAGGCGGTGGCCCCCTGTGCCGCACTGTCCAGCGCCTGGCGGTAATACCTGACGGCCAGCGCCTTCTTGTTCAGGCGATCGAGGCTGACGCCCAGGTTGAAGGCGTAGTCTGCATTGTCGGGCTCCAGCTGGTGGGCCCGGAAATAGGATTGCTGTGCCTCCTTCCAGCGGTCTTGCTTGGCGTAGTGATTGCCCAGCGTGAAGTGCAGCAATGCATTGTCCGGGTCGGCATCCAGCCAGTGCTTGAGGCGGCTTTCAGCGGCCAGCGGATCGCCGTGTTCCGACAGGTTGGCCAGCGCCGCACGGGCAATGGGGTCCTGTGGGTTGAGTTGCAGGACCTTGCGGTAGTAATGGCCTGCGCGGTTGGTGTCACCCGTTTGCAGCGCAACGGCCGCCAGGCCCAGCAGCGCATCGCGATTGCGCGGATAGCGCGCCAGAACCCGTCTGTACAGGGTGGAGGCACGCTTCCATTCACCGTGCTGGTAGGCCTCGTAGGCCTGCTGCAGGACCGGCGCGAAGGGGGGTGTGCGCTGGCGCTTGCGAATACGTATGGCGGGTTGTTTCGGGGTGGCCGCGGCCGTTCTTTTAGCCGGTTTTTCCGCCTTTGCAACCGGTTCGGGCCTGGCAGGCGGCGTGTCAGAAGGCGGAACGACGGCAGGCTGCGCCGTTTTTGTCGGTGCGGCGACGGCAGCCGTATCAGTCATCGATTCTCCTGCAGCGGGCGCCGTACCCGTTTCATGGCTCATGTTGTGCCCCGCGCCTTGTGCCGGCGACGGCGTCGGCAGTTCCGACAGTTTCCAGAAATAGTAGGTGCTGACCGCCAGCACGATGCTGAGCAGGCCGGCGCCGTAATACAGCCAGGGCATGGTGGATCTTACGGCACGCAACGGTGCGGGAGGTGGCGTGACAGCGTCCTGCCGTAGTGCGTCTTCAGTCGTTTCGTCTGTCCGCGGTTCGAGCGCAGGCCCATCGGCGGGCGGTGTTTCCTCTGTTCTGTCTTGTTCCAGCGGCGCGAGTTCGAGCGAGGCCCCGCCACCGGCAGCCGGCGGGGCGGCGTCTGTCCCGCCCGTGGTCTCCTGCTTATCCTGTTCTGCCCGCCGCAGGGCATCCATCAGCAAGCTCAATGCCACGCCTCCCTTGCGCTGGCCCGTGCCGGGGCCAGTGGTTCGTCCGCCTTCGGCAGGTAGTCGGCGTAGACATTCAGGGGCTCGTCCAGGTTGGTCATTACTCGCGGCCGCAGAAACACGACCAGTTCCGACTTCTTGAGCTTGTTGTTGCGGTAGGTGAAGGCGTCGCCGACACCCTTGATACCGCTCAGCCCGGGGAGGCCGCTGTCGGACAGGTCCACGCTGTCCTGGATCAGGCCGCCCAGTACCGCGATCTGGCCGCTGCGCACACGCAGCACGGATTCCATCTCCCGCACCTGGATCTGTGGCACCAGGCTCTCGATGTTGTTCTGCGCCAGTGTCGGGTTGGGGTCGCTGACGAAGCCCGTGACGCGCGATATGGTTGGCCGGACGTTGAGGGCGACACCCTGGTCGGCGCTGATCTGTGGAGTGACCGCCATGACGAAACCGACCGGCACAGTGTGTGGCGTGGTGGTGAACGTCGTCTGCGCAAGGGTCTGTGAAACCGTGGTGTTGGCCTCGATGGTGAAATACACGATATTGTCGACCACCTTGAGCAGCGCCGTCTGGTTGTTGATGGCCATGATCTTGGGACTGGACAGCACTTTCACGTTGCCGAATTCCTGCAGCATCTTGACGGTGGCGGTAATGTCGCCGAACACACTGCTGTTCTTGGCATAGCCGATCACGAAGTTGGGCGGGTCGAGCAGGTTCTTGCCCAGCAGGTTCTGGCTGAAACTGAGGCCGGTGCCGTTGTCGGCCAGCCGTGACCAGTCGACACCGAACCGGTAGTCATTCTTGAGCTGGACTTCGACGACGGTGGCTTCGATCAGCACCTGGCGGTGGGCGCTGGCCATGAGGCGATCGATGTAGCGGCGGATCTGCCGGTGCTGGCGCTGGTTGGCGCGGATGGTGATCATGCCGGTTTCGCGGTTGAGGATGACGGCGGTGTTGGCCCGGCCTTCTTCCTCGCCGATGTCGAGCATGGAAAGGATGTTGGATCTGAGGGTCTCCCAGAAGCTGTTCTCCGATGTGCTCGTGACCTCGGTGATCGAGTTGTTGCCGGAGCTGGAACCACTGCTGCCGCTGCTACCGTTGTTCTGGCTGAGCGCCGACTGGCCGGTGGTGGCAATCCGGGTGGCGATGCTGTTGCTGCTGCTGCTGGAGCGCGCCAGGTTGACGTAATCGATCTGGTAGTTTTGCAGATAGGGGTGGTCCGGCTCCACGATCAGCAGGTCGCCGTCAAAGCGGTAGCGGATATCCACCTGGGCGGAGATGCGTTCCAGTATCTGCGGCAGGGTCTGGTCCAGTGCATTGAGCGTAACACGGCCTTCCAGGCCCGGGTGCACGTCTATGTTGATACGGGCATCGCGCGCCACCGCGAACAGCAGCTCGTCCACCGGCACGTCGGTGACCACCACGCTGTAGGTCGGTTCGGGTGCCGCAGGTTTCGGGGGCGGCAGCACCGGCAGGCCGGTGACCGGCGCGGGAATATCGCTGTCGGTCTGCTCTACCGGCTCGAGGTGTCCGGCCGCGGGCCGCGGCGGGGTCGGTGCGCAACCCGGCGTGGCCACCATGACGGCGAGTGCGACGCACGCTGTCAGATTCCTGAAACGTTTCATCATCCGTGTAAGTCCCTCTATGCGCCGGCGGTATTCCGGAACGCTTCACGCAGGCTGCGCAGTGACCGCAGATAGGGCTGGTGCGCCCGCAACACGGCCGGCAGTCGGCCGATCGCGGCGCCTGCCGAGGATTTATCGGCAAATTCGCCGAAAAACACACTCCACCGGCGGCGGCCGTCGACTTCGCTTTCCTTCAGGTACAAATTGTCGAGAAAAGGCTGCAGCTCCGGGCGCTTGAGAAGCTGTTCCAGCGCCATGGGGTCATCGTTGTCGGTCAGCAGCACCTGGATGGTGAGGTGTCCGGCGGGGGGGCGTGCCAGCCACTCGCGCGAGGCGCTGAGGCGCTGGCTCACAAGCGGGGCGCCGGCGGCCGGCTTCACGGCCAGCAGCCGGTTTTTGTCAAAATTTTGACTTGTTGTGGCCTGTTGCCCTGTCGCCGGGGCCGGCGTGCCGCCGTTGACGCCGAGGAAGACCGGCACAGCCAGGGCGGTCAGCACCATGCCGGCCGCAAGCGGGGCGGGCAGCCGCGCCCTGCCGAAAGGCCACGGAAGGCGCAGCTGGCGGCCGAATTCACTGTCGTTGATGGCCAGCCTCATGTGGCGCCGCATCACCCTGGGGCTGCGCTCGGCGTAGGCCGCCAGCAGCGCCTTGTCGGCCAGGACGTGAATGCGCCGGATGAGTCCTTTGGATGTGCGGGTCAGCAAGCGGTAGGCGGCCGGCGTGAAGGGGTCGCCACCGCGCAGCCCGGCGCTGTGCAGTCTGAAACGCACATAATCCCGCACGTCGTTGGCGTTCAGTGGCCGGAGTTCCAGGGAATGGGTGATCCGGTCTCGCAGCTGGCGCAGTTCGTTTCGCGCAAGTAACTGATCTAGCTCGGGTTGTCCAAACAACACCAGCTGCATCAGCTTGTCCTGGCGGGTTTCCAGATTGGACAGCAGGCGGATTTCCTCAAGGGTCTCCAGCGGCATGCACTGGGCTTCCTCGATGAAGACCACCACCCGACGGCCGGCGCGGTGCTCGGACAGCAGGAAGGCCTGCAGGGTTTGCAACTGCTCGAAATGGCGGGAGTCGTCCCTGATGGGGAGGCCCAGCTCCAGGGCGATGGCTCGCAGTATCTCGTCGCGGGACAGGCTGGGGTTGGCCAGGTAGACAAGTGTCACCTCGTCCGGCAACTGGTCCTGGAGCATGCGGCAAAGCATGGTCTTGCCGGTGCCCACCTCGCCGGTGACCTTGATCATGCCCTCCCCGGTCAGGATGGCATATTTCAGGGTGTCCAGGATGGCAGCCCGCTCGCTGCCGCCGAAGAAGCGCCGGGTGTCCGGCGTGATGCGGAACGGCGAGGTTTCCAGCCCGAAATGCCTGTTATACATGTCAAAAATCCACTGCAGCACGGGAAATGCACAGAAATCAAGCAAATTCCGAGCCACAGCCTCCGACGGGCCGGTTTATGGCCACGGAAGGTGCGGAAAAAACGATTATTCAGACCGTCTTTCGCGGCCGAAACGGGGGAAAGGCGTTGCCAAATGCGGTACGGGGCTGTCAGCCGCAGCCGGGGGCGCCGTGCAGTTCCAGGGTGTCGACCAGCTCGCCGACGCTGGCCAGGCCATGGCGGTCGAGATAGTCGCGGATACCGTCGTTGATGGATTTGCACACCAGCGGGTCATAGAACAACGCGGTGCCGACGCCCACGGCGCTGGCGCCGGCGATCAGGAATTCGATGGCGTCGGATGCGCTGGCCACGCCGCCCTGGCCGATGATGGGGATGTCGTGCGCTCTGCAGACCTGGCGGACCTGGTGCACTTTCAGCAGCGCGACGGGTTTGATGGCCGGTCCCGACAGGCCGCCCTGGTTGTTGCCGATGACGGGGCGGCGTGACTCGATATCGATGGTCATGCCCATGAGGGTGTTGATGACCGCGAAGGCATCGCTGCCTGCCTCGATGCAGCGGCGTGCGTTGTCGGCAATGTCGGTCTGGTTGGGCGACAGCTTGGTGATGAGCGGCTTGTCCGTTGCCTTGCGGCAGGCTTCCACCACGCGCGCCGACATGGCCGGGTCGTTGCCGAACGCCACGCCACCTTCCTTGACGTTGGGGCAGGAAATGTTGATCTCGATGGCGTCTATGGGCGAATCGTCGAAGCGGCGGGTAACCTCGTGGTATTCATCCACCGTGGAGCCTGACACGTTGGCGATGAAACGGGTTTCACTGAAATCCAGTTCGGGCAGGATGCGCTCGACGACGTGGTCGACCCCGGGGTTCTGCAGCCCGATGGCGTTGAGCATGCCCATCGGCGTCTCACAAATGCGGTGCGGCGGGTTGCCGGGCCGGGCCTGGGCGGTCGTGCCCTTGAGGCACACGGCGCCGACGTCGCGGTTGGAAAAACCGGCAACCCGTGTGTACTCTTCACCGAAGCCCACGCAGCCTGACAGCAGCACCAGCGGCGTGTTGAACGCCAGGCCGCAGAAGTCCATCGCCAGCGGGTCTTTTTTATCGCTCATGTTTCATGTCGTGCTGTTGCAGCCGGAAATACCACCCAATACCGGCAATATCATACGCCTTTGCGCCAACACCGGCTGCCGGCTGCACCTGATTCGGCCGCTCGGCTTCGAGCTGGAGGACAGCAAGCTGCGACGCGCCGGTCTCGATTACCGCGAGTGGGCCAGCGTGCAAGTGTACGACAGCCTGCGGGCGTTCACGAACAGTGTCCAACCGCGGCGTCTGTGGGGCTTGTCGACGCGTGGAAACCTGTCGTATACGTCGGTTGTCTTCCAGGCCGGCGACGCCTTCCTGTTCGGGCCGGAAACACGGGGGCTGCCTGACGGGGTGCTGAACGACCTGGGCCGCGACCGGGTGTTGCGGCTGCCCATGGTTTCCGGCAGCCGCAGTCTCAACTTGTCGAACGCGGTAGCCGTGGTGGTGTTCGAGGCCTGGCGTCAGTGCGGTTTCGAGGGCGGCGCCGGCTGATCAGACCGTTTCGACTTTCTTGCCGCGCATCAGCAGGGCCTCGACGGCGGCCGCCGGCGTCAGCCCTTCGTTGAGGACCTTGCACACCTGTTCGGTGATGGGCATCTCCACGTCATGGCGGCGGGCGTTGGCCAGCAGTTCGGTCGCCGTATGAACCCCCTCCACTGCCTGACCGATGTCCCGTACCGCCTTGTCGAGTGACTCGCCGCGCCCCAGCGCCATGCCCAGGCGCCGGTTGCGCGACTGGTCATCGGTGCAGGTCAGCACCAGGTCGCCGATGCCGGCCAGTCCCATGAAGGTCTCGCGCCTGCCGCCCAGGGCCTCGCCGAGCCGCATGATTTCCGACAGGCCGCGGGTGATGAGCGCGGCGCGCGCGTTGGCGCCGAAACCCAGTCCGTCGGAGATGCCGGCGGCGATAGCCAGCACATTCTTGGCTGCGCCGCCGAGTTCGACACCGATGACGTCGTCGCTGGTGTAGGCGCGGAAACTGGTGCCGTGCAGACTGTCCGCCACCCGTTCGGCGAAGGAGGAATCAGCCGAGGCGACGGTGACCGCGGTCGGCAGGCCTTTGGCAACCTCGGTTGCAAACGTGGGTCCGGAAATGACGGCCGTCGTCCAGCGACTGTTGAGTTCCTCAGCGAGGATCTGATGCAGGAATTTGCCGCTGCCTGTTTCCAGGCCCTTGGTGGCCCAGGCGATGCAGGGGTTGTCGATATCCCGTTGCGCCAGTGCCCGCAGGACCGATCTGAAGGCATGGCTGGGTACGGCGACCAGCAGGTAGTCGCAGCCGCGCACCGCATCCTGCAGCGGGTAACACGGCATGAGATTGTCAGGAAAGCGGATGCCGGGGAGATAATGCTCGTTGCTGCGATCGCGGCTGAGCGTTTCGACTTCGGCAGGTTCGTGCCCCCACAGCCGAACGCGGTGCCCGTTCCGCGCCAGCAGAATAGCCAGCGCCGTTCCCCAGGATCCGGCCCCGAGAACCGCGATTTGTACGCTGGCGGTCAGGCCCATGTATGGCGAAGTGCAGCGGTCAGGCCTGTTCGGGTGCCTTGCCAGCGTTGGCGGCATCAGCCATTCGCTTGGCGTAGAGCGCGTTGAAATTGATTGGTGCCAGCAGCACCGGCGGGAAACCGCCTTTCGTTACCAGGTTGGAAATCGCTTCGCGTGCATACGGGTACAAAACGTTGGGGCAGTGGCCGCCAAGCATCGAACCCAGCTGCGGCTGGTCGAAGCCCTTGAGCGCGAAAAGGCCCGCTTGGTGCACTTCCGCGAGGAAACCCGTTTTTTCCCCGAGTTTGGCGGTCACCGTTACGGTGACCACGACCTCAAAGAGGTTTTCTTCCATCGAATTTACATTGCTGCTCAGCTGCAGATCGATATCCGGTGTCCATTCTTCGGTGAAAATTGCCGGCGAGTTGGGCGTTTCGAACGAGGCGTCCTTTAGATAAACGCGCAACAGGTCGAATTCCGGTTGGGTGCTATCTGCACCAGCTTGGTCGTTGTCTTCTGCCATTGGAATATCCAGTTATGCGTACGGGTCCTGCACCGGGGTGCGGGATCCAGGGTGGTCGGGTTTACTTTTTGCGTACCGGCAGGTTGGCATTTTGCCAGGCCAGCATACCGCCGCCCAGATTGTACACGTTTTCAAAGCCCTGTTTGCGCAGGACGGCGCCGGCGCTGGCCGAGCGGTTGCCGGAGCGGCAATAGGCGATCAGCGGACGGTCCCTGTATTTCTCCAGTTCGGCGACGCGCTCCGGCAGTTGCTTGAGGGGAATATGAATGGCGTCCGGGATATGGCCGCTCTGGTACTCGCCGTCATCGCGGATGTCCAGGAACAGGGCGTCCTGGCGGTTGCTCAGGAGGATGGCCTCGGTGGGATCAACCGGCCGGACACCGCTCAGGCGGCTGCGCAGTTCGCCCGCCACCAGCAGGCCCAGTACGCCAAAAAAGGCGGCGAACAGCAACGGATGGTTGCCGATGAATTCCAGAAGTTGTGCAAAGTCCATAGAAAACCCTCAGCGGATACGCGGAGAGCGGTACGCTGTTATTGTTGAATCAGGAGCCTACTGGCCCATGCTGCAGAAGACCTCTCGCATCATGCCGATCAGTCGCAGGGTGCGGGCATCACCGACCCGGTAGAAGACCCGGTTGGCGTCCTTGCGCGAGGTGAGGATGCCCTTGTCGCGGAGGATGGCCAGGTGCTGGGAGATATTGCTCTGCGAAGTGCCCACGTGTTCGACGATATCCTGTACGCTGACCTCCTGGTCGCCCAGGGTGCACAGGATCTTGAGTCGCAGCGGGTGGGACATGGCCTTGAGGGAACGTGAGGCGCGCTCGATATCATCGTCGCGCGTGATCAGCATTTCGCTGGCTGCCGGCATGGTTGTTTGCTTCCTCTGCCCGTTCAGTGGTTCGAGCGTTGCGGGCGCATCGAGTCTCGTGCGGCCCTGCCCTTTATCAATAAAACATTATACAATAATAAATAAGTGAAGGAAGACAGGCGTACTTTCGTGCCAGCCTTGCATGACAGCGACGCCCCCGAGCGGTTAGACTAAATCTAAAGTTATCATTTATCTGGGACAGTACCCGAAATAGCTGCCATGCCACAGATCCCCAAGCCTATGGTCCTGATTATCCTGGACGGATGGGGCTACAGCGAAGATCCTGACTACAATGCCATTGCGGCCGCACGCAAACCGGTCTGGGACCGCCTGTGGCAGCAGTATCCGCACAATCTGATCCGCACCTCGGGCGCGGCCGTCGGCCTGCCGGGCGACCAGATGGGCAATTCGGAGGTCGGTCACCTGAATCTCGGCGCCGGGCGCGTGGTGTACCAGGAATTTACCCGCGTCAGCCGTTCCATCAAGACAGGCTCGTTCTTCAGCAACGCCACCCTGACCGATGCGGTCGATCTCGCTGTCGATGCCGGCAAGGCGGTACATATCCTGGGCCTGCTGTCGCCGGGCGGCGTGCACAGCCACGAAGAGCATATCCATGCCATGGCGAAACTGGCCGTGGAGCGCGGTGCGAAACGGGTCTACCTGCACGCCTTTCTGGATGGTCGCGACACGCCGCCGCGCAGCGCCGCCGCCTCCATCCAGGCCATGGAAGAGAAATTCCGTGAATTCGGGGGTGGTCGTTTCGCCTCCATCATCGGCCGTTACTACGCCATGGATCGCGACCACCGCTGGCCGCGTATACAGGCAGCCTATGATGTGATCACTCAGGGCAAGGCGGACTATGAGGCGCCCGATGCGCTGACCGGCCTGGAGATGGCCTATGCGCGTGAGGAAAGTGACGAATTCGTCAAGGCCACGCGTATCGTGCCGCCGGGCAGCGCGCCGGTGCGGGTCGAGGATGGTGACGTCGTAGTGTTCATGAACTACCGTTCCGACCGGGCGAGGCAGATCACGCGACCCTTCATCGAACCCGGCTTCGACGGTTTTGAACGCGCCGTGGTGCCCAGGCTGGGGCGTTTCGTCAGTCTCACCGAGTACAATTCCGAATTCGACGTGCCGGTGGCCTTTCCGCCGGAGCGGCTCAAGAACGTGTTCGGTGAGTTCCTGTCGAAGCAAGGCATGCGCCAGCTGCGTCTGGCCGAAACCGAGAAATACGCCCACGTGACCTTTTTCTTCAATGGCGGTGTCGAGGAGCCCTTCGAAGGCGAGGACCGCATCCTGGTGCCCTCTCCGATGGTGGCGACATATGATCTGCAGCCCGAGATGAGTGCACCGGAGGTTACCGACCGGCTGATCGAGGCCATCGAAAGCGGCACTTACGATGTCATCGTATGCAATTACGCCAACCCGGACATGGTCGGCCACAGCGGCAACTTCGATGCCGCGGTCAAGGCCATCGAGGCTGTCGACAGCTGCCTGGGGCGGGTACTGGAAGCGCTGCACAAGGTGGGGGGTGAGGCCCTGATCACCGCTGACCACGGCAATGCCGAACAGATGCGCAGCCGGGAGACCGGCCAGGCGCACACTGCCCATACCTCGAACCCCGTGCCGCTGGTCTACGTCGGTCGCGCGGCGCGGCTGGATACCGGTTCCCTGGCCGATGTGGTGCCGTCCATGATTTACCTGATGGGCATGGAGCAGCCGCTGGAAATGACCGGACGCCCGCTGGTCGAACTGCTGCCCGCCGCTGACCGCGCTGACTCGGGGTCCGAACTCGAACTCGAGGCCTGACACAGTTGCCGGCGTGACCGTTCGCCGCCCCAGCCTGAACTGCTGTTGTTTCGGCATGCTGTTGTTTCTGGCCGCCGCCGGACCGCAGCCGGCCCCGGCGGCGGACGATGCCGCAGACAAGGCGCGGCAGCTGCAGGTGCTGCGTGCCCGGATCGAATCCCTGCAGAAATCGCTCGCCGTCACCCATCGGGAGAAGAGCCGTGCGGAGGAGCAGCTGCGCTCGGTGGAGCGCGCCATCGGCCGCACGGTACGGGGCCTGCGCAGCATCAACCGGCGGCTGGCGGCGCAGGGGCGGGAACTCGAGCGGCTGCAGCGCGAACGCGACAGCCAGGCTGCGCGCCTGGAGGCGCAGCGCCGGCGGCTGGCTCAGGAGGCGCGCACGGCCTACGCCATGGGGCGTCAGCAACAGGTCAAGCTGCTGCTCAATCAGCAGCAGCCCGGGCAGATCGGCCGTATGCTGGTGTATTTCGGTTATCTCACCGAGGCCCGTGCACGCCGCATAGAGGATGTGCGCAGGCAGCTCGCGCGGCTGCAGGCGGTCGAGGCCTCGATCCTCGGCAAGACCCGCGAGCTTGAAGCCCTGCGCGACGTCCGCCGCGATGAACAGCGCGCGCTGCAGGCGAAGAAGCGCCAGCGCGGGAAACTGCTGGCTGCCCTGCGCCGCGAACTGGAGGCCAAGGGCAGCGAATTGAGGCGCCTGGGCGAGGATGAAAGGCAGCTCCAGGCACTGGTGCGATCGTTGCAGGATCTGCTGGCCGACATACCGCCGGCGGTGGACCAGCAGCGGCCTTTCCGCGACATGAAGGGCAAGATGCGCTGGCCGGCCCGTGGTTCGCTGGTGCTGCGCTTTGGTGACAGGCGTGTCGGCAGCAGCCTCAAATCCCGTGGCGTCGTCATCGCCGCGCCGGAAGGCGGCGAAGTGCGCGCCATTTCGCACGGCCGGGTGGCGTTTGCCGACTGGCTGCGTGGATTCGGGCTGCTGATCATCATCGATCACGGCGACGGCTACATGAGCCTGTACGGCCATAATCAGGCCCTTTATAAGGAAGTCGGGGAATGGGTCGATAGCGGAGAGGTGATCGGCGTACTCGGTGCCAGCGGCGGGCCTGGTGCGCCCGGTCTTTATTTCGAATTGCGCCACAAGGGCCGGCCGGTGAACCCGGTGCGCTGGTGCGCCGGCCGGCCCCGGCCTGCGGGATAAGGCAAAACACCTTGGTTTTCCGGGTGCTGCAGCTATGGTATGGTCGCAGGCAGTTTGCCTCCAGGGATCCTGGTGGATATTGAAAAACCGGCCCGCTGCCGGTTCACGGACCAGAGTGAAATGAGTGTGAAACGACAGAATGTTGCCTTACTGATGATCGGCCTGGTGCTGGGCATCATGATTTCAATCGGCGAGGGGGTGTTCGCCGAACGCGAGGCCAAGCCGGTCATCGGCTTGCCCGTGGAAGAGCTGCGCACCTTCACGGACGTGTTCGGGCGCATCAAGAACGACTATGTGGAAGAGGTCGAGGACAGCGAGCTGCTGGAGAACGCCATCCGCGGCATGCTGTCGGGCCTGGATCCGCATTCCTCCTACCTGGACGAGGACCAGTTCAAGGAACTGCAGGTCGGCACCACCGGTGAATTCGGCGGCCTGGGCATCGAGGTGGGCATGGAAGACGGTTTCGTCAAGGTCATCGCGCCCATCGACGACACGCCGGCGCAGCGTGCCGGCATCCAGTCGGGGGACCTCATCATCCGCCTCGATGATACGCCGGTGAAAGGCCTGACACTGAACGAGGCCGTCAAGATCATGCGCGGCAAGCCTGGTACCAGCCTGGTGCTGACGGTAGTCCGCGAGGGTGTCGAGCAGCCGCTCAAGATCACCATCACGCGGGCCATCATCAAGGTGAAGAGCGTCAAGAGCCGGTCGCTGGAAGACGGCTTCGGCTATGTGCGCATCTCCCAGTTCCAGTCCAACACGGCCGAGAACATGGTGAGGGCCATCGAGGATCTGAAGAAAGAAAACAAGGGCACGCTGCGGGGCCTGGTGCTGGACCTGCGCAACAACCCGGGGGGTGTGCTGAATGGCGCCGTGGCGGTGTCCGATGCCTTCCTCACCAAGGGCCTGATCGTCTATACGGAGGGCCGTGTCAACGACTCCAAACTGCGCTTCAACGCCACGCCGGACGATGTGCTGGGTGCCGCACCGCTGGTGGTGCTGGTCAACCAGGGTTCGGCGTCTGCATCTGAAATCGTGGCCGGCGCCCTGCAGGACCACAAGCGCGCCATCATTGTCGGCAGCCGCACCTTCGGCAAGGGTTCGGTGCAGACCATCCTGCCGCTCAGCAATGGCTCCGCCGTCAAGCTGACCACGGCGCGTTACTTCACGCCGGCCGGCCGTTCCATCCAGGCCGAGGGTATCGAGCCCGACATCGCGCTGGATCAGGTACGCGTGTCGGCGGTGGAGAAGACCTTCGAACCGATCAAGGAGGCCGATCTGTCGGGCCACCTCCCGAATGGCAACGGCGACAAGAAGGGCAAAGCGCCCGCCAAGGGCGATAAAAAGAAGAAGCCCGGATCACTGGCCCAGTCCGACTACCAGCTTTACGAAGCGCTCAATCTGCTCAAGGGCCTGGCCATCCAGCGGGAGCAGATGCAGTGAACCCCGGAACCGGCCGCATCCGGCCGGTTCTCCTTTTTCTGGCGACGCTGTTCACGGTAATCCCCTGCACCGCCGTCGCGGCGAAGCGCGATCTGCCTGCCATCAGTATCATTATCGATGACCTCGGCAAGCGCCTGGTCACCGGCCGGCGTGCCGTACAGTTGCCGGGAGCGGTTGCTCTGGCCTTCCTGCCGCGCGCCGACTACAGCGCGGTGCTGGCGCGTGCCGCCCACCGGGCGCACAAGGAAGTCATGCTGCATCTGCCCATGCAGAGCGTCGACAACCGGCCACTGGACGACGGTGCCCTGCGCCTGGACATGACCGAAAGCCAGTTCGTGCAGACGCTCAGGGAGGGGCTGGACGCCGTGCCCCATGTCACCGGCATCAACAATCACATGGGCAGCTTGCTGACCCGCCATCCAGGGCATATGCTTTGGCTGATGCGGGAGTTGCGGCGGCACGGGCGCATGTATTTCATCGACAGCCGCACCACCGATGCCACGGTGGCGCGCCGCGTGGCGCAGGAAACAGGTGTCCCCAGTTCGGAGCGCAACGTGTTTCTCGACAATGAGGCGCGGCCTCAGGCCATTGCCGCTCAGTTCAGCCGGCTGCTGAGGCTGGCGCACCGCCACGGCTCGGCGCTGGCCATAGGCCATCCCTACCCGCAAACGCTTTCCTTCCTGGAACGCGAACTGCCGAAGCTGGCGCAGCGGGGTGCGCGACTGGTGCCGGTTTCGGAACTCATCAGACTTCAGCAGGAGGAGGAACAGACATGGCAAGCGTCCTTGTCCCTCTCGCCCAGGGCTGTGAAGAACTCGAAGCAGTAACCGTCATCGACCTGTTGCGGCGTGCCGGCATCGAAGTGATATCCGCAGGCCTGGACGACCAGCCGGTGCGTGCCTCGCGCGGCACGGTGCTGGTGCCGGACACCACCCTGGATGAAGTGATGGAGCGCGATTTCGACATGATCGTTCTGCCCGGCGGTCTGCCCGGTGCCGATTACCTCGACCAGGATCGGCGCATCCAGGCCATCATCAGACGCATGGCGGACGGCGACCGCTATATTGCCGCCATCTGTGCGGCGCCCAAGGTGTTTGCCGGCGCCGGGCTGCTGGCCGGCCGGCGGGCCACCAGCTACCCCGGTGTGCTCGACCACATGCAGGTCGAGGGCATGCAATACATCGACGCCCCGGTGGTGCAGGACGACAAGTTGATCACCTCGCGCGGCCCCGGTACGGCCATGGATTTCGCCCTGACGCTGATCGAGAACCTGGCCGGCAAGGCCAAACGCGACGAGGTCGAAGCCGGGCTGCAGAGGGCCTGAGGTTGCTTTATCAACCCGGCAACCAAGTATGCCGTGTTAATAGCCACAAAGGCGCACGAAGAACAAGAAAGATGACCGCGAAGGACGCAAAGGGGAAAATATTGATAGTTCTTTACCTCGCGGTCAAAGAAAGGAATGCCACCCACAGCCGGATGCCTCAGCCGTGAAAGTCATCGAGATCGTCGCCGATGCCGGCCATCTGGATACGCTGGTCGGCATCGCCGAACAGCACGGGGCGCTGGATGTCTGGTACAGCCAGGCGGTCGAGGACCGGCGACGCTCGGTGCGCATGCTGGTCGGCGACGACAGGCGCCAGACGGTGCTGGACGCGGTGCAGAAGCTGCTTGCCTCCTCCGAGAATGCCCGCATCCTGATCCTGCCCGTGGAGGCGGTGCTGCCGCGCGTTTCCGGCGCCGATGGCGAGGAGGAAGAACGCAAGTCCACCGGTGCCGCCGCCACCCGCGAGGAACTCTACAACCAGATCGAGAAAGGCGCGCACCTGGACGGCAACTACCTGTTCATGGTGTGCCTGTCCACGGTGGTGGCGGCCATCGGCCTGCTGGAGAACAATGTCGCCGTGGTGGTCGGTGCCATGGTGATCGCGCCGTTGCTGGGTCCCAATATCGCCCTGGCCTTCGCCACCTCGCTGGGCGACGGCGAACTCATGTGGAGTGCAACCCGAACCAGCCTGGCGGGCGTCGCGCTGGCGTTGCTGCTGGCCGTGATCATCGGCATGCTGTGGCCTGTCGAGCAGCTCAATGCCGAGATCGCCGCGCGCACCGCGGTCGGCTTCGACGGCGTGGTGCTGGCGCTGGCGTCCGGTGCCGCTGCGGTGCTGTCGCTGACCAGCGGCGTTGCCAGCGCCCTGGTCGGGGTCATGGTCGCGGTGGCGCTGCTGCCACCCACCGCCACCCTGGGCATGCTGCTGGGTTCCCAGCAGATGACGCTGGCGGCGGGCGCGGCCATGCTGCTGGCGGTCAACATCGTGTGCGTGAACCTGGCCGCCAATCTGGTGTTCCTGGTCAAGGGCGTGCGGCCACGCACCTGGCTGGAGAAACGCAAGGCGAAACAGTCGATCTGGCTGTCCGGCCTGTTCTGGGTCATCGCGTTGCTCGTGCTGCTGACCATCCTGTATGGCCAACGACTGGTATCCGGCTGACACCGGCGCTGTCGGCTGAACCCGTCGTTGTCGAGATACTTTACTCTTCCCGCCCTTGCCGGACAGCCCCCTGAACAAAACGTTAACCTGTTGAAAGCCATACTATATAAGGGGCCTCTAATAGGACGTGGTTTGTCGAGTTTATTTACAAGGATAACGGCAACAAATACGGGGGGCATTCTAATTGATTGAATTATAAGGCCATATGAAATGGGCACACTTGTTGCTCTAGGAGCACTGACAGCACCGGATTTTCACGCTCGCCGGCAACAGGCGGGGTGAAGCAGAGAAACAGGTGTTGGAGGAGAATATGCTGGCGACGTTCGGAGGAAGGCGTTGCCGGAATCAGCGACAACAACAACAACTAAAAAGATAAAAATACTAATAAAGCACCTTAGCCCAGTTGAACCCGCCATGCCCTGGCGGGTTTTTTTATGTCATTCATCCCCCCAGGCCAGCAGCACCAGTACCAGACCCACGCCGCCGGCCAGCCAGGTGAGGAGCGGCGCGTCGCCGAACAGCAGCGGGGCATGGCCGTCCAGGCCGTAGATGACGGAGGCGCTGATCAGCAGGCTGCCTCCGGTGATGGCATACAGGGTGCGGCGGTTGGCCCGCTTCATGTCGCCGCGCAGCCTTTCCAGTTCGGCCGATTTCCACTCCAGCTGCAGCTTGCCCTCGACGGCTTGGGTCAGGGTGCGGTGCATCAGCTCGGGCAGTTCCGGCAGTCGCTCGCTCCATTGCGGCAGGCTGCGCCTGAGATTGCCGATGAAGGCACGCGTTCCCACTTGCTCGCTCATCCAGCGTTCCAGGAAGGGTTTGGCGGTCTGCCACAGGTCCAGATCCGGGTACAGCTGCCGGCCCAGTCCCTCGATGTTGAGCAGTGTCTTCTGCAGCAGCACCAGCTGCGGCTGGATCTCCATGTTGAAGCGGCGTGCTGTCTGGAACAGGCGCAGCAGCAGGTGGCCGAAGGAAATGTCTTTCAGCGGCCGTTCGAAGATGGGCTCACAAACGGTGCGGATGGCGGCCTCGAATTCTTCCACCCGGGTACCGGGCGGCACCCACTCGGATTCCACGTGCAGCTCCGCGACGCGCCGGTAATCCCGGCGGAAGAAGGCCAGGAAGTTCTCCGCCAGATAGCGCTGATCTTCCGTACTGAGCGTGCCCATGATGCCGAAGTCCACGGCCAGGTAGCGGCCGTCGGGAGCTACGAAGATGTTGCCCGGGTGCATGTCGGCGTGGAAGAAATTGTGACGGAATACCTGGGTGAAAAAGATTTCCACACCCCGTTCCGACAGCAGCTTCATGTCGATGCCGGCTTCGCGCAGGGCGTCCAGGTCGCTGATCGGGGTACCGTAGATGCGCTCCATGACCATGACATTGCGCCGGCACCAGGGCCAGTAGATCTCGGGCACGTACAGTGTCGGCGAATCGAGGAAGTTGCGCCGGAGCTGTGAAGCGTTGGCTGCTTCGCGCTGCAGGTCGAGTTCGTCCAGCAGGGTCTTTTCGAACTCCGCCACCACCTCGCGAGGCCTGAGGCGACGGCCTTCGCGCCAGTAGCGTTCCGCCAGCCCGGCAAGGTAGTAGAGCAGGCCGACGTCTCGGCGTATCACCGGTTCGACGTCGGGCCGCAGCACCTTGACCACCACGTCCTCGCCGGTCAGCAGGGTGGCGGCGTGTACCTGGGCTATGGAGGCCGATGCCAGCGGCGTCTCTTCGAAGACACGGAAACAGGCATCGATCGGCTTGCCGAAGGCCTGTTCCACCAGGCTGCGCGCCTTCTCGCCCGGGAACGGCGGTACCTGGTCCTGCAGCCTGGCCAGCTCCGTGGCGATGTCGTCGGGCAGCAGGTCCCGGCGGGTGGACAGGATCTGGCCGAATTTGACGAAAATGGGCCCCAGGTCTTCCAGCGCCTGGCGGATGCGCACCCCGCGCGGCGCCTTGCGGGTGAAGTGTTGCCAGGGTGCCAGGAAGCGCAGGAAGCGCACCGGCCGGAACAGGTGGGTGGCGAGCACGATCTCGTCGAGGCCATGGTGCACCAGTACCCAGCTGATGTGCAGCACCCTCAGCAGCTGGCGTGGACTGATCATGCTGACGGCACCCGTTCGTGCAGGCGTTTGACGTGCGCTTCCAGGCGGTCGATATCGCTGCGCAGCCGATCGACGTCGTCGAGGAAATTGCTGATCTCGACGGGCGTGGGCAGCAGGCGCAGTTCCTCCTGCAGGTATTCGGTCAGGTCCTGCTGCAGGGTGGTTGCGGCGCGCCTCAATGCACGTTGCGCGCTGCGCGCTGCCTCACCCGCCTGGTGGGCGACCACGTCGCCGGTTGCGCGCGACAGCAGTTCTTCCCAGTCCACCTCGACGGCCCCCAGCAGCTGCTGGAACTGCTGGCCCAGCGCCGTGTCACCCTCGATTTTCACGTCTCCGGCGAACAGACTGTCCTCGCCGGCACCCAGGGTCAGCTTTGCCAGCGCCGCTGGCGTACCGCTGATGCGTGTATCGGGTTCACCCTCGTAGCGCCCCAGGACCTGAATGCCGGACGCAGCTGGCATGAAATAGAGGTCCAGCGCCAGCCCCTCGATATGGAGAGCGATGACGTGCCCTTCGAGTGCCGCGAACTGCGCCAGGATTTCCGGGTCCTGCCGCAGCCAGGCATTGACGGTGGTCTCGACGGCCGCCGCCAGCAGCGAGGAGGGATTCATTGAGGGTGTTTGCGCTGACATGCCCGGCTCATCTTCAAGCATTGGCGGCCGGCCTGCAAATCAGTAGCGGTAACCGCGGTGCAGCGCGACGATGCCGCCGCTCAGGTTGAAATAATCACAGTCCTCGAAACCGGCCTGCTCCATCATGTCCTTGAGGTGCTGCTGGTCCGGGTGCATGCGGATGGACTCGGCGAGGTAGCGGTAGCTGTCGGCGTCCTTGGCAACGGCCTGGCCGATGAGTGGCAGCACGCGAAAGGAATAGAAATCGTACAGCGGCTTGAGGCCGGGTGCGACCGGCCTGGAAAACTCCAGCACCAGCGCGCGGCCGCCGGGTTTCAGCACGCGGTACATCTCGTTGAGCGCCGCCTGCTTGTCGGTGACGTTGCGCAAGCCGAAGCCGATGGTGACACAGTCGAAATCGCCGTCCGGGAAGGGGAGACGCTCGGCGTTGGCCTGCACGAAATCGACGTTGCCCGTGACGCCGCGGTCCAGCAGCCGTTCGCGGCCCTGTTCAAGCATGGAGGCGTTGATGTCGGCGATGACCACCTTGCCCGTCGGGCCGACGATGCGCGCCAGCCGTTCGGCCAGGTCACCGGTGCCGCCGGCCAGGTCGAGGACGCGCTGGCCGGGGCGTGCGCCACTCTGCTCCACGGCAAACCGTTTCCAGAGGCGGTGGATGCCGAACGACATGAGGTCGTTCATGAGGTCGTAGCGGTCGGCCACCGAATCGAATACCGCGCCGACCCGCCGCGCCTTTTCCTCCACCGGCACCTGCTGGAAACCGAAATGTGTGGTCTTGTCGTTCATGGTGGCGGTGTCCGTCAGCCCTTGTCGTCCAGCTGCGAGTGTGGCGCGCCCGCTTCGCGCAGGCGGTCCAGATAGTCCTGCCAGTACTGTTCCCTGTTTTTGCCCAGCCGGTACAGTGTTTCCCAGGAATAGATGCCGGTATTGTGCTCGTCATCGAAATAGAGCTGGATGGCGTAGGTGCCGACCGGCTCGATGTGGGTGATGTTGACGTCTTCCTTGTCGACCTGCAGCACGCCTTCGCCCGGCCCGTGGCCCTGAACTTCGGCGGACGGCGAATAGACGCGCAGGTATTCGCAGGGCAGTTCGAAATGCGCGCCGTCGTCGAACCTGATTTCCAGCACGCGCGATTTCTGGTGCAGCTTGATTTCGGTTGGATGCGGGTGATTCTGTGCCATGGCGGTCGGTTCCTTAGAGTATGTACTTGCTCAGGTCCTCGTCTTTGGTCAGATCCGGCAGCTGACTGTCGACATAGGCGGCGTCCACCACCACGGTCTGGCCGGCGCGGTCGGCGGCCTCGAAGGAGGCGTTTTCCAGCAGCCGCTCCAGCACCGTGTGCAGGCGCCGGGCGCCGATGTTCTCTGTGCGTTCGTTCACCTCCCAGGCCACGCGGGCGATTTTCTCGATGCCGTCCTCGGTGAATTCCAGATTCAGACCCTCGGTGCCCAGCAGCGCGCTGTACTGTTCGGTCAGCGAGGCGTCCGGTTCCGTCAGGATGCGTACGAAGTCCTCGACGCTGAGGGCGGCCAGTTCAACGCGGATGGGCAGCCGGCCCTGCAGTTCGGGGATAAGGTCCGATGGCTTGGAGAGGTGGAAGGCACCGGAGGCGATGAACAGGATATGGTCGGTCCTTATCATGCCGTGCTTGGTGGTCACGGTGCTGCCTTCCACCAGCGGCAGCAGGTCGCGCTGGACACCCTCGCGCGACACCCCGGGCGAGCCGCCGCCCTGATCGTGACGCTGGGTGACCTTGTCGATCTCGTCAATGAATACGATGCCGTTCTGTTCCACGTTGTTCAGCGCCCGCAGCTTGAGATCCTCCTCGTTGATCATCTTGGCTGCCTCTTCGTCGCTCAGTACCTTGAAGGCGTCGGCTATGCGCAGTTTGCGGGTGCGGGTGCGGCCGCCACCGATGTTCTGGAACAGGCCCTGCAGCTGGCTGGTCATCTCTTCCATGCCGGGCGGCGCCATGATCTCGATGCCGACCGGCGCGGCTGATACCTCGACTTCGATCTCCTTGTCGTCCAGCCTTCCCTCGCGCAGCATCTTGCGAAATTTCTGCCGCGTTTCGCTGTCATTGCCCTCGACCTCGGGCTCGGGATTGAAACCGGCGCTGCGCGGTCGCGGCAGCAGCACGTCGAGGATGCGTTCCTCGGCGGCCTCCTCGGCGCGGAAGCGGACCTTTTCCATCTCTTCCTCGCGCGCCATTTTGATGGCGGCGTCGACCAGGTCACGGATGATGGACTCGACGTCGCGGCCGACGTAGCCGACTTCGGTGAACTTGGTGGCCTCCACCTTGATGAAGGGGGCGTTGGCCAGCCGCGCCAGACGCCGCGCGATTTCGGTCTTGCCGACGCCGGTGGGGCCGATCATGAGGATGTTCTTGGGCGTGATCTCGCTGCGCAGCGGTTCGTCGACCTGCTGGCGGCGCCAGCGGTTGCGCAGGGCAATGGCCACGGCGCGCTTGGCGTCGTCCTGACCGATGATGTGCTTGTCCAGTTCCTGGACGATTTCGCGGGGTGTCATTTCAGGCATGTGGATCCACTTTCCGTTCAACCACCGGCTGTCAGAGCGGGGCGGGTTGACGGGGCAGGCTGTGAATACATCCCGGTACGCTCGACGGCCGCATCCCTGCGGCCGACGGTCCCGTCAACCCGCCCCGCTCCGACAGCCTCCCAAATTGTATACAGGACACCGGCTCAGCCGGCACCGTAATCCAGTTCTTCCAGCGTCAGGTTCCGGTTGGTGTAGACGCAGATGCTGGCGGCGATCAGCAGCCCCTTTTCGACGATGCTGCGTGCGTCCAGCTCGGTATTGTCGAGCATGGCGCGGGCCGCGGCCTGGGCGTAGGGGCCGCCGGAGCCGATCGCCATCAGGCAGTCTTCGGGCTCGATGACGTCGCCGTTGCCGGTGATGATCAGCGAGCTTTCCCGGTCCGCCACCACCAGCAAGGCCTCCAGGCGGCGCAGCATGCGGTCGGTACGCCAGTCCTTTGCCAGTTCAACCGCCGAGCGCACCAGCTGGCCCTGGTGCTTCTCCAGTTTGGCCTCGAAGCGCTCGAACAGGGTGAAGGCATCGGCGGTGCCGCCGGCGAAGCCGGCCAGCACCTTGTCCTGGTACAGGCGCCGGACCTTGCGCGCATTGCCTTTCATGACGGTGTCGCCCAGCGACACCTGGCCGTCGCCGCCCACCACCACGCGGCCGTTGCGGCGCACGGACAGAATGGTTGTTCCGTGGTACTGCTCCAAGGGACTGCCCTTATTCCTCAAATACGTGCAGGGTCAGGCATTGTACAACAAGCCCGCTATGCAATTCAGGAGAATCGGCGGGGGAATGAGCGTCCGGAGGCGGGGGAGCTGGCAGGCTGTGCCGTTCGGGACACGCTGTGAATACATCCCTGTACGCTCGACGGCCGCATCCCTGCGGCCGACGGTCCCGAACGGCACAGCCAGCCAGCTCCCTTGGCCCGCATTTCTCACCAGCTTCCGCCGCAGCAGGAAGTTGGTGAGAAATGCGGGTTGGTCCTTGGAAGCGGGCTATTTCCTCCGCGACCGCGGATGGGCCTGGTCGTAGACCTGCGCCAGGCGCTGGAAATCCAGGTGGGTGTATATCTGGGTGGTCGAGAGATTGGCGTGCCCCAGCAGTTCCTGCACCGCGCGCAGGTCGCCGCTGGATTCCAGCATGTGGCTGGCGCACGAGTGACGCAGGGCGTGCGGGTGCAGGTGGCAGGGCACGCCCTGGCGTACGACCCAGGCCTTGAGGCGCTGCTGCACGCTGCGCGCGCCCAGGCGTCTGCCGTGGCGGTTGATGAACAGTGCCTTTTGTTCGGGCCGGCAGTAACCGGCGCGCACGGCCAGCCAGCGGCGCAGGGAGTGGCAGGCCGTGCGGCCCACCGGCACGATGCGTGTCTTGCGTCCCTTGCCGGTGACCCGCGCCTCGCCGGCGTCCAGATCCAGGTCGTCCAGATCCAGCCCCACCAGCTCCGCCAGCCGCAGACCGGACGAGTACATCAGTTCCATCATGGTCTGGTCACGCTGCTGCAACCAGTCAGCCGCCGGTGCGTCGAGCAGCCGGCCGACCTGGTCCACGTCCAGGCTGTGCGGCAGGCGCCGGGGACTTTTCGGCGCACGCACGTCCTGGGCCGGATTGCTGTCGAGCTGGCGCTCGCGGATCAGGAAGCGGCAGAAACTGCGCAGCGCCGACAGGCGCCGCTGGATGCTGCGGCCGCCCAGGCCCTTGCGGTGAGCCTCGGCCGCCAGCTGTCGCACCTGCTGCTGGGTCAGACACGGCCAGCGGTCGATGCCCTGCGAGTCGCAGTAATCGACCACCGCCCGCAGATCGCGGCGGTAGCCGTTCAGGGTATGCGGCGACAGGCGCCGTTCGTGGGCGAGGTGCTGTTCGAAGCGCTGCAGCCAGTCGAGGGCTTGCTGATCCACGGCGTTTAACCGCCAAGGCGCACCAGGGCGCGCCAGGGAACACAAATCAGGAAAAACGATTTCCTTCGTGCGCCCTGGTGCGCCTTGGCGGTTGGATTGTCGATGCCAGCCACGCTGGAACGAGCCTGCCTACCGTGATTCCAGCATCTGTCCCAGCAGCTCACCCAGGTGGCTCAGGAACAGGGTGCCCATGCCGGGGTGGAAACGGATGGATTCGCGGCTGCCGATGGCCAGTACGCCCCGAACCGCCTTGCTGCCCAGCGGCACCACGGCGGCGGATTCGATGGCGGCGGCCTGGTCGCCGAACAGGAAGTCCATCTGCGCCTGCTTGAGGCGGCCGCACAGCGGCCGGCCGGCGGAGAACAGGGGTTCAAACAGCGCTTTCACCGTATCGTCGGTCTGCAGTTGCCGAGCACCGGCCTCGCGTACCTGTGCCTCGTCCAGGCCGGACAGGCGGACGGACACGGCATCGGCCTTGAACTCGCGCCGCAGGTGGTCGACAAGCGTATCCAGCAGCGAAGCCAGGCTGTCCGTTTTCAGCAGATCCAGCGTCAGCCTGTGCATGCGGTCGTTGAGGCGGTCGTTGTCGCGCGCTACGTCGACCAGGTCCAGCAGCTTGGCTTTCAGCTCGCTGTTCTGGTCGCGCAGCACCTGAATCTGCCGCTCCACCAGCGATACCGCCTGGCCGCTGGGGTGCCGCAGGCGCAGTTCGGAGAGCAGCTCGGCGTTGTGGTCGAAAAAGTCGGGGTTGTTGCGGAGGTATTCCGCCACCTGCTGCCGGTCGGGTTCCGTGTCCGGGGTGCTGGTACTGGGCTGGGTCGTCATAGCTCTATGGTGCCTTCGTAAACGAAACTGGCGGGCCCGGTCATCATCACCGGCTGGCCTTCGCCCGCCCAGCTTACCACAAGATCGCCGCCGCGCAGCTCCACGGTCACTGTTTCATCGAGCAGCGCCTGTACCCGTCCTACCACCACCGCCGCGCAGGCGCCGGTGCCGCAGGCCAGGGTCTCGCCGACACCGCGTTCCCATACACGCAGGCGGATGTGGCCGCGATCCAGTATCTGCATGAAGCCGACGTTGACGCGCTTGGGAAAGCGCGGGTGGTGTTCGATCAGGGGGCCGAGCCGGTTTACCGGCGCATGGTCCAGGCTGGGTACTTCCAGTACGGCGTGAGGGTTGCCCAGTGACACGGCGCCGATCTCCACCGTCCGGCCTTCGACCGCCAGCGCAAAACGCGGCGCCCGTACCGTGGCCTGGAAGGGTATCTCCTCGGGTTCGAGGCGCGGTACACCCATGTTCACGGTGACCTGGCCGTCGTCCCGGATGGTCAGCGTGATGAGCCCTGCACGGGTTTCGACCGGGATGCATGTCTTGTCGGTCAGCCCCTTCTCCCTGACGAAGCGGGCGAAGCAGCGGGCGCCGTTGCCGCACTGTTCGACCTCGCCGCCGTCCGCGTTGAATATGCGGTAGCGGAAGTCGGCTTCCGCGCTCTGCGCCGCCTCCACCAGCAGCAGCTGGTCGCAACCGACCCCCAGGCGCCGATCAGCGATGCGCCGGACCTGATCGGTGTCGAGGTCGACCTGCTGGCTGATGGCGTCGATGACCACGAAATCGTTGCCAAGGCCATGCATCTTGGTAAACGACAGCTTCATGGGTTCAGGGTACGGGATCGGCGGTAATTTGCAATACAGCATCTTTCGTCCGGAATTTGCGCCATGAGTGGATCCATCGACCGGGCGGGCGCGGCCGATGTGTGACATGGGCGCCCGGGTTGCGCTGCTGCCTGGTGCGAACGTGATGGCGAAGATGCCCGCAATGGTGGGGCCAGTGGTTGAGGGAGTACGAGGCGGGGATTACGCCTGCGTTGCCGTCGGTCAAGAAGGTCTGTTCCCGACCTTCACGCCTGGCTGTGGCAGTACCTCAGCGCAGGCTGTCCGGGATCCGTTCGCCGGCCATCAGGTCGTCGATGCGTTCCCGTTCGCGCACTACCCAGGCCTGGTCGCCGTCGACCAGGATTTCCGCCGCGCGCGGGCGGCTGTTGTAGTTGGAACTCATGGTGAAGCCGTAGGCGCCGGCCGAGCGCACGGCAAGCAGGTCGCCGGCGGCTATGTTCAGGCTGCGGTTCTCGCCCAGGTAGTCGCCGGTCTCGCACACCGGGCCGACCACGTCATAGCAAAGGGTTTCGCCCATGGCGCGCGGCGCGACCGGCACGATGTCCTGCCAGGCGCCGTACAGGGCCGGCCGCAACAGGTCGTTCATGGCGGCATCGACGATGGCGAAGTTTTTGCTGCTCGTGTGCTTGAGGTACTGTACTTCCGTCACCAGGATGCCGGCATTGGCGGCGATGGCGCGGCCGGGCTCGATGAGGATTTCGAAGTTGCGGTCGCCCAGTCGTTCCAGCAGCGGGCGTACGTAGTCCTGCGGCTCGGGCGGCGATTCGTCCTGGTAGCGCACACCCAGCCCGCCGCCCAGGTCGAGGTGGCGGATGCCGATGCCCATTTCCCACAGGCGGTCGGTCAGCGCCAGCACCCGTTCCAGGGCGTCCACGAAGGGAGCGACCTCGGTGAGCTGGGAGCCGATGTGGCAGTCCACGCCGCGGATTTCGACGCCGGCCAGGCCGGCGGCCTCCTCGTAGGTGTGCAGCGCAATGTCGACGTCGATGCCGAACTTGTTTTCCTTGAGGCCGGTGGAGATATAGGGGTGGGTGCCGGCGTCGACGTCCGGGTTGACGCGTAGCGACACCGGCGCCAGCGTGCCGTGGGCGCGCGCGATAGCGTCCAGGCGCAGCAGTTCCGCCTCGGACTCGACGTTGAAACAGCGGATGCCGGCTTCCAGCGCCCGCTCGATTTCCGCCGCCGTCTTGCCGACGCCGGAAAAGACGATCCTGTCGGGCTCGCCCCCGGCGTGCAGCACCCGTTCGAGTTCGCCGCCAGACACGATGTCGAAGCCGGAGCCCAGCTTCGCCAGCAGTGCCAGCACCGCCAGGTTGGAGTTGGCCTTGACGGCGTAACAGATCAGGTGGGGACGGTCGCCCAGCGCCCGGTCGAAAGCCGTCCAGTGGCGTTCCAGGGTGGCGCGCGAGTATACGTACAGGGGCGTGCCGTGGGTGCGGGCCAGGGTGGCCACATCGACTTGCTCGGCATGCAGGCGGCCGTCTCGGTAGTCGAAATAATCCATGGGTGTCAGCCGCGCGGGTTGTCGGTTTCCGTGTCCTTGTCCGGCAGGTAGAGATCACCCTTCTGGCCGCAGGCGCCCAGCAGAGCGCTGCCCAGCAGCAGTGCCAGTATGATGAAAAAGCCGGAGCGGCGGCTGGGCGGCATGGCGATGTTTCCTGACAGGCGTTGAGTGCCACCACAGTATAAAGAGGGTGTCGGACAAACCCAAGCCGGCGGGCCTTGCGCCTGACCGCCCGGCGGCTCACTGAACGAGGCTTTGTTATAGGTTTATTAACACGGCATACTTGGTTGCCGGGTTAATAGTATGAACGAAACGCTTCTGGACAGGATAGAGATCGATCCGCCCGGGCCGGCGCGTGGCACGGTGATCTGGTTGCACGGCCTGGGTGCGGACGGCCACGACTTCGAGCCGCTGGTGAGGCAGTGGGATCTGGTGGAGCGCCATGCCGTCCGTTTCGTGCTGCCGCACGCTCCACCCCGGCCGGTCACCATCAACGGCGGCATGGTGATGCGTGCCTGGTACGATATCCATGACGTCGATTTCGTCCATCACGAGGACGAGGCCGGCATTCGCCGGTCGCAGCACCAGCTCGAATTACTCATCGCCGCCGAGACCGGGCACGGTGTTCCCGCGGATCGCATCGTGCTGGCGGGCTTTTCACAGGGCGGCGCCATTGCGCTGCAGGCAGGCTTGCGCCATGACCGGCCGCTGGCGGGCATACTGGCGTTGTCGACCTACCTGCCGCTGGCATCCACGCTCGATGCCGAAATGAACCCGCTTCAGTGCGCAACGCCGATACGCATGGACCACGGCGAGCGCGATCCGCTGGTGCCGCTGGCGCTGGCCAGGCAATCGGCGCAGTATCTCTCGGAGCGGGGCTTTGAGGTGGAGTTTCATACCTATGACATGGAACACAGCCTGTGCCCGCCGCAGATCGACAGCCTGTACGACTGGTTTGTCCGCCGCCTGGGTTGATGGTTGACGAGGATCAATGTGGCGGCAGGCATATGAAGGACAATACAGCGTCATGAAACAGGTTGATTACCGTATATTGCTTGTTGCCTTTGTGCTGCTGGCGCGCTGGCTGCCTGCTGCCGGTGCGCCGGACGGTGCCGCGCTCTACCGACAGCACTGCGCTGTCTGTCATGGTACCCAGGGCAGTGGGGGTGTCGGCGTGCCGCTGTCGCTGCCTGATTTCCTGGCTGTCGCCAGCGACGACTATCTGGCCAGGACCATTCGCAAGGGGCGTCCCGGTCGCGTCATGCCGGCCTTCCCGGGTCTGGGGGATGCCGAAATCGATGCCCTGGTTTCTTATGTGCGGGGGTTTGCGGACGTACCGGCACCCCGTTATGACCAGACTTCGCTGCAGGGTGATGCCAGCAGGGGGGGGAAGCTGTTCGCACAGCATTGCGCGATCTGCCACGGTGACCATGGCCAGGGCGGCAAGGGCACCGGCGTCACCTTCTCGCGGCCGCGCGGCGCACCCGTCATGGCGCCGTCTCTCGGCAACCCGGGTTTTCAGGAATCAGTCAGCGATGCCATGCTCAGGGCCACGCTGTTGCGGGGCCGGCACGGCACGCCGATGCCTTCCATAGGTGAAATGGGACTGAAAGCATCCGATGCGGACGACCTGGTGGCTTTCATCCGCACCCTGAAAACCGGACACGCCGCGAGTCTTGAAGGCGACGATCAGCAGATCATCCGCTTCAGTTCGCCTTATGACATGCAGCAGACCCTGGAGGCCCTGAAGCAGGCCGTGGTCGGCCGCAATTTCCGCGTCATCCGTGTGCAGCCGCTGGACCAGGGACTGGTACCCGAGGGCCAGGAGACGCACAAGCGTATCATTCTCTATTTTTGCAGCTTCTCGTTCCTCAACGAGGCGCTGGCCATCGATCCGCGCGTCGGCCTGTTCCTGCCCTGCCGCGTGACGCTGGTCGAGACGGCCGACGGCGTCCAGGTGATGAGCATCAATCCCAAGCACCTCAGCCGCCTGTTCAACAATGCCGAGCTGGACGAGGCCTGTGAGCGTATGTACAAGTTGTACACCGAGATCATGGAGGAGGCGACATTTTGAAACGCTGGCTCCTCATGTTGCTGATGTGGCTGCCAATCGCGGCACCGGCGGGCGATCTGTACATGGTGCGGTCCGAACTGTCGTTTCCGGAGGCCATGTCGGTGTTGCAGGCTGCCATACGCGAGCAGGGGTACACCGTGTCGCGCGTACAGCGCGTCGACATCGGCCTGACCAGATCGGGTTACAAGACCGACAAGTACCGGGTGGTCTTCTTCGGCAAGACTGATGAGATCGAGCAGATCAGCCATAAACACATCGACCTGATTCCCTACGTGCCGCTGAAGATCGCCATCTTCGCCGAGGAAGACGATACTATCCTGCTGGCGTCCAATTTCGACCACTTGCGCCCGTTCTACCCGGACAGCGAGCTGCAGGCGGATTTCGACCGCTGGGAAAAAGATATACAGGCAATCCTGAAGAAAGTTCAGGATGCCGAGTGAGTTACTACGAGGCTTTGTTATCGTTCGGCCTGGTATTTCTTCTGCAGCCTTTGCAGCGCCTTGTTGATGCGCGCCTCGATACGTTTCTTGCAGTTCAGGAAGTGGATGGTCTGCAGGCCATCGGCCGCTTGCGGGTCGGTATTGGCGCTGCTGACGTCGATATCCGTGATGTAGATGGGGTAGCTGCCCTGGCTGGGCCGGTGTTCGACAACGAATTCGGCCACTGCCTGGAACAGCCGTGCGCCGTGTTCCAGCGATGTGAACTCCCGGTCACCGCAGTAGATGGTGAGGGATTCGGAATCCTCATCATTGGGGGCGCCGATCACCTGGATGTCCATGTAGCGGCTGGCGCCCTGCAGCGGTGCCGGCTTCAGCTTGGTCACCACGTAGCGGTCAAGGCTGTCCCGGCTGACCTGGAAGTACTGATCATCCTGGTCTTCGCTGAAATCCCTGCCGCTGTTCAGATTGCGCATGCGGAAACGGACGGCTTCCAGAAAGCGCTGATACTGTCCCAGCAGCGTGAGCCTGTCGTGAAAAGGCATTTTCTGGTGATAGAGTGAGCCGCGTTCATCGAGGATATAAATGCTGGCCCTGCCGCCTTCGACGCTGTAGAAGAGTTGTACCACGTTATCCTGGTTGCGCTCCAGGATGACCGGCAGCGGCGAATCCTGGACGGTCAGGCTGTCGAAACGGATGGGACTGAAAGCGCTCTGCGGCTCGCCCAGGTAATTGAGCAGCGCCGTCTCCGATTCCAGTTCCCGATAGCGCGGCACGTTGTTCTCGGGCTGCAGCACGAAATAGTGCTGGCCGATGCGCAGGGCATAGCGCGCGTGGTGGCGCCAGTAGTTGCGGTAGAAGAAATCGATCACGTCGCGGTACAGCTCTTCCAGCCGGCGCGCTATGATGGGGCCGCGCGACGACGAGAAGCTGAAGCAGGCTATGTCGATCGGCGCTGTGCCCGAATCCAGCGGTGCCCACGACAGGAAGTCGCACAGGCAGTTCAGCAGGGCGTTCCTGCCCGTATAGCGGAAGGTCTGCACCTCGCCCCAGGACGTGACCGCCACCATTTCGAAGGTGACTGCCAGGTTTTCCCACTGGCCACCGTAACTCAGGGGGTCGATGCGCTCGCTGACCAGTTGCTTGCCCTGGCTGGTGAGCTTGCCCATGGGGTCACGCGCCATGTTGATGAACAGTGCGGCGCGTTCGATGCGGGCCGGTCTGCCGAGTTCCTGCATGCTGGTCTCGGGCACTGTTCCACCGGGGAACATCTGCTGCAGGCAGTCGACCACGCAGCGCAGCTCCCACTGGGTCAGGCTGCCGTCCGGCGGCTGCACGCTGATGGTGCCTGGTGCGCGATTGATGAGCCCGTTGAAGTGACACCATGCCAACAGGCCCAGCAGGCTGCTGCTCTGCTTGAGCGGTGTATGTCGGTCGACGTCGCGTACCAGTACGTTGCCCCGGTAGATGGCCCAGCCGCGTTTTTCGCCGTCGTCGATCTGGTGCAGCGACAGATGTTCTTCGGACAGGTCGCGTGAAATACCCGGGTTGACCAGTTCCACCTTGCCCGTCTTGCGCTCAAAGGCGACATACAGCTTGCGCCCCAGCAGGTTCAGGTCGACCGGATTGATATAGACCCCGGCCTTTTTCTCGCGGAAGAACTGCGACAGGGCGCGGTAGCTGCGGGTCAGTTCGTTGACCAGCACGTGACGCTCTTCGAGTACGCGCTGGATTTTCCAGTTGCTGCGCTGGTCGAGCAGGGTGAGCTTGTTATGCCCCCAGCCCCACTGATTGATCAGTTCCCGCATTGCTTCCCGGCGCCAGGTGAGGTTGGCGCTGGTGTCGGGATGGCTCATGGGCTCGTTGACCTTGAAGTAGAAACAGCGCCGTGCCAGGTCCAGGCGGTCCAGTTCCTTGCGCGAGAACAGGTACTCTTCCACCGTGTTGCACATCATCACGTAGGGGTCGAGCTGGTCCAGCTGGCAATCGCCGGCGTGCACCGCCTGCTTGAAACGTATGGCCAGGATGTCCACGTCCGGGTACTGGTTGGCATAGGCTTCCATCAGCAGGATCTTGAGTATCGACTTGTAGGGCGAGTCCACTGCCTTGTACAGCTGCCACAGGGTGGCACCGAAGAATTCCTCTGCCGGCAGATGGTGCAGGCCGCCGAAATCGACGATGTCGTTGGACTTGATAAAGCGGTTGACGATGAGTTTGCGCACGAACTCCTCGTAATCGGCCTCATATTCCGGCGGCACCAGCCACCAGACGGGGTAGCGCCCGGCAACCAGCAGACCGGTGCGATAGAATTCGTCCAGCAGCAGGTGGTGCTGGCAGCTGCCGCTGCTCTCGTTGGACAGGGCCTGGTGCTGCTGCTGGCGGAACGACTCGTCGTCCATGACGAAGAAGTGCACTTCCAGGCCGAGCGATTCGGACCAGCCCTGTATCAGAGCGGATTTTTGCACCAGCGCTTCGCGCTCCTCTTCCGGCATGCCGGGCCGGTGGCAGATCCAGATGTCGAAATCACTGCTCTTCGAGTAGGCGATGGTGCCGGTACTGCCCATCAGGTAGATGGCGTGTATCGAGTAGCGGCGCTGGGCACGGCGCTGGTAGCTGAAGCTCTTGGCCAGCTTGCGGGCAGCCTGGATGCAGCGCTTGCCCGGTGAATAATCCGAGATGCCACAGGGGCTGTTGGACGACAGGTAGCCGGGCAGCATGGGGTGGTTGATATGGAACAGCAGCGGCAGCAGCTGGATGAAGCGGCGCTGGCGCGGTTCCAGGGCGTCCTGTACGCGGCGCAGACGGTCCTTGTTGAGGGCCATGAAGCGGCGTTTGACGGCGCGCAGCTGCAGGGCGTCGATATCGACGGATTGTCGGCGGCGTGTGCCGAAATCGGCGTGTACGACGCCGCCGCCGGGTTGCCGGGCCGTACCACGTTGCCCGGCGCGGGAATGTTTCGGCGGTGGCATGCGCTTACTTGGTACTTCCGTCCCTAGAGTGCTGCAGCATGGTCTGCCTGCGGCGCGCGGGCTTCGGCCAGTGACATGGCGGCGCGCTTGAGCAGGGACGCCGCGCTGTCGCTCTTGCGCCAGCCGGCGATACCGCAGCGGGCCCACAACTGGCAGCCGTCGAAGGCTTTGTCACCCAGTTCGGCCAGCTGATTCCGCAGCTTGTCGGCCAGCTGGTGGGCGGCCGGCTCGGTGGTCTCGGGCAGCACCAGTATGAATTCCCGCTGTTCGCTGCAGCCCACCAGGTCGGCCCAGCGCAGCTGATCCTTGAGCAGCTGGGCGACGCGCAGCCGCAGCCGGTCGTGTTCCACCCGCTCGGCATGCACGTCCAGCATGATGACCGCCATGGGGCTGTTGTAGCGACGGCTGCGGGCTACCTGCGGCTCCAGTGCCAGCATCAGGCCACGCTGGTTCAGCAGGCCGGTCACGGCGTCGGTGAGGGTGTGCCGCCTGAGCTGTTCATTGAGTTCTTCCTGTGACCGCTCCAGTCGGACCTGTCTGCTGATGTCGTTGAAGAAGCGGACTTCCAGCCGCTCGTGGTCGGCCAGCTCGATACGCTGAATGTCGAAATGGCGTTGTTCGCCGTTGCGATCCGTCCAGGCGACCAGGGTCTCCGGCCCGGTCAGGGCACGTAGCGGGTGGTTCGCCAGGGTCGCGTAACTGCGGCCTACCAGGCCGGACGCCAGACGCTTGCCTACCAGAGCCGCGAAGCTGTGGTTGTAGCCTTTGACCTCACCCTTGCTGTCCAGCACCAGCAGCGGTACGGGGCATTGTTCGACAATGGCTGATGCCTGTTCAGGACTGATGGTTGGCTGCATCGGATGGTTGCTCCAGATGAAATTGCGGGACACCGGCTGCGCGTGGCAGCTTCACCTGGAATTAGCGGAATCTGTGACGGAATCTTTATATGTAGAGTGACCGCGGTCACAGGAGGCGTGGACGCAGGCGCTATGGCGCCCTGTTTTGCCGCCCTGTAAGCCGCTGAAAATGCTCAACAAGTTCCGTGGCTTCGACGATCGGCGCCATGCCGGGTTGTTGCGCGAACGGAAACCCTGCCAGTCCCGCCGGGCGGCGAAAGCGGCCAGCCGCGTGCGCAGCTGTTCGAGCCTGTCGGGGTGATCGCTGGCACTCGTGGCGGGTCCCGGAATAAATTCCTGGTCCACCTCATCAAATCCGGCCGCTTGCCGATACAGCTGTGACCGGGGCAAGCGATCTTGGCCAATCGATGCACACAGACAGCAGAAACGGTGGAAGGATGCGGCGTTGCGTGGCTGCTGTGTGGTTGGCGTGCCTGTCAGCCGCCGTCACGGCGGCTGAAGTCAGGGGTCGGGTGGAGGTCAATTACACCGGCCTGTTCAGCGTTGATGCCAGCGTCCGGCAGTTTCCCGTCAGCGTTGCACTCATCCAGGCAGAGGGCCAGCGCGTCATTCGTTCACGTCACCACAGGCACCGGATCGAAATCCAGGACAACCGCATGCTGCCCGCCTTCCTGACGGTGCGTCGCGGCGACCGGGTGGAGTTCGTCAACCGTGACCCGGTCTTTCACCAGCTGTTTTCGCTGTCTTCCGGCGTCCAGGTCGAGGCGCGGCTGGACAAGGCAGGCGCCTCCAGTGCATCCGGTTACAGTTTCACGGTGGAACAACCGGGCATCACGCATTTCTTTTGCCGCATTCACAACAAGAGTTACGCGCGTATCGATGTGGTGGATACGCCCTATGTACAGATGGTGGAGCCGGGCGAGTTGTTCGAATTCGTCGGCCTTGCACCCGGTCAGTGGATACTGCGGCTGGCGTCTCCGGCAGCGGAGACCCGCATGGTGAAGGTAAACGCGGTGACTTCACCGCCACCCCTCGAACTTCGGCTGCACTCGCGCGGCGGCGGTACAGGCGGCGGCGTCGTGCAGCAGATGCGCGTCGAGGGACTGTTCCAGTGAGCGCGGGCGGCGGACAACGGTGAACATCGAGCAGAAAAACACGCTGTTTATCGTCGGCCTGGTACTGGTCGTCCTGTTCAGCGTCGGCGGGCTGGCTTATTTTCTGGTCAGGGACCACGTCGCCAACAGCATTCACGATGACCTCGATCGCGCCAGAAAAGTGTTCATCAAGGCGCAGAAGACCCGTTTCGACAACCTGGTCACCATCGCCCGCAGCGCGCGTGCCGAGCCCAGTCTGGTCGCCGCCACCCTGACCGGTGACATTGCCACCGTGCGTGGCATGCTCGACGATCTTTTTCCGCGGCCGGGCGCCGATTTCATGGCCGTCTATCTCGATACCGGCCCGGGGGGCGTCGCCGCGGCAGGCAACAAGCCGCATTTCACAGCGCCGCAGGTGCTCAATTCACAGTCGCTGATGGGCCTGGTCAAGCGCCTGATCCGCGGTGATGAACTGGTGTACGGCAACGCCTTGCTGTACGACACGCTGTTGCAGCTGGTGGCCATGCCGATCGAAAACCCGCTCGGCGGGCGCATCGGCGCCTTGCTGATCGGTCGCCAGTTCACCCAGGCCGACCTCGACGCCATGCGCGAGCTGGTGTATGCCGACATCGTGGTCTACAGCGGCAATTCGGTGCTTCTGACCAGCATCCCGAAACTGTCCGGGCAGCCCGCCGGACTCGGCGTCGCTCTCGATGGCAGGGGCGTCGCGGATTTCAGTATCGCCGGAGAACCTTACAGCGGCCTTCTTCTGCCCGTACTCAACCAGGTCGGCTCGAAGGATGAGGCAGCCCGTGTATTGCTGGCGGCCCCGCATTCCAGGTACTGGGCGCCTTACCGCATGCTGGGCGAGAACGCGCTGTATTTTTCAGCACTGATCCTGATGGTGGCCGCTCTGCTCGGTATCAGTATCAGCCGCAATTCGCTGACACGGCCGATTCAGTTGCTGGCGCGTGCTACCCAGGCGATCGCCAGCGGCGACCTCAACCACAAGGTGACGGTGAAGCGCGATGACGAACTGGGCCAGCTGACGCAGTCGTTCAACACCATGCTCAGCGCCCTGAATGCATCCCGTGCGGAACTGGAAAAGAGCCGCCAGCGCTTCCATGACTTCGCCGACAGTTCCTCGGACTGGCTGTGGGAGACCGACAGGGCGGCGCGGTTTACCTACGTGTCCGGCAGCGTGTCGGATACGCTCTCCATCCCGGCCGACCAACTGAAGGGCAAGACCCTGCAGAGCGTGTTCCCCGGCAGTTCGCTGGCCGAGTTGATGGCCCTGCTGCGGCCGGCGCAGACACCCATTGTGTTCAAGGATGTCGAGGTCTGGGTGACGACGCTGCAGGCCGACCAGCACTGTCTGCGGCTGAACGGCGTACCCATCATCGTCAACGGCAAATTCAGGGGCTACCGCGGTACGGCGCGCGACATCACCAAGCTCAAGCAGGATGAGAAACGCATGGTGATCCTCGCCAACCAGGATCACCTGACGGGGCTGGCCAACCGGCGCCGTTTCCTGCTCGATCTCAACCACGAAATACGCCGCGTCGAGCGCCACGGCCAGCTCGGCGTGCTGGTGCTGATCGATCTCGATCACCTGAAACTGGTCAACGACACCGCCGGTCATGCGGCGGGCGACCAGATCATCGTGCAGGTGGCGGGCCTGCTGAAGCGCGCGTCACGTGAACAGGACCTGCTGGCGCGTGTCAGCGGCGACGAGTTTGCCGTCGCCTATTCGGCCATGGACGAGCAGCAGGGGCTGGAGAAGGCGCAGGAACTGCTGGGCAGGATCACCTCCCTGAAGCCCCGCTATGGCGGCCGCGCAATCAATATCTCGGCCAGCATCGGCGTGGTGACCTTCCCGACCCAGGGCACTGTTCCCGTCGAGCTGCTGGCCAAGGCCGACGCCGCCATGAGCGGTGCCAAGCAGGCGGGCCGCAACCGCGTCCACCTGTATGACGATGCCGACATGATGCGCGAACGCATGGACAGCCAGCTGGTGTGGAAGGACCGCCTGCTGGACGCACTGGACAACGATCGGCTGGCACTGGTGTTTCAGCCCATCGTTTCAGTCGCCAACGGCCGCATACACCACTACGAGGTGCTGGTGCGTCTGCGCGACGGGGAAGGCAGGCTGGTGGCGCCCGGCAAATTCATCCCTGCGGCCGAGCAGTTCGGCTTTATCCAGCGCGTGGATCGTGCCATCGTGTCCAAGGCGATCCGCATCCTGGCAGCTCTGCCGCCCGAGAAAAAGGATATCGGCTTTGCCATCAACCTGTCCGGCATGTCGGTAGGTGACCCCGATGTATTCGGGCTGATCCAGCGTGAAGTGTGTGAATCAGGCATAGAACCGAAGCGCCTGACCTTTGAGATCACCGAAACCGCGGCCTGCGAACAGCTGAACAATGCCATCGAGTTCATCCAGAAGATCCGTCAGCTGGGCTGCCAGGTGGCGCTGGACGATTTCGGCGTGGGCTTTTCCTCGTTTTCCTACCTAAAGCACCTGCGTGCCGATGTGTTGAAGATCGACGGCAGCTTCATCCGTGATATCCACAACAACAACGCCGATCAGCTGTTCGTCAAGGCACTGGTCGATGTGGCGCGCGGCATGGGCATGCAGACAACGGCCGAATTCGTCGAGAACGAACATGTCTACGAGCGCGTGCGCAGCCTGGGCGTCGATTTCGTGCAGGGCTACTACCTGGGCAAGCCGCTCGGCAGGTTGCAGGCGGAGAAGAAAGACCTGAAGGTCGCGCCGGTCGTCAGTATCGCGTCATGAGCCGTTGATGCGTTGTCGGGCGCGTTCAATGGCCTCTCTCACCTGCTCGGGCGCCGTGCCACCAAAATGATCGCGCGCAGCGACGGAGCCTTCCAGTGTCAGGATGTCGAACACGTCCTCTTCGATCCTGTCAGAGAACGCCCGCAGTTCTTCCAGTGACATTTCCGACAGGTCGCGCCCGCTGTCGACACCCAGCCTGACGGCCCGCCCCACCACGTCGTGGGCGTCGCGGAACGGCACGCCCTTGCGCACCAGATAGTCGGCCAGATCGGTGGCGGTCGCGAAACCCTGGCGTGCCGCCGCGCGCATGTTGTCAGCCTTGACGGTGATGGCCGGTACCATGTCTGCGAACACGCGCAGCGAGCCCAGCAGCGTGTCGACCGTATCGAACAGCGGCTCCTTGTCTTCCTGGTTGTCCTTGTTGTAGGCCAGCGGCTGGCCCTTCATCAGGGTCAGCAGGCTCACCAGGTGGCCGTTGACGCGGCCGGTCTTGCCGCGCACCAGCTCCGGCACGTCCGGGTTTTTCTTCTGCGGCATGATGCTGGACCCGGTACAGAAGCGGTCGGGCAGTTCGATGAAGTCGAACTGGGCCGAAGTCCACAGCACCAGCTCCTCCGAGAAGCGTGACAGGTGGGTCATGACCAGCGCCGCGCAGGCGCAGAACTCGATGACGAAGTCGCGGTCGCCGACCGCGTCCAGCGAGTTTTCCGCCGGGCCTTCGAAGCCCAGCAGTTCAGCCGTGTAGTGGCGGTCGATGGGAAAGCTGGTGCCGGCCAGCGCCGCTGCCCCCAGCGGCATGACGTTGACGCGGCGGCGGCAGTCGGCGAGCCGCTCGCGGTCACGCTGCAGCATCTCGAACCAGGCCAGCATGTGGTGGCCGAAGGTCACCGGCATGGCCACCTGCAGGTGGGTGAAGCCGGGCATGAGGGTGCCGGCCTCGCGCTCGGCAAGGGTCAGCAGCCCCTCCTGCAGGCGCACCAGTTCTGCGCTCGCGCGGTCGATCCGGTCGCGCAGGTACAGGCGCAGGTCGGTGGCGACCTGGTCGTTGCGCGAACGGCCGGTGTGCAGCTTCTTGCCGGCGTCGCCGATCAGCGCCGTGAGCCGGGCCTCGATGTTCATGTGCACGTCTTCCAGGCCGACCGACCACTCGAATCTGCCGCTGTCGATCTCCTCTTCGACCCGGTCCAGGCCGGCCAGGATGGTGTCGCACTCACTCTGGTCGAGCACCCCTGCCCTTGCCAGCATGCGTGCGTGGGCGCGCGAGCCCTCGATGTCGTAGCGGTACAGGCGCCGGTCGAAGCTCACCGAAGCGGTGAAGGCTTCGACGAAAGCGTCGGTCGATTCGGTGAAACGCCCGCCCCAGAGTTTGTCGCTAGGTGTCTGTTTGGACATGTTCAGTGCCGCCGGAGTCGAAATCAGGTCGTCAGTATACCCGAATCGCCTCTCAATCCATTGCCCTGGCCTGCCGCTAACCGGATGTTGGAACACGCGATTATCCGCAATGGACGCATTTCACCGACAATCTGCCGCGCGCCGCGAACAGGAAAGCCTGTTCCTGCCCAGCTTCTGCGACATACGCCTGGTGTTCGCCGTGGTGGTCATTGCCGAGCTGCTGGCCTTCGTGCTGGTGCTGGCCGAAAGCCGCACCGACCCCTGGAGCAAGCTGGGGCTGGTGTCTCTGTTCATGCAGTGGATCGCCCTGTTGAGCGCTGCCGTGCTGTGCCTGGCGCGCCCCATGCTGGCACGGGTCGGCAATACCGCTGCCGCCCTCATCAGCTACCTGCTGTTGTTGCTGACCACAGCGGTGGTCAGCGAGCTGGCCTACCAGCTGAGCGGCATGCAGGCCGGTACCGACCACGGCGGTTTCCTGTTTCGCAACCTGGGTATTAGCGCCATTCTCAGCGCCCTGTTGCTGCGCTACCTGTACGTACAGCACCAGTGGAAGCAGCAGATACAGGCCGAGGCACAGGCGCGGGTGGAGGCGTTGCAGTCGCGCATCCGGCCGCATTTTCTGTTCAACAGCATGAACAGCATCGCCGCCCTGACGCGCAGTGACGCGGTGCGCGCCGAGCAGGCGGTGCAGGATCTGTCCGACCTGTTCCGGGTGACGCTGCGGCAGGCCGCGGAACGCGTCACCCTGCAGGAGGAAATCGACGTGGCGCGCCGCTATCTGCGCATGGAGGGGTTGCGGCTGGGCGACAGGCTGGCGGTGGAGTGGAACATCGAGACCCTGCCCATGCACCGCAAGGTGCCGCCCCTGATCCTGCAGCCGCTGATCGAGAATGCCGTCTACCACGGTATCGAGCCGCTGCCGGATGGCGGCGTGATCCGCATCAGCGGCCGTGCCGAGGGCGCGCGCGTTGTGATAAGCGTGCGCAATCCCCGGCCGCCCTCGGGCATGAGCGGGCACCGCGAGGGCAATCACATGGCGCTGCAGAACATACGCCTGCGTCTGCAACTGGCGTTCGGCGGCCGTGCCGGTGTGGCGTTGCAGGAAGGCGACGAGTGCTTCGAGGCGACGCTGTACTTTCCGAGGGAGAAGAGCCGGTGAAATGCCTGATCGTGGATGACGAGGCGCTGGCGCGCGAGCGACTGCGGCGGATGCTGCAGGAACTGGCGGGTGTCGAGACCTGCGCCGAAGCCGCCAACGGGCGCCAGGCGCTGGAACTGGCTGCCGCAGCCGCGCCCGAGGTGGTGCTGCTCGACATCCGCATGCCGGGTATGGACGGGCTGGAGACGGCGCGTCACCTGGCCGGCCTGCAGCACCCCCCCGCGGTCATTTTTACCACCGCCTACGGCGACCACGCGCTGGAAGCCTTCGAGGCACAGGCCGTGGACTACCTGTTGAAGCCCATCCACCCCGAGCGGCTTCAACAGGCCCTGAAAAAGGCGCGGCATCTCAGCCGGGCCCAGCTGGACGGGCTGCAGCAGGGCGAGGCGGGCGCAGGCCGGCGCACCCATATCTGCGCCAGCAGCCGTGGCAACCTGCAGCTGATACCAGTGGACGAGGTGCTCTATTTCCAGGCCGACAACAAATACGTGACCGTGCGTTCGGCCGGCGACCAGGTGCTGATCGAGGAATCGCTGAAATCGCTGGAACAGGAGTTCGGTGACCGCTTCATGCGCATACACCGCAATGCACTGGTGGCGGTATCCGCCATCCGCGGTCTGGAGAAGGACGCCCACGGCCGCGCCTGCGTGGTGCTGCACGGCGTCGACGACTGTCTGGAAGTCAGCCGGCGCATGCTGCCGGAAGTGAGGCGGCGGTTGAAGAAGGGGCAGGTGGGTTGACGGTGCGGCGCCGATCGGGGACATGGTGGGGTTCGCTTCGCTTACCCCACCCTACGGGTGGCCACGATAAGGTAGGGTGGGGTAAGCGAAGCGCACCCCACCGTTCAACGGCAGTGGTGGTGTTCGGGATTCTTCGTTAGCGCGGTGGCCGTGGACAGGGCCATGACATCACAAGGCATGGCCGTCGAACCGCCCCGTTGGGTTTCGTTCGCCATTCAAGGCTTGCACCGGCCCTCGCTGCGCAGCTTTTCCGCCGCCCTGTCCAGCGCCCGGTCCAGGTAGCCGCCGTACATTTCCAGCGTGGTAACGCCGACCATGCGCTCGGCCAGCTCGCGGCCACGGCTGTCGACGAATACCAGGGTCGGGGTGACGAACACATCGTAGTCGTCCGCCAGGTCGGCTGAGGATAGCGGTTTCCCATCGAAACCGGTCAGCTCCGAACCGTCGTCCAGTATCACCCTGCGGATCAGCACGCGGCTGTCATAGTCGCGGTTGCGCAGCAGGGGCTTGAGTATTTCCTCCTCCAGCAGGGCGCAGTATTCGCAGCTCTCGGCGGCGAATTCCAGCAGCAACGGCCGGCAACCCTGCCCGGCCCGGCCCGCCTCGCGCGCGAGGTCACGGGCCGGCTCGATTTCCACCGGCGGCAGGGCGGAGCCGGCCCGGACACCGCCCACCCACGCCAGTAATACCAGCAACGACTTGAAAACCCGGCCACTCACTCGCTATGCTCCACGCACTCCTGAAATCGACAAGCGTCCAGGCACAGAGTTTCCAACCCGTTACCCGGCCGATACCATTGATGGCGGTCGGCATCGAGACCCGACCGTAATCCCGAGACCGGCATCCCCATGTCCGACACCACATCACAGATAGTGCGCATCGCCACCCGCAAGAGCCCCCTGGCCCTGTGGCAGGCCAACCACGTGCGCGACGCCCTGCTGGCGCGTCATCCGAAGCTGGAAGTGGAGCTGGTCACCATGACCACCCGGGGTGACAAGATCCTCGACACGCCGCTGGCCAAGGTGGGTGGCAAGGGCCTGTTCGTCAAGGAGCTGGAAACCGGCATGCTGGAGGGACGCGCCGATCTGGCGGTGCATTCCATGAAGGATGTGCCGGTCGCATTCCCCGCCGGCCTGGGGCTGGCCGCCATCCTGCCGCGTGAGGATCCGCGCGACGCGCTGGTGTCCAACCGCTATGACAGCATCGACGCGCTGCCCGAGGGGGCCCGCGTCGGCACCTCCAGCCTGCGGCGCCAGTGCCAGCTGCGTGCGCGGCGGCCGGACCTGCAGGTGCTGGACCTGCGCGGCAACGTCAATACGCGCCTGTCGAGGCTGGACAACGGCGACTACGACGCCATTATGCTGGCCTGCGCGGGCATGAAGCGCATGGGCTGGGAAGGCCGCATCACCGAATATCTGGCGCCCGGGCAGTTCGTGCCGGCCATCGGCCAGGGCGCCATCGGCATCGAATGCCGCAGCGACGACGAGCGGGTGCTGGCGCTGGTGGCAGACCTGAACGATGAACAGACCGCCACCCGGGTACGCGCCGAGCGCGCCCTCAACGAGCGTCTGGCGGGCGGCTGCCAGGTGCCGATCGCGGGCTACGCCGAGATCAGCCACGGCGTGATCGTGCTGCGCGCGCTGGTCGGCCGCCCCGAGAGCGGTGAACTGGTGGAGGGTGTCATCAGTGGCCGGCCGGCCGATGCCGAGGAGCTGGGTCAAGTGCTGGCAGACGACCTGCTGGCGCGCGGGGCGCGCGAGATTCTGGACGATGTCTACCGTAACGCAGACGATCGTGGCTGATGAGGACCTGAAAGGTATTACCGTGCTGGTGACGCGGCCCGCCCACCAGGCCGCGCCGCTGGCGACCGCGATCGAAGCACAGGGCGCCCGTGTTATACGCTTCCCGGTGCTGGAGATCAGCGGGCCGGCTGATCCGGCCGCCCTGCAGCGCGCCATCGACGCACTCGACCAGTTCGACTGGGCCATCTTCATCAGCGTCAATGCGGTAGAGTGGGCGCTGCCGGCGATACTGGCGCGGCGCAGCTGGCCGGCGTCGGTGCATGTCGCCGCCATCGGCCGCAGCTCGGCGCAGGAACTGGAACGGCTGGGTCAACCGCCGGACCTGGTGCCGCCGCGCCGCTTCTGCAGCGAGGGCCTGCTGGAGCTGGCGCCGATGCAGCAGGTCGAGGGACAGCGCATCGTCATATTCCGCGGCAACGGCGGCCGCGAATACCTGGCTGAAACACTGCGTGAACGGGGTGCCGAGGTGCAGTACGTCGAGTGCTACCGGCGTGCGCTTCCGGCGGCAGACCCGGCCGAACTCAATCGTGCCGGCGCAGATATCGATGTCGTGGTGGTCAACAGTGGCGAAAGTCTGCGCAACCTGTATGACATGGTGGGTGAGCAGGGGCGCGGCTGGCTGCTGGCAACGCAGTTGCTGGCAGTGAGCGAGCGCATGCTGGCGCTGGCCGAGGCGCTCGGTTTCAAAAAGCGGCCGCTGCTGGCCGCCA